>Ga0187766_10002847_pt1 | contig 10157 bp, 8 predicted proteins | sample 0216_QUI02_MP05__4_FD_132971 | JGI IMG/M metagenome (GOLD analysis project Ga0187766, IMG submission 132971) | Tropical peat soil microbial communities from peatlands in Department of Meta, Colombia - 0216_QUI02_MP05_20_MG | ecosystem: Environmental > Terrestrial > Soil > Wetlands > Peat ...
CTTCAGCGCGTCGACGCCGAACCTCGCCGAGAACTTGCCGCAGCCGCGATGCGGCAAATCGGTGACCTCGATCACCGCCGAGCCGATCGCCAGGCGCGTTCCGGCCGGGAGTCCGACGGCGCTGAGGTCGAGGTCGACAAACAATTGATCGCCAGCGAGCTGACGACGGTCGCTGCGTCCGGAGACGAGAGCCGCTACGCGAGCGTTCATCAGCGTGATCTGGGCATCGGGGTGCGCAGACCCATCCTCGGTCGAAGCGCTTCCGCGAGCTCTCCAGTTGTCGCCGACGAGTCCGTCGACGGTGCTGAGCTCGCCTTCCGTAAGCACCTCACGCTCGTTCACGGCAGGGCGACGGACGATCAGCTCGACCCGCCCGCGCTCCGTCGGCGACTCGCGGATGACAGGGAGACCGCGTTGCAGCGTCGCGAGCGGGATGTGCTCCATGGAGGCAAGGATGGCGGAAAACTGGCGTGGGCATGCCGGTGAACGCACCGGGGGCCAGCGGATTGGCGACCGCACGCGCCGCACCCGGCGACCTCCGGATCGGCGAGCGGACGAGGTGATGCAGAGCCAGGATTCGAACGCTAGTCGGGCCAATCGACCCGCGCACGACGCCGCGAGCGCTATTGGAGCGGCCCCGGTGCCGCCGCGGTACCGCCTCCACACAGTTGTTGGCACGTCGTTGCAGAGTTGACACGAACACGTCTAGATCCGTTACGCGATTTGCGAGACGCTGTCGGCGTGGCACCGATCGAGCAGTTACAAGAGGCGGAGCGAAGGATGCTGGAGCTGCTCGAGGCGGCCGGGTTACCCGAGCCCGACGAGGTCGAGTACGGCCACGAGTGCATCCGGCTGTTTTGGCACGACAGCAAGCTCGTGGTGGTGGTCGACATGGATTGAGCGACACGGACATCAGGGAGCGTCGGGCATAAGCACTCCGCGGCAGGCACGGCTGGCATCCGGAGGCTGGCGGGCCGAGTCCGTCGGCCTCCGCGGCCGCGGCGCGACCCGACTGACACCGCGTGCCGGCTACCTCGCCAGCAAGCGAGGCGTGTGAGCCAGAAGGCCTGCGTGGCGAACCACCAGGCCAGTCATCCACCGAGCCTGCGTGGCGAACCACCAGGCCAGCCACCCACCGAGCCTCCCTGGCGAACCACCAGGCCTGCCACCCGCCAAGCCTGCCTGGCGAACCACCAGGCCTGCCACCCACCAAGCCTCCCTGGCGAACCACCAGGCCCGTCATCCACCAACCCTGGCCTGCGAGCCACCGCGCCCGGGAGCAATCAGGCCTGAGGTCAGGCGGCCGTCGGCGCCCCGAGCATTGATCTCAGCGCCCCGCCAGGTGCCGATACCTTGCCACCGCCAGCGGCGCGAAGACGACGAGGATCACAGCCGCCCACACGAACGCGCCCCAGACGTCATTTCCCGCGGGCACCCCGATCCAGAGCTCGCGCATCGCATCGACGGTGACGGTGAACGGGTTCACGGTCGCGAACGCTCTCAGCACCGCCGGCATCGTGGCCACGGGCACAAATGCGGAGGAGATGAACGTCAGGGGAAAGACGAAGATGAACCCGACCGAGTTCGCGGCCTCGGGGGTGGACACGAGCAGGCCGACGAACGCGAACACCCACGAGAACGCGTAGCCGAACACCAGCAGCAGTGCGATTCCGCCCACAATGTGAAGCACAGGTGCGTGGAATACGAACCCGATGATCACGCCCGTGACGAGCAGGATTGCCACGGCCAGCGCGTTCGTCACGACGTCCGCGAGCGTGCGACCGGCGAGCACCGCCGGACGCGCCATCGGCAGCGAGCGGAAGCGGTCGATTAGACCCTTGTGCATGTCCTCGTTCAGGCCGAGGCCGGTGACGAAGCCGCCGAAGGCGATGTTCTGCACGATGATTCCCGGAATCAGGAACTCCACGTAGGGTATCCCGCCTGTGTTGATCGCGCCGCCGAAGACGTAGCGGAACAGCAGCAGGAACATGATCGGCTGGACGGTGAACGCGAGCAGCAGTTCGGGTGCGCGCGGGAGGCGAATCAGGTTGCGCTCGGCAATGACGAGCGTGTCCGACACAAGCCGCCTCATGCCGACTGCACGTCCTCGTTGTCGGCCTCCTCGGCGGCGTGGCCGGTCAGCGCGAGGAACACGTCGTCGAGCGTCGGGCGGCGCATCGCGAGGTCGTCGACGCCGACATCTGCGTCGCTCAACCGGCGGACCGCCTCGACGATGCTTCCCCTGCGTTCGCGCACGTTCAACTTGACGAGAGTGCCGTCTGCGACCGGAGGGTCATCGGACATCGGGGCCAGCGCCCGGACCGCGGCCTCGGGATCGGCACCGTCGTCGAGCCGCACCTCGAGCCGCTCGCCGCCAACGCGGTCCTTGAGCTGGTCGGAGGTGCCCTCTGCGATCACGCGGCCGTGGTCGATGACCGCGATCGTGTTCGCAAGTCGATCGGCCTCGTCGAGGTACTGAGTCGTGAGCAGCACGGTTGTACCGTCCGCAACGAGGCTTTCGACCAGCGCCCAGACGCTCAGCCGAGCGCGGGGATCGAGTCCGGTGGTCGGTTCATCGAGGAACAGGACTGGGGGTTTGGCGACCAGCGCGGCCGCCAAATCCAGCCGCCGGCGCATCCCGCCCGAATAGGTCTTGGCGGGCCGCTTCGCCGCCTCCAAGAGGTCAAAGCGCGCGAGCAACTCCCGGCCCTGTGCCTTCGCCGCCTTGCGATCCTCGCCATAGAGCCGGCCGACCATCGTCAGGTTCTCGAGGCCGGTGAGATTCTCGTCGACCGCGGCGTACTGTCCGGCGAGGCCGATCCGTCTGCGCAGCTTGCCGGCGTCTTGGACGACGTCGAGCCCAGCAACGCGCGCCGTTCCGGCGTCAGGCTTCAGCAACGTCGTCAGCACCCGCACGAACGTCGTCTTGCCGGCCCCGTTGGGACCAAGCAGGCCGAGCACCGTCCCGCGCGTGACGTCGAGATCGACGCCGGCGAGCGCTTGGACCTCGCCGAACGACTTCGCGATCCCTCGGACGGTGATGGCGAAATCACCATGGAATTCTGCCGACCGATCGCGCCCGACCGCCAATCTGCCTGGCGCTCGCCGGAATTGGACGGCGGAATCGCCGTCCAATTCTAACGAGTGTTCGCGCGCTGCCGCCGACCTGCCACCCGCTGACGCCACACCCAAGACAGTACGGAACTCGCGGCGCGGAGCGAGGGCCGAGGCGTCAACGAGTCGCGCCCATCGTTTGCGCGGATCCGCACGAGCGGCTGGATCCGCCACTCGCGTGGCCTATCGCATGGCGGTTTCGTGACGAAGCCGGAGGGGTGCCACTGGGGCGGGATCGCGGCTATCTGGGTGGACCAGGTGTCTCGACGCAGGCGCGAACGGCGACGCCAACCCGCCGAGACGCGTCACGACCGGGGCGCTGATCGTCGTGTCGCCGTTGAAGCTGGTCGTCGTCGCCGTTGAAACTGGTCGTCGTCGCCGTTGAAGCTGGTCGTCGTCGCCGTTGAAGCTGGTCGTCGGGACCGGGGCTTCAGCCGCGTGTTCAGGTTCGTGCCGAAGGGTAGAGCGGTCCATCCGGCCCGAGCCTGATTCGTGTCCGGTCGACTGCGCGGTGTACTCGTGACCGGCGCCGGGGTTGCCCCGTGAGGCAGAGTCGGCGTCCCGGAACCTGCATGAATCCCCAATACGCGCAGAGGATCCGGACTTTGGGGCAGGCTGCATGACATACATGCTCAATCGCACAAATCGGCGCGCTCCGGGCCGGTTTGGGGAATCGTGCAGGTCGGCAAAGCCGCCTGTTGCCGACGACTGATCACCACGCCAGGATCGCATCGAGCGGCACCGCAGCAAGACCAGGAGGGGATTGTCGCGGCCGCACCGCGGCGCGAGGGCCGGCCGGGCGACAGCCAGCCGGGCGACAACCAGCCGGGCGGGACGGCCGATCGGCGACGGCCGGGCGGGACGGCCGAGCGGCGACGGCCGGGCGACGAGGGCCGGGCGACGAGGGCCGGCCGGGCGACGGTCCGGCCGGCCGTGGCGACGGCGCAAACCCCTGGCTGGGGGCAGAGCTCGAACTGCTGGCCAGGGAGCGTCGTCAGGACGACCGGCGGCGCTATGCGGGAGCTTTCGCGGCGCTCGCCCGCGCCGACCCAATGGCCGCCCCGCCCGAAGGCACCGCCGTCGCCGAGTCGAAGTGCCGCTGCGACGCCTCGGCCAAGCCCTCGGACAGCGTGTGAAACGTCTTCACCGCCAGCATGCGTGGTCCTGACAGCGGCGCGAGCTCCTCGGGCAGTTCGGGGTCGAGCGTCGGAAAGCCCCGGAACAGGTGCACCATCCGCGTCCGGACCAGGAACGCCTCCGAGTCCCGTAGCCGTGCCCGGGCCGCGCGGCGCAGGTACGGCGAGAACTCGGCATCGAACGCTTCGTAGCGCTCGGCCAGGCCGCTCAGATCCCACGCCCGCGAGACGAGTGCCGCGAGCCCTCCAGCGGCCAGCCCCTCCGCCACAAACCCCTGCCCCGCGACGTCGCTCGCGGGGGACCCTCCGGCCGCGGCCGCTTCGCCCGCAACCCTCCTGGCCGCGGACGCTCCGGCAGAAACCCCTCCGGCAGGAGCCCCTCCGGCAGGAGCCCCTCCGGCAGGAGCCCGTCCGGCAGCAGCCCCTCCCGCAGCGGCCCCTCGACCCCCGGTCCGTCCCGGCGCCGCCCCTCGGCCAGCAAGCCGTCCCGGCGCCGAAGGCCCTCCCGACGAGGGCGTTGCGCCCGACCCGACCGACGCCACGAACACGGTCGCAAAGTCATGTACCGCGAGCTCCTCGATCAGCTGCGCCACCTCCAGAGCTTGGTCGTGGGGTGAGACCCAGACGCTGTCCTGGACCGATCCGAATCCCAGTAAGCGCAACCGGTGCGCGAGCCGGCCGCGCTCGAGTCGCCGGTCCTCCGGGATGTGGTGCCAGAGGATGGTCCAGGTGCCTCCGTCGTCGCGCGCCGCGCCGAGCGAGAAGATCCGTTGTTCGCCCTCCGCTAGCAGCCGATCCGCGCGGGGAGTCATGCGGTAGTGGACCAGCCGGCCCTCCCGAATGCGCGCGATCAGACCCCGGCGCACCAGCCGCATCAGTGCCACGCGCGCCGCGCCGGTCGAGAATCCGAGCTCCCCGAGCAGCGCGACGAGCCCGCCTGACCAGACACGGTCGCCAAACGGCCGCACGTAGATTCCGAGCAGCGTGATCACGAGGTCCTGCGGATGCAGCTGCTCTGGCGCCCCGGCGTGGCCTGGGAGGGGGAGCGCGCTCATTGCGGGACCAAGAGCGGACGGGAGCTCATTGCGGGACCAAGCGTGGACGGGACCTTTGCACGACCGAGACTGGACGGGACCTCATGACAGGACCAAGCGCAGACGGGACCTCATGACAGGACCAAGCGCAGACGGGACCTCAGTGCAGGACCGAGACCGGACGGGAGCTCATGTCCCGCCGCGAGCTCACGCACGGCGGTCGGGTGCGAGAGCAAGCGCCGCCGGCTCGAACGTCCGCTCCAGCTCCTTGCGCACACCATCATCCCTGCCCGCCGGCGGCTTGCGCGTGCCGGCGCGGTACTGCGGCACCCACTCGACGCCGTCGTATTCCTGCTCGGCCGCGGCATGCAGCGTCCAGTGCGGGTCGTACAGGTGCGGGCGCGCGAGCGCGCACAGATCGGCGCGACCGGCGAGCACGATCGTGTTGACGTCGTCGTAGCTCGAGATCGCGCCGACCGCGATCGTCGGGATCCCGACTTCGTTGCGGATCCGGTCGGCGAACGGCGTCTGGTAGCTGCGGCCGAACGCGGGCCGCTCGAGCGGCGAGACCTGCCCCGACGAGACGTCGATGACGTCGCACCCGTGGTCGCGGAGCACGCGCGCGAACTCCACCGCCTGATCCGGATCGAAGCCGCCCTGCACCCAGTCGGTCGCGGAGATGCGCACGCTGATCGGCTTGTCCGCCGGCCACACCGCCCGGCAGGCGTCGAACACCTCGAGCGGGAACCGCGCCCGGTTGGCCAGCGAGCCGCCGTAGGCGTCATCGCGCGTGTTCGCCAGCGGCGAGAGGAAGCTGGAGAGCAGATAGCCGTGGGCGCAGTGGAGCTCCAGCAGATCGAAGCCGGCGCGCAGGGCGCCTCGGGTCGCGCGCACGAACTGGTCGCGGACGATGCGCATCGCGGCGCGCGTCATCGGTTCAGGCGTCTGGTTGCGCGGGCTGTACGGAATCGGCGACGGCGCGATCACCGGCCAGGCGCCGTCGGGCAAGGGCTCGTCGATTCCCTCCCACATCAGCTTCGTCGCGCCCTTGCGACCGGAATGACCGACCTGGGCGCCGATCGCGCAGCCGCCGAACTCGTGCGCAAACGAGACGATCCGCCGCCACGCTTCGACGTGCTCCTCGCGGTACATCCCGGCGCAACCGGGCGTGATCCGGCCGCGCGCGGAGACGCAGATCATCTCGGTCATCACGAGCGCCGCCCCACCGAGCGCGCGACCGCCGAGGTGGACGAGATGGAAGTCGCCCGGCGTGCCGTCGACGGCGGAATACATATCCATCGGCGAGACCACGACGCGGTTGGCAAGCTCGAGCCCCCGCAGGCGGAATGCAGTGAACATCGGCGGTCGCGAGGCCCGGGCCGAAGGTCGCGAGGCCCGGGCTGAAGGTCGCGAGGCAGGACGCCCGTCGAGGACCCGACGGGCTCCGCTCCCGCGAGCAGCGCCGCCACGTCGGCCAGATACGGCCGCCCGATCGACCGCCGAGGCCTCCGACACCGGCCCGCCGTTGGCCGCCCCCGACCCCGCCTCGGAAGCAGCCGCGCGATCGAGCGACGCCTCAAACCGCTCATCGACCTCCCGCACGAACTCCGGATCCCGCAGGCGCAAGTTGTCATACGTCACCCGCCGGCTGCGCGTCAGGAGGTTGAAAGCGAACTGCATCCGCTCCTGATCGACGTAGCGCGCGAGCCCCTCGAACCACTCGAGCGAGGCCTGCGCGGCCCGCTGGGTGCTCTCGACGATCGGCCTGCGCTCGGCCTCGTACGAAGTGGTCGCGGCCAGGACGTCGTCCCCGTGGGTTCGAAACGCCCACGCCAGCGCGACCGCGTCCTCCATCGCGAGCTTCGTGCCCGAGCCGATCGAGAAGTGCGCGGTGTGCGCCGCGTCGCCCAGCAGCACGACGTTGTCGACGCACCAGCGCCGATTGCGCACGGTGACGAAGTTGATCCACTTGGAGTTGTTCGCGACCAGCCCGTGACCGTCGAGCGCGTCGGCGAACAGCCGCTCGCAGAACGCGACGCTCGCCTCGTCGCTCACGCCCGGCGGAAGCGGGCCCGGCGTCAGCTCGGACAGCCCCGCGCGGCGCCAGGCGTGCTCGTGCGTCTCGACGATGAACGTGCTCATCTCGCCGTCGTAGGGGTACGCGTGCGCCTGGAACACGCCCCACTCCGTCTCTTCGATGAAGAACTTGAACGACTCGAACACCAGGTCGGTGCCGAGCCACATGTAGCGGCAGCGGCGGGGATCGAGCGACGGCAGGAACTGGCGATGCAACGCGGCGCGGACCGCGCTCGAGGCGCCGTCGGCACCGACCACCAGATCGGCCCAGCTCAACTCCGGCAGCGGCGGACCTTGGCAGGAGAAGCGCACGTCGACCCCAAGCGCGATCGCACGCTCCTGGAGGATCCCGAGCAGCTCTCGCCGTCCGAGCCCCGAGAACCCGTGTCCGCCCGACCTGGTGTGCACGCCTCGGTGATGAATGTCGATGTCGGTCCACCTCACGAAGCGCTCGGTGATCGCCGAATAGCTCTCCGGATCGGCGTGCTCGAACACGGTCAGGGTCTCGTCCGAGAACACGACGCCGAAGCCGAACGCGTCCGCGGCCTGGTTGCGCTCGAACACCGTGATCTCACAGTCCGGCGCGACCTTGCGCATCAGGATCGCGAAATAGAGCCCGCCGGGGCCGCCGCCAACTACCGCGATCCGCACGAGAACCTCACACGCCGAGATCGCTCAGATGCTCGTAGCACAGCGCCAGACTGCTCACCGCGTTGTGCATCAACGCCAGCGCGCTGCGGACGTTCGCGTGCGCGACCGGCGGCAGATCCTCCGCGCACAGCGCCTTGAGCTCCTCGTAGACCGCGAGCAGCCGGGCCTCGGAGGGGGTGAGCTCGGCGCCCAGCAGGTCGACGCCCGCGCGGTCGGGAACCCCGCTCACGTGGCCGCCCCGATCGGGGCATCGCGCAGGTCCACGGTCCGCTTGGCCTTCAGCTCGAACCGCGGCAGCTCGCCAGCGCCGGCGCGCTCGACCCGGAAGTTCAACCCCTCGTGGGCGAGCGCGAGCCGGCGGTGCAGCAGATCCGACAGCTGCGCCCACGCATCCGACCTCCAGTCCGGCCGCATTTCGACCCGCAGCGTGATCTCGTCGCGCAGCCCCTCGCGGGTGATCACCGTCTGGAACTCCTCGACCTCGGGGAACTCGCGCACGATCGCCTCGATCCCGCGCGCGTACACGTTCGTGCCGCGGATGATCTTCATGTCGTCGACCCGCCCGAGGATCCCTCCCTCATACAGATCAAAACCGCGCCCGCACGAACACGTGGCGGCTGGCACGCGGCACACGAGGTCGCTGGTCCGGTAGCGCAGCAGCGGGATCGTCCCGCGCCCGAACGAGGTGACCACCCGCTCACCGCGCTCGCCGTACGCGACGGGCTGCAACGAAACCGGATCGATCACCTCCTCGATCATGTGGTCCTCGATGATGTGCGTGCCGCCCGGCTGGTGGGAGCACTCGAACACCATGATCGTGCCGATCTCGGTCATGCCGGCGGTGTCGAACGCCTTCGCGCCCCACAGGTCCTCGATCAGGGCCTTCGTCTGCGGGATCGAGCCGGCGGGCTCGCCGGACAGGATCAGCCGCCGCACGGGCGAGCCCCGCAGGTCGAGGCCCAGCTGCTCGCCCTCCTGCGCGAGCCGCAACGCGTACGTCGGCGTCGCCGCCACGACGGTCGCGCCGAAGTCGACGATCTGGAGCACGCGAGCTTCGGTGCTCTGCGCGCCGCCGGGCACGTTCAGCACGCCGACCTTCTCCATCGCGTAGTGCAGGCCCCAGAAGCCGATGAACGACCCGTAGCCGAACGCGATGTAGGCGGTGTCCGTCGGCCTCGCGCCACAGCCCCAGATCGCGTACGCCCACATCTCCGCGATCCACGCCCAGTCCTTGCGCGAGTCAAGCGCCCGCAACGGCCCACGCCCCGTCGTTCCGGACGTCGTGTGCAGGCGGATCGCGCCGTCACCCCCGATCACGGGGATCTCCCCGTACGGCGGGTGCTCGAACTGCGAGGCCGTCCACTCGTCGCGCGTCAGCATCGGGATCCGGCGCAGGTCGGCCAGCGAGCGCAGCTGGGACGGGACGAACCCCTCGGCGGCGAACCGCGCCCTGTACCACGGGCTGCGCGCCACCGCCCACTCGCACTGGTAGCGCAGCTTCGCCAGCTGTAGCGCCTCCAAGCGCTCGCGGCCGAGCGTCTCGGTCTTGGGATTCCAGTACGGGCTGTCGCCGGCCACCGCTGCCTCCCGGCCGATCTTACATAGCTGCGGAGTTGCATGTCGAGTATCGTCGCGGCGGGCGAAGCCGTGAACCGACTTGTCAACCCCCCCGATCTCCCCCGCCCCAGCGGCTTCTCGCACGCCGTGGTGGCAGACAGGACCGTGTACCTCGCCGGCCAGATCGCCGCGGGTGACACGCTGGTGGAGCAGTTCGACGGCGCCGCCGGTCGCCTCGTGGCCGCGCTCGGCGCCGCGGGCGCCACCCCCGGCGACCTGGTGTGGCTGCAGGTGTTCGTCACCGACGTCGCGGAGTACCGCGACTCGCTGCCCGCGCTCGGTCAGGTGTGGCGCAGGCACTTCGGCCGCCACTACCCCGCGATCGGGCTGTTCGGCGTGGCCGGGCTGTTCGAGCCCGAGGCGAAGGTCGAGCTGATGGGGATCGCGGTCAAGCAGGCGTGAGCGACGGCCCGGCCGCGATCAACGAGCAGGATGCTCTCGGTCAACGCCGCACGCTCTCGGTCAATGGCGCACGCTCTCGGTCAACGGCGCAAGCTCTCGGTCAACACCGCACGCTCTCGATCAACGC
>Ga0187766_10002848_pt1 | contig 10157 bp, 10 predicted proteins | sample 0216_QUI02_MP05__4_FD_132971 | JGI IMG/M metagenome (GOLD analysis project Ga0187766, IMG submission 132971) | Tropical peat soil microbial communities from peatlands in Department of Meta, Colombia - 0216_QUI02_MP05_20_MG | ecosystem: Environmental > Terrestrial > Soil > Wetlands > Peat ...
AGATCGTCGGCGTCGCCCAGGTGCGCGAGGTGTTCCGCTCGAGCAAGTTCGGCGTGGTTGCCGGCTGTCTCGTGACCGAGGGTTTCGTACGGCGCAACAACCCGATCCGCGTGCTGCGCGACAACGTGGTGATCTTCGAGGGGGCGCTCGAGTCGCTGCGGCGCTTCAAGGACGACGTCAACGAAGTGCGCGCCGGTACCGAATGCGGCATCGGGGTACGCAACTACCAAGACGTGCGCGTCGGTGATCAGATCGAGTGCTTCGCGCGCGTCGAGGTGGCGCGAACACTGCAGTAATGGACAAGCAGCGCACGCAACGCCTCGAGGCGGAGATCCAGCGCGTGCTCGCCGCGCTCATTGCGCGCGAGGTGAAGGATCCGCGCGTCGGCAACGTCACGATCACGGCCGTGAGTCTCGCGCCCGATCTCTCCACGGCGCGCATTTTCTTCACGCCCTTCGCCTCGAGCCACCCGGGCGCGGAAGCGCTCGCGGGGCTCACGCACGCCGCGGGGTTCCTGCGCGGTGCGCTCGGCCGTAGCCTCAAGCTCCGCCACGCACCGCGGCTCGAGTTCGTCTTCGACGACACCATCGAGGGCGCGGCGCGCCTCACCCGCCTCATCGATGCCGCGATCAGCGCCGATCGCGCCGGCGGCGCAGCGGAATCACCCGGCGCGGGCGACACGGGCGTGAATCCCGGGCGGCGCTGACACCCTATGCCGAGCGGGATCCTCCTGCTCGACAAGCCGCGCGGCCTCACCTCGAACGCGGCCCTTCAGCGTGTGCGCACGCTCTTCCAGCGCGAGAAAGCAGGACACGTCGGCAGTCTCGATCCGCTTGCGACCGGGATGCTGCCGATCTGCCTCGGGGAAGCCACCAAGATCGCCGCCGATATCCTCGCGGGGCGCAAGTGCTATCGCTTCACGGTGCGGCTGGGTACGCGCACCGCGACCGCCGATGCCGAAGGAGAAGTCATCGAGACGGCTGAGGTGCCAGCGCTCGCTCAGGAGCAAGTGGCGCGGGTACTCGTGGGGTTCATCGGCAGGCAGGAGCAGGTGCCGCCCATGTATTCGGCGATCAAGCGCGCGGGGCGGCCACTCTACGCGCTCGCCCGCGAGGGGATCACGGTGCCGCGCGCACCCCGGAAGATCGAGCTCTTCGGACTCTCGCTCCTTGCGCTCTCGCCGGAGGCGCTCGAACTCGAGGCGCTTTGCTCCCCCGGCACTTACATCCGCGTACTCGCCGAGGACATTGCCCGCGCCCTCGGTACCTTAGGTCACATCGCCGCGCTTCGGCGTCTTTACGTCGAGCCCTTTGAGAAGGAACCCATGTTGACCCTCGATGCGCTCGAGCACGCGGCCGGGAGCGAGCGCGAGGGGGCGTTACTCTCGATCGACTGGCCGCTCGCTCACCTGCCTGCCGTTTACCTGCCACCCACCGACGCCGCGCGCCTTCGGCATGGGCAGTCGGTCATCGCCAAGGCCGCGCCGGCCTCACCACGGGTGCGTCTTTACGAGATGACGGGACGGTTCCTCGGCATCGGCGCGGCCGAGAGCACGGGCGCCGTGCGACCGCGGCGCCTCCTCAATCTTGAATCAGCCCCTCGTCAGTGACCGATCGTTATCGAGGGGTCGAGCTGCTTGAGCGCACTGCCCGCATCCGTCTTGCCCGTGTTCTGAATCGCCGGCTGGGTGTACTGGTTGCCAAATCCGGCGCAGGTATCAGGCGGTATCGGGATGTGGGTCGCGGTCTGCGCGACGCAGCCTGCCGGGGGTTGCTGCGCCTTCGCGGTCGGCGCGGTGCTCGAGGAAGGGGTGCTCTGGCAGGCGACGAGCGAGAGTGCAAGCAATGGGGCGATCAGAAGCTTATTCACCATGGGATTCATTTCAGGGAAATCCTAGGCCGTACCCCGCTCTGAAACAAGCGCGCGGCCAGCCGCCCGGTTGACAAGCTGATGATCTTCGCAGGCCCCAGCGTCCGCAGAGCGCTCAGCCCTGGGCTGCCGCGCGGGGCCCTCTCATCCGCTCGGTGATGCCATCGCGAAAGAGGTCGCCGCTTCCATGCCGGCAACCCATCGCCACGAGCGCTTCGCGCTGTTCGGCGTCGTCGACCCCGGTCGCGATCGGGGTAAGCCCGAGCGCCTGCGCGACGCCGATGCCGGCGCGACAGACCTTGCGCGCGATCGGATCATTCCGAAGCGCCGTCACCCAGGCACGATCGAGCTGCAGCCCCCAGATCGGTGCGCGCGCGAGAAGATCGAGTGAACCCATACCGCGCGCCACCTCATCGACCACGAGCTGCACCCCAAGCCGCCCCAGGCGCTCGAGGTTGACGGCATCGCGGGCGACGAGTGCGCGTTCGGCGATGCGCAGCTCGAGCCGCTCGACGGGTACGGGGCCTTCGGCGAGAAACTCCTCGATGTCCTTCGCGAACTCCTCCTGCAGCACGTGATGGCGCAGCGCGCCGAAGGAGATGCGCACATCGGCATTGGCGCCCGCCTCGAGCGCTGCGAAGTCCTCGCTGAGGCAGCCGAGCATCGCGCGCGAGAGCACGGTGGCGAGCCCGGTCGCCTCTGCGACCCGCAGGAACTCCGCCGGCCGCACCTCACCACGCAAGGGGTGGCGCCAGCGCAGATATCCGACCCAGGCCACGAGCCGGCCCCCGGCGAGCTCGTGGCGGCCAACGTAGCGCAGACGGATGTCGCCGTTTTCGATCGCCTGGCGAAGTTCGCGCGCGATATCGAGTCGCGCCAGCGATTTCAGCTGCATCGTGTCGGTGAAAAAACGCGCCTCGGAAGAAGCGGTGCGGCGTGCCTCGGCCGCCGCAGCCTGTGCGTGGTCGAGGAGGAGCTTGGGCGAGGAGGCGTCCTGGCCGAGGATGGCGACGCCGGTATAGGGCGTCAGGTGAAACTCGGCGCCGCCGGCGACGACCGGCTCGCGCAGGCTCGCGCACACCGTCGCGACGCAGCTCCCGATCGCCTCGCGGTCTGAGCTCTCGATGACGAGCGCGAGCAGCGTGTCGCTCAATTGCCCGACGTACCACCAGCCCTTGCCGTCGGGGTCGTTCGACTGCGCCTGTGCCGGCAGGCGCTGCAGCGCCGCCGCCATGATCTGCTCGGAGAGTTTGCTCGCGAAGAGCTGGCCGACGTCCGCGATGCCATCGAGGTGGATCACCGCCATCGCGAGCGGCTTCTCGCGCAGCGCCGCACTCGCCATCGATTCCTTGCAGCGCCGCAGGAAGTTGCGCCGCTCGAGCTGTGCGCGCGAGCTCTCGCCCGTGCCATCGAGCGTCTCATCGACGCGCGTCGTTACTGCCGCGCGCACGATGAGGAGCACGCGCTCGGGCCCCTGGGCACTGACCCGCGCTTCATAGCTCAAGCCACGCTCGCCAAAGCGCGCCTCGATCGGCGTGCGCGAGGCGATCGCCTTGCGCGCGAGCTGCTTCAACACCGCAGCGGTCGCGGGCGTGCACAGCGCATCGAGCGATTTGCCGCGCGCGTCCTCGCGCCAACGCAGCGCCGGCACGCCGCCGCCGCCGCCCGATTCGAGCACAACGCCATCGCGCCGCAACAGCACGACGAGATCGGGTAGGCCCGCGATCAAGGCCTCGGCGCTCACAGCCCCTCGCTCGATATCGAAGTCATCTTTTCATCCTAGCGAGAGCTTCAAGTTGAAGTCGCGGACCTACTTCGCGTCGTCCGCGGAACTTGTAAGCGATTGATTTACGGGTGATTTGCACGGCTGATACGGCGGGCCCGCGCGTGCAACATTCGCCGAACGGTCGCGCCGCGCCGATGAGCGGTCGCTGCGCGCGCGATGCGAAGTACTGATTCGGCGCCGAATGCGCGTTCCGCGCGCGCGGCGAGGCACGCAATGCGCTCGCCTTTCGATACTCGGGGACCTTTTGAGCTTGTCGCTGAGGCGGCTGCGCGGATAGAATGCGCGGCTTACCAAAATGGCTCTTAAGACAAGCAGTTAGGACAATCGCGCAATGGCTTTATCCAGCGAGAAAAAAGGCGGCATCCTCGCGCAGTTCCGCCGCGGACCAGCCGACACCGGCTCTCCGGAAGTGCAGGTCGCACTGCTCTCGGAGCGGATCAACGGACTTGGCGAGCACTTTACCGCGCACAAGCGCGATCACGCCTCAAGGCGCGGACTCGTCAAGCTCGTAAACCAGCGTCGCAAGCTCCTCGATTACCTCAGAGCCACGCAACCCGAGAAGTACCAGGAGCTCGTCGAGCGCCTGGGACTACGCCGCTGAAAAACCGAAAGGCCGCGCACGAGGCGCGGCCTTGCTGTTTTTCCCCGAACCTTCTTCATCTTCCGAGGATCTGAGCTTTGAGCGTTGTCAGTAAGTCGTTTCCATTCGGTCCGCACACGGTCACTATCGAGACGGGTGAACTCGCCCGCCAGGCCGACGGCGCGGTGCGCGTTTCGATGGGCGAGACGGTGGTGCTGGTCACCGCGGTCGCGCGAGCGGAGGTCACCCCGGGGAAGGATTTCTTCCCGCTCACCGTCAACTACGTCGAAAAAACCTACGCGGCCGGGCGCATTCCCGGGGGCTTCTTCAAGCGCGAGGGTCGGCCGAGCGAGAAAGAGACGCTCACCTCGCGGCTGATCGATCGCCCGATCCGCCCGCTCTTCCCGGATGGTTTTTACAACGAGGTGCAGGTCGTCGCGACGGTGCTCTCGATGGACCCGGAGATCGACGCCGACATCCCATCCCTCATCGGCGCCTCCGCAGCGCTCGCGCTCTCGGGGATCCCCTTCAGCGGCCCGGTCGGGGCGGCGCGTGTCGGCTGGCACGATGGGAAATATCTTCTAAATCCCGGTGCCAAGGACCTGGCGCAATCGGGGCTGCACCTGGTGGTCGCCGGTACCGAGCACGCGGTCCTCATGGTGGAATCGGAGGCCGAGGGGCTCTCGGAAGATGTGATGCTGGGCGCGGTTGTTTTCGGCCACGAGCAGATGCAGGTCGCGATCCGCGCCATCCGCGAACTCGCGAGCGAAGCGGGCAAGCCGCGCTGGAACTGGCACGCGCCTGCGGAAGCCGCCGAGCTCGCGAGCGCGATCGCCAAGGAGTCACAGCACGCGCTGGAGCAGGCCTACACGATCACCGAGAAGCAGCAGCGGCACGAGCGCCTGGGCGAGATCAAGGCGAATGCGCTCATCGCGTTTGGCGGCGGTGATGACCCCAAGTGGAGCAAGGAGCAGATCGAGGGCGTGCTCTTTCGGCTCGAAAGCCGCATCGTGCGCGAGCGCATCCTCGAGGGCGCCCCGCGCATCGACGGGCGTGACACCCGCACCGTGCGTCCCATCACGGTCGAGGTCGGTGTGCTGCCGCGCACCCATGGCTCGGCGCTCTTCACCCGCGGCGAGACCCAGGCGCTCGTGGTGACGACCCTCGGCACCACGCGCGATGCGCAGATCATTGATGCGCTCGAAGGGGAGCGGCGCGAGCCGTTCATGCTGCATTACAACTTCCCGCCGTTCTCGGTCGGTGAGACCGGGATGCTCGGTTCGCCGAAGCGCCGCGAGATCGGGCACGGCAATCTGGCACGCCGCGGGGTAAGCGCGGTCATGCCCGACATGACGACCTTCCCGTACGTGATCCGCGTGGTGTCGGAGATTCTCGAATCGAATGGCTCGAGCTCGATGGCGAGCGTCTGCGGGACCTCGCTCTCGCTCATGGATGCCGGGGTCCCGATCAAGGCGCCGGTGGCCGGTGTCGCCATGGGGCTCGTGCTCGAGGGCAGCCGCTACAAGGTGCTCACCGACATCCTCGGCGATGAGGATCACCTCGGGGATATGGATTTTAAAGTCGCCGGCACCAAAGACGGCGTCACGGCGCTGCAGATGGACATCAAGGTCGAGGGCGTGACGCCCGAGATCATGCATGTCGCGCTCGAGCAGGCGCGCGCGGGCAGGCTCCACATTCTCGAGGAGATGAACAAGGTCATCAGCAAGCCGCGCGAGAAGATGTCCGAGTGGGCGCCTTCCATCATCACGCTCAAGATCGATCCGGAGAAGATCCGCGATGTCATCGGCAAGGGCGGCGCCGTCATCCGCCAGATCACCGAGGAGACGGGCACGACGATCGACATCGAGAGCGATGGCACGGTGAAGATCGCATCCGTGAGCGGGGCCGCGGGGCGCGAAGCGCAGCGGCGCATCGAGCTCATCACCGCCGATGTCGAAGTCGGGCGGATCTACGAGGGGAAAGTGGCGCGTCTTATGGACTTCGGCGCCTTCGTGACTATCCTCCCCGGGCGCGATGGGCTCGTGCACATCTCGCAGATCTCGAACGAACGCGTCGAACGCGTGAGCGACAAGCTGCGCGAAGGGGATGTGATCCGCGTGAAAGTGCTCGAGGTCGACCGGCAGGGCCGCATACGGCTCTCGATGCGCGACGTCGACGGCGGCTGAGGCGGCAGCCACAGCCCAAGGCAGCATCGAGCGCGCGGCTCAGCTCTGCGGACCGCGGCTCGCGTTCTCTCTAGCGAAGCTCTTCAGGCTCTGTTCGAGATAGCTGCCGATCGTGCCGCGCATCGACCCGCCGTAGGAGCGGATCACCTGCGAGAGAAAATCGCAGCTCATGAGCGGCTCCCCGCCGTGTTCCTGCTCGGCGATTACCTGCAGCAGGATCGAACGGGTGATGTCGCCCTGGGTTTTCTTGTCGATGACGACGAAGTCGATCCCCTCGATCACGAGACGCCGGATATCAGCGAGGGTGATGTAGCGGCTATCGACCGTATCGTACAAGCGCCTGTTCGGATACTTCTTTATTGTTCGCACGTCGCTCATCGTCCATCCTCATTTATGGGCGATGCACCTTCCCTAGTGCAGGGGCGTTAGGGATATACCTTATTACATCGGCTTCGCGAACCCAACTCGGACTGGTCAAACTGCTCACGCGCGCGGAGCGCGGATCTCTCGCAGACCCTGAAAGCGCGCCGGGTCCCAAGCACTGAGCGCCCAATCGACTACAACTGCCGGTGACTCAAGCTTGAGCGTTGCGGGGGGCTTCTGCTGCAACAGTGCGAGCGCGTCCCAGAGCTCTGCACCTGGCGCGCGGGCGCCAAGACCGACCGAGCGGCGGGACTTCGCGAGCTTCTCGCCGCGGGGCTCGAGGACGAGCGGCAGGTGCGCATAGCGAGGCGTTTCAAAGCCGAGTGTACGCTGGAGCGCGATCTGCCAGGGGGTACTGTCGAGGAGGTCGGCGCCGCGGACGACATCGGTCACCCCCTGAAGCGCATCATCGACTACCACGGCGAGCTGATAGGCGTAGGCGCCATCGCGGCGCCGGACGATGACGTCGCCGCGCTCTCGCAGTTCGAACTGACAGCTTCCCTGCACTCGATCCTCGAACGCGACGATCACGTCCTCCACTCTGAAGCGCGTCGCGGTGGGTCCGGCACGGCGCGGCCCTTCGCGACACGTTCCCGGATAACCTGCATCGAGCAGGCGCTCGCGGCGCGAGCAGCTGCACTGGAACGCCACCCCGCGTGCGCGCAGCGCATCGAGCGCTTCGGCGTAATAGCGCGTGCGCGTGCTTTGGTATTCAACCTCACCGTCCCATTCGAGCCCGAACGCCTCGAGAGTGCGTAGAATCTCGTCGGCGCAACCAGGCAGCGTGCGCGCCGCATCGAGATCTTCCATGCGCACGAGCCAGCGCCCTTTGCTCCGACGCGCGTCGATGAAGCTCCCGAGCGCAGCGACGAGCGAGCCAAGATGCAGCGATCCGGTCGGGGAGGGCGCGAAGCGCCCGATGTAGATGGCGGCCGCGCCGCCGGCGCGCGAGGCGCGCTTAGCGATAGCGGTCGTCGCGGTCGCCGTACTGCCGTTCACGCCGCTCGCGGCGCTCCTGCGCTTCGATGCTGAGCGTTGCCACGGGGCGTGCTTCGAGCCGCTTGATGCCGATTTCCTCGCCGGTCTCGAGGCAGTAACCGTAGGAGCCGTCCTCGATGCGTTTAAGCGCATCGTCGATCTTGCGGATCAGTTTGCGTTCGCGGTCGCGGGTGCGCAGTTCGAGGCTGAATTCTTCTTCCTGGGTCGCACGGTCATTGGGGTCGGGGAAGTTCGCCGCTTCATCCTTCATGTGCGAGACGGTGCGGTCGACTTCCTCCATGAGGTCGCGCTTCCAGTTGTTGAGGATGATGCGGAAGTGCTCGAGCTGCTCCTTGCTCATGTACAGCTCGCCGCGCTTGACGATGTAGGGCTGAACGTTGCGCGGGCCGGCGAGCAGACTCCCAGGCTCTAGCGTCTCGGGCTCATCGCCTTCCGCCGTTACTCCACCCGGTGCGCCGGTGCGCGCCGCGCCGAGCCCAGTGGCGCCTGGTGATGGCGGGACGCCGGTGACGATCGGGCGAGTCGGTTTCTTCTCGAGGAAGGGCTCGAGAGTTGGGACCTGATGTGCATGGACCGCAGGCTTTTTGGCCGGTACCGCGCCCTTGCGAGCGTGGGCGGAAAGTCGTGCCCGGGCGGTCTCGACTTTGCCTCTGGTGGGTTTGCGTGCGGCGGACCGGCTGCTCGCCTTCTTGCCCTTGGCGGACTTCGGCGCGGGTCTCTTGGCCGGCATCAATGGCTCCTCAAAACGGCTGGGCCTCGTGAAGAACGCGCGATTATACCGACCGACTTCTGACTGTACAGGTGTTCTAGGTCCGCCCCTTCGGGGTCGAGGGTGCTCGGAAGGCCTGAGCGAGCAGCGCCCCTCAGGGCAGTGCGACGCTCGGGGAGGGCTGCCAGCCCGCCTGTCGTCTCTCCGCGACAACGGTGGTATGGATCCCACCGCGCACATTGAAGCGTGCGGTCAGGCGCAGGAAACGCGCTGTGAGGAGCCCCTGCAGAGTATCGGCAATCTCATTGGTCACGGCCTCGTGGAAGACGCCGCGATCACGGAACGACCAGAGGTAGAGTTTGAGCGACTTCAGTTCCACGCACAGCCGATCGGGCACGTACTCGAGATCGAGCGTCGCGAAATCGGGCTGTCCGGTGCGTGGACAGAGGCACGTGAACTCGGGGATCTGCATGCGGATCGTGTAGTCATGCTCGGGGTGCGGGTTCGAGAAGGTCTCAAGCGGGGCGGTGGGCGCTCGGGCCATATTGCTCTACACTACACCATCCCCGGGGCTGCCGAAGGGACGGAAGTACACACGCGATGCGGCTGACCAAGATCAAGCTCGCTGGCTTCAAGTCCTTCGTCGATCCCACCCAAATCAACTTCCCGAGCAATCTCACCGGCGTCGTAGGCCCGAACGGCTGCGGCAAATCCAACGTCATCGACGCGGTGCGTTGGGTGATGGGGGAACTCTCCGCCAAGCACCTGCGCGGCGACAACATGGCGGATGTGGTCTTCAACGGCTCGGCGGCGCGCAAGCCCGTGGGCGCCGCCTCCGTCGAACTCGTGTTCGACAACGCCGATGGCAAGATCGGCGGCGCCTATGCGAACTACGGCGAGATCTCGCTCAAGCGCCAGGTGCTGCGCGAGGGCACATCAAGTTATTTCATCAACGGCACACGCTGTCGCCGCAAGGACATCACCAACCTCTTCCTCGGCACCGGGCTCGGCTCACGCAGTTACGCGATCATCGAACAGGGGATGATCTCACGCGTCATCGACGCACACACCGATGACATGCGCGCTTTCGTCGAGGAGGCGGCAGGAATTTCGCGCTACAAGGAACGACGCAAGGAAACCGAGGCGCGCATCGCCGAGACGCGCGAAAACCTCGAGCGCCTGCAGGACGTGCGCGATGAGGTCGAGAAGCAGATCCGCCACCTGCAGCGCCAGGCGGCAACCGCGCGGCGCTACCAGGCGCAGAAGGAGCTCGAGCGGCGGCTCGTGGCCGAACTGCTTGCACTTCGCATGCGTGATCTCGACAGCGGCGCTGAGGCACACGATGCGACGGTCCGCGAGCGTGAGCTCGCCATGCAGGCCGAACTCGCCGCGCAGCGCGCCGCCGAAGCCGCCATCGCCCGCGCGCGTACCGTGCAGCAGGCCCACAGCGATGCGCTCGCCGCAGTCCAGGCGCGCTACTACGAAGTCGGCACCGACATCTCACGGCTCGAGCAGACGATCACCCATATCCGCGAGCTGCGCGCGCGGCAGCACACCGATCTCGAGCAGACACGCGCCACACTCGCCGATCTTGCCGGGCACATC
>Ga0187766_10002850_pt1 | contig 10151 bp, 6 predicted proteins | sample 0216_QUI02_MP05__4_FD_132971 | JGI IMG/M metagenome (GOLD analysis project Ga0187766, IMG submission 132971) | Tropical peat soil microbial communities from peatlands in Department of Meta, Colombia - 0216_QUI02_MP05_20_MG | ecosystem: Environmental > Terrestrial > Soil > Wetlands > Peat ...
GCATTTCTAGTCACGGATATGATCCCGAATTCCAGCTGCCCTGGTCGCATCCAATATCCAAGAATTGGACAGCTGCTGGTATGTTTTCGCTTTTATTTCCGACCGAAGGGGCTAGCCGCAATCTAACGGGTCAAGCGAGCTTCCTGTTAGACCGGCAGATCACCAGCCCCTGGGATGCTTTTATCGAGTACGCTGGCGAGTTTCCCGAGCGCGGAGGTTCGCAGAATCTTCTGCACGTCGGCACAGCATTCAAGATCACATCCAACCAGCAGTTCGACTTTCATTTCGGCTTCGGCCTTTCGTCAGCGTCCGTGAACCACTTTATTGGATTCGGTTATTCGTTCCGGCTTCGGGCCATTCAGCATGAAAAGCAAGCTCTTTTCTGACGGCCTGAGAGGGTTAGGAGTTGGTGGTTCCTAGGTTGGATTCGGGGTTTCGCTGAAGGATTTTAAAACAGATCTCGCCAACAAAAACGCCGCTCGCTCTCAGAACCGTCCCTTGACAGGCCTCGTGGTGTTTGATTATTACTTCGAGGGTCAAAATGCAACACCGTGTCGGGTGTGGCTTTCCCATCGCCCCGCTACCTCTTGTAGGCGGTCCATTAAATTCATGGCGGTACGTAACACACGCGGTAGCCGCTTTTTCGTTAGGCCCGCCTCGGAAACGGGACAGACGCCTTTTGACATTCGTGCTGAACTGGCAGGCGGGACTGAAGAAAGAAATGAGGCGGAGCAAAAGTCTATCAATCCTGCCACGAAACAAGAAGCGTCTGATTGCCGCCGCGGTGCTTGCGGTCCTTCTGCCAGCGACTGCGGCTGCGCAGGAACCGGAGGTGCCAGCGCCCCGCGCCGAAGGCTTCCCAATCGGGCCGCCCGCGAAAATCACAAACTTCACCGCCGAACCAAGTTCCGTCCGCTCCGGCGAGCCGGTCACGTTGACTTGGGCGGCATTCAATTCCGACAACATGTCGATAGATCAATGCGTGGGCGTCATTCCCGCGCGGGGAACTCGCCGGGTCACTCCAGCTGTGACCACCACGTACACGCTGACCGCCAAGGGCCGCGGCGGGAACGACAAACGTTCCATTACCGTGATCGTCTCGGGCTTGAATCCCTCGGCACTCAGCGCGGCACCTATCTGCATTGACGTACAAGATCAGCCAATTCCCCGTATGGGCGACCACCCCGATCTTTCCGGCGTATACATCGGCGGCTTTGCCATCGTCCCCATGGACAAACCGGTGCTTAAGCCGGGCGCGGAGCATTTCAAGCTAACCGAGGAGGAACGCGCCCTCGGCCCGACGGCGCAGTGTGTCCCACCGGGCGTTCCCACCTCTACGATGTGGCCATACCCCCTCGAGATCGTGCAGAAGCCTGATCTGGTGGTCATTCTCTACGAGGCCTATCCGATGTTTCGCATTATCCCGACTGACGGGAGCCCTCATCCCGACAATCTCGATCCCACGTACATGGGCAATTCGGTCGGCCACTGGGAGGGAGACACGCTTGTGGTCGATGTGACTGGTTTCAGCGATAAGACCGTTATCACTGATTATCACCACACAACGGCCTTTCACGTCGTCGAGCGATACCGGCGCACGTCCTACGACACGATCAACTACGTCGCCACAATCGACGATCCCAACGTCTTTGCGGCGCCCTGGCGCTACGGCGGTCCGTTGAAGCTCCATCCTGAATGGGACCTACAAGAATACGTGTGCGAGCAAAACAACAAGGACTATCACGACTTGCTGATTAACAAGAAATAGTGAAATGTTGCCGCGGACGGAAAGCGTCGAGCCTCTGTGCACTCTTTTGTACCCAAGGCAAGGCCCTACCAGGTAACCGAGTCAGACCGAATCACAGAATTGGACTCACTGAAAACAAATGACGGGGTTCTGGCGCTTGCATCCGCAGACCGATGCCCTACCGGCTGAGCTATGCTGGCCGCTGCCAGAAGCTAGGACACGCACGTGGTCGGCTCCTGCTTCCTAAAGCTTGACCGCGATCTGAAACAGGATCAGAATCGCCAACACTGTTGGGAGGCGTAGCGTGGTCACCCTCACCTGCCATGATTGTGATTCCCACGGCGATGGGAATTGTTCGGTTTGCCACGGAACAGGAAAGACTCTAGGAGAGGGGCTGCTGGGCACTATCGTCGAATTCTTTGATGAATCGGCTTGCCCGGCTTGCCGCGGCACTGGTCATTGCCCAACCTGCGGTGGCATCGGAGAAATCGAGGTTGGTGGCGAAGCATGATAGACGGCATTAGCCCGCGACTTGCCAGCACCGTAGGGCGGCGATAACGGCCGCGAAGGTAACGGGAAACCGGATCAATCATTGATGCAGAAAAATTCGGTGCGGAGGAAGGGATGCTTGGGATGTTGTACACCGCGGCAAAACTGATGCGGATCCTAGACTAGCCAGGAAAATCTGCGGAAGAAGGGACTCGAACCCCTACGGCCTTTCGGCCACCAGCTCCTAAGGCTGGCGCGTCTGCCAATTCCGCCACTTCCGCATCGGTCGGCAACTCAGTATAGCATCGCGTTGCGACCCACCACTGCTGGGATCATTTCCCTTCGACAAACCACAGGCATGCCCCTGCACCTCTGCCCGATTATCTTGGCGGAGCGATCGCAGGGCGGCCTACCGCAAAGGTTTGCTGTGGCGTTCCTTTGCTAATAGGACCACCAGGCGCGCGACCTCGTCCGGGTCCATAGCCGTGCTGTCCACCAGAAGAGCATCTTTGGCACGGATCAGCGGCGAAACGCTCCGTCCGCAGTCCCGTCGATCGCGTTCGTGCACCTCTTCAAGCGTGCGGGTGATGTCAATCGAATCGCCCTTCTGCTGATGCTCACGCCATCGTCGCTCGGCTCTGATTTCGGGGGACGCGGTTAGAAAGATCTTCAGTTGTGCATCGGGGAAGACCACGCTGCCGATGTCACGACCTTCCATCACGACTCCGCCTCGCGCTCCTGCGCGACGCTGCTCGACCACCAGCACCTTGCGCAGTTCCGGCACAACCGCCACTTTGGAGGCCGCCAGCGCCACTTCCGGCGCGCGGATTGCTGCTGTAACGTCCTCGCCATCGAGAAAAACCTGCTGCGCACCATTCTGGGGGCGAAGATCAATTCGCGTTTCGCGTGCAAGGGATGTCAACTCATCGGTACTATCCAGCGAAATGTGACGCCGCAACGCCTTCAGCGCCACGGAACGGTACATGGCGCCCGTGTCGATGTAGATGTAGCCCAGCAGGGCCGCGACGCGCCGCGCGAGCGTGCTCTTGCCTGAGCCGACCGGGCCATCGATCGCAATGATGAAGTTCGGCAAGCTCACCCCAACCTCAGCCGCTTTCGTTCTGCTGACTCCATCGTCAGGTGCGTTTGAATGCCCGTTCAATTTCGCGAACCGAGTAGCGCAACACGATGGGTCGTCCATGTGGACAACTCATTGGATATTGAGTTTTCGCAAGTTCGCCCAGCAACCATTCCATTTTCGTTGTATCCAGCGGCGTGTTTATTTTGATCGCCGCATGGCACGCGGTCGAAGCGGCAATTCTCGCCTGCAGTGAATCGATCGAGATAGCCTGACTTTCTCGCGCGACGCCGTCTAGGATTTCAAACAGCAGCTTTTCCGCATCGCCGCTGGCGATTCCGGCGGGCGCGGCATGAATCGCCACACTACGTGGTCCTAGCAGGCTGGAATCGAATCCATTCGCCCGCAGTTCCTCCCCGATCTGCTCGAACGTCACAATCTGCCGCGGACTGAGCTCAACGAGGATCGGCACCAGCAGGCGCTGCCCGCCGAGTTCGCCTTCTCGCCGGGCCTGTAGGTGTTGCTCGAAGAGCACACGCTCATGCGCAACGTGCTGGTCGATGATCCACAATCCTTCGCCATTCACGGCCACGATATAACTGGCATTCACCTGGCCGAGCGGCTTGAGTTCGGCGATGGCCTCAGGGCTCGGCAACGATCCAACCTCCACCGTCGGGCTTTCCGATACCGGCGGCCCGGTTGTCTCGGCCGATACCGCAAAGTTCATGGCCGCATCTGGGCCGAAGTCGAGTCTCTGCACGAGCGGCCTCTCGGGCGCTCCGGTCAGCTCGAAGGCCTCCGTGAAGACAGCAGCACTCGACCCACATGTCGACGGAGGCTCCGCACGAGGAGGGCCTAAAAACGCCGGATCGGACATCAATCCCGAACTCGGCGCCGAGGCTGTCGCAGCGGCGGCGCGCGACGCCAGAAATCCCGGAACGGGCCGCGCGATGGAAAGCGCATGGCGCAGGGCGTCTCGAGTGAAATCGTGCACCACCTGCGGATGGCGAAAACGTACTTCGATCTTCGCTGGGTGTACATTCACATCCACTTCTTGGTGTGGCAAATCGAGGAACAGCAGCACGACAGGAAAAACGCCGGAAGGCATGACGTTGCGGTACGCCTCGCCGATCGCATGGAGCAGCAGCCGATCGCGCACGAGACGCCGGTTCACAAATAGGAAGATCCCGTTGCGATTGGTGCGCTGTACCTCCGGGCGCGACGTAAAGCCGCTCACACCGAGCGTTGCTGCCGGCTCCTCGTCCCGCTCAGCAGCGGCCGGCTTCAGCGGACCCACACTCGCGGGAATCTCGACGAGCTCGTCGAGGGCCTGGCGGCCGAGGACCTGATAGACCCGCTCGGAGAGTTTTTCTACTGGAGTGCAATCCAAAATCAGTTGAGAAGGCGTCTTCAGTTGAAACTGTACCTCCGGATGCGCGAGCGCATAGTGCGTGACCAGTGACGCCACATGACCCAACTCGGTTGTCTCGGACTTCAGAAATTTGCGCCGCGCGGGTACACCATAGAAAAGGTCGGCGACCGCGATCGAGGTACCCGTAGGAACACCGGCTGGTTTCACGCCTACGAGCTTTCCGCCGGCGAATTCTACTTGCGTCCCGAGTTCCTCGCCGGCCGCGCGCGTCTCGAGCAAGAGCCGTGAGACGGCCGCGATCGAGGGTAGCGCCTCGCCGCGAAAGCCGAGAGTCGCAATCGACAGCAGATCGTCTGCGGTTTGTAACTTCGATGTCGCGTGACGCTCAAAAGCCAGCAGGGCGTCGTCGTAGTTCATGCCGCAGCCGTCGTCAATCACCCGGATCATGCGTCTACCGCCCGATTCGGTTTCAATGCGAATCGATCGCGCGCCTGCATCGAGTGCGTTCTCAAGCAACTCCTTCACGACCGACGCCGGCCGCTCGATCACCTCGCCCGCCGCAATCTTATTGGCAACGCTCTCCGCAAGGATTCGTATTCGCGACATCAGAAGGTCCTACCCTTGGGAAACATCGTTAGGAAGGAAGAGAGCCAAGGATTCATTGGCCACGGACAGTATCACGGTCCAGGCGAATGCCCAACTCCTTGAGTTGCGCGGCATCAACCTCCGACGGGGCGTCCGCCATCAAATCCTGCGCTTTCGCCGTCTTGGGGAAGGCAATGACGTCGCGCAGCGACTTCTCTCCGGCCAGAAGCATTACCACCCGGTCGATTCCAAGCGCGATGCCGCCGTGCGGCGGCGTGCCATACGTCAATGCATCGAGGAAAAACCCGAACCGCTGCCGCGCTTGCTCGTCGGTTAACCCGAGCGCCTTAAACATCCGGGCCTGCACATCTTGCCGGTGGATTCGAATGCTTCCAGAGCCCAGCTCGTGCCCGTTGAGCACCAAATCGTACCCCTTCGAACGGCACTCCCACGGCGTCGTCTCGAGTTTGCCGATGTCCTCTTCGATGATTCCGGTGAATGGATGCTGGGCGCTCACCCAGCGCTGCTCGGTCGCGCTCCATTCAAACAGAGCAAAACCGGTGATCCAGAGAAACTCCCACTTACTCCGATCGATCAGGTTCAACTTGTCACCGAGGCACAAACGAATTTGACCCGCGACATTCAGCGAGGTGTCGCTATGGGGAATCTGCTCTTTTGCCGAGCTTGCGACGATGAGATCGCCGGATTTGGCGCCGACCGCTTCGGCAAGTCTCCTGAGGCCATCGGCGCCGAGCTGTTTTTCGAGCGGCGATGAAATTCCGTCGGCGGTGACTTTTGCGGTATAGATGGCGTGTGCGCCGCCTGATTTCCCAACCTCCGCCAGCTCCTCGAGCTGCTTGCGCGACCATGCTGCTGCGCCCGGCGCAACGACAGCTTGCACGTTGCCTTTCCAGCCGAGCACACGGCGAGCAGGCTCGAAAACGGGCGTGACGTTGTGCAGCTCCATCCCAAAACGCAGGTCCGGCTTATCGGAGCCAAACCGGCGCATGGCCTCGTGGTAGTCGAGGTGTCGAAACGGGCGGCTGATTTCGACACCGATGACAGCGCACGCACGCTCCATGACTCGCTCGATCACCTCAAAAATATCTTGCTGGCGCGGAAACGACATCTCGAGGTCGAGTTGGGTGAACTCCAGCTGGCGGTCGGCTCGAAAATCCTCGTCACGGATGCAACGGCAGATCTGAAAATAGCGGTCCATGCCCGAGATCATTAAGATCTGCTTGAAAATCTGGGGGGATTGCGGCAACGCGTAAAACTGACCGTGATGGATGCGGCTCGGGACCAGGCAGTCCCGAGCGCCTTCGGGCGACGAGCGCGTGAGCAGCGGTGTTTCGATTTCGAAAAAGCCGAGCTCATCGAGCGTCTTGCGGATTTCGAGGATGATGCGGTGCCGCAGCTCGATGTTGCCGTGTAGGTGCGGGCGGCGCAAATCAAGGTAGCGGTAGCGCAGGCGCGTCTCCTCCGTGGCGGTCACTTCGTCCTCGATCGGAAACGGGGGCGTCTTCGAGTTGTTCAGGATATACAGACGCGTAGCCAGCACTTCGACTTCCCCTGTCGGGATGGCCGGATTCGCCTTTTGCCGCCTAAGAACACGACCCTCCACCGCGACGACAAACTCCGACCGCAACTCTTCGGCTTTCGCATGTGCCTCGGGTTGCTGTTCCTTGTGGAAGACGATCTGGGCGATTCCCGCTCGGTCCCGCAGGTCGATGAAGATGAGCTGGCCCAGATCCCGCCTTCGATGCACCCAGCCCATCAGCACTACGTCCTGGTCCTGATCGGACGCCCGCAGTGCTCCACAGAGATGTGTTCGTTTCAGATTCCCAAGCGTGTCAAGCACCTGAGCCTCTTCCGTCCAATCGCAGGAATTCCAACAATTTGTCTTCGCTCAGCGTCCGCTGGTCGGCGTCGACAAGCCGCTTCAGTGTGAACGTGCCAGAGGCAAGTTCGTCTTCGCCAATGATGAGTGCATAGCGTGCGCCGAGTTTGTCAGCCATGCCAAGCGCCTTTCGAAGACTCGTCTCCTCCGGCGGCAGTTCGACTGCCAGCCCGCACGCGCGTAGCTTCTTGGCAATGGTGACAGCAACCGGATGTGCCCGCGCGCCCAGGCGCGCGATGAACACGCTCAGTCCAGGCAAATCCGGGAGCTGGCCGCCTTCCTCGATCGACAGAATCGCCCGGTCGGTGCCGATCGCGAAACCGATGCCTTTGACGCCTGCCTGGCCGCCCAGAAGCTCGACCAGCCCATCGTAGCGCCCGCCGCCACACACCGCGTTCTGCGAGCCAAGGCCAGCCGCGGTCACCTCGAACGTCGTGCGTGTGTAGTAGTCCAGGCCGCGAACGAGCCGCCAGGATTCCTGGTAGCCAATGTCGCGCAGTTGCAGCTCGCCTTTCAACTCTGAAAAATGCTGCTGGCAAGCGGCGCAAAGATGGTCCAAAAGGTGGGGCAGCTTCGCAATCACCGGCTGCTCCTCGGGCAGCTTCGAATCGAGCACACGCAGCGGGTTCGTCTCGATGCGACGCTGACTGTCCGGGCCCAGCCTGTCTTTCACTTGGCGCAACGCCTCGCGCAGCAGTTCTACATACTTCGGGCGGCATTCCTTGCAGCCGATGGAATTGACGTACAGCGTAGTGTCCCGAAGCCCCACACGGGTAAACAGCACCAACAGCATTTCGAGGACCTCGGCATCGATCGCGGGGGCGTCCGATGGGCCGAGGACTTCCGCACCGATTTGATAGAACTGCCGGTACCGACCCTTTTGGGGGCGTTCTCGACGGAACATCGGCCCGACGTAATAAAGCTTCTGATTTCCCGGCAGCAGGTGCATCCCATGCTCGATATAGGCGCGGCAGACCGAAGCCGTGGCTTCTGGACGCAAACTGATCGACGACTCGTCTCGATCCTCGAATGTGTACATCTCTTTGCCCACGACGTCCGTATCAGCGCCGATGGAACGGGCGAAGAGCTCCGTCTCCTCGAAGATCGGCAGGCGTATCTCCCGAAAATTGTACGACGCCAGGACTTCGCGCGCGGTCTGCTCAAACCAATTCCACAGCGCAGAATCAGACGGCAGAATATCCCGGGTGCCTTTGATGGCCCTGAACTGCATGTGCAACTCCATGCCCTCCGTGTGTCCTGTGACAAAACAGGGAGCTAGGAAAGGCTTGTGCCGGATTGCCCTGCATATCCCTTTGTGATTTTCTAGCCGTCCAGGATACATCGGAGACGGCCGCTCGACCTAGTGACTCGCCCCGTTCTCGGCCCTAAACGCGTTCTTGAATGCGACGTAGTGTTTGGCGGAAGCGGCAATATTGGCGCGCTCTGCTTCACTGACCGCGCGACGAACCTTCCCTGGCACTCCCATGACGAGGCTGCCGGGCGGGACCTCCATCCGCTCAGGGATCAAAGTGCCCGCGGCAACGACGCTGCCCGATCCGATCCTGGAGCCGTTCAGCAGAATCGCGCCCATGCCGATCAGGCAGTCGGACTCAACTGTGCAACCATGAAGGACGACGCCGTGTCCGACGGTGACGCCGTCGCCTACTCGGAGGGCGTACTGTTCGCCCTGTATGTGCAAAACGCAGCCGTCCTGAATGCTGGTCCGTGCTCCGATCTGAATCGAGTGGTAGTCGCCGCGTAGAACCGCGCACGGCCATACACTGGAATCCTCGCCGATTGTGACGTCTCCAATCACAACAGCTTGTGGGTCGACATAGGCGCTCGCGGCGATCTGCGGCACGCGACCTTGAAAACGGCGAACCATGTTTCCCTCCCTGTGGAAACTCGGATCACACTGTGTCTTCAACACTATACATCCTGAAAGGATGTGCGTTCCTACCTCGTCGCGTACGACCGGCACGCGCCCGCAAATCGAGCGGCTGGCGTTGCTTTCTGGTCATTCGAAATGTCTATCCCGCCCATCAAAACGTTGCATTTTACGAATTTCATATTTCTCGATAACCTCCGGGCCTCAGGCTTCACCCCCTCAAAGGAGAGTCGAATGGCCGAAACAACGGGTGAGATGAAGGCTACGTTGGGATTGACTGGACTGACGTTCAATGCGATGGCTCTGATCGCCCCGGGCGCCTTTCTGTGGCTCACCTTCATTACGCAGGCCGGTGAAGGCAATACGACGCCGTCGATGTGGATCGGTATTTTCTTTGCTTTGCTGCTCTGTCTGGCAACCGCTGTATCCTACGCCGAGTTGGCAAAGCTCTATCCCGGCACGGGAAGTTCCTATTATTTTGCCGAACAGTCCTTCTTGAACCACGAAAGGGCCTGGAGATATGCACGGCTAGCCAAGTTTGTCGTGGGGTGGGGCTCTCATCTTTACTACTGGATTTACGTCGGCGCCATGGTTGCAGTCACCGGTGCGTTCTGCGGTTACATGGCTGGGACGCTGTGGCCAACTTTCATGAGCGCGGCGAACCCAGGTCCGATGTTCATGATGCTCTGCGCGATCCTGTTCTCGTTCGGTGTGGCCTACATCGCACATCGCGGCGTGACGGGGTCGACGGCTGTGAACATTGCGATGAACGTCATTCAGATCTCGGCACTGCTGGTTTTCTCGGTTATGGCAATTGGCTACAGGCTGAACCACCCTGCGGGCAGCGTGGCTTGGCAGTGGGATGCGACGTCGGGCGATTCCTATAACTGTGAATTCCAGATGGACGCGCAGAACAATGTCATCCGCGACGCCAGCATGGTGCCGCAGTGCAAGAAGGATGCATCGGGCGCGCCGGTTCCCTATCACATCAGCTACCCCTGGAACGATTCCATGGGCAACTTCCTGAGCCACCCGAATGCCAAGTCGGTAATCGGCCTACACAGCTTTGGCTGGATGTTCGTCCAGGCCAAC
>Ga0187766_10002851_pt1 | contig 10150 bp, 11 predicted proteins | sample 0216_QUI02_MP05__4_FD_132971 | JGI IMG/M metagenome (GOLD analysis project Ga0187766, IMG submission 132971) | Tropical peat soil microbial communities from peatlands in Department of Meta, Colombia - 0216_QUI02_MP05_20_MG | ecosystem: Environmental > Terrestrial > Soil > Wetlands > Peat ...
CGCCATGCCTTCGAATGCGTCCTGGATCGGATGGCGCGCGAACTCGGCCTCGACCCGTTCGCGGTGCGCCGCGCCAACCTTCTCGATGTTCCGACCCGGACGATGAATCAGCTGGTGGTGAACAGCTGCGGATTGGCCGAATGCCTCGACCGCGTCGAGCGTGCCAGTGGCTGGCGCGCCCGGATCGGCAGGTTGCCGCCGGGAAAGGGACTGGGCATGGCTTGCTCGCATTATGTGAGCGGCGCGGCCAAGCCCATTCACTGGACCGGCGAGCCGCATGCGATCGTCAACCTTAAGCTTGATTTCGACGGCAGCATCACCGCGTTTACCGGCGCCGCCGATATCGGCCAGGGCTCTTCCACGATGGTGGCGATCGCGGTCGCCGAGACGCTGGGTGTTTCACTCGATCGCGTGCGCGTGGTGGCCGCAGACAGCGCGATCACGCCGAAGGACAATGGCGCCTATTCGTCGCGCATTACGTTCATGGTCGGCAATGCCGCCATCGATGCTGCGAAAAACCTTGGAGCAATCCTGATCGAAGCGGCAGGACGCAAGCTCGACGCCCGACCGGACGACATCGAATGCGTCGGCGAGCAGTTCCTGATCGGTAAAGGCGGCCAGGCGAGCCTTTCGTTTGCCGAGGTGGTGAAAGAGGCCCTGGTCGGAAGCGGCGCCATTCAGGTGAAGGGAACATTCACCTGCCCGCCGGACGCACAAGGCGGCAAGCACAAGGGCGGAGCGGTTGGGTCGACCATGGGCTTCAGCTACGCAGCGCAGGTCGTCGAAGTCACGGTCGACGAGCCGACTGGCGCAATCACTGTCGATCACGTGTGGACCGCGCTTGACTGCGGCCATGCGATCAACCCACTGGCGGTCGAGGGACAAATCCAGGGCTCGGTGTGGATGGGAATGGGTCAGGCGTTGAGCGAGGAGACGCACTACCTCGACGGTCTGCCGGCGCATTCCAATTTGCTGGAATACCGCGTGCCGACGATCGCCGAATCACCACCGATCGAAGTCCAAATTGTCGAAGCCCATGATCCCTCCGGACCGTTCGGGGCCAAAGAGGCAAGCGAGGGCGCACTGGCGAGCTTTCCGCCGGCTTTTGTCAACGCGGTGGGCAACGCCATTGGCATCGATTTCGATCAGCTTCCGCTCACGCCAGACCGCGTCATGCAAGCCATGATCGAGCGCCGCCGCCAGGCCCGCGCCAGCGCACTTAAGGGGCACGCGTCATGACGTGGTCGATGCCGAACTTCGCTGTTGCCCGGCCGCGCGACATCGGATCGGCGATTGCCGTACGCGAACAGGAAGCCTCAAGCCTCTTCCTCGCCGGCGGAACCGATCTGCTCGTCAATTTACGGCTCGGCCTCGGGCGCCCGAAATTACTTATCGATTTGTCCGCTATCGACGCACTGCACGAAAAATCATTTGCCGCCACCGGTGTTCGGATTGGTGCCTGCACGAGCCTCATGGAGCTCACCGACATGCCGGCGATTCGTCAGCGCTATCGCGCGCTTGCGGAAGCCGCGGAGGCCGTTGCAAGCCCGACGACGCGGAGCATAGCGACGATTGGCGGTAATCTTTGCCTGCAGACACGATGCGTCTACTACAACCAAAGCGAATGGTGGCGTCGCGCCAACAATTACTGCCTTAAACACGCAGGCGCTGTCTGCCACGTTGCACCACAGGGTCAGCGGTGTCATGCCGCGTTCAGCGGAGATCTGGCGCCGGCCTTGCTGGTTCTTGATGCGGAAGTTGAGATCGCCGGCAGAGATATGCAGCACCGGCGGGTCAAGCTTTCGGATTTTTATCGAGAGGACGGCCGCGCCCATTTAGCACTCGACGCTGACGAAATTCTTGTCTGCGTGCACCTGCCTCCGAATCCCTTGCCCTCCAGCTATAGCAAGGCCCGGGTGCGCGGCGCCATCGACTTCCCACTGGCGGGCGTTGCGGTTGCACTGACGATGGACGGTGAAAAGCTTGTGAAGCTTCGCGTCGGCATTACCGGCACGAATTCGCGCCCGTTTTTGCTCAAAGGCGTCGATGCTTTGTTCGACCGCACGCTTGACGCCGAGGCATTGCATGAGCTCGAAACGCTGGTGCAGAAGCAGGTGCAGCCGATGCGGACCACGACAATCTCCGCTCACTACCGGCGACTGGCGGCGGCCGCATTGGTCCGGCGACTAACGACGACGCTTGCCTTTCCGCCTCGTGCGATGGAAGAAAAACGACAGGAGTAGTCGATGACCAGGATGATCGAACTGCTACGCGACGAGCATCGCGACATCGAACAGCTGCTTAAAGTTCTCGAGGACGAGGTTAAGGTGTTCGATCGCCGTGAGCGTCCGGATTACGAGGTCATCCAGGCGATCATTGACTATTTTCAGGATTACCCAGATTGCTGCCATCATCCCAAAGAAGACATGATTTTTGACAGGCTCAAGGCGCGCGATCCTCTCGCCGCCAAGCGCATCGGTGATGTCGAAGCTGAACATCGGCAAGAGACCGAGCGTTTGGATCGCGTGGCTAAAGTCGTGCGCAACGTTCTCCTCGATCGGGAAATTTTACGGGAGACGTTCGGCAAAGTGATGCGCGACTTTATCGATCACCAACGCAGGCATATGGCCATGGAGGAGCGAACGCTGTTTCCGGCTGCCGCAAACGCTTTGCGACCGGAAGACTGGCAGGAGATCGACTCGAAGTGGAACGACAAGACGACAACATTGTTCGACGTCGCGATCGAAGAGAAATATCATTCACTTCGAGACCGGATTTTGCAATGGGGTCGCGAAAACAACGAAAACCGGATCGTTGATCGGCACAAACAGCACTGAATGGCTGGCTGCTCATTCAACGATGCGGTCGAAACAGAGCTCTTGCGAGGGCAAAAATCCGCAATGGTCGAGGTATCCCAGCAATTCGCGGTCGCGCCAGTCGATCTCCGTTCGCACCCGCTCTATTCTCAGTGTGCTTAAATTGACCAGAAGTTGTGAAAGCAGGGCGCGGCCGACGCCCTGGCCCCGGTAGTCTGGATCGACACCGATGGTATCGAGCACCGCGGTCGGCTCGAAGCGCCCGAACTCGCCTAGATCCACGCGCGCCATGATGAAGCCGACCGGCAGACCATCGCGCTCGGCCAGCAAAGATACCCGCACGCCGGATTCAAAAAGCGCTTCGGCCAGCCGTTCCTTGAAATACTCAGAGCGGTTGCGGCCGGTAATGCGTCGGTCGATGGCGACGATTGCTGGCAGGTCGCTTTCTTTCATGGCGCGAACCGGAACCTTATCGCGCGCCAATGGGCCGAAGTCGGGCGCGGCCGGCCGCCCGTAATCGATCTCGGCAGGGTCGCCAATGCGCGCCGGAGCCGTGACCTTCGCCTGCGGGGAGGTTTGTTTTCGTATCGTCACGACGGCTCCTCCACGACTTCATCTAACGGCGCCGCAACGGATCGGTCGAGAACTATTCGGGGAGAAAGTCTAAAACCGCAGCGATCAAAAAAACATAACAAATCATGATTCCTCCAGCTCGACTGCGAATGGAGAACACGAACTCCTCGTTGTCGCAGGATTTCGAGCAACTCGCTAATCAAAAGATGACCCATTCCATGACTTTGGCTGTCGAATTCGACGCCTAATGCATCGAGCACGGCCACCGAATCGTCGCGGCCGAATTGGCCGCGCAGAAGATGGGCGATCGCAAATCCGCGGAGCGAACCGCCGCGCGCAAAACCAATTTGAACGAATTCGGCGGGATGCGTTGCGGCTTGGGCAAAGCGCTTCTCGAAAAAACGGCGTCGTGAATATTTGGTGTGCGCTCGATCGATCGCCACAACCGCCTCAAGATCGTCAGCATCAATGGGCCGGATCTCGTCGCGTTGGAATGCAGATACCGCGACCATGGCAACCTCACACGTTTTCCATATAATCCTGGTAAAGCCGAATTTCGGTTTCCGGGTCCATGTTTTCCTCAATCAACGGCAACAGTGCCATCTCCTCCTTGTGAATGTGTGCAGACAGCTGCCCGCACAGTTCTGCTCCAAGTCGCCGGAATTGATTCCACGATTCGACGTTGAATCCACGCTCCTTCGTGGCATGGGCAGTTTCGCACAACTGCGCAACGAGTGGTCGCAGCATGGAATGCTCTTGCGTCAAATGGGCGCCAATGGCGCTCTCTCCGATCGAGTCCAGGTAGGCGAACAACGCACGTTCCTCAAAATCGAAGTGGCGCTTGACCTCGTTAGCCATGCCGGAGTCCAGGTCAGAAAGCAGCCGTTGAACGGGTTGATCATTATTCGGCGGATCGCGGCCTTGAGCGAGCAGTTGCCCCACGCGTTGCAGCAGCGCAATGTTCGCCAGGTGTTCATCGTGGAGCGTCTGACAGATGCGATTGTTGAAGTTCATCGCCTTATCTCACGCATGCAGCTGTTGGTACTTGGCAAGGAGATCGTCTTTGCCTTCAGCCCAATCGGGGTTGGGGAAGATGCAGTTCGCCGGACAAACCAGCTTGCATTGTGGCTCGTCTTCGGCACCGACGCATTCGGTGCATTTCATCGGATCGATGACGTAAATCGGATTAGCGGCGGTGATCGCCTTGTTCGGGCAGACCGGTTCGCAAGCGTCGCAGGCGGTGCATGCCTCGGTGATCATCAGTGCCATGGGTCGTCCTCCTTATTCGTCACGCCGCTCTTGCAATCTGGCGGGCGGCGAGTTTTTCGAACCGGTAGGCGCCCCACAGCGCCGCGCCAATGGCGCCTGCATAAATGGAGTCGGAATGGCTGCGCACGATCGACTTCATGTCCTTGATGTTGGCGATGTCCTCTTCGAGCGCGGCCACCAGCCCTTTATCCAGCGCCAGTCCTCCGGTCATCATCACGACGCCGGTCGTTGCGCCGATCGACTTGAGCAGCTTGGATAAACGCGCCGCCATCGACAGATGAATGCCTTTGAGGATGTTGGGCGCGGTGATACCGCGAGACACCATGTTGATGACGTCGGTTTCCGCCAGCACGGCACAGATGCTCGATACCACTTCCGGCTTATCGGCCTGGCATGACAACACGCCGATCTCTTCCTGTGCGATGCCCAGATAACGGGCGATATTTTCCAAAAACTGTCCGGAACCGGACGCGCACTGGCTAGTCATCTTGTAGCTCAGCACCTTGCCGCGCTCGTCGATACTGATTGCCCGGCCGTGCAGTGCGCCGACGTCAAGCGCTGCCCGCGCCTCGCGATCAAGAAAGATCGCGCCACGTGCGTGGGTCGTCATCGAATAAAAATGCCCGGTATGGAAAGGCATGCTCTCGCCTTCGCCGGTGCTGGCGACGTAGTCAATCTCGCCTTCAGCCAAGCCGGAGTCCTCCAACATATTGTCGAAAACGACGCGCGCCAGTTCGATCGGATCGCGTTGCCGGATGCGAATCAGCGCACGCGACAGCCAAGTCTCCTCGCCGTTCTCGACTTTGAAGATGGCCGCCTTGACGGCGCCCGTACCGACGTCAATTCCGGCGGCAATGGTCATGGCGCGCCCCCTTCGGCTTGCCCGTGATGCGCTCGGCGCGCAAATTCCGCGGCTCCGAGTGCACCGGTATAAATGGACTCCGGGTTTATATTGATGGTGACATCACCATAGTTTTCCTTGATGAGTTTGCGCAATTCGCGCACCGCCGCCTCGTTCTTCGCTACTCCGCCGGTGAAGGTGAATTCGTTGGTTACGCCGCCGGAGCGCGAAATAATCGAAATGGCGCGCAGGATGATGGCCCGATGCAATCCCGCCAAAATGTCCTCGCGCTTTTCGCCGAGCGACAAGCGATCGCGCAGTTCGGCGCCGGCAAACACCGTGCAAGTCGAATTGATGCGCGCGGGTCGCTCCGATTTCATGGCGATGGGACCGAGCTCGTGCAGCCCCATGTTCATTTCGTCGGCGATGTAGCCGAGATAGCGGCCGCATCCGGCCGCGCAGCGATCATTCATCTGGAAATTTTCGACAATGCCGTTGGGGTCGACCTGAATTCCCTTGGTGTCCTGGCCGCCGATGTCCAACACTGTGCGCGTGTTGGGATACATCATATGCGCGCCGAGTCCGTGACACAGGATTTCCGACCGGATGTGCTCCTTGGAGAACGGCAGCGTGACGCGGCCATATCCGGTGCCGACGAGATAGGTGTTTTCCAGCTCGACCGCGAGGACCCTTTCGATCGCGGCCAGCGCGTCAGAGGCCGAAGAACGCAATCCGGGCTCGGATTGAAGATAACGCGATAAGGCGCGCTGGAATTTCTCGCTCAGGTTTCCTTGCGGCGGCCGATTTTCAACGTCGATGATCGATTTGTCGTAGAGGTTGATCAACAGATCGTAAGGGGCCGCGGAACCGCGCGCGATGTCCTCGGCGTGAGCGTGATAGCGAGATCCGGCGATATCGCGGAAGAAATCCGATTTCCGCTTCGCCCCCGGCGCATAGAGTCCAGGCGCCTCGGCGCGCAGCCGCGCGAACACTTCGCCAAGCGCTTCCTTGACGGCGCCCTCGCATTTGGCAAAGCGCTCGCCGCTGATGTGCCCGAGGCAGGTGTGCTCCAGGTCGGCGAGTTGCTCAAGAAACTGCTCAAGCCGAAACGCGCGCTCCAACGCGCCGAGGAATTCATCCAGCCGCGATTTGAAACCCTCCGTTTCCTTCAAAGCGCGGCGAAACAAGGTGAAACGCGCGTCGATGCGGGCCTCCTGTTCGGCGACGCGCGCCGCGGTGCTGTAATTGGAGCGCGAATTGGTGATGCCACGCCCAATGACCTCGCTATTTTTATCGAGCAGGACCGCTTTGGTCGTGGTTGAGCCGAGATCGATGCCAACGAAGGTTTGCATTTGCAACGTCCTCAAGCGGCGGTACGCGCGCTGGTGCGCTTCTGTTCGATCATCTGGAAATAGCTCTCGAGACGGTTCTTGATATTTGCGGCGGAGAAATAGCGCGGATCGACCAGATCGGATTCGACGAATGCCGCCGGCTTTCCAGTCCGTTTCTCAACTTCGCGCATGATCAGAAGCTGGCCTGCCGAGAAGCTGTTGCAGCTCTTGATCGAGTTGATCAGTAGCCCGTCGGCATCGTAATCCTTGACATAACTCGCGAGCATGTCGATACGCATCGGCAGGCTGCGATTGGTGTAGACGCCGAGACAGTACTCCGCCAGCGTCTCCAGCGGCTTGTCCGGATCATGCCGGAAGCCGAAATCGTAGACGCCACCGACCTTGGTGTAGCTGGAGGCGACCACCACGGCGCCCTCGTCGTAGAACATTTTCCAGAATTGGCGGAAGCTCGTGTAGTTCGGCGGCCCCTCGACGACCAGCCGGTACTTCTCCTGCCCCATATCGCCGTCCGGCGTAACCGGTCCTTGGCCTCGCCCCAACCGCTCGGCGACCTCTTCGCGGAGGAACTTATAATATTCGATCGCATCATCGGTACCGCGGAACGCGCCGAAAATCGGTCCGATGTAGTAGATACCGCCGAAATAGGCGTCGATCGGCGAAGGCTTGTGTTTGGCGCTCTGCAGCACCCACACCAGGTCCTCCTCGGCTGTCACCGACTTTTTCAGGTATTCGCGCAACCGATCGATGTCGAATTTGACACCCGAGATCCGCTCGAGCTTGGGAATGACCTCTTCCTTTAATTGCTTGACCATGTACTCGATCATGTTCGGCGTGATCTTGCCATCGCCCATATAGGGCGTGTGCAACATGATCGTTTCGCATTTGTATTGTTCGCGAAGGAGTTCGAACCACTTCATGAAGGTGAAGCAGCCGGTATATGAGAGCAACAGCACGTCGGGATTGGGAAACTTCTTGCCATTCGGCGCCAGGTTGCCTTTCGCCATCATGCCGACATCGGATTTGACATAGGTACAAACATCCTCGGAATGGCCGATCTTCTCGGCTTCGAGCACGTAAGCGCCGCTGGTCCGGCGCAGGCCATTTTGAATCGCGTTGACTTCGGGCAGGTTGTTGACCAAGCCGAAGCACATGAGCAGTTCATTGAGATTACCGGGCACGAAAGTGGACGCCACCTTCTCGCCGGTCTCGGCAGCGCTGGTCAGCCGGTCGTAATGGGCGGCCATCATCTCCTTCTGCTTCACCATCGAGGCGTCCTTGACCACCTCTTTGGCGGGAGCGGGTTTTGGCGTGGTGATGATTGCGCTCATGCTGCGCTCCATAACTTGATGGAATCGGCAAACGTGCCGGCCTGCTCGCGAATTGGCTGCATCTGGCCGGAGTTTTCCGCGTATTTGAATGCGATGAACGGGATTCCGGCCTTGTTGAGAACGTGCTGCAGCATCGGCCTGTCGAGCAGTGCGGGATCGCAGAAGCTCGGCGCCGCGAAAATCACGCCCTCGGCCGCGGAGCGGGCGACGGCGCGCACCAGGTGTTGACCCTTCTCTTTTTCATTGGGCTCGTATTTAGCCGCCGTGGATTCGGAATGGTGGAGGAAGGCGGTGGCGAGGCTGCGCAACGGATCGCCCTCGGTCGACACGTCGCTCGTGAGCCAGCGGGTGACCAGAAGGAGATCGTCATCCACCACATAGCAGCCGGATAGTTCGAGCGATTTGATCAGATTGAGCGGCGGTTGCTCGCAGAACGCGCCGGTCAACACGATGCGGCAATTGTCACGGCGCGGCCGCTCCTCGGTCTTGGCCGCGGTCAGATAGGCGCGCAACATCGTCGAGTGTTCGTCGACCGGCAGCACCAATCCGGCGCGCAGCACCAGATACACTTCGGCCGCCGGCGCCAACCACGGCGTCTCGGCCCGGAACGCGTACAATTCCCGCACCAACCGCCGGTTCTCGTTGTACAGCGCGATAGATCGGTGCAGCTCATCATCGGTAATCGGCTTACCGCGCAGCTCGGCCAAGTCGTGGCGCAACTCGACGAGTTCATTGACGTAATAATTGCCGCCGATCTCGTCGCGATAGTTCTGCGGGACATCGAAATAGCGAACGTAGACCTGTGGAAACATCATTTTCCACATGCCCGAGAGATTGCGGATCACGTCGCAAATCGAGGGAAACAGCATGCCATCGACGAAATCGAGCCGGCCTGACACGCCAAGCTCGACCGTCGAGCGCGGAATGCGGCAAATATAGCTTTGGTAGTAGGCGTCGCCGTGAATCACTTCGAGCTGATCGCCACCTCCCAGAATGCCGAGCGGCAGCATGTCGGCGGCGTGAATAATCTCGCGCGGAACGTAAAGCGGCATATAGCCAATCACTTTCCGGCCGGGCTGCGCCGCCTTCCATTCCCGCGCCGCAGTAAACGACAGATCCTCGAACAACGCCTGAGCGCGCGCGACGATCGGACCGGTGGCCGAAGTTTTCAGCGATGCGTCCATTGGGCTGTTCTCTTGGCGATGAAAGACTCGATGCCTTCCACCGCGTCATGGGTGTTCATCAGTTCATCGACGTAGAGCCGCTCGACTGCGGCGATCTTGTTCCGCACCCGGGTCGCATAATCGAAGCGGGCGGCCCGGACGGCATGGCGGAGCGAGCTGACGCTTTTGGCTTGGATGTGCTCGTTGAAATAAGCCAACGCCGCTGGCGTCGGATCTGCAGTGGACTGGAATGCGAGCCCGATTTCGGCAGCTCGCGATCCGGTGATGCTTCGGCCCGAAACCAGCAAATCGAATGAACGCTGCGGGCCGAGCAGCTCCGGCAGCAAACAGGAGGCGGCCGGAGCGAACACGCCGAGCTTCATCTCGGGCTGGCCGAGAACCGCATCGGGCGCGACGAACAGAAGATGCCCGGCGAGAGCAAGTTCGAGCCCCCCGCCCAGGCATTGACCGTGTGCTGCCACCAGAATTGGAACCGGCGATTCGACCATGCGGAGAATGAGGCCATGGATGCTGCGCAGCATCGCTGCGCATTGACCAGGCCTGTGCTCCTCCACACTTGCGCCGTAACTGAAGTGCGGCCCTTCGGCGTCGAGCAACACGGCGCCGGTGCCGCCATTGGCCAGATGTTCGGCAAGCGATCGATCCAGGACCGCAATCATTTCCGCGTCGATCAGGTTGGCTTTTGGTCTGTTAAGGCGAAGCCGCAGTAAGCGGCCTTCTGCCTCGAGCCAGACTTTGAGCGGTGTTGACATATCCGCCTCGCATCTCGCCTCTAGGCGCCTTCCGA
>Ga0187766_10002853_pt1 | contig 10149 bp, 9 predicted proteins | sample 0216_QUI02_MP05__4_FD_132971 | JGI IMG/M metagenome (GOLD analysis project Ga0187766, IMG submission 132971) | Tropical peat soil microbial communities from peatlands in Department of Meta, Colombia - 0216_QUI02_MP05_20_MG | ecosystem: Environmental > Terrestrial > Soil > Wetlands > Peat ...
AAGTGCACCAGCGGCATGCGGATTTCGCGGAGGGTGATAGCGTCAACCTTCATAGATTGTCATCCCGAGCGAAGCGCGATGCGAGCGTGCGAGCGGAGCGCGAGTCGAGGGACCTTGGGTTTGTCTTACTTCTCCCACTTTCCCAGCAAAAACGTCCCATTCCCGATCGCATCACGCTCATATCCAAGCACCGCCAGACCGCGCGCGAAGGCATCGACAAACTGCTCGCGGTTGCGCGCCTGCACCTGCTCGGCTCTGTGGCGATGCTGCGGCGCTGACTTCCAGGTATAAATCTCCGCCGGGACGGCCACGGTTATCTCAGGTTTTAGCGGCGGATGTTTGCCCGTTTTCAGTAGCTCTTCCACACGCTGCGAGCGCAGCCACCACTCGGCAACCAGGCGGTCGGTGGGCAGGCCGCCTTGCAGGGGCGATGAGGAGATGCCGTACTGGTTGACGTTGTAGCGGCGGGTGATGGCGCCCAACCGCTCGATGTTCATCCAGGCGTTCTTGATCTCCAGCGGATCGAAGGTCCACTCGATCAACTCGATGCCGTGGGCCAGGGCGTCTTCACGCTGCAGGAGCTTGAGCCGGCGTCCGATGCCGGCGTTGCGATGGCTTTCGCGCACTGCCAGCATGTGCGAGTGCAGGTAGGCCTTGCCCTGGCGCGCCCCGGGGATGGACATGACGAAGCCGACCAGTTCGCCGGCGTCGAAGGCGCCGATTACCTGTCCGCCGATCTTCTCCGCTACCACGAACAGCCGCAGTGGAACCAGATCATAATCGGAAAAATTCCAGACTTCCTTCTGCAACGCGACGCAGGCGTTCAATTCGTCGAGACCGTGGCACAGCCGGATCTCAATCTCCGCTGTTAGCGGCTTTCCTGCGTCTTCGACTGCTGCCAAAGCGCCTCCATTTCGTCGAGAGTCGCATCCTCCAGGCGGCTGCCCGAGCGGCGGATCTCCTGCTCCAGCCACTGAAAGCGGCGCTTGAACTTGCGGTTGGTCTTCTTGAGTGCCGACTCGGGATCGAGCGAGAGATAGCGCGCGATGTTCACCAGCACGAAGAGCATGTCGCCGATCTCGTCTTCAAGACGCGCCTTCAGCTCCTCCGGCGGCACCACCGCTCCCGTGCGCGAGCCGGCAATGCCGCGCTGTGCCGGACGCGGTCCGGGAGCAGGGAAGCGTTGGAGTTCGTTCTTAAGCTCGGCGGTCTCTTCCGAGAGCTTGTCGAAGAGCCCTTCGACGTTGGGCCAGTCGAAGCCGACGTGCGCCGCGCGCGAGCTGAGCTTATACGCCTCGAGCAGCGCCGGTATCGCCGGCGAGACGCCTGCCAGCACCGACTCCGGTTTGGCTTCTTCCTTTGATGCTTTACCACCGCCCGCTTCCAGACGCTTTTTCTTTTCTTCCGCTTTCAGGGCTTCCCAGTTGCGGAGAACGTCGGCAGAGGTCTCGGCCTTGACGTCGCCGAAGACGTGCGGATGCCGGCTGACCAATTTGTTGGAGAGACGCTCCAGCACGTCATCGATAGAGAAGCGGCCCTCCTCCTGCGCCATCTCGGCATAGAACAGCACCTGCAGCAACAGGTCGCCGAGTTCGCCTTTCAGTTCGTCCCAGTCGCGATTGTCGATGGCCTCCAGGACTTCGTAAGCTTCTTCCAGGGTGTAGGGCTTGATGGAATCGAAGGTCTGCTCGCGGTCCCAGGGACAGCCCCCGGGCGCGCGCAGCCGCGCCATAATGGAAACTGCCCGCTCGAATTTTTCGCCGGTGGACACGGAAGGACTAATCTAGCAGACAAAGAGTCAGGAGTCAGGAGCCGGGAGTCAGTAAGACCACCGCCGCCCTCCCTGTCTCGATGACGCCGTCACGACCACTTGCATCTTCTCGCGCAGGCCACTACAACTGACAACTGGCAACTGACTACTGGTTCTCGATGATTCACGTCGTTTTTCTCTGGCACATGCACCAGCCCTACTACAAGGATCTGGTGACAGGCGAGTACCGTCTGCCCTGGACGCGGCTGCACGCCTTGAAGGACTACTACGGCATGGTGAAGCTGCTGGACGAATTCCCCAAAGTCCACCAGACCTTCAACCTGGTGCCATCGCTCATGGCGCAGATTGAAGATTACGTCGCTGGAACCGCGCGTGATCCGTTTCTCGAAGTGGCCTCGAAGCCCGCCACCGAGCTTGCGCCCGCCGAGCGGCGTTTCGCCCTGCAGTATTTGTTCCAGGCCAACCACACGCACATGATCGGGCGCTATCCGCGATATCGCGAGCTGTTCCAGCAGTTCCGCAGCACCGGCGAGAACGTGGAGCGCGCTGTGGGCTATTTCCGCCCGCAGGACTTCACCGATCTGCAGGTGCTCTCGCAGATCGCCTGGTTCGACGAATTCTTTCTGGAAGACAAAGACATTGCCGCGCTGGTGCGCAAGGAGCGCGGCTATTCCCGCGAGGATCAGGAGCTGGCGTTGCGCAAGCAGAGGGAGTTCCTCGGACAAGTTTTGCCGGCGTATGCGGCGGCGGCGCGGCGCGGCGGCATCGAGATCTCGACCTCGCCGTTCTACCATCCCATCCTGCCGCTGGTGTGCGACACGGACCAGGGCCGCGCCTCGTCGCCAGGCCTGCCGCTGCCGCAGCAGCGATTTCGCCATCCCGAGGATGCGGAAGAGCAACTTCGCCGCGGCTTGGACCTTCACCAGCGCGTTTTTGGCGTGCGTCCACGCGGAGTGTGGCCTTCTGAGGGCAGCGTCTCCGAGGAAGTGATCGCCATTGCCCACAAGCTGGGTGTCAAGTGGATGGCCACCGACGAAGGCGTGCTTGGCCGCACCATTGGCCATTTTTTCCATCGCGACAACGAGGGCCGGCTCGAGGCCGACGGCGCCGAGAAACTCTATACGTTTTACCGCTACCAGAAGGCGCCGGTCGCGATGCACATGCTGTTCCGCGACCATACGCTCTCGGACCTGATAGGCTTCGTCTATTCGGGCATGGCCGCCGACGATGCTGCCAATCACTTAATCCATCGCATTAAGGATTGCGCGCAGAAGATTGGCAACAAGCGGCGGGACGTCATGGTGCCCATCATCCTCGACGGCGAAAACGCCTGGGAGTACTACCCGCAATCGGGGCGCGATTTTCTGCGCCGGGTGTACGACGCGATCCAGCGCGACCCCGGGATGCAAGCTTTGACGGTAAGCGAGGCCATCGCGCGGCAGACTTCCTTCCCGCGGCTCACCTCGCTAGTTCCCGGCTCCTGGATCAACGCCAACTTCAACGTGTGGATTGGCGCGCCCGAGGACAATCGCGCCTGGGATTATCTGAGCTCCGCCCGTGACTTCTGCACGCGTGCCGCTCCCGCGGCCAGTGAGGCCGTGCAGAAGCTGGCCTTCGAAGAGGTGCTGATCGCCGAGGGCAGCGACTGGAACTGGTGGTACGGTCCCGAACACCACTCCGCCAACGACCGGGATTTTGACGAGCTCTACCGCAAGCACCTCTCTAACATCTATCAGGCGCTGGGGGCTTCGCCGCCCGACTACCTGGCGCAGCCCATCGCCGCCGGGGTGGCGCGCCCCTACTTCATGCCGCAGACGGCTTACATCCATCCCCGCATCGACGGCATGGTGGCCCGTTACTTCGACTGGATCGGCGCCGCCATGTACACCGCTGACCGGCGCTCCTCGGCCATGCACGGCAAGCAGTTCCTGCTGGATTCGGTGTACGCCGGCCTGGACGAGAAGTTCCTCTACGGGCGGCTGGACTTCATCGGAGAGGTTCCGGAAGGCGCCTTCGAGCTGGTGGTCAATTTCGAACGGCCGCCGCGCGACGAGAAACAGAAAGGGCGCGAGCTGCGCCTCGACGTCACCATGGCTGACCGCGCCATCACCGCCTCCAGGCTGACCGCTGGGGAAGAAGGCGCTGCCCTCACCGACCTCGCCCAGGTGCGGCTGCTGAAGGTCTGCGAATTTCGGCTGCCGCTCTACGCGCTTGATGCTGTGCAGGGCGACCGCGTGCGTCTGCGCTTCAGCCTCTGGCGCGACCGCCTGCCCATCGACGCACTGCCAGTCGAAGGCTGGATCGAGCTGCAGCTGCTCCCTGAGGAAGAACTGCAGGCAGCGGCGTACTGACAAGGCAGAGAGTAGGGAGTAGGGAGTAGGAGCCGGAATGACACAGAATCTCCTACTCCCTACTCCCTCGGTTTTGGTGAATAATCTCTGCGTGCTCCGACCGCCGGAATTCTCTTACCGAGACCAGGAACTCCATTGTGAGGCCGTATCGCTGGCGGCGCTGGCCGAGGAGTTCGGAACGCCGCTTTACGTCTATTCGGCGGCAACGATCCGCGAGCGCTTTCGCATTTTCGACCGTGCCTTCAAGCCCGTGCCCCACACCGTCTGCTATTCCGTCAAGGCCAACTCGAACCTGGCGGTGCTTGCCCTGCTGCACCGCCTGGGCGCCGGCTTCGACGTGGTCTCCGGCGGCGAGCTGGCGCGCGTGCTCAAGGTGGACCGCCGCGCCAGCAGGGACGTTGTCTTCTCGGGTGTGGGCAAGACGGTCGACGAAATCGCCGCCGCGCTGCGCGCCGGCATCCTCATGTTTAATGTAGAAAGCGAGAGCGAACTGGCGGTGGTGGCGCGGTGTGCTGCACAGGCGGAAAAGAAAGCCCGGGTGGCCGTGCGCGTCAATCCGCACATCGAGACCGAGACCCATCCCTACATCTCAACCGGCCTGCGCGAGCACAAGTTTGGCGTGGCCATCGAGCAGGCGCGTGACATCTACGCCCGCCTCGCGCAGGAAAAGTACCTGGAAGCGGCCGGCGTGAGCGTTCATATCGGGTCGCAGATCACCGACGTGGCGCCTTTTCGCCAGGCGATGGTGCGGGTCGCGGAGCTGGTGCGGGAGCTCTCTGCCGATGGCCATGGCATCCGCTATGTGGATGCGGGCGGCGGTCTCGGGATCTCTTATCAGGGCGAAGACGATTTTCCTCGCCGCGCGCAAGCCTACGCGCAAGCCATTCTTGCTCCTCTGCGCGGTTTGAAGGTCCACCTGCTGCTCGAACCCGGACGGGCACTGGTAGGACCGGCAGGTGCGCTGGTGACGCGCGTGCTCTACATCAAGACCAATGACCACAAATGCTTCGTGGTGGTGGACGCGGCCATGAACGACCTCATCCGGCCGGCACTTTATTCTGCCTACCACGAGATCGTGCCGGTTAAGAGCCATGACAGCGCTCGGCGGGCCGACGTGGATATCGTGGGCCCGGTGTGTGAGACGGGCGACTTTTTGGCGCGCGATCGCCAGATGCCGATGCTGAGCGAAGGCGAGCTGCTTGCGGTGCTCGATGCCGGAGCCTATGGCATGTCGCTGGCCTCGAACTACAACAGCCGCGGTCGTCCCGCGGAGGTGATGGTCGAGGGCGCGAAGGCGCGGCTCATCCGGCCGCGAGAGACGGCGGCGCATCTGATGCGGGGGGAGAGAAAGTAGCGTTACCTTCGCGCTAGTTCTGAACCCAAGAACAAGCAGGTTGCCAGCGTGAAGCTCATCTCGGTGAATGTCGGTCAGCCTCGCGGAGTGCCTTGGAACGGCGCGACCGTGTCCACGGCGATCTTCAAGGAGCCGGTGGAGGGCGCTGTCCGGTTGCGTCGGCTCAACCTGGAGGGAGACCGCCAGGCGGATTTGAAGGTCCACGGCGGCCCCGAGAAGGCCGTGTATGTTTATCCTTCCGAGCATTACGAGTTCTGGCGCCGAGAGCTGCCGGGAACGGAACTGCCCTGGGGCGCATTCGGCGAAAACTTCACCACCGAGGGTCTGCTGGAAGAAAGTACGCATATAGGGGATTCGTTTAGGATCGGCGGGTCGATAGTCAACGTCACGCAACCCCGCATGCCCTGCTACAAGCTGGGCATCAAATTAGGACGCAACGACATCATCAAGCGTTTTCTTGCCAGCCGGCGGACAGGCTTCTACTTCTCCGCCGGAAAGGAAGGCGAGGTTCGCGCCGGCGACTCGATAGAGCCCATCAGTCGCGATGAGAATCGGATTTCCGTGGCGGATATCGTTCAGCTCTATGTCGCGGACAAACCGGATTCCGAGCTCCTGCGGCGAGCGGTGCAACTCGCGGCCTTGCCGGCGAACTGGCGCGACTACTTCGCACAGCGGCTGAAAGAGGCCTCGTAAGCACGTGGCGCAACCTTAGTCTCCCACAGCCGCCGATTCGTGTCGGCGCTGAGAGGCGTAGTTTTCCATTGGCAGGATCGAAAGATTATTTTTTCGCTGCGGGCGCCTCGGCGCCGCTTTTCTCGTGCCGGGATCCCTTGAAACCAGCTCGGGACGGGCGTTTCGCAGGAATCGAATTCTGTCAACCATTTTTCAGCAGATATTTTATTGTGACCGGCATCACAGCGCAGGTTCGGCGTTGACAAAAAACCTGAGGGGAATAAAATACGCGGCTGTTCTTCAGTAGCAGAGACCCCCTAAGGAACGACTCCTCGTGGCGAACCAAGCGTTGGAATCAGTTTTGCTGGAAACCGATTTTGCCGGTCTGGAGCGATACGCCAGCGGCAAGGTGCGCGACCTGTATCGCGTGGACAGCGAGCGTCTGCTCTTCGTCGCCACCGACCGCATCTCCGCCTTCGACTACGTGCTGGCCACCGGCATCCCCAGCAAGGGCCGAGTGCTGACGCAACTGTCCCTGTTCTGGTTCGAATTCCTCAAGGACATCGTCCCCAACCACCTGCTGACCGGCGACGTGGACCGCTATCCGGAGCCGCTGCGCCGTTACGCCGACGAATTGCGCGGGCGCTCCATGCTGGTGGTGCGCGCCGACATGATCGCCATCGAGTGCGTGGTGCGGGGATATCTGGCGGGCTCGGGCTGGAAGGAATATCAGCAGAGCGGGAAGGTCTGCGGCATCCAGTTGCCGCCCGGCCTGCGCGAATCAGAGCGGTTGCCGCAGCCGATCTTCACCCCTGCGGTGAAAGCCACCAGCGGCCACGACGAAAACATCAGCTTCGAGGAGATGGCGGAACGCGCCGGCTCCAGACTGAGCGAGCAACTGCGGGATCTCAGCCTGAAGATCTACCTGAAGGCGGCGGAGCACGCAGCGGCGCGCGGCATCATCATCGCCGACACCAAGTTCGAATTCGGCCGCACCGGCGCCGGCATCGTCCTCGCCGATGAGGTGCTGACGCCGGATTCCTCGCGCTTCTGGCCCGCCGACCGCTATCAGCCGGGCGGCAGCCAGGAGTCGTTCGACAAGCAGTACGTCCGCGACTACCTGGAGAAGATTCGCTGGAACAAGCAGCCGCCGGCTCCGGCGCTTCCCGCCGAGGTGGCGCAGGAGACCAGCGAGAAGTACCTGGAAGCGTATCGCAGGCTCACCGGCCGCGAGTTGCCGGCGTAAGATGAACGGGCTGGATTGGGGCATCGTCGCCATTGTGGTGATCTCGGTGCTGCTGGCGGCGGCGCAGGGTTTCTTGCACGAGGCGATCTCGCTGGCGGGAGTGGTGGTGGGATACCTGCTGGCGGCCTGGGAGTACTGGCGGGTCGCGGGCTGGTTTGGGTCCTATGTGAAGTCGGAGGCGGTGGCGGAGATCGTGGCTTTTTTGGCGATCTTCTTCGCGATCGTGATCGCCGCCGGAATTATTGGCCGGATCGCACGCTGGCTGGCGCGAGAAGCCGGCTTGGGCTGGGCGGACCGTCTGCTGGGCGCGGCCTTCGGTCTGCTGCGCGGAGGCGCCATCGTTGCCGTGCTGGTACTGGCGCTGGCGGCGTTCGCCCCCGGGTCACAGTTGCTGGGACGATCGGCTCTGGGAGGCTATTTCCTGGTGGCGGCGCGGGGCATGAGTTGGGCAGGGCCCGGAAGTCTGCGGCAGAAGCTACGCCAGGGAGTGGCTGCGATGCGCCAAGTTGCAGCACCGCAGCCGGCGCAGCACTGAAGCTGCGTGGCTCGTAACATAACCGGTCTTTATAACGAAGTGCGTGTCATAGCGCGGAGGAGGTTGTCGTGAAGGACCAGCTCGAGGCCCTGGTGAGCCAGATGTACAAGAGCGGCATCCTGTATTCGGAGGCGGTGCGCGAGTTCAAGAAACGCTTCATCATGGCGGTGCTCAGCGAGAACCACGGCAACCAGTGCAAGGCCGCACGGGAACTGGGCATGCACCGCAACACCCTCAGCCGCACCATCAACGACCTCAAACTGGATATGCGCGCGGTGCGCGATGACGCCCGTCGCCCGCCCCGCAGCGCCCGTCCCATGGCCCTGGAGAAGAGGGCAGCGGCTCGCTAGCGCAGGCAGGAGAAACCGCAGCCAGTCAGGGAAGCTTTTCCCAGGCAGAAAAGACCGACACCGTTCTCAGCAGCGGCCGTGTCTCTGGCGCGAGAATTTCTAGCGCTTAGGCGTGGGTTTCCTGGGCGCTTCTTTGGCGATGTACTGGCCGTCGCTCATGGTGATCATGAAGGGATTGCTGATGTAAGCATTGAGCTTCGCGACCACCTGGGTTTCGTCGCCGGGCTTCGGCACTTTGCATTTCGGCGCGACGCACGGCGCCACCATGGTAACGGTCACGTCGGCGACGCGCTTGTCGATGTCATCCGCCGTAGCCGCCAGCTCCAGCTTGTCCTTGGTCGCCGTGATGACCTTGGCCGCGAAGGGGACCTCCAGTCCTTTGATCTGCGACCACACCTTCTCCTGTACCTCGGGGCTGCCTTGCGACAGCACGACTTGCCACTCGTCAAAGCTCATCTTCTTGGGATCCTTGGAGTCCGCCAGCATTTTGGCCTGCTCGGCCGGGCTGGGGGCGGGAGCGACGGCAAAATTCGCCGGCGGAGAGGCGCTGGCGTGGGCTTGCGCCAGCAACTGCTCCCAGCCGTCGGGTGAGCCGTGGTACTTGGTGTACTTGAACTGGCCGTACTTGACGATTTGCGGGTTGTCGTTGCTCAGGGCGGCGGCGCGCGCAATCCACCACAGCCCCGTGGGATTGATGGGGCTGGCTTCCAGATAAGCCAGCGCCAGCGGGTAAATGTCGCGCAAGGCCGCCGGATCGCTGGGATTTTCCTTGATGTGGAGATCCACCGCCGCCTGTAGATATTTTTGGGCGTTGGCGAAGTCCTTGGACTGCAAGGCCCCAAAGCCGGCGGCGCCGTTGAAGATGATCCCCACCTGGGTCCTGAACTTCTCAAAGTCGGGGTCGGACATGCCTTCTGGTTTGGCCATGGCAGGCAGGGCCTGCAAACCGCGCTGACCGTACTGCAGGGCATCCGCGGAGTTTTGCTGCGGCGCCTGGCCGGCTTCGGCGCCGGCGCGGCTGGTGTAGGCCAGCAGCGCGAGGGCCCGTAGGTTATTGGGATTCGCCTGCAGAACGCGCTTCGCCGTTTCCGTCATCTTGGCGGCGTTGCCCAGCTTTTCATAGGCGGCCATTAGCTGTCCGAGCGCGTCTTCCTTCACCACGGTGCTGGGATACTGCTGAAGGAAATTCTCCAAAGCCTGCGCCTGTAGCTGGGGATTGGCCTCGCGCAGCGCGGCAACGTAGGTGTTGTACTCGGCCGGATCCTTGATCTGCGGCGGTTGGGCAGACTGAGCTGCAGGAGCAGGGGGCTGTTGCGCCGCCGCCAGAGCGGCGACCGCCAACACCAGTGTGACCAGAGACTTCTTCATGCGAGGCTCCTTAACATCGGCACGGTGACCGATCCGGAACGCCGCCTCCAGCCGACACTTCAAGCGGCGAAGCCGGATTATAAGAACGCGGCTGGACGAAGGCAAGTTGCGCACCGCGGTGGTAACCTTGAGGCGCTTTGCGCAGCACAGTCGGCAGGCTGTGTTGGCTGCGGGATGCACGGCTTTGACAAGACAGGAGGTGCTGGAAAAATGGCACATGCGGCCCAGGGACTCGAGGGACAGATAGCGGTGGTGACCGGCGGCGGCCGCGGCATCGGCGCAGGCATCTCGGCGCGGCTGGCCGCGATGGGGGTCACGGTGGTGCTCTGCGGGCGCACGCGCGCGCCGCTCGAAACCACGGCCGCCGCCATCCGCCAGGCCGGTGGCCGCTGCGATGCGGCTGAATGCGACGTCAGCCGTCTGGAGAGCGTGCAAGGACTGGCCCGGCATGTGGAATCCAGCTTCGGCCGGCTCAACATCCTGGTCAACAATGCCGGCGTGG
>Ga0187766_10002856_pt1 | contig 10142 bp, 9 predicted proteins | sample 0216_QUI02_MP05__4_FD_132971 | JGI IMG/M metagenome (GOLD analysis project Ga0187766, IMG submission 132971) | Tropical peat soil microbial communities from peatlands in Department of Meta, Colombia - 0216_QUI02_MP05_20_MG | ecosystem: Environmental > Terrestrial > Soil > Wetlands > Peat ...
CTCCCCCTTCTCCTGGATTCTCTCCATTGCGTCCAGGACTGTGGCGACGCCATACTTCCTGCAAATGTCCTCGATTCTCTTCGCCCCCACCCTCAACGACGCCGCGTGCGCCTCCATGTCTCCTAGGGTCATTTCGGGGGTCCTGACGTTGGCCCTGATCATGTCGACCATCGCTTGGACGACCTTCCCCCTCTCGAACAGTTTGATTGGGGGGAAGATGAGGCCCTCTTGGTATATCTCCGTCGAGTCGGAAGTCCAGCTCCCGAAATGCATCCCCCCGACTTCGCTCCAGTGCCCCTTGATGGCCGAGAACGCGACTATTCGCCCCTGAACGAAGACCGGCATGATGAGGTTGACGTCATTTAGGTGAGTGCCGCTGCTGTAGGGGACGTTGACTATGCATATGTCCCCGGGGGAGAAACCGTCCTTCCCGAATTTCTTGATGCAATCCTGCACCGCCAGGTCGAGCGTGCCGAGGAAGCCGGGGACCCCGTTCGCCTGGGCGACGAGCAAACCATTGGCGTCGGTCAGGCCCGCGGCGTAGTCGAGGACCTCGTAGATGACTGGACTCTTGCTCGCCCTTCCGAAGGCAGAGAAGGTCTCTTCGGCGGAGGCGATGAGGTTGCTTTCGATTATGTCGAGAGTGAAATCAGATATCTTGGGCAACGCTCTAGACCTCCACCACCAGATTCCCGTATCTATCGTTGGTCAAGACATTCCCCTTCTTGATTATGGTGGTCGCGGTGGGCTCCTCTATTATGGCCGGCCCTCGTATCTTCGCCCCGACGGGGATCGAATCCCTGCGATAGACAGGGAGATGCTTGAACCCAGATTCATCGAGATACACCGACCTCGTCTTCAACGGCCTCGCCCTCTTCACCCCGGAAGCTTTCATCGGCCTCGGCGGGTGTTTCTTCACTTTGCCGAGAGCGACAATGCGTATGCTTACCACCTCAGTTGGGTCCTTCAGGTTGAACGTGTAGGCCTTGTAGTGCAGCTCTTGGAACCGCTTGTGGATCAGCGGAAGCGAGCCCCCCGTAGTCACCTCGGTTGGGACGGGGGTGGAAATCGTATGTTCCTGTCCCCTGTAACGGATGTCGAAGAGGGCCTCGAACTTCATGTCCTTCTTCTCGATTCCCTCGAGTTCCAGCTGCTTCGCGGCCTCTTCCCTCATCTCGTCCAGGATGGACTGGAGCTCCTTCAGGTTTCCCTGCTCAAGACCGATGACCTTTGTGCGGATGAAATCATGCCTCAGGTCTGTCATCAGCATTCCCCAGGCCGAGAATACTCCTGGGACCCTTGGCACTATGACCTTCCCGATTCCCAGCTCTTCGGCAAGCGAGATCGCGAACATCGGTCCTCCGCCTCCGAAGGCAACCATGGCGAAGTCCCTCGGGTCGTAACCTCTGCGCACTGACACAAGCTTGATGGCGTTCACCATGTTCGCGGTCGCAATCTCGACCGCGCCAATGGCAGCGTCTATCGCCTTCATGCGAAGCTTTGCGCCGACCTTCCCATACGCTTTCTCCGCGAGCTCCGGCCTGAGCTTGATCTCCCCGCCCAAGAAGTAGTTGGGGTCGATGACCCCTGTGAGGACGAACGCATCGGTGAGAGTCGGTTCCGTTCCCCCCTTGCCTTGGCAGGCGGGACCTGGGTCCGCTCCTGCGCTCTGTGGTCCCACCTTGAGCGAACCGAGTTCGTCGACCCAGGCGATGCTCCCTCCACCCGCTCCTATCTCAATGATGTCCACCACAGGGACTTTGACCGGGTAGCCTGAGAAGAACTGGTTCCGGCCGATGTGATATTCCGTGTTTATCTTCATCTTGCCGGAGTCGATCAGTGACGTCTTCGCGGTCGTCCCGCCAACGTCGAATGTGATCATGTCAGCTACCCCGATTGTCCTTCCGATGACCTGCGCTCCTATGACTCCGCCTATAGGTCCGGATTCCACCTGGTAGATTGGCGTCTTTCTTCCCTGTTCAAAGGTGGCGACTCCGCCGTTGCTCTGCATCACATGGGCCCTCACCTTGGTTCCGAGCCTCTTGAGCTCCCTGTCCAGGGTCGTAAGATACTGGTAGACCTTCGGCTGCACGAAGGCGTTCATGACAGCCGTGTTCATCCGCTCGTACTCGCGCCACTCTCTTGAGAGGTCGTGAGACATGGAGATGTACGGCGTCTTCACCCTGCTCCTCAGGATGTCGTAGCACTCTACTTCGTGCTTCGGGTTGGCGTAGGCGTTGTAGAACGCGATGGCTATCGCCTCGGCGCCGTTTTCATTGCAAGCGTCTGCTATCTTCAGAACGTCTTCGTCGTTCAGGGGGCGCATCTCTTTCCCATCGTAGCTCGTCCGTTCGTCCACTTCGTATCTGAAGCGCCTCGGAACGAACGGTACTGGCTTCTTGTACAGCAGGTTGTAGATGTCGGTCCTGTTGGACCTCTGCAGCTCTAGAACGTCACGGAACCCCTTGGTGGTTACCAGTACTGTCTTTGCCCCCTTCTTCTCTGTCAGGGCGTTTATCACCATCGTAGATCCTGTTCCTATGAACCTGTTCATGTCCTCCCCCTTTATCCCGCTCTTGACGACGACGTTGATCACGCCAGCGGCGTAGTTCTCCGGCGTGGTGGAGTCTTTCACAAACGTGTACTCGCCCGTTGCTTCGTTGAGGCCGCACAGGTCGGTGAAGGTGCCACCGACATCTATGGCTACCCTGACGGACAAACTACAAACGCGCGACGAGGCGCCTGAGGCATTAATAAGAAATGTCCCGAAAGACTCAGAAAGACAGGACCAATGATTCCGGCAATTGCGCGAGCCGACGCTGGACCAACGCCTTTCTCGCTATGCTTATCTTGACGGCAGGCGCTGCATTCTCCATGGCCAATACAAGGTTCGTTCGGATAATCACTCTGAGGGCGAAGGCGGGAAAGGGAAAGGAGTTTCTCAAGAGGTTCGGAGAAAGTGTTGCGGCGACCGCCGGCGAGATAGAAGGCATGAGGAGGCTCTACCTCCTTCGTCCAGCGGGGCAGAAGGACAAGTTCGTCGTCATCTCCCTCTGGGATGACGAGGAATCCGCCGAGGGGTACGCGAGGAGCCCGAGGAACAAGAAGTACGGGGAGCAGCTAGCCTCGGTGCAGAAGGGCAAAGAGCGCGTGAAGAAGTACGAGGTCGAGCTCCATGTCGTCGGCAAAGGGGTCGGCACTGAGGAGTAGTTCACTTCCAGAGAACTTCGATGCAGACGAAGGACGTGGCCGTCCGACTAGTCGACCATGACAAGCCACGCGCGGTTACATCTCCAGATGTCGGCAGATGAGCGTGCCCATATCGGGTCAGCGTTCTAACTACCCGTTCAGGTTCAGATAGCCGGGCGCACCGGGACGGTCATCTGGTCCTAGCCCTTCACGGCTCCGAGCGTCAGGCCCTTGATGTAGTACTTCTGCAGGAGGATCACCATTATTATCAGTGGCAGAGAAATCAAGATCGCCCCTGCGCTCACCGTGGCCCAGTTGATTCCTGTAGCCGACAGGAAGTTGGAGATGTAGATGGTGACGCCCTTCGCTCCGATGGGAACCTGGCCGTTGAACACCGTCAGCCCGAAGATCAGCGTAAGAAGGAACTCGTGCCAGCAGTTGATTATCGCGAGAATCACCACCGCCACTATGCCAGGCTTGATCAGGGGGAATATCATCCTCGTCAGGATACCGAGCGTGCCTAGGCCGTCCATCCGGGCTGCGTCGTCTATCTGCTTCGGCACGTCTTCGACGAAGCCTATCATGAGCCAGACCGCGATTGGAACAGTGAATATGGGGTAGGTTACGATCAGGGCGAACCATGTGTTGAACAGGCCCAAGGTCCTCACTATGTAGAAGAGGGGAATCGCAAAGACAACGCTTGGCATGCTGTTTACAATTATGTTCCAAGAGACGATCCAAGTCCCCCCCGTCTTGAACCTCGAGATGCTGTAGGCTGCCGGGATAGCGAAAAGGAGGGTCACAGTGACTACTATGGCGGTGACAACCACGCTAGTTATGATGTACCCCGACATCTGGTTGAGAGCACTGACCCAGTTGGAGAGGTCGATCGTTGAAGGGATGAAGGACGGGACCCCGCTGGAGGGGAAGATTTCGTCGAAGTTCTTGACGCTGGTCACGGCGAGCCAGTATATCGGGAAGAGCGCGAGGACAGCCATCAGCGAAAGGACCAGGTAGGCCAGAGGCTTCGAGAGCCTGGGAACCCACTTCCTGGGTCGGAGCGAGTACTGCACCTGCGTTCTTGGTCCACGCCGCAAACGCAGACGGGGTAGACTCTTTCTTACGCGCACACCCAGTTTTCCAGAGAGGCTTGGTCCTCCCTTTGCTACCTTCGGTTTCGCCAATCCCAATCTTTCGTTTATCTTCATCCCTCTGAGCAGGATGAAAGTTGGGACTAGCGCGATCAGCATGATTACTATGCTCAGGGCGTTGCCGACGTCTTGGTAGTTGGCGTAAAAGGCGAGATTGTACAGGTAGAACGGGAGCGTCTGCACGTAGGCGAAGGGTCCGTTTATGGCGAACATGTAGACGAGGTCGAAGCTCCTGAAGCTCGTCATCAGCGAGAGAAGTCCCGCGACCACGAGCGTGGGCTTGATCATCGGGAGCACTACCCTGCGAATGAGCGCGAGGCCCCCCAGGCCATCCATCGCCGCTGCCTCATAGACTTGCTTTGGAATCCCCCTGAGCCCGGCGTATATGATCATGAAAACGATTGGCGTCTCTTCCCATGAAGAAGCGAGGATGGCGCTTAGCATTATGGTGGTCTGCTGGCCCACCCAGAACGGGCCCCTTATCCCGAAGAGCGAGAGGAAGTAGTTCAAGGGGCCGAACTGGGGGTCGTATATCATCAGCCAGATTACCGCCACGGCCACCGGAGAAATGAGTACCGGGATTGTGAAGGCGATGGTGAAGAAGCCGGCGCCTTTCCTGATGCTGTCGACCAGGAGAGCAAGCCCGAGACCGATGAAGAACTCCAGCATCACGGCCCCAACAGTGAACACACCCGTGTTGACGAGCGTCTGGTCCACCTGAGGGAGGGTGGTGAGAGTCAGGAAGGCCCCGGACGACACCCCGATGTAGAGGTTGTCGAGTATCGGGTACACAGTGAACACGAGCAGGTAGGAAACGACCGGGAGCACGAGAAGCCATTTGACGTACCTCCCCGTCGCGTACCACAATTCCGGTCCTACTCCCCCTTAGGCGCTCCTAAAAAGAGGAGGAGACCGCGCTCCCTAACCGTGGTTCACTATCGGAATCCACTGGTTGGCTGCTGTCTGAAGCGCGGCCTGAATCTGTTGAGCTGTCGCGTCATTCGGTGGGAGTACCGTTGCGAGGGCGTTGTCGATAATCGGGATTAGCGCCCACGTCGAACTGATTATGTGAGGTTCTGCACCGCCTGCCTGAACCATGTTAAGGGCCGATGTGAAGAACGAAGCGAGGTTGGGATGCTCGTTGATCAGATACCTGTATCCGGAGAAGGTCCCAGGAAGTGCTTTCTGGACGTCATACATCTTCGCCTGCTCAGCCGGAGTCAGGGCGAACTGAAGGAACTTGAAGGCCAGCGAGGGATTCTTGGAGAATGAACTCACTGCTGCACCTGACCCTCCCTCCTGCGTGTAACCGCCGGGGAGCGCCGTGAATGCCACATCACCATTAAGCGTCTTGTTGACCGACGAGAACTGTGCCAGCCATGCGATCGCCATGGTGAAGTTCTTGCCTTGGAATCCCTTCGTGTAGTACTGGGCGAAATTGTTGTAGTTGAAGCCGCCGTAGCTGTTGACCAGCGACGGCTGTGCGTTCATCATCGCGGCCAACGTCTGGGTCGCCTGAACGCCGGCGCTGCTGTTGAAGGATGGACGGAGGTGACTTGTGAAGAGTATACCGTAACCCGGCTGGGCCGGTCCCAGGCCGGACTGCGCGTAGTAGTACGAGTAGACGTCCAGGTAGGTGTTCCAGAGTTCGTGGGCGGTCGCTGCCTCTATGAAGGCGCCGTAGTAGTTGGTGTTGCCGTACAGCCAGCTCTCGTCGGAGATGAAGTTGTCCCATGATGTCAGGGGGAGCAGATTCGCCTGGTATTGGTTCCAGACGCTCGGCCTATAGTAGATGAACATGGTGTCGCTCATCATCGCGAGTGCCTTGGTCTGCACCGTTCCATTCTTGAGCGCGATATTTCCATTCGAGCTCTGCATCGTGGGGATTATGTCAGACTTGTTGAGGTTGTTCTGTGCTATGTAGGAGTTGAGGTTCACGGTGTACTGGGCGAGAGTCCCGATCATGCTCGGCGTTCCGGTGACTATGTCAACCGACGAGTCGTGGGCCTGCAGGAGCGTCTGCTCCTGAGCGAGTATGCCGCTGAATGGCGCCGTCAGAACGGTCACCTTCGTGCCAGGGTTGGCGTTTTGGAAATCTGTCGCGACAGCGCTGTAGAACGCGTCGCTGAAGCCTGAAATCGCCATTATGGTCACGGTGTTGCCCGCTGCGGTGCTCGTGGTAGACGTTGTAGCTGTGACCGTGGCGGTAGTAGTGGCGGTGCTGGTGGCCGTGCTGATGGCAGTGCTGGTAGCTGTGGTCGTCGCTGTCGCAGTCGCGGTGGTGGTGGTCGGCGATTCCGTTACCGTCGTTGTCGAGCCGGTTGCGGTCGATACGTAGTAGTAGGCTCCTCCGAATGCAATGATTACGATGATTACGATTACTCCTATGACAGCTCCTGTGCTCATACCTTTGCGGAGCTTCACTCTTTTTCGCGGACACCGCTTGCGCGTGTGATTTAAGTGTCCCGAATTCCTTGAACACTGTCGGACCTCCTATACAGTTAAAGGAACCAGGGAAAGCAAGCGCCGACGATAGTTGGCCCGGCTCAAAGTTGAGAGTCTGACGAAGCAGTTCGGCCTTCAGAAGGCGGTGGACGACGTGAGCTTCGAGGCGAAGGACGGCGAGTTCGTCGTGCTGCTCGGCCCGTCGGGGTCCGGAAAATCAACCGTTCTGCGCATGATTGCGGGCCTGGAGTCACCCTCTAGCGGTAGCATCTACGTAGACGACGTGCCAGTGAACGGCCTGTCGCCACGAGAGAGAGATATGGCGATGGTCTTTCAGAACTATGCGCTTTACCCGCACATGAGGATCTTCGACAACATCGCGCTTCCTCTCCAGGTGAGGAGGCTCGACGACGCCGAGATAACCAAGAGGGTCAACGCGACGGCGGAGCTTCTGCAGATATCTCGGCTCCTCGAGAAGAAGCCTTCTGAGATAAGCGGGGGTGAACAGCAGCGGGTGGCCCTGGCGAGGGCCGTCGTCAGGAACCCAAAGGTCTTCCTTTTCGACGAGCCTCTCTCGAACCTGGATGCGAAGCTCCGCGTGATGGCGAGGGGGTTTCTCAAGAGGCTCCAGAAGGAGTTGAAGGTGACCACGGTTTACGTGACCCACGACCAGGCGGAAGCCATGACGATGGCAGACAGAATAGCCGTGCTGAGCAGCGGGAAGCTGGTTCAGATGGCCGGCCCCACTGAGATATACAACGAGCCGATTGACCTTTTCGTCGCAGGTTTTGTCGGTTCCCCCCCGATGAACCTCCTGGAGGGGAGACTGGTCGAGGAAGACGGGGGGACTCAATTCGCGGCCGGGCCGATACGCTGGACTGTGGAGCCCAAGGGAAAGCAGGCCGCAGAAGTCGTCCTCGGGGTGAGGCCCGAAGACATTGTAGTGACGGACACCGCCGGACCAGGCACTTTCGAGGCGACGATCTACGTCGCGGAGCCTCTGGGGAGCGTTCAGTTTCTCACGCTCGACGCCCAGGGGGTCAAGCTGTTGGCGCAGGTCGGCCCGTCATACGAAGCAGTCCTGAACAGGGAAGTGCACTGCGGATTCTCCCCTCGAAAGACATACTTGTTCGACAAGGAATCAGGACGTAGACTAGCCTAACGGAACGAACCATCTGCGCCTCTGGAACGGAGCTGCGCGGCCAGCACTCCGCACAACACGAGGGCCATACCAACGACCATCAACTTGGTCATCGTTTCCTGGAGGAAGACAAATGCAAAGAGCGCGATTTCGATTAACATCAGGCTCTGCACCACGGCGAGCTCGTAGGAAGGCGCCGGATTCTCCAATTGTATTAGCCGTCGAGATACTCTTTTATCGGATGAGATGTCGAATTTCAGCGGATTCAGGTTGAACGAATACGAAAGGGCCTTCGTAGATCACATGGTCAGATCGAGCATGGCTGGCCCTGACTTTGCAAGGCTCGCCAAGGAGGCATTCGAGGCGGAGCTCGGTGGAGAAGGGGACGCGCTGCTCAAGGGTCTCGACCTGCAAACTCGCGAGGATCCGGAGCGGTTCGCTTCAGAGATGTACAAGACATTTGGACTGGGGGCCCTACAGTACTATGTCATAATCGTCAAGTACGTTGATGCTGGCAAGTTCCATCCCGAAGAGGAGGCGGAGGATGAGGCGGAAGAAGAAGACTTGGAGTCAATAGTCAACGAGTTGGACTCCAAACCCGGGCAGGAAACAGGCAGCACCCCCCCGTCTTGAGCGGCTTATGCGGCGTTCTGTTTCACCTTTGAACTGCCCCTTCCACCATCTCTACAGGCCAGCGTTAAATCGACATTGAGCGCTTATATCGGGTCGGTGTTTCGCGATTCCATTGGCAAAACGCCTCACTCAGGCCGCCCCTGAAATCTCCACTGTGCTCTTCGAAAACGACAGGGTTCGTGTCGTAGAGCTCAAAGTGAAAAAAGGAACTAAGGTCGGAATGCATGCCCATCCGGCATACTTCGCCTATGCGGTCACCCCATTCGACTACAAATCGACCTCGGCACGGGGCAAGACAGAGAGACGCAAGGTGAAGAAGAGCGGGGTCGACTGGTCAGACGGGGAGTCCCATTCGGTTGAGTTCATGCGATCGGCGAGGGCCCTCGTCGTCGAACTGAAGTAGACATCCACATCAGACTTGTGGCGGGAGACCAAGTGGCGAAAGCAACCAGAAAGCGGGCGGTGTTTCTCACCGCAGACAAGTTCGAGGACATGGAAGTCTTCTTCCCGATGTTCAGGCTCTTGGAGATGGGGTGGCACGTCGACATCGCTGCGCCCACCAAGAAGGAGATAGGCGGGGAGCATGGATACTCTCTCGAGCCCACAATCACCATCGACGAGGTCGACCCTGATGACTACGACCTGCTCCTGATCCCTGGTGGTTTCCCTGACGGAGCCCCGGCGACCGTGAGGAAGATGAAGAAGGCGCAAGAAATCACGAGGTCATTCTTCGAGAACGACAAGCTCGTGGCATCGATTTGCCACGGCCCCTGGACCCTCGCTTCGGCGGGCGTGGTCACAGGGAGGCGTATGACTTCTTACTGGCACGACGGCGTCCCTGAAGACGTCATGATGGCAGGCGGTAAATGGGAGGACAAGGAGGTCGTCGTCGATGGGAACCTAATAACCTCCCGATGGCCGATGGATTTGCCTGCATTCATGAGGGAAATCGCAAGAAAGATCGGCAGCGCATAGTAGGCCGGAAGAAACTCTCACCCCGGGCTCGTCTCGAACCCACACCTCGCTGTTCGAAAAACAGGGTTCATTTGATTCTCTGAGCATTAACGGCTAGGTCCACACCCAAGGATCGCGTGGCAGGCTGACTATGGAGATGGGGAATCCCTTTATGCGCACGGTGCAGCTGCCAGCGTTTATGAGGGACGGCGAAGCTCAGCCCTGGCATCTCGATGGCCTCGGTGCGGCAGGTCCCCACCCCAGGTTCAAGAACAGGCTAATGCTCTTTGGTCAGTTCGTGGGTGATTGGGACATCATCAGTGTCAAGAGCCCAAATCCTAGTGGCGTGGCTTTCAAGGCCGGGGGCGAGGTCCATTTCGCCTGGATTCTCGACGGGAGGGCAATACAGGACGTCTGGATGACCTACGATGACCAGTTGAAGAAAGCGGTTCCAGTAGGGACGACCATCAGAGTCTACAATCCCGGGTCCGGAGCCTGGAAGAGCACTTGGATTTCGGTGATTCGGCACACCGTTCAGACCTTCATCGCTCATCAGTTCGGGGAGGACGTCATACTTGAAGGAATCACCGAAGCGGCCAAGCCTGAACGATGGATTTTCTCAGACATAA
>Ga0187766_10002857_pt1 | contig 10139 bp, 10 predicted proteins | sample 0216_QUI02_MP05__4_FD_132971 | JGI IMG/M metagenome (GOLD analysis project Ga0187766, IMG submission 132971) | Tropical peat soil microbial communities from peatlands in Department of Meta, Colombia - 0216_QUI02_MP05_20_MG | ecosystem: Environmental > Terrestrial > Soil > Wetlands > Peat ...
CATGCTTCCCAGCTTCGACCTCGAACGTGGGAAGGCACGGAGATAGTATTCGGAAGGATCAACCGTGGGGCCTCCGGCAAAGGCCATTTGACGCAGCCGCTCGATCGTCTCCGGCTGACGCCCCCATAGGTAGCCCCGGTTGTAGAGCAGGATGAGCGTGCCGTCGTTCTCCTCAAGCATATACCGTGCATCGAACGCCAGCACACCGTCGGGTCGAAACAGCGAGTAATCGCCGCCGCTATTGGGTACCGCTTTCCCTCGCAGGAGGGGCCCTTGGAATTCTCCGCCATCGACGTACACTGCGCCACGTCCGGCGCCCGTCGGCATCGCGGCAATCGTCTGTACGCGCGTAAAGCGCAGCCGCACTTCCAAGGCAAACTCCAGTTTCGGCTCACGCAACATCGAGCGGGCTCGGCCAAACGGCTCCGTTTCAGTCATAGCGATCTCCGTCGGTAATGGAAAGTGAAGGTGGTACAATCCCGCTGATTTTTGCGCCTGTCAATTGCGAACGATCGCATCTCGCCACAGCCTGGGAGGTTGGTAATGAAGATTGCGCTCATCGGAGCAAGTGGATTTGTCGGCTCAAAAATTCTCTCCGAGGCCCTGCGGCGAGGTCACCAGGTGACTGCCATCATTCGCCGCCCGCAGCGCATCGCGCCACATCCAAATCTTACCGTCATCCAAGGGGATGTGCTGCGCCGGGATGAGCTCGCGCGGGTCCTGGCTGGCCACGATGTGGTGATCAGCTCCTACAATCCCGCGCGCGGGGTTCCCGGCCCGGAGGTCTTCCACCGGCACGTCCGCGGGCATCGCGCGATCATTTCGGCTGTGAAGAAATCCGGCGTGAAGCGTTTCCTCGCCGTAGGCGGAGCGGCCAGCCTGAAAACGCCGGCCGGGATCGAATTCCTGGACTCGCCGGAATTCCCGGCCGCCTTCGAACCCTTCAGGCCCGGCATTCGCGGCACGCGCGAGCTCTACTATCTGTTGAAGAAGGAGCCGGGTCTTGACTGGGTCTTTCTGGCGCCCTCGGTGATGATCGTTCCGGGCCAGAGGACGAACAGGTTCCGTCTGGGCCAGGACCACGTTCTGTATGATGAAAAGGGCCAGAGTCATATTTCGCTTCAGGATTACGCCGTTGCGATGATGAACGAGGCCGAGCACCCGAAACATCATCGAGAACGCTTCACTGTCGGATACTGACGTTCCGCCCGATGGGCCGACGATCAGGGGTCAACGATCCTTCGACCAAAGACTCGAGTCGTCCTCACATGCCGAAAGCGAACCCTTTAACCGTCGCCGATCGACTGGCGATCAACGACCTGCTGGCCGAATACGCCTGGGCGCTCGATACGGGTGACGTCGATAGGCTGGTTGCCTGCTTTGCGGCAGACGCGGTGGTCGTCGAAGAGGTCTTCGAAGAGCCAGATCGCTGGGAAGGGCGGGACAACATCCGCCGGTTTGCGGAGCACTTTCGCAACGTGCCCAATTTCCCCGGCCGCCAGCACCATATCAGCCAGCTGGTCGTGAAAGGCAACTCGAAATGCTGCTCGGCGCGCTCCTTCGTCTTCGTCACCGAATGCCAGGGCGAGCCGCCGTATACGCTCCGCTTCGCTGGCTACTACGACGACAGGCTCGTTAAGGTTCGCAATCGTTGGCTTTTTCAGGAGCGCGTCATCCGGCTCTGGGACGGCGAGGTCCTGGCGCGCTTTCCAGGCCGCGGCCAGCGCGTTCCGCGCCAGCGCCCGCCCGAACTGGTCGTCAAAAAACCATAGACCACGAGTTGGTTTGCCTTGGCTAGCGTTTCTTGCTCGAGGCGGCCTTGCCTAAGATTTCGGCCAAAGCGATCCATGAAAAAGGAGTAAGGTCTTTATACTTCAGATTCTGTTCGGTCATTTCTGAAATGAGCCAATCCTGCCGCTCGGCTGTGGCCTCCGCCATTGTCGGATCGATTCCAACGTCGCGGAGGGCCTCCGCCACCTCGCGCATCTCTTCCGCGCGCCGACGCCCATGCTCGGCCACGCGGCTGATGAGATAGTTTGGTAGCTTGTCGCGCCAACCCATCTGGGGATAGGTCGCTTCCAGCGACCGAAGAACGGCCTCCTCGGCTCCATACCTTCGCGCGGCAAACAGACACTCCACGGCGAGCGCTTCCATCCCTTTGATCATCACGCTGCGGCACATCTTGACGGCTGAGGCCACGCCAATCGTTTCGCTCACCGGGGTGGCATCCATGCCGAGGGTCGCCAGGCGGGGGGCCAGTGCGGCAGCGTACGGACCACCCAGCAACATGGGAGCCTTCAGTCGGTAGGGTGGAACCGGTGCCATCACGGCGGATTCGACAAAGTGTGCGCCGCTTCGTTCGATCTGCGCGGCATCGGCTCGCTTCGTAGCTGGCGAAACAGAATTGATGTCCATGAAAATCTGCCCCGGGCGCAGAATGCTCGAAGCGTCTTTTGCCACAGTGAGTGATGAAGAGGCAGTTACCGCGGAAATGACCAGCTCCGCGTCGCCGAGACATTCCGCTAGACTTTCGCGGGCTTCGACACCACAATCGAGGGCCTTTCCGAACATGGCTTTGCGGGCCTCGGGCGTTTGAAACAGGATGTCATAAACGGACACACGGATTCCCTGCTTTGCGAAATCGTGCCCGAAGATACCGCCGACTTCGCCGAAGCCGACCAGGCCAATGTGCCGAATCGGTGTGGGAGTCATAACCTCCAAGCCCACCCTCTACTGGTAGTCAAGACCGAGTTCTTTGAGCTTTGCGCGCAGCCCGTACAGGTCCAGACCAAGTTCCCCCTTCGCGAGGCGCTGGCGCGTGCCTGCTTCCTTGTCGATTCGCTGCTTGGACGCTCCTGCCACCGTCACCGCATCGGTTCGCTTCACGACTACCACGCCATCATCGTCGGCGACGATCACATCGCCAGGTTCGACGGCGGCGCCTGCACAAACGATGGGGACATTGACGGAGCCGAGCGTCGCCTTGACCGTGCCCTGTGAACTCACCGCGCGGCTCCAGACTGGAAACTTCATTTCCGTCAGCGGACGCACATCGCGCACGCCGGCATCGATGATCAGCCCCTTCACGCCATGGGCGCGAAGCGAAGTGGCCAGCAGCTCGCCGAAATAGCCGTCGGTTGAGGGCGACGTGGGGGCCACGACCAGGATGCTTCCCGGGGTGCAGACCTCGACCGCCACATGAATCATCAGATTGTCGCCCGGAGGCAACGAGACCGTCACCGCGTGCCCCGCGATCGCCGCACCGGGATAGATCGGGCGCATGTAGGGGGCAAGCAATCCGATCCGCCCTTGCGCCTCATGCACGGTCGATACCCCGTACTGCTCGAGCGCCGTGACTGCATCCCGGGGGGGCAATTCAACCCTTCGAACCACAACCGGTTTGCTCACGAAAGCACCTCGGTGACGTGAGGAAAGACACGCTGGTAAGCCTCCCCATACGTGATCTTCAGGTTGGAGTTACGCGAGGCCTGCACGCCGCGCTGCAGGGCGACGCGCTCGTAGTAGTGCCAAAGATGCTCCTGCGCGTTCATCTCCTTAAAGGCAGCGTATTTCTTGGGCCATACCGGCGTGATATCGAGCAGGACCTGAGGTTTCCATTCGCACTGCTCAGGCTGGTGCGGCTCGAAAAGAAACACCGGAGGCGCGCCGAGCACCGGTTCTTTGTACGGGTCGTGGCCGTGGGCCTGTGCGACGATGCGGGCCTCCTGCGTAAGATGGGAGACGAGTGGATGATCGAAATTGTACGGATCTTTGAGCGAGTGGGTAAGAATGAATTCCGGACGAATCTTGCGAAACAGTCCCGCCAGTTCATACAGAACGCTGTCCGGCACGCGCATCGGATAATCCCCGACATCAAAGAAGATCACTTTGCAGCCTAAGATCACCGCCGCCTTCGAGGCCTCCCGCTTGCGATCCTCCTTCACCCCTTCCAGCGTCATCCCGGGCTGCCGCCAGAGTTTGGCGGACTCACCGCGTTCGCCGAACGACAAACAAACGACCGTGACTTCGTATCCGCGTTCTGCGTACAGTGCGATGGCACCTCCCGCGCGCCACACAAAGTCGGCCGAATGCGCGCTGACCACCATTGCCGTTTTCTGATCCCCCACAGTACCTTCCTTTCTTCGGTTGGGATTCTAGTGAGCCTCAAAGCTTCGCGTCAACCTCGATGCCGCCTGTCACTGGTTTCGCGCGCGACGACTTCCAGCCAGGCGAGCAACGCGCCTCGAACCTGCATGGGACGCTCCATCGGGGCCATGTGGCCACAGTTTTCGATCTGGACGAGCCGGCTTTGTGGAATGCGGGCCGCCATCTGTTTGTGGGTAGCGGGAAGGCTCCAGGAATCCTCACGTCCACACAAGACCAGTGTCGGGCAACGGATGGTGGAGAGCACCGGCGTCGCGTCGGGCCGCTCGAGCAGCGCTTGGATCTGCCTCGCGAAGATCTCGGGAGGTTTGCGCGCAAACATCTCGATGATGGACTGGATCAACGGCTCATCGGAAAGGCGCGAGGGATGAACCATGTTCCGGACCCAGTCGCGAGCCATCGCGCGCATACCCTGCGAGCGGGCAAGATCGACGAGTCGGAGCCGCTCAGCCCTCTCGCGCTCGCCCGCTTCACCCGGCACAAAGGGGCGGTAGGCCGTGTCGAGCAACGCGATGCCAATCACGCGCTCCGGCACGCGGCGAACGATTTCCAGTGCGACACGCCCACCCATCGAATGGCCTGCCAGTGCGAAGCGGTTCGGCGCTCGCCGCAACGCCGCTTCAGCCATTTTCTTGAGCGAGTCGCTCGAACCGTAATCGACCACACCCACGGTGGCGAGTTCAGAAACTCGCCGCGCCTGATGGCTCCACACCTCCTCGTCGCAAGCGAGCCCCGGAAGAAACAGGACATGCCTTAAGCCCACGGCACCCTCACGAACGGTGCCTCGCGGTCGAGCTAAGATCGCTGAGTCTCATTCGCACAGCGCTTGACACCTGAGGCAGGCCTCCGCGCGATCGGTGCTGACGAGCGAGAAGATCGGCGGAAGATTATTCGCAGAACGCGCTGGGATGTCAACGCTTCGGACTTCCCGAGTCCAGAGCCGCGGCGTCGAGCGAGCGCACAGCCCTCGGGCAGGGCCGGCGTGTTGACAAGGCCAGCAAGCGCCGATAGCATCCGAAAATGAGGCACGGTTTTTCGGGTCACGAAAGAGGTGGGCGATGAATCGGCGAAACATGCTGTCCCTGCTGGGTATCTCGCCGGCTCTGCTGGCCGGCGAAAGCCTCGGAGCGCAGAAGGCCAAAAAGGTCGAGGCGCCATCGAGCGCCGGCCAGATCGTCGCGCTCAACCCCAAGGGTCTTCCTCCTCCGATCCAGCTCGTTCCCATGGCGAAGCGGCTGAATTCCCTGGAGGGGAAGACGATCTATCTGGTCTCCGATGGATTCCCCGGTGCGGATCGCTTTTTGGCTCAGATCGCCTTGTGGTTCAAGAAGAACATGCCGAGCGTGACGACGGTGTATCGCCTGAAGGCCGGCGCGTTCGCCGACGACGACCCCAAGCTCAATGCAGAGTTAAAAGCCAACGGCAACGCCGTGATCATGGCCATCGGCCATTGAAGCACCTGCACACCAGCGACCGTCGGTCACTGCATAAAGTATGAGCAGATGGGCTTCCCGACCGCTCCCATGGTCACCATCGCCTTTAAAGACCTGGCGCTTTCCAACGCCGCGCAACGCGGCATGCCGCACGAGCGTATCTGCTTCACACCCCACCCGGTCTGGGGCAAAACGGACGAGGAAATGTACGCCTACTTAGAGGGCAACGATCCGGTCAGCGGCCGACCCCTGATGAAGGAAGTGATTGGGGCCCTCACGAATCCGCTCACGCCCGAAGAACTGAAGGTCGGCGAAGTCAGCGTTTCTACGGGACCAGAGACATTCGCCGACACCGAGGACAATCTCCAGCAGTACTACATCGACAACGGCATGACCGATTTCATGCAGATCGTGTTGCCGACCCAAGAGCGGGTCGCCGCGATGCTAAAGGGCACAAGCCACAAACCGGACGAAATGGTCGGAAAAATGGCGCCCGCGCGCGGCTCCTATCCGGAATGGTCCTACACAGTCAAACAGGTGGCCATCAACGCCGTGATGGCCGGCGCCAAGCCCGAATATTTCCCCACCATTCTCGCCATTGCAGCGAGCGGACTGACGGCGCTGTCGAGTTCGACCAATTCCTTCGCTGTCGCGGCAGTGATCAACGGTCCGATTCGCGACAAGCTCAATATGAACTACGGCATCGGCGCAATGGGTCCGTTCGCTCAGCCGAATGCCGCGATCGGACGTGCTTGGACGATGCTTTCCCGCAACCTGAGCAACTCAGGCATTCCCGGCCAAACGTATCTTGGAACGCTCGGGAACGGCGTCAATTACAACAATCTCATCATTCCCGAAAATGAGAAAGCCAGCCCGTGGACACCGCTGAGCGTTCAGAAGGGATTCAAGCCGGACGAAAATGTCGTGAGCCTCTTCGTAGGGTTCAGCATTGCGCAAGGGCAAGGAGGTGTCGGCCTCGGCGTGAAGCCGGTGCCCTATTATCACCAGGCGATCGCCTACAATTGCACGCCGTTCGGCCCCCTGTTCGGGGCGCTGATCGTTCTCGATCCACTCGTAGCGCAGGGGCTGGTCGAGCTGGGCTACAAGACAAAGGAGGAGCTGGCCGACTGGTTGCAGAAAAATCAGACCATTTCGGCCAAGGATGCGCGCTCCACATTGTTCGGCAGCCGTTGGGTGCCCGACCCGAAAACCCCCGACGATGCGCGGATCCCGTACTATCAGCGACCGGACTCCTACAACTTCGTGGTCGTCGGGGGCCAGACCAACCCGTACCACATGGTCGCGAACATGAGCTATCGCGTGAGCGTCTCGATCGACCAATGGGCCTAGCAAACGGCCTTGATCCCGTGCGGCTCGCGCTTGTGACCTTGCTATTCATCGGTGGCTCGTCGGCACCCGCCGCCCAGTCGGGCACCGAAACGGGCGCTCATCCGGTCGGTGCGCCGGTCATTGCTATCATCGAGTTTGGCGACCAGTATCTCGGCAGTGAGCTCTACAACGCGAGGATTACAGTTCTCCAACTCGAGCGCGGAGAAAAAGCCTGGAACATCGTTCAGCAGGCGAGCACAGCGAACCTCTCCCCCAAGCCAGGATTCGAATACCTGCTCGCGCGGGTGCGCTTTGAATTTTCAGCCCGCACCTTGCCGGCGCATGACAGCTACAACGTTAAACCAGTCCAGTTCACGGCGATGGCGCCCGATGGCCAGGAATTCGACGCCCCGATTCTCGCTGTTTCGCCCAAGCCCAGCTTGAGCGGTACTCTCAAGCCGGGCGATGCGCTCGAAGGATGGCTCGCCTTTCTGGTTCCCCAGAAATTGCCCAAACCGCTGATGGTCTTTCGCGAGGACGTGGGCGTTGTCAGCCATTCCGGCGGGGGCACCTTCTTTCAGCTGTACGCGCGCCCCATCGGTGAACAACCGAGGCCCTAGCGTACGGAAACCGACCCGCGTTACAATTTTGTAGTTATTCACCGATTCCTGCCAACTCGATGAAGCACACCCGTTTAATCGAAAGGCCGGAGGCCAAGGCTCGCCTGCGTCCGGTACGGTTGCGAATCTCGCGCGCGTCGATGGAGCGGCGCGGAGACGGCGCGATTATTTTGCGCCCGGACGAACCGCTCGGCGATTACCCTCGCGTGCTTACCACACGCCTGATTCATTGGGCGCGGGTTGCGCCGGATCGCGCCCTGGCGGCCAAGCGCGGTGCCAATGGAGAATGGCGATATCTGACGTACGGCGAAGCGCTCCAGAAGGTTCAGAGCCTCGGCCAGGCATTTCTCGACCGCGGACTTTCGGTGAACCGCCCTGTCGCCATCCTCTCGGAGAACGACCTCGAACACCTGCTGCTGATGTTTGCCGGACAGCACGTGGGCGTCCCGACGGCATCGATCGCGCCACCCTACTCACTGGTTTCGACCGATTTCGCGAAGCTCAAGCACGTCATGAAGACCTTAACTCCGGGGATGGTATTTGTTTCAAACGGCGGTCGCTACCGTCGGGCGATTGAGAAGACGGTCGACGCGGACACGGAAGTCGTCTTTCGAGAAGGAGCCATTCCCCGGGGCCGAACGAGTCCCTTCGATGATCTAGCGGCCACGGCTAGAACCTCGGCAGTCGATGCGGCCCACGCTCGGATCCAGCCAGACGACATCGCGAAATTTCTATTCTCTTCTGGATCGACCGGGTTGCCCAAGGCCGTCATCAACACGCACCGGATGATTTGCAGCAACCAGCAGATGATCCTGCAGGGATTTCCCTTCCTAAGCGACGAGCCACCCGTCGTGGTCGACTGGATGCCCTGGAACCATACAGCCGGCGGGAATCACAATACGGGAATGACTCTCTACAACGGCGGTACGCTTTATATCGATGATGGGCGGCCGACCGCGTCGGGAATCGAAGCGACGGTCAGGAACCTTCGCGAAATCGCTCCTACCATTTATTTCAACATGCCGCGCGGATACGACGAACTGCTCCGACATTTCCGCACCGACGCGCAGTTGCGGGAGAATTTCTTCCGTCGCCTGAAGTTCATGTTTTATGCGGGAGCGGCACTTTCTCAGGCTTTGTGGGAAGAGTATCGGGAGCTCATGACGGAAACGTGTGGCGAGCGAATCATGATGGCGACTGGCCTCGGAGCCACCGAAACCTCGCCCATGGCCCTGCAGTGCACCTGGGACACCGAGCACAGCGGCGTGATTGGAATTCCGATGCCAGGCGTGGAAGCGAAGCTCGTGACACAAGGTTCGAAGATCGAAATTCGGGTCAAGGGACCAAATGTCACGCCGGGCTACTGGAAAGAACCGGAACTCACGCGCCGGGCATTTGACGAAGAGGGCTACTACCGCTTCGGGGACGCCGTCCGTTTCCTCGATCCCGAGGACGTGAACAAGGGCCTGATCTTCGACGGCCGGTTGGCGGAGGATTTCAAACTATCGTCGGGAACGTTCGTGAACGTCGGCCCCCTGCGCAACAGAATCCTCCACTGGTTTGCGCCCTACGTGACGGACGTGGTCATCGCGGGTCACGATCGCAACTATCTGTCTGTATTGATGTTTCCGAATCTGGAGGCATTGCGAAGGCTGGCGCCCGAGTTGCGTGAAACAGCTTCGGCTTCCGCCATCCTAGGTCACGAAGCCCTCCGGAGGAAGATCGTCTCACTGCTTCAATCCTTCGCTGCTGAGGCAACGGGGAGTTCCAATCGCGTCGAACGGGCTATGCTAGTTGAGGAACCACCCTCGCTCGACGCCGGCGAAATTACCGACAAGGGCTCTCTGAACCAAGGAGCGATCCTCGAACGGCGCGCCGCCCTCGTCGAAGAGATGTATGCCCCAAATCCTACCCGCCGTGTTCTCACGATTCCCGAGGCTTAGCTCAGGGCTATCTTGCCGTCTTGACAAACCCCAACCGGAGAGGGACTTGGAAATGGGGTTTGAGGCGTTGATCGCAGCAAATGACGGCTGTTTCCAACGCCTCCGCCTTGTCAAGCCTCGTGCGGCCAGCTATGTGAGGCCAACCTTGTTCGCCGGTCGCGCGCCGGCGGGCGCGCCGCTGGTCTCGGGCGCCTTGGCGCTGTCGGCCCTCGGCCGCAGTGACACTCGCACACCGCGCTTCGCGTTTTCGTTAATGGTCCGCTGCAGGTCGACCTGATCCATCCGCACGGTGGCCTCTCCACCGTAGCTCACCACATAATGCAAGGTATTGCCGGCGATCCAATAGTCGCTTGCCGGATATACCGTGCCATCGGTCAAGTACAGCAGAATCGTAGGCATGGATTCGGCTACATTGCCGGTGGTCAGAGCAGGACCAGGCGAGGAAGGCGCGGACCCGTTCGGTGTCGAGAAGGAGTTATTCGAATCCGGTGGAGCTGCATAAGGAGGACCGTAGGAGTAGTAATCCTCGTAACCTGAGTTGTTGTCATCGGCGGGAGGCGCATACGGCGGGCCATCCTGATAGTAGGGCGATGGATATGCGGCATAGCTGCCGCCCCACGACCAAGGGTACCAATAGGCCGGCCCCCACC
>Ga0187766_10002859_pt1 | contig 10137 bp, 10 predicted proteins | sample 0216_QUI02_MP05__4_FD_132971 | JGI IMG/M metagenome (GOLD analysis project Ga0187766, IMG submission 132971) | Tropical peat soil microbial communities from peatlands in Department of Meta, Colombia - 0216_QUI02_MP05_20_MG | ecosystem: Environmental > Terrestrial > Soil > Wetlands > Peat ...
ATTTGACCAATCCAACCAGTCGAAATGCATTTCGCACTACTCAACGCGCGTCACCTCCCCCTGATCAGACTGTAACAGTAATGACACATATGGCTAGACTGGGACTGGCGACGGTGGGCGTCTTGTCATTCATTGCCATGCCAAAGCTGCGCCGTTGGGAAAACGGCTGACGATGGCGGAACACGAAAAACCAAGGAGTTTCGGTGGCTTGCCACATTTGCGGCGCATCGGACTGCCACAGCGAAGGTGGCCTTCGCGGCAAACGATAATGCACGGGGCGGGTAGGGCGACGGGTCTCTCTATGACAAACTCGACCAGGCTCGCCGATTGGCGCCCGCCAAAGGTGGCGGTCGCTTATCGGGGCTGCCGTAGATGGCGCAACGCGCTGTCGAGCTTAGCTGTGCTTGCGCTGAGCGGCTGCGGGATGAGCGATGGCGCCGGCGCGCTATTTGTCGATCCCGGCCGCTACACGCTTTACCACTGCGATGATCTCGCGGCACGCCGCAAAGTGCTCATAACGCGCGAGAACGAACTGCGCGGACTTATTGAACGCGCAGGCGAAAGCCCAAGCGGTGCCGTGATCGGCTCGCTCGCCTATCGCAGCGATTACGATGCCGTGCTCGCCGAGGAGAAGCTCCTTCAGCGCAATGCGGCCGAGAAGAATTGCAGCTTCGCCTCTCCACTGCAAAGCGATCAGACCATCCGCTGACGGACCGCTTGGGCGCGCGCTTCACTGCGCCGTGAGTCCGTAGGCAGCCGCGAATCCGACGAGTGTCAACGCCACCAGCACGGCGACCAAACTATGAATTGAAGGGTCACAAATCGCGAGAACATCAGTCAAAGTGAAATTCGGCGAAGTCGCAACGCATTGACGACGACACTGACGGACGACAGCGACATCGCGGCGGCAGCAATCCCAGGCGAGAGCGTGAGCCCAAACAATGGATAGAGCGCACCTGCCGCGATCGGCACGCCCATGACGTTATAGACAAAGGCGAGCAGCAGATTTTGCCGGATATTGCGCATCGTTGCCCGCGACAGCGCGCGGGCACGCGCAATGCCGGCAAGATCGCCTTTAACCAGCGTGACGCCCGCGCTCTGCATCGCAACGTCGGTACCGGTACCCATCGCCACGCCGACATCGGCTTCAGCAAGCGCGGGAGCATCGTTGACGCCATCGCCGACCATCGCGACGGCGCGCCCTTCGCTACGCAGGCGGCGTACGATCGCACGCTTCTGCTCAGGAAGAACTTCCGCCTCTACGTCGCGAATGCCGAGCTTGGCCGCGACTGCCTGCGCGGTGGTGCGATTGTCGCCTGTCAACATGATGATAAGGACGCCGTCCGCCTTGAGACGCTTGAGCGCCGCGGGAGTGGTCGCCTTGATCGGATCGGTGACCGCGATGATTCCAGCTGACCTGCCGTCAACCACGACAAACATCGCGGTCGCGCCGTCGCGGCGAAGCTCATCGGCGCTGGTTACAAGACTTGCTTGATGGAGTCCGAGATTCTTCAAAAGTCCCGCATTGCCGACCGCGACTTGACGCTGACCGATTTTTCCAATGACGCCCTTGCCGGTTACCGAGCGGAACTCGCTCACGGCGTCGATCTTTATGCCGCGCTCCGTCGCGGCAGTGACAATCGCAGCGGCGAGGGGATGTTCGCTCGCTTGCTCGAGACTCGCACCGAGCAACAGGATCGTGTTTGCGTCGAAACCCTCCGCCGGGGTTACTGCAACCACGCGGGGCTTGCCTTCGGTCAATGTCCCGGTCTTATCCACGACCAGCGTATCGATCTTTTCGAAACGCTCCAGCGCTTCAGCATTTTTGATTAGGACGCCGGCGCTCGCTCCCTTGCCGACCCCGACCATGATCGACATCGGAGTGGCGAGGCCGAGTGCGCAGGGACAGGCGATGATCAGGACTGACACGGCGGCGACGAGCGCATAAGCGAAAGCCGGCGGCGGTCCGAAGATCATCCAAACAATGAATGATGCGACCGCGATGACGATCACCGCCGGCACGAACCAGGCAGAGACACTATCGGCGAGCCGTTGAATCGGCGCACGGCTGCGCTGCGCTTCGGCGACCATCTGAACGATGCGCGCCAGCATCGTATCCGACCCGACCTTATCGGCGCGCATGACCAGCCTTCCGGTGCCGTTGATGGTGCCGCCGATCACTTTGGCGCCAGCTTCTTTCTCGACCGGCATCGATTCACCGGTCACCATAGATTCATCAATCGCGCTGCGGCCCTCGATCACCGCGCCGTCGACTGGCACGCTATCGCCGGGCCGCACCCGCAAACGATCGCCGACATGAACAGCCTCAAGCGGGACCTCTTCATCGCTGCCATCGGCTCGGATACGCCACGCAGTTTTGGGAGCGAGATTGAGCAATGCGCGAATGGCGTCGCCGGTCTGCTCGCGAGCACGCAGTTCCAGGACCTGGCCGAGGAGAACAAGCACGGTGATGACGGCGGCAGCTTCGTAATAAACCGGAATGATGCCGTCTTGCTGCAAATTCTCCGGGAACAGCCCGGACGCAAAGGTTGCCGCAAGGCTGTACAGATAAGCAGCGCCGATGCCGAGCGCGATCAGGCTGAACATATTCAGCGATCGATTGCGCGCCGACGCCCAGCCGCGGACGAAAAACGGCCAGCCCGCCCACAGCACGACCGGCGTGGCGAGGAGGAACTGGACCCAAATCGATAACCGCGGCGAGATAAAATGGTGAAGGTTCAATCCAGGAATGTGCGCGCCCATTTCCAGGATGACGACGGGCACGGCCAGAACGGCGCCGATCCAGAAGCGCCGCGTCATATCGATGAGTTCCGGACTGGGACCAGTATCTTCGCCAACGGTGACAGGCTCGAGCGCCATGCCGCAAATCGGGCAACTGCCAGGCTGCGTCTGCCGGATCTGCGGATGCATCGGGCAGGTGTAGATGGTGCCGGCCGGCGCCGCTTGTGGCTTGCCCTCGTTCTTAGCCAGAAACTTTTCCGGCTCTTCGGCGAACTTGGTACGGCAGCCGGCCGAACAGAAATGATAGAGGTTAGAGGAATAGGCGTAATTGTGCGCCGATTTCGTCGGATCGACCTGCATCCCGCAGACCGGGTCGACCTCGCTGGAAAATGATGCCGGCTGGTTCACGATCGCTGAACCTTACGCTGAGATCTTGAAACGGGTACCCGGTAGGGGTATATAAGGCGCATGCGCGCGATTGCCAAGAGTTCAGTGCTCAAACGGCTGCGGCGGATTGAGGGCCAGGTGCGCGGCCTTGCGCGCATGGTCGAAGACAATCGCTACTGCATCGATATCGTGACCCAGCTTTCGGCGGTTCGCGCCGCGTTACGGCGCGCCGAGGAGGAAATTCTTGCGGATCACGCGGCGCATTGCGTCGAGAACGCCATCGCGTCCGGCAACAAAACCGAACAGCGCCACAAGGTTGCCGAGCTGATCGACGTTATTTCGCGCAGCAATCGATGAAGAGGCCGAACCGCAGCGCGCGCCCATCGCGCCCAAAGCGGCGCGTCTCATCGATCGCGATCAAGCGCGCTTACGATAGGCCGAGCCCAAAAGACGGCGTGCGCATTCTCATCGATCGGCTCTGGCCGCGCGGCCTTTCCAAGGCAAAACTGAAAGTCGATGCCTGGCCGCGCGAGCTCACGCCGTCGACGGATTTACGCAAATGGTATGGTCATGAGCCGGCGCGCTTCGCCGAATTTCGCCGGCGCTACCGGGCCGAACTCGCCGAGCATGCGAAGGAGATGGACGCGCTGCGTGCGATGGTGAGAGGCCGCGCGGCAACGCTGATAACGGCTACACGCGAAGTCGATCTCAGCCATGCCGCCGTCATGCGCGAGATCATGCAGCGAAAGACGAAATAGGCGCGAAGCTCAGCCGAATTTGCTGCGCGCCAGCGCCGCGCCGCGCGCGAGCGCTCGCAGCTTGGCTGCGGCGATGTCGCGGCGCATCGGTGCCATGCCGCAATTGGTGCACGGAACGATCCGCTGTGGCGGAACAAATTCAGCCGCTGCAGCAATCACTCCCGCCACTTCTTCAGGCGTCTCGATCGCGTCATTGGCGACATCGATCGCTCCGATCAAGACATCCTTACCCTCGAGAAGCCTCAGCACACTCATCGGCACGTGCGAGTGGATGCACTCCAGCGACACTTGATCGATGCGGCTCTTGGCCAATGCCGGAAAGAATTGCTCGTATTGCCGCCACTCGGCGCCGAGCGTCGCCTTCCATTGAATGTTGGCGGGGATGCCGTAGCCGTAGCAGATATGGACAGCGGTCTTGCAGGTGAGCCCCTCGATGGCGCGGTGCAGCGCCTCAATGCCCCAGTCGGCGGCGGCTACCATATAGACGTTGAAGGCCGGCTCGTCGAATTGGATGACCTCGACGCCATCGGCGGCGAGCCCGAGCGCCTCTTCGTTGAGCAGCGCGGCGAAAGCCATCGCCATCTTTACCCGGTCGCCGTAATGGGCATTGGCGATGGTGTCGACGATCGTCATAGGGCCGGGCAGCGTGAATTTGAGTTTTTTTCTGGTATGGGCGCGGGCGAGCTGCACTTCGCGGGCATGAACGCGAGCGCGCAAGCGCAGCGGGCCGACCACGGTGGGGCACATCGCCTTGTAGCGGTCGTTGCGGATGCCCATCTCGACGCGTTTGTCGAAATCGATGCCATCTACCGCTTCAAGAAAGCCATGCACGAAATGCTGGCGCGCTTGCTCACCGTCGGTGACGATATCGATTCCGGCGTCCTCTTGAATTTTCAGCGCGAGCAGCGTCGCGTCGTCCTTGGCGGCGGCGAGTTCCCCGCCTTCGAGCCGCCACGGCGCCCACAGTTTTTCCGGGGCCGCAAGCCAGGCCGGCTTGGGCAGACTGCCGGCAATCGTGGTCGGAAACAGCGTTTGGCCTATGGTCATGGTGCTGGTCGTTGCGCCGATCAGGTGATCGACAATCCGGCGGGTGGACGCCAATCATACAGCCAATCGTAATTCTGCAAGAGCCGTTCGCCGCCTAAGAGCCGCATCGCCGTGTTCCGCAACATAGCTGCGGCGCCGGCGCGGTGATAGCGCTTGCCGTTGCGCGCGGCGAGGCGCTGTACTTTGCGAGTGCGGCCACGCCTGATCGCCGAATAACTTTCCCAGGCGGAAGCCGGATCGTCAGGCATCCTGGCGAGGCACTGCGCCGCAACGGCGGCATCTTCGATAGCCATGGCCCCGCCTTGCGCCAGAAACGGCAGCATCGCATGTGCCGCGTCGCCCAGGAGCGCGGCCGCGCCTTGCGCAAAACTCCCAAGCGGTCCTGTCTCATAGAGCGCCCATTTCAGCCAGGCGTCCGGTGCTCGGAACACGGAATGCGCTTGCGGCGCCCAGCGCCCCGACGACAACCGCGCCAGCAGATCAACCCGGCTTGCCGGTTCGCTCCAACCCGGTGCGCTCCAATCGTCGGCGCTGATCACCACGACGTTGATGAGCTTGCCGCCCTTCACCGGATAGTGAACCAGATGCGCATCGGGCCCGAGCCACAGATGAACGAGCGGCTCGCGAAATTCCGGCGCAAGTTGCGCCGCCGGCACCAGCGCGCGCCAAGCGGTACGGCCGGCAAAATGCGGCGGCGCTTTCGAGGCGATGCGCGCTCGCGCGGCGGACCACAGCCCGTCCGCCGCGATCAGTGCATGCCCATGCTCGGTCCATAGACCTGTGGCGCCGCGCGCGGAGACGGTAACGCCATGCGGGTGCGTGGCAAAATCCTCCATGCTCATTCCGAGCCTAAGCACGATGTTGAGGTCTTGTAAGGCCGCCTCGCTCAGCGCCGCCTGGAGATCGCCGCGGTGAATGACCCAATACGGCGCGCCGTAACGCTGCGTCGCTCTTTCGCCAAGCGGAATACGCACGATCTCACGGCCGCTGCGCCCGCCAAGCACGCGGATTGCCGCCGGCGCCACCACGTGCGACCGTAAGCGATCGACGAGCCCAATATCGATCAGGATGCGCGTAGCATTCGGCGACAATTGGATTCCGGCGCCGGTCTCTTCGAGCCGTTCGGCTTGTTCGAGAATAAGAACGCGAAAACTATTGCGCGCCAGCGCCAGCGCCGTGGTGAGCCCGCCAATACCTGCACCCGCGATGATGACGGTACGCGAGGACGGCAGTGCCATCGCTAATCAGTCAGACTGGTTTGCTTTTCAGCGCGCATTCCGGCGGTCGTGCTTCATTGGGCTTGAGCACCGGATTGTGCCGATAGAGCGTCGAGCAATACGGGCAGACATATTCTTTATCATCACCCATGTCGCAGAAGACGTGCGGGTGATCGAATGGCGGCATGGCGCCGATGCACATGAACTCCTTGGCGCCGATCTCTATTTCGGCAACGCCGATATCATTGTGGAAATGTGGAACGATATTCTCGGTCATGCGCTTGATTGCTTGGCGATGGCGCCGGCACCATGACGGCCGGAAACTTTGAATTTTCCCGTTGGGCAGTGCTCAAAAAGCCGCAAATGCCCGCCAGCTATGGCAGGTTCGGACCTCGACCACAATGGAAAACCGGAACCGGCTTACCGCGATTGGACGCCATCCGGCGGCCGCCGTCGCGTTCGGCGCGCTGTTTGCCATTGCTGCAGCCTTTTTCCTGCGCGGCGGCGTTGCGGCGCACCAGCGCCTGGCGGCAGCGGACGATCCGGTCGCTGTCACCGACCAGGCACTTGCCGCGAGCCTTGATCGCGATGTCGCCGAGAATGAAATCCGCAATGCGCTTGTCGCCGGTGACGTCGATTTGGCGCAAAGCTTTGTCGCACTTGCGGCCGATCGCAACCTGCCGATCGATCCGGCGCTTGCAGACCAGGTCCGGGAAACGGAAGCGGATCAGCACACGCTCACCAACACCACCGGCCGTTTCGCGCAGGGACTATGGACCGGCGAACCGACCGATTTCGCCAGCCTCGTCGGCACTGCGTTTGGCGATCTGTTCGTGTTCGGTGACATTCGCGATGCCGCGCGTGAAGGCACCCGCTACCTGACCGGCCGGCAGTACGATCCGTGGATTCTCGGTCTTGCCGGCGTTGGCCTCGCGATCACTGCCGTTACTTATGCGAGCTTCGGCGCAACGACGCCAGAGCGCGTCGGCATCTCGCTGATCAAAGCCGGGCGCCGAACCGGCCGGCTCAATCCGGCGCTTGCGGTGCGCGTGGTGCGCGAAGCGGTGAAGGTCGAAGGCGCCGGCGGCTTGGTTGGACTTGCGCAGAATACCGGGCGTATCGAGGCCAAGGCCGGCAGCCAGGCGGCTCTCGACAGCCTGGCGATCGCGCAAGAGCCGCGGGACATGTCGCGCATGGCGCGGCTCGCCGCGGCCAAGGGCGGCCAGACACGGGCAATCGTCAAACTTCTCGGCCGCGCCGCAATCGTGCTCACCGCCAGCGCGGTTGAGTTTGCGTCATGGCTGCTCTGGGCCGGCTTTGCGCTTCTCGGATTTTGCGCCTCGTGCAAAGCCGCGGCCGAGCGCGCGACGCAACGCTATCTCGTCCGCCGCAAATTGCGCTACCCAACCGCACAGGGCGCGTTCATCCTTTGACCAGCGGACAGGCCGGATTGGGCGGACCAAACGCCTGTTCTCCAGAGATGCGAGTGAGGATCTGATAATAATCCCACGGGTACTTCGAATCCTCCGGCTTTTTGACCTGCACGAGCATCAAATCGTGCACCATCAGCCCATCCTCACGCAAACGCCCGTTATGCGCGAAGAAATCATCAACCGGCATGTCACGCATCTTGGCAGCGACCTTGAGCGGCTCGTCGGTGCCGGCCGCTTGGATTGCCTTGAGATAGTGCATCACTGACGAATAAACACCGGCGTGCCACATCGTCGGCATCCGGTTGATCTTGGCGAAAAAGCGCTTCGACCATTCGCGGGTCTTGTCGTCGGTATCCCAGTAGAAGGACGTCGTCAGCAACAGGCCCTGCGCAGCCTTTAGCCCAAGCGCGTGGACGTCGGTGATCAGCACCAACAGGCCCGCCATCTGCTGGCCGCCCTGGAAAATGCCGAATTCGCCGCCGAGCTTGATCGCATTGACGTTGTCGGGCGGTCCGCTGGCGAGCCCGATGATCTTGGCCTTGGACGACTGCGCCTGAAGAATAAAAGACGACAGGTCGGGGGTCGAAAACGGATGGGCCACCGAGCCGATCACCTTGCCGCCGTTCTGAACGATGACCTGCGTCGCATCGCGCTCGAGCGAATGGCCGAAAGCGTAGTCGGCGGTGAGGAAAAACCACGTGTCGCCGCCGCGCTTGACGACTTCTTGCGCGGTGCCGACGGCAAGGGCGTGGGTGTCAAAAACCCACTGCATCGTAAAGGGCGAACAGAATTTGCCGTGGAAATCGGCCGTGCCGGTCGAATGGGTGATAAAGAGCTTCTTACGATCGTTGGCGACTTGCTGAACCGCCAAGCCTACCGCCGAGACCGGAACGTCGACGATCAAATCGACCTTGTCGACGTCGTACCATTGCCGCGCGATGCCCGCGGCAATGTCGGGCTTGATCTGGTGGTCGGCGGAAATGACGGTGATCGGCTTGCCTAAAACCTTACCGCCGAAATCTTCGACCGCCATTTGCGCGGCCGTGACCGAACCGGGACCCGTTGCAGTCGCCGCCGGCCCGGACAAATCGGTCAAGACGCCGATTTTCACGACGTCATCGGAAATTTGTGCGCGCGCCGCGCCAGCAGCGAAGACGAACAAAGCCGCGAGAGTGGCAAGCCGATGCATGACAATCCTCCCGTTCTGTATTGTCCGCTAGCCTAACCCGATCCGGAGCCGACATCACCAGCGTTCGCCAGCATTCCCCTTTCGCCTTCGCTTCCGAGCGGCGAGATCGTATGGTCCCGGCATGCCGCAGTTCACGCATGACGGCGTTGAGATCGCTTTCCTTGACGAAGGGGAGGGCGAGCCAATTGTGCTCGTCCACGGTTTTGCATCGAACAAAGAGGTCAATTGGGTCGCGCCGAGCTGGATGACGACATTGACCCGCGTCGGGCGCCGCGCGATCGCGCTCGACAATCGCGGCCATGGCGCGTCCGGCAAGCTCTACGACCCGGCCGCCTATCACAGTGCGACTATGGCCGAGGATGTGCGAGCGCTGCTCGATCATCTCGGCCTGCCTCGCGCCGATGTCATGGGTTATTCGATGGGGGCACGGATCACGGCATTCTTGGCTTTGGCGCATCCAGATCGCGTGCGCGCCGCGATCCTGGGAGGGCTCGGCTTTCACCTGGTCGAAGGTGTCGGATTGCCTGATACGATTGCCAACGCACTTGATGCGCCATCCCTTGCCGATGTCGCCGATCCGACGGCTTACATCTTCCGCGCCTTTGCCGAGCAGACCAGATCGGATTTGCACGCGCTTGCCGCCTGCATGCGCGGTTCGCGGCAAACACTCGACCGCAGCGAAGTTGCCCAAATCACCGCGCCGCTGCTGGTCGCAGTCGGTGAAAATGACTCGATTGCCGGCTCGCCCGAGGCGCTCGCTGCGCTGATCCCGCGCGCAAAAGCCCTTGTTATCCACGGGCGCGACCACATGTTGGCGGTCGGCGACCGGGTGTTTAAGTCCGCCGTGATCGAGTTTCTGACGCGGCGGCCGTGATAGGCCGTTGAACTGGTTACATCATTCATTGGCCTATAGATGTGGGTCTTTGGCCGGGCCCTTGGTATTGGGCATGGTCGTGCCCAATATGATAGAAGGTCCCACCAGTGCCGCGAACCCGAAGTTCGCACAACTTTACGGAGAGCCCGAATGCGAACTTCGGGTTCAAAAGCGGCACTGCAGGGATGGAGTTGATAGTGTCCTTATCGATTCCGAAGTTCGTACGAGTGCCCCGCGAATGCTCACGAACTTCGGAATCGGGACGCTAGTTTCCGGAGGCTTTGCAATGGCGCAGCATCAAACGCGGCCGGCCATCGACAAACTCGATCCCGTGTGGGCGCGCATTCGTCGCGAGGCCGAAGATATCGTGCGGCGCGAACCGGAGCTCGCCGCTTTCATCTATTCGATCGTCCTGCACCACGACACGCTTGAAACCGCAATTGCCTATCGATTGGCTGGGCAGATCGATCATCCGACATTGTCCGGCGAG
>Ga0187766_10002862_pt1 | contig 10133 bp, 8 predicted proteins | sample 0216_QUI02_MP05__4_FD_132971 | JGI IMG/M metagenome (GOLD analysis project Ga0187766, IMG submission 132971) | Tropical peat soil microbial communities from peatlands in Department of Meta, Colombia - 0216_QUI02_MP05_20_MG | ecosystem: Environmental > Terrestrial > Soil > Wetlands > Peat ...
CAGGCGAGGAGCGCCGCGTGCGTGAAGGCGATGAACCGCAGGTGCTCGTCGGGCGCGCTCGTGTAGATCGCACCGCGCGCGAAGAGACTCGGACAGTCGATGAGGTAGACGGGGGCGCCGCCTGCAAGCTCCGTGCGTTGCACCGCGAACAGAAAGCGGTGCGGGCCGACCCGAAGCGGCACGCTCTCGAGTCCGCTGACCATCTCGCGCTAGAGCGCGCCCGCCGCGATCGAATCGTAGAGCGGCGTGAAGAGCCGCACGTCGTGCCCAGCGCCGTGGAAGTACTTGGTGAGCGCGCCGGCGACGTCGGCGAGTCCGCCCGTTTTCGAGAGCGGTTCCACTTCGGAGGCGAGGAGACAAATACGGTATTTTTCGGGCACGCGCGGCTGGTTATTTTGTGCGCTGGTAGTCGGGTTATGATTTGACGATGCGGCGCGTGTTGATCGGGCTTACGGTGGCGGTGCTGCTGCTGCTGTCGATCGGCATCGGCGTCGTGGTGGCCCGCTGGCCGCAGCACCCGCACCTTTGGCCCTAAGCGCTCACCCGTTGAGAGTGTAACCGAAGCACCGCTGGCGCCGACTCCGCGGGTGCACCGCAAGAATCGGGTCGCGCTGCTCTCGGGTACCGCTATCCTTGTCCTGTATGAACATGACCACAGACAGCTTCCTCGACAGCCGCGACTTTGCGCGCATCGCCCGCGCGATCCGCTTCATCGACCAGAACTTTCGCGACCAGCCGCGCCTCGCGGAGATTGCCGGCGCGGCGCGCCTCTCGGAGTTTCATTTCAACCGCCTGTTCCGCCGCTGGGCGGGCGTCACCCCGAGGCAATATCTCGCTTTCGTGACCGCGCGCGCCGCGCGTGAGGCGCTCACGACCACACCCTCGGTGCTCGATGCCGCATACGCCGTGGGCCTCTCCGGCCCCGGGCGACTGCACGATCTCATGGTGACGCTCGATGCAGTGACGCCCGGTGAACTCAAGGCGCGTGGGCGCGGTGTCGCCCTCGAGACGGGTTTCAGCCTCACCCCCTTTGGCAGCGCACTTCTCGCGAGCAGTCCGCGCGGCCTCGCACATCTCGCCTTCGTGGAGCCGGGCGGCGAACGCGCAGCGCTCGCGGCGCTGCGCGCGGACTGGCCCGAGGCGGAATTCAACCGCGACGACGATCGTGCCGGTGAGCTCGCAGCGCGCGTTTTTGGCGGCCCCGGCACGCAAGGGGCAGGCGCTCGCGAGCTGCGCTTGAGCGTGAAGGGCACGAACTTCCAGCTCAAGGTGTGGCAAGCGTTGCTCGAACAAAGCCCCGCGGGACTTACGACTTACGCCGCGCTTGGCCGCGCCATGGGCGCGGGTAGTGCGGCGCGTGCCGTTGGGGGCGCGCTCGGCGCAAATCCCGTGGCCTGGCTTATCCCCTGCCACACCGTTCTGCGCCAGGACGGCACGCTCGGGGGCTATCGCTGGGGTACGGATCGCAAGCGCGCGATGCTTGCCTGGGCGACGCTTCCCAAAGAGCGCTCGACGCTCACGCCGAGGACCCCGGAGTTCCGCTCCGCGGCGGGGCTCTAGGCACCCCCGAGACGACATAACTCCTTCTAACCGACGCCCGAACTGTCAAGGGCGCACGCCGTAAACGAGCTGTCATAGGATATAAATCCTTGATTAATAAGAACTAAAAATTTAGGCCATCGGGAAGGGGTGCCTTGGAGCTGCTAAAATAGGCGCCGACCCCCGCGCCCGAGACCATCATGGCCGCCTCGCCCTATAAGCAGCTCGAACAGGAGTTCAAGCGTCTGCACGCCTTCCGTGGCGCGCTCGCGCTGCTGCGCTGGGACGCCGCCGTGATGATGCCGCGCGGGAGCGCCGACGTGCGCGCCGAGCAGCTCGCAGCGCTTGAAACCGAGTATCACGCGCTGCTCACGGCGCCGAAGATCACGCGCCTCCTCGATCGCGCCCAGGCGAACACCCAGGGGCTCGAGGACTGGCAGGTCGCCAACTTGCGCGAGATGCGCCGCCAGCGCGATCACGCGATCGCGACTCCGGTGACGCTCGTATCGCGCCTCACGAAGGCCGCTTCGCGCGCCGAGTCGCACTGGCTCGAGGCGCGTGCCCAGGGGAAGTTTGCCCCCTTCGCGCCCTATCTCGAGGAGGTGGTGCATCTGGTGCGCGACAAGGCGGCGCTTCTCGGCCAGGCGCTCAACCTTGCCCCCTACGATGCGCTCGTCGATGAGTTCAGCCCCGGGATTACCACCGCCGACATCGACGCAATGTTCAAGGCGCTCTCGCGCCGGCTCCCCTCGCTCATCCGCGAGGCGATCGGGGAGCAGGAGCGGCGCCCGCCGTTGCCGCTCAGCGGTAAATTCCCCGCCGGTAAGCAGCGCGCGCTCGTGGTCGAGGTGATGAAAGCGGTCGGGTTTCCCTTCGAACGCGGGCGCCTCGATGAGAGCGAGCATCCTTTTACCGAAGGCGGTCCGGGCGACATCCGCGTCACGACGCGCTTTGATCCCGATGATGTGTTCTCGAGCCTGCTCGGCGCGCTGCACGAGACCGGGCACGCGATGTACGACCTGGGGCTCCCGCAGGAATGGCGCGACCAGCCGGTCGGCCGCGACCGCGGCATGGCGCTCGAGGAGAGCCAGTCGCTTCTCATCGAGATGATGGTGTGCCGCAGCCGGCCCTTTGTCGGTTACGTGCAGCCCCTCCTCGTCAAGCACTTCGGCGTGAGCGGACCGGAGTGGGACGTGGAGAACCTCTACGGACACCTGACGCGCGTCAAGCGCGGCCTGATCCGCGTCGATGCGGACGAGCTCACCTATCCGCTGCACATCATGCTGCGTTACGAGCTCGAAAAGCAGCTGCTCTCGGGCGAGCTCGCGGTGCGCGATCTGCCCGAGGCGTGGAACAGCGCCATGGTGCAGCGGCTCGGGATCCGTCCCGACAACGACGCCGATGGCTGTCTGCAGGACATTCACTGGGCGGTCGGCTCCTTCGGGTACTTCCCCTCCTATGCGCTTGGCGCCGTGATCGCCGCGCAGCTCTACGAGAGCTTGCGTGCGGATGTCCAGGGACTGGATGCGCAGCTCGCGCTCGGGGAATTCGCCGGACTCTTCGGCTGGTTGCGCACCAACGTGCACAGCCTCGGCGCCAAGGTGCCGGTGCAGGAACTCCTCAAGAGCGCGACCGGCAAACCCCTCTCCGCCACTTCCTTCATACGCTACGTCGAGGCAAAGTATCTCGAAAGCACGGCGAGCAGCGCCGCTGCCTGAGGATCGAACTTTGCGCTCGTCTCCGAGAGCGGAGCGGGAAGTCTCAGCCCCGCCGCCAATGGCTACGAACCCCTCGCGCACGCTCGAGCGTCTCGGGGCGCGCTTGCGCGCGCGTGTCGGTGCGGCGATCGAGGACTATCGCATGATCGGCGAGGGCGATCGGGTGATGGTGTGTCTTTCGGGAGGCAAGGACTCCTACACGCTCCTCGATCTGCTGCTCTCGCTTCAGCGCAGCGCGCCGGTGCGATTCGAGCTGCTCGCGGTCAATCTCGATCAGAAGCAGCCGGGCTTTCCGGTGCAGGTGCTGCCCGAGTATCTCGCTGCGCGCGGGGTGCCCTTTCGCATCATCGAGCAGGACACTTACGCGGTCGTGAAGCGCGTCGTGCCGAGCGGACGCACGCTCTGCGGGCTGTGTTCGCGCCTGCGGCGCGGGGCGCTCTACCGCTTCGCTGCCGAGAACGGCATCAGCAAGATCGCGCTCGGGCACCATCGCGATGACATCGTCGAGACGCTCTTTCTCAACCTGTTCTTCGGCGGTCGGCTCAAGGCGATGGCACCGAAGCTGCTCTCGGACGACGCCCGTCACATCGTCATCCGTCCGCTCTGCTACGTCGCCGAGCGCGACATCGCCCGCTACGCGCGCGGTCGCGCCTTTCCGCTCATACCCTGCAAGCTCTGCGGCTCGCAGGAGAACCTGCAGCGCGTCGCCGTGAAACGCATGCTGGCCGAGTGGGAGCGGGAGTTTCCCGGGCGCACCGAGTCGATCTTCTCCGCGCTCCGCAATGTCGAGCCCGCTCACCTCGCCGATCCCCGTCGTTTTGATTTCGCCGCGCTCGAGGGTGCGCGGTTCGCGATGATGAGCGAGCGCGACGAGGACGAGCTCGAGGCCCAGGTGACCCCGCTCGCGGCGCGCGCGTGAAGGCGCGCCGCACGGACTCCCCGGCGGCTGCGCCCCCGCTGCCGCACTGCTACTGGGTGCTGCCAGGGGAGCTGCTGGCGGGGGAACATCCGGCGGCGGCCGGCGCAGAGGCAACGCCTACACGATTGCGGCGCCTCCTCGATGCCGGCATCGACTCCTTCATCGATCTCACGCAACCCGAGGAGCTCGGGGCGTATGCGGCGGAGCTCCCCGATGGGGTCGGCTATTTGCGCAAACCCCTGCCCGACCATTCGATCCCGCGCGAGCCGATTGAGATGGCCGAGATCCTCGAGTCCATCGCCGCGCAGCTCGCGGCCGGCCGCCGCATCTACCTGCACTGTCGCGCCGGCATCGGCCGCACGGGCATGGTGGTCGGCTGCCTCCTCGTCGAGCGCGGTCTCACGGGCGATGCGGCGATGAGCGAGCTCAACCGCCTATGGCAGCAGAATCCCCGCGCGCTCGATTGGCTCTCGGTTCCTGAAACCGATGAGCAAAGCGATTACGTGCGACGCTGGGGACGCGATGGCGCGGCCGAGGCCGATCCGCTCCTCTCCCCGGCGACGCTGCGCGCCGCGCAAGGGCTGCGCGAGCGCTTCCAGGGGGCGCTGCTCGGACTCGCACTCGGGGATGCAATCGCCGCAGCGACCCAGTACCGCCGCACCGAGCGCCTGGCACCCGTCGGCGATTTGCTCGGTGGCGGACCGTTTGATCTGCCGCGCGGGGGCTGGAGCGATGACACCGCGATGGCGCTTTGCCTCGCCGAGAGCTTGATCGAGTGCCAGCGCTTCGATGCGCGCGATCAGGTGCTGCGTTATCGGCGCTGGCAGCAGGAGGGGCATCTCTCGGCGACCGGCCGCTGTCTCGGGATCACCGCCGACACGGCGCGCGCGCTCGGGCGGGCGCAGTTTCGCCGCCAGGCATTTTCGGGCTCGCACGATCCGGAGGCGCTGGCCCCCGAGCCGCTCTCACGCGTGGCCCCGGTCGTCATGTTTTTCTTCGGCGACGCGGCCACGGCGAGCAAGCAGGCCGCCCAGGCGGCGCGCACCACGAGCCAGGCGCCCGCGGTGCTTGGCGCCTGTCGCGTGCTCGCCGACGCGCTGCATGCCGCGCTCTCGGGAGAGCCAAAAAGCGCCATCCTGGGTCGGAGCGTCCCGGAGTCTGCACCGGCCGCCGCGGGCGCGACTCCCGGCGCCACGGCCCCTGCGGCGCTCGCCGCCGCATTCGAGGCGTTTTCGGGCACGGGCAATTTTCGTGATGCGGTGCTCGCCGCCGCGAACCTCGGCGGCAACTCCGACGTCATGGCGGCGGTGTGCGGAGCGCTTGCGGGTGCGCACTACACTAAAAGTGCAATCCCCACTTTGTGGCGCAACAGTCTGATGAAAAAAGAGTTGATCGAAGGCATGGCCGATCGCCTCCTCGCGCACGCCCTGCTCACGCTCGGGTGAGTGAGCGGGATGGCGCCGCAAAACCGCGCCGCGCTCGGTCAAAAGTGCCGGAAAACCCTGGAGACAGCACGCGGCCCGTTGGGTAAGCTCGCCCGCCAAGCCATTCCCGGATTGCTCAGCCGAGATCCCGCGAGATTCGTATGCCCCGAAGACGCGCCCCCGGCCGTCGGCTCTCGCGCCCGCGAGAGCGCGCGCACGTCTGGGCGCGCCTCTCGGATGCGGAACTTCTCAAGAAGCGCTTCTGTGATCTGAAATTGAACCTTAAGCGCTCGCCGCTCGCCCCGCACGTGCGCCGCCTGTATGCGGAGCTCGCGCGCCGCGGCATCCGCATACGCCCGCACCTCTGGTTATCGGACGAGTGGTTCTCGCCCGATGGGGTGCCTGGCATCGCCGTGCCTTTCTACCTCGCGCACCCGCGCCTCGAGCGGCTCGAGCGCCGCATCATGCGCGAAGCCGAGGGCGGCAACTCGCGCCTCCTCATGCGGATCCTGCGGCACGAGGCCGGACACGCCCTCGACAACGCTTATCGCCTGCGGCGCCGGCGCCGCTGGCGCGAGGTATTCGGTCCGGCTTCACTGCGTTACCCGGCGCGCTACCGTGCGCGGGCCGGAAGCCGCCGCTACGTGCACCACCTCGGCGAGTGGTACGCGCAGGCGCACCCCAGCGAGGACTTCGCCGAGACGTTTGCAGTTTGGCTCACGCCGAAATCCGCCTGGCGTACGAGCTACGCCGGCTGGCCGGCGCTCCATAAGCTGAAGGCGGTCGATGAACTCATCGCGAGCGTGCGCGAGCGGCGCGCACCGGTGCGCAACCGCGTGCGCATCGAACCGCTCGAGGGCAACCGCCGCACGCTCGCCGAGCATTACCGCCGCAAGCTCGCGCGCAATCAGCAGATCCGTCGCGGGCTCGCCGATGAACTGCTGCGACGCGCCTTCACCCCCGAGCGCGCGCGCAAGGACGCCTTGCGGGCTGCGACCTTGCTGCGCGCGCAGCTGCGGCCGCTCGCCACGAGCGTCGCGCGCGCGCTGCGCATCGAGCGCTATAACGTTGAGCAGGTTCTGCGCATGCTTATCGAACGCAGCGCCCGGCTCGGGCTGTACGTGCGCGGCAACCGCCGCGACGCCTGCCGTTACTCGCGCTGGATGCTCGAACGGCTCACGGGGCTTTACGCCCAGGGCGAGACTCCGCACCTGCCATTATGAGACGACTGCGCACCCTCGTCGTGGTGCACGCGAGTCTGGTGCCGCCGGAGAGCCTCGAAGGCCACAGCGAAAAAGAAATCGAAGAGTGGCGCACCGAATACGATGTCACGACGACGCTGCGCAAGCTCGGTCATGAGGTCCGCTGCCTCGGGGTCCTCGACAGCCTCACGGAACTGCGTACTGCGATCGCGGACTGGGAGCCGCACGTCGTCTTCAATCTCCTCGAGGAGTTTGACGGCATCGTCACTTACGATCAGCACGTGGTCGCCTTCCTCGAGCTCATGCGCCAGCCCTACACCGGGTGCAACCCGCGCGGGCTCCTGCTCTCACGCGACAAACCGCTCTCGAAGCAGCTGCTCGCCTTCCACCGCATCGCGACCCCGCAATTCAGTGTCTTCCGGCGCGGCGCCCACATCCGCGTGCCGCGCAAGCAGCGCTTTCCGCTCTTTGTGAAGTCGACCGTCGAGGACGCCTCCCTCGGCATCGCGCAGGCGTCCGTGGTCGAGGATGCGGCGAAACTCAAGGAGCGCATCGAGTTCGTGCACGAGCAGGTGAAATCGGATGCGCTGGTTGAGGAGTACATCGAGGGGCGCGAGCTGTACGTTGGGGTGATCGGCAACGAGCGCCTCACACGCTTGCCGGTGTGGGAAATGGTGTTCGGCTCGATGCCCGATACGCTCGCCGGCATCGCCACGCGCAAGGTGAAATGGGACAAGCGCTATCAGGCGAAGTACGGCATCACGACTCACGCCGCCACCGAACTGCCGCCCCCGATCCTCGCCGCGCTCGACCGGCTCTCGCGACGCGTCTATCGCGCGCTCGGCATGTCCGGTTATGCTCGCATGGATTTCCGTGTGACCCCGCAGGGACAGGTGTACGTGCTCGAAGCCAACGCTAACCCCAACCTCGAGGCCGCCGAGGACTTCGCCGAATCCGCGCGCGCGAGCGGGGTGCCCTACAGGGCGCTCATCGAGCGGCTCGTCGATCTCGGGCTCAAGTACCGCGCACAGTGGCGCGCCTCATATGGCTGAGCGCGGGGGTCGGCGTGCCGGCGCACTGGCGCTCGCCGCGGCGGCGGTCCTGCTTTGCGCCTGCAACAATCAGGCGAAGCGCCAGCAGGCCGAGCTTCACGATCTCGGCAGCTGGTTCCCGGGTGCCTATGTCACGGCCACACCCGCCCCCGCCCCGGCTGCCACCCCTCAGACGACTCAGGAGAAGATCGCGCTCGTCATTGTGCAGGTGTTTGCGCCGCGGATCGGCCGTGGCGTGTTCTATGTTCAGGAGATGGCCGCCGCCGATCCGAGCCGCATCATGAGTCAGCTCCTGATGAACTTTAAGCTCGATGAGGAGCACGGACTGATTGCGACCGTCTACACCTTCGTCGAGCCGCGGCGCTGGCGCGACGGACAGCTCAATCGCGACGTCTTCACCGGAATCGTCATGGAGGACGTCGTGCCAAGCTGCGTGCTCGTTTGGACCAAGCAGGGCGAGCAGTACATCGCCCGCTCGCACACCCGCAGCTGCGCGGGCAGCGGCGCCGCGGCCGATGCGCCGGCGATCGCGCTCACCGCCGACACGCTCACGCTCGGGGGTTACCGCTTCGAGCGGGTGCAGTGAGGGCGCGCGCTGCGCACGGGGTCAGTTTTTCAGGTGCGCATCGAGCCAGCCGAGCACGGTGTGGTACCAGAGGATGCTGTTGGCGGGCCTGAGCACCCAGTGATTCTCGTCCGGGAAGACGAGCATCCGGCTCTCGATGCCACGGCGCTGCAGCGCGCTGAAGGTGCCGAGGCCCTGGCTGAGGGGCACGCGGTAGTCGAGGGCGCCGTGAATCACGAGCATCGGCGTGCGCCAGCGCGTAACGAACTCGACGGGGTTGAACTGCGCGTAGCCCTTGGGGTTCTCGTACTCGGGTCCGCCGAACTCCCACTCGGGGAACCAAAGCTCCTCGGTGGTGTAGTACTCCATGCGCTGATCGAAGATGCCGTCGTGATTCACGATACAGCGGAAGCGCTCGGGCCACTGGCCCTCGATCCAATTCATCATGAAGCCACCGTAGGAGGCCCCGAGCGCGCAAGCTCGCTCGCCATCGATCCAGGGATAGCGCGCGAGCGCGGCGGCGAGGCCCTTCTGCAGATCGACGAGCGGCTTTCCGCCCCAGTCATGGCTGATCGAATCGGTAAACGCCTGGCCATAGCCCGGTGAGCCGTGAAAGTCGATCATCACGACGGCGTAGCCACCGCCCGCGAAGGCTTGAGCATTCCAGCGGTAGGTCCAGAGGTTAGCCATGCTGACTTGGGGCCCGCCGTGCACGACGAACGCGAGCGGGTAACGCTTGCCGGTGGCTAAGCCGTAGGGCTTGACGAGATAACCGTAGACCGTCTCTCCGTTCCAGCCGCTGAAGCTGAACTGCTCGAAGTCACTGAGCGAACGCGCGGAGAGGAACTCGCGGTTGACGTCGGTGAGTCGCTCGGGTTGTCCGCCGCCCGCAAGTGGCAGCGCGTAGAGGTCGTCGGGAGCGCCGAGGCTTGCATGCGCGAAGACCACGAGGCCGTGTGCGCCGTTGAAATCGGTGACCTGACCGCTGCCGACGAGGAGCCGCCGCGCCCCGCTACGCGGATCGATCGCATAGAGCGAGCGTTGTCCAAGCTCATCACAGCTTGCGAGCAGGCTCTTGCCATCGGGTGTGGCGGCGAGGTGCGCGATTGAACGGTCCCACTGACCGGTGAGCGAGCGCACGGCCCCCGAGGCCGCATCGCGCAGCATGATGTGAAAGCGATCGGATTCAAATCCGGGCCGATCCTGCGCGAGCCATGCGAGATCGCCGTTGGCGAGAAACACCGGTTGCGTGTCGTTGGCGGGATTGCCGGCGGTGAGATTGCGCGCAGTCCCGCCGCCGTCCGCGGGCACCTCGAAGAGATCGAAGTTCGTGGACCAGGGTTCGGTGCGCCCGGCGAGGCGCGCGCTGAACACGAGCGACTTGCCGTCGGGACTGAAGCTGTAATCGGCGTCCGAGCCGAAGGGCTTGCTCGGGATATCGGCATCGAAGCCCCTCGACACATCGGTCGGGGCGAGGGCCGTGCCTTCCCGAAGCCGCGCGCTGAAGAGGTGGTTGCGTGTCCCGTCGCTCCAGCTGTCCCAGTGACGCACAAAGAGCCGCTCGTAGCTGCGCCCCTTGGCCTTGTCCTTGACGCGCGCATCGAGTCGCTCCCTGGTGCACTCGAGCGTCGCGCAGTCGGGGAACACGGCCAGCGCGAGCGCGAGCGCATCTCCGCGGGGTGAGACCTTCAGTGCGCGCACGTCGAGCGGATAG
>Ga0187766_10002863_pt1 | contig 10131 bp, 8 predicted proteins | sample 0216_QUI02_MP05__4_FD_132971 | JGI IMG/M metagenome (GOLD analysis project Ga0187766, IMG submission 132971) | Tropical peat soil microbial communities from peatlands in Department of Meta, Colombia - 0216_QUI02_MP05_20_MG | ecosystem: Environmental > Terrestrial > Soil > Wetlands > Peat ...
CGCTGGGGTGGAGGAAAGTCCGGGCTCCGGCGGATCGGGTGCCAGGTAACGCCTGGGGGGCGCGAGCCCACGGAAAGTGCAACAGAGAGCAGACCGCCCAAGTCCCTCACGGGACCGGCAAGGGTGAAACGGTGCGGTAAGAGCGCACCGCATCGGTGGCAACACCGACGGCACGGCAAACCCCACCTGGAGCAAGGCCAAATAGGGAAGCCGCTTGTGCCCCATCGCGGGGTGAGCAGCGCGGATCCGCGCGTGCTTCCGGGTAGGCCGCTAGAGGTCCACGGCGACGGGGATCGCAGAGGAATGATTGCCCTCGACAGAACCCGGCTTACAGGCCGACTCTCTTTCTTTTTCGCCGCGAGAGCACACCCTGCCCCTTGAGTTGAGGCGCGCCGGGGCCGGCCGCTCGAGGGGTGTTACTTCACGACTCTGAGCTGCGGTCGGCGTGCTGCGCCCTCTTCCGAGACCGTGGGGCGCGGCGGCTCAGGGCCGAGGTCCTGCTCCGAGAACACCATCCCCTCGCCCGTCTCCTTCGCGTAGACACCGAGCACGGCGCTCACGGGAAAGCGCACGTGGTGGATCACCCCGGCGAAGCGCGCGTCGAACTCGATCTCTTCGTTGCCGAGGCGCAGGCGTTGGGTCGCGCCCTCGCTCAGATTCAGCACGATCTTGCCCTCCTTGACGTAGGTTTTGGGCACCTCCGTGCCTTCGCGTCCGGCATCGACGATGACGTGCGGGGTGTTGCCGCAGTCGGTGATCCACTGATGCATGGCGCGCAGCAGATACGGACGCTTGAGCAGCACTTTGCGCATAACTTACGGGAGCCGCATCTCCTGCTCGCGCTCTGACAAGGCCTCGCGGAAAGCGGGGCGCGCGAACACCAGCTGCGCGTACTTCTCGATCGGCTGCGCCTGCGGCGGCAGATCGATCTGATAGTAAGGCAGCCGCCAGAGCACCGGTGCAATCGTGGCGTCGACGAGCGAGAACTCGTCCGAGAGAAAGTACGGCTTCACCTTGAAGAGGTCGGTGCTCTGGAGGATCGTGTCACGCAGTATCTTCTTGGTCTTCGCCGTCTGCTTCGCGTCCGGTTCGGTATCGATCTGTCGTACGAGACTGTACCAGTCGCGTTCGATGCGATAGAGGGCGAGGCGGAACTGCGCGCGCGTCACCGGGTCGACGGGCATGAGCGGGGGGTGCGGGAAGCGCTCGTCGAGATACTCGATGATGACGCGCGAGTCGTACAGCACGAGATCGCGGTCGACGAGCGTCGGCACGCTGTGATAGGGGTTGAGGTCGAGCAGATCCTCGGGGAAGCGACCCGCCTCAACGCTCACGATATCGATGCCGATCCCCTTCTCTGCGAGCACGATGCGGGTGCGATGACTCCAGGGGTCATTGGGCGCCGAGAACAGCGTCATGATGGATCGTCTGCTCGACAAGTTGTCTCCGCTCCTGCGACCCGTCCGATGGTGCGCCGGGGCACGGTGAGCGCCCCGCCCCGACGCTTCAGTGCACGTCTTTCCAGTATTCGCGCTTGACGAGCCAGGCGAGCCAGGCGAATACCACAAGGAAGAGCACCACCCACACGCCAAGCGCCCGGCGCGCTTCCTGCGTCGGTTCGCTCACGTAATCGAGGAAATTCACCGTATCGCGCACGAAGCCGTCGTACTCGGTGGCGCTGAGAGTCCCCGGTGCGATCACCTCGAAGTGATCGAAGACTTGCTCGTGGCTCACGACGCCGGCTTCGCCCTTGCTGACGACATCCCTGAACACGGCGCGCTTGAGCCCCTCGAGCGCCGACAGCACGTGCGGCATCGGGCTCCCGGGATCTCTCAGGTTGTTGGCGCCCGTCTGCCGCGTCGGATCGACGTAGAAGGTCTTCAGATACTGGTAGATGTAGTCGGGGCCATGCGAGCGCGCCGTGAGTGAAAGATCGGGCGCGGGCCTGCCGAACCAAGCTTCCGCGTCCGCCGCCGGCATGCTGGTGAGCATGTACTCGGTCGGCTTGTCGCCCGGGGGCAAGAGGTCCTTGATGAGGAGCTGCTCGGGAATGCCAAGATCGACGCCCAGACGCGACCAGCGCTCGTACTTGATGGAGTGGCAGCCGAGACAGTAGCTCACGAAGTTACGCGCCCCGCGCTGCAGCGATGGTTTATCGGAAAGGGTGTTGTCGGCATGCCAGCTTTGCCAATCGGCACCGAGCTGGCCCGGGCCAGCTTCCCCGCCCGCCGCTTCCTCGGCCGCCGCGAGACGCACGAGAAGACAGGCTGCGAGGAGCGCGCACACGAGCTGCGCCCGCACGCCTCGCTCAGTGCGCATGGTAGATGACCCTCTCGGGCACGGGCTTCACCGGATCGATCTTCGAGTAGAACGGCATCAGCAGGAAGAACGCGAAGTAAATGACGACGAAGACGCGCGCCAGCATGACGTACAGGCCTTCCGCGGGCTGCAGCCCAAGGTAGCCGAGCACCACGAACGATATGGCGAAGAGCGTGAGCGCCGTGCGCGACATCCAGCCCCGATAGCGCATGGACTTCACCGGCGAGCGGTCGAGCCACGGCAGGAAGAAGAACGCCATGATCGCGAGCAGCATGAGCAGCGCCCCAAGCCGCTGATCGGGAACCGCGCGCAGCATCGCGTAGTAGGGCGTGAAGTACCAGACGGGCTTGATGTGTTCGGGCGTAGAAAGCGGGTTCGCAGGTTCGAAGTTCGGCCCCTCGAGGAAGAGCCCCCCGAGCGTCGGCACGAAGAAGAGGACGATGGCGAAGAGCACGAAAAATACGCCGATGCCGACAAAGTCCTTCACGGTGTAATAGGGATGAAACGGAATGCCATCGAGGGGTCGCCCGGAGCGGTCCACCTTGTCCTTGATCTCGATGCCATCGGGATTGTTCGAACCCGTCTCGTGCAGCGCCACGAGGTGCAGCGCGACGAGCAAGAGCAGCGCGAGCGGCAAGAGCGCCACGTGCAGCGCGAAGAAGCGGTTGAGTGTGGCATCGGCGATCGCATAGTCGCCGCGGATCCACTCAACGAGCGCCGGGCCGATTCCCGGGACGGTGCCGAAGAGATTGACGATCACCTGCGCGCCCCAGAACGACATGTTGCCCCAGGGCAGGACGTAGCCCATGAAGGCTTCCGCCATGAGCGCGAGGTAGATGAGCATGCCGATGAGCCAGAGCAACTCGCGCGGTGGACGGTAGGAACCGTAAAGCAGCGCGCGGAACATATGCAGGTACACGACAATGAAGAACGCCGACGCACCGGTCGAATGCAGGTAGCGGATCAGCCAGCCGTAGTCGACCTCGCGCATGATGTATTCGACGGAGTCGAACGAGGTGAGCTCGCCGGGCTTGTAGAACATGGTGAGGAAAATGCCGGTGACCAGCTGCAGCACCAGCACGACGAGCGCGATCGAGCCGAAGTAGTACCAGAAGTTGAAGTTCTTCGGCGCGTAGTAGCCAGTCATTTGAGTTTCAAGGAACGCATCGACCGGCAGGCGTTTATTGAGCCAGGACCAAAAGGCCTGCATCGCCGCAGAGCCCTGGCCCGAGGGGGCGGGAGTCTTATTCGCCATCAGGCGACCCCCTTCTCATCCTGGCCGATGACGAGCTTCTGTGCGCTTGGGTAGAAGTAGCGCGGAACTACCAGATTGGTCGACGCCGGCGAGCCTTCGAAAACGCGCGCGGCGAGATCGAACCGTGAACCGTGACAGGGGCAGAAGAACCCGCCCGGCCAACTCGCATAGAGCTCGCCGGCCGCAAAACGCTGCTTCGGCAGGCAACCGAGGTGCGTGCAGGTGCCGATCACCACGAGGAACTCCGCGGTGCGCGAGCGCAGCTCGTTCTTCGCGTATTCCGGCTGCTTCGACTGCTTCGAAAAGGGGTCTTTGAGGAGTTCGTCGTGTCCGGCAATGTTTTTCAGCATCTCGGGCGTACGCCGCACGACGTAGATGGGCGATTTGCGCCAGACCGCAGTCATCATCTGCCCGGAATCAATCTTCGAGAGATCCACTTCGACCGGCAGGCCCTGCGCACGCGTGCGCTCGCTCGGATTCCAGGACTCGATGAAGGGCACCGCGGCGAACGCCGCACCGACCGCCCCGGTGGCGATGGTGGCGCGGGTGAGGAATTTGCGTCGACTCAGGTCGACTTCATCGCCGGCGACGACTGCGTGATCCGCCATCCAACCGTCTCCCGCTTGAGCACTCGCCCGCCGCTGTCTCGTTCGCGTTTCGACCCCGCGCGAGTGAGGTGAGCGCACGCGCGATTTCGTACCTTGCGGGGGGCGGCGCATTATACACAAACGCACCCCCCTTCCGGGCGCGCCGGTCGCGGTGCATTCACAGATTTCCCGGAGCTTTCCGCTCATGTTGAAGCGCTTGGGGCGCGGACTTGTTTTCGTCGCCGGATCGGTCGTCGGCGGACTCGCACTCGCCTTCCTGATCGTCGCACTGCGGCCGGATCTGATCCGGGGCGCAAACCGCTCGCCCGTGCCGCCCGCATCCACCGCGAGCGCGGCGCCGAGCGTGCCGCCCGCACCGAGCGAGCTCCCCGCACCCGCGCGTGTGAGCTACGCGGCCGCGGTCGAGCGCGCCGCGCCCGCAGTCGTCAACGTCTACACCGCGCGCCTTGTCACCGAGCGGGTCGCCCCCTCGCTCGGGGAGCTGTTCGGGGACTATCTGCCGCGCTATCGCCAGCGCATCGAGCGCAGCCTCGGTTCCGGAGTGATCGTCGACGAGGCCGGCCACATCGTCACCAATCACCACGTCATCGCCAACGCCGATTCCATCCGTGTGCAGCTCGCCGATGGACGCGGAGCGGACGCCCATATCGTTGGCCGCGATCCCGACACCGACCTCGCGGTGCTCAAGATCGATCTCGCGCAGCTCCCGGTGGCAACATTCGGCCGCTCGGACCAGCTCAAGGTGGGGGATGTCGTGCTCGCGATCGGTAATCCGATCGGACTTTCGCACACCGTCACGCACGGTATCGTGAGTGCGACCGGTCGTCAGCAACTCGGTATCGCGCCTCTCGAAGACTTCATCCAGACCGATGCCCCGATCAACTTCGGCAACTCCGGCGGGGCGCTCATCGACTCGAGCGGCGCACTGATCGGCATCAACACCGCGATCGTCGCCAAGAACCTCGGCGTCGAAGGCATCGGCTTCGCCATCCCCATCAACATGGTGCGCGGGGTGCTCGCCGACATCATCGCGCACGGGCGAGTGGTGCGCGGATGGATCGGCCTCGTACCCGAGGACCTCTCGGATGAGCAGGCCCGGCAGCTCGGTCTCGCCCGCGGCGGCGTGCTCATCGAGAATCTCTACGTCGGCAGCCCCGCGCAACAGGCGGGACTACTGCCGGGCGACCTCTTGGTCGCGATCGATGGCTCGGCGCCGCTCAACGCTCAGGATGCGCTCGGACGCATCGCGAGCCATAAACCCGGCACGGCCATCGTGCTGCGCGGCATACGCGGCCGGCAGGTATTCGAGGTGCGCGCGCAGGTGGGCGAGCGGCCTCGCAGCGGCTAAGCGAGTATCTTGTGAGCACCCTCGGCACGCGTCGTTTTGCCTCGCGCGAGGCGCTCGACGCGGCGCTCGCCGCGCGGCTCGGGCAGAGCATCGGGGCAAGCGGCCCCACGGCCCTCATGCTCTCGGGCGGCACGACTCCGCTCGCGGCGTACCGCAGGCTTGCCGACTCCCCCCCGCCGCACGATGCGCGGCTGCGGGTCCTTTTTTCCGACGAGCGTTACGTGCCCGCGGACTCCCCGGCGAGCAACTATCACCAATCACAACCGGTGCTCGATGCGCTCGCGCTGCCCGCTGCTTCCCTGCTGCGGGTACGTACCGAACTGCCTCTCGAGGTGGCTGCGGCAGATTATGGAAAGCAGCTCCGCGCGCTTCTCGAGGCGGGCGTCCCCGTCACGCTCGGGCTCCTGGGGCTTGGCGCGGACGGGCACACGGCCTCGCTCTTCAATCCCGCCGATCTCGTGCGCGCGCGCGGCCGACTGGCGATCGCCGTGCAGCGTCCGGACGGGATGTCAGCGGTGAGCGTCACCCCGGACTTTCTCATCCGCATCGAGAGGTTGCTCTTCGTCGTCGCCGGCGCGGGAAAGGATGACGCCCGGCGTGCTTTCGCCGCGCAGGATCCGAATCTCATTGCCTGGCGGGCGGTGCAAAATTGCCCGAGTGTCGAACTCTGGTTCTCTTTGGACTGAGTTTCGACTGTGCGGCCCGCATGATTTGTTGCCAACAAGCAACGTATTCGGATGCCATTTGTATTGTAGGTTTTTGCAAAATCATATAGGGTCGCGGCCAATAGGAAGCAGTGCAGGCTGCTGGGGGAGCAAGAACTACTCTGAGCTGTTGCGAAAAGCACAGCACCCAAGCAATTGGTCAAACCATAGCGGGATCGCCGGCAGATTCAGCCGGCGGAGCTTTAGCCGTATCAACTTCGGGGAGTTACTAGAAACATGAACACGGGAAACAACCAGATCCTCAGGCGAGCGGTGCGCACCGCGCTTTTGGGCGGGAGCACGGTCGCGGGCTTCATGACGCACTCCTCGCCCGCGCAGGCGCAGGCGGCTCCGGCGGCGGCCGAAGCCACACCGGCGGTCGCGGAGGTCGTGGTTACCGGATCACGCATCACCTCACCCAATCTCGAGGGCATCAGTCCCGTCACCACAGTGTCCGGTGATGCGTTCAAGGAGACCGGCGTCACGCGAGTCGAGGACGTGCTCAACGCTCTCCCGCAAGTGGTCGCCGACCAGAACTCCGGACTCTCAATGGGCACGAGCGGTGTCGCCAACATAGACCTGCGCGGTCTCGGCTCAGCCCGCACCCTCGTCCTCATCAACGGGCGGCGTGTGATCGGCGGCGACCCCACCGGCGGCGGCGCCAGCATCGTCAACCTGGAAGGCGCGGGGGCGGCGGATGTCAACCAGATTCCGGTCGCGCTGATCGACCGCGTGGACGTGCTCACGGGCGGCGCTGCCTCGACCTACGGCGCGGATGCGGTCGCGGGCGTCGTGAACTTCATCATGAACACGCACTTCGATGGCCTCCGCATCGATGCCAATGTTGGAGCCTATCAACACGACAACCATGAAACCTGGCTGGCTCCTATCTTCGAGTCGGCGGGTTTCGCCCCCGTCACCGGCAAAAACTTTGACGGCGCGAACAAGAGCCTGACGGTCATCCTCGGCGATAGCTTCGCCGACGGCAGGGGGCACTTCGAAGGCTACCTCGGCTATCAGCGCCAGAACCAAGTTGCTGCGAGTCATCGCGATCACTCCGCGTGCGGACTGTCGTTTACTGTCAGCCCAACAGTGTGGAGCTGCGCCGGCTCGAGCAACTCGGCGCCGGCCGTCATCAAAACAGCTAACTTGTCTGCCTCGTCCCAGATTGATGCGGCCGGGGATCTCGTGAAGCAGTACAACCACTTCAACTTCGCGAACTATTTCTATCTTCAGCGCTCCGATCAGCGCTACACCGCCGGAATGTTCGGCAACCTCAAGATGAACGAGCACGCGGAAGCGTACATGGAGTTCATGTTCATGGACGACCAGACCCAGGGCAACTACGGACCCGCGGGCATGTTCTTCGGAAGCGGTCCCTCCATCAGTCCGGCAAACGGACAAAGAGACGGTACCTGGACCGTCAACTGCGGTATCGGCGCCTACGGCAACGCGGGGATGAACCCGTACCTGACGGCGAGTGAGTTCAACACACTCTGCGCTCCGGGCAGCCCCTACCCTCAGTACCGCCTGCCGAACGGCGACATCCAGCTGGTCATGGCACGGCGCAACGTCGAAGGCGGCCCACGCGAAGACCAGTACACCCACACCACCTGGCGCGGCGTGTTCGGCTTGAAGGGCGAGATCAGCGCGGACTGGAACTATGATACGTCCTTGACTTACAGCGTGGTGCGGGTCACCGACTACCACAACGACGATACCTCCTCGAGACTCATGCAGGACGCGCTGCTCGCCGTGCCGGGGCCAAACGGCACGGTCGTTTGCCGCAGCGGCAATGCGGGCTGCATTCCGTGGAACATCTTTAATCCGGCCGGCCCGAGCGCCGCCAACGCGATTCCTTACTTCTCCGTGCCTGGACTGTTACAGGGCTTCGGATCGGAGCAGATCTGGACTAGCTTCGTCGATGGCGACCTGACCCATGCGGGGGTGAAGCTGCCAACCGCTGATGACGGCCTGAAGCTGGTGCTAGGTGCCGAGTACCGCCAGGAGACCATCAGCTTCTCCCCGGATGAGGAACTCATCTCGGCAGACCTCGCCGGTATCGGATCGCCGACCATCGGCTACTCAGCTGGCTACCACGTCTGGGAGGGGTTCGTGGAGGCGCGCATGCCGCTGATGCGCAATCTCCCGGGAGCCCAGGTGCTCGACCTCGAGGGCGGTTACCGCTACTCGAGCTACACCAGCGGCTTCGACACGAACACCTGGAAGATCGGTCTGACCTGGGCGCCCATCAAGGATGTCCGCTTGCGCGGCAGCGTCAACCAGGCGGTACGCGCCCCCAACGCCGCGGAGCTCGGCAAGCCCACGTACGTCGCTCTGGATGGCAGTACCGATCTCTGCGCCGGGAGGACAGGTTTCTCGGCCGCGCAGTGCGCCCAAACCGGGCTTACGGCGGCTCAATACCCCGCGGCAGCATCGCCCGCGAGCCAGTACAACGGGCAGATCGGCGGCAATCCGAACCTGCAGCCCGAAACCGGCAAGACCACCACTGTGGGCATTGTGTTCACGCCAACGTTCCTGCCGCGCTTCAACATGTCGGTCGACTACTCCGACATCAAGATCACGAATCTCGTTTCTTCCTATGGTTCCAACTTCATCCAGGCCGAGTGCATCGCCACCGGCAGCCCGTTCTGGTGCTCGCCGAACCCGCCTGCCTATTCACCGGGCATCCATCGCAACAACCTTGGTTCGTTGTGGTCGAACTCGTCGGGCTACGTGATCGATCCGCTGGTCAATACTGGCGGCGAGGAAAACAAATCGGTCGATGTGGGCGTCGGCTGGAATCAGGGCATAGGGAGCGCGGGAGCGCTGCGCGCGCGCCTGGTTGGCACTTACCTTCTGCATCTCTACTTCACCCCGGGAGGCCCGAACCCGTCACCCTACGACTGCGCCGGCCATTTCGGACCCTCCTGCTCGCCGGCCACGCCGACCTGGCGTATGGTGGTGCCCGTCGACTGGGATACGCCGGCCAAGGGGCTTAGTTTCGGGGCGACGTGGCGTTACTACGGAGCGGTCACCAACACGATCGACACCCCGGGGCAACCGGATTACATCCCGGGTTTCCCAAACCCCGACACACGCCTCCCGACGATGAGCTACATCGATCTGCGCGCGTCCTACGTCTGGCGCAACTGGACCCTACGGGTCGGCTGCAACAACGTAGCCGACAAGGATCCGGTGGCGATCACCCTGTTTACGGCGGGCAACAACACCCAGGCATCAGCCAACACCTACCCAGGGGTGTACGACACCAGCGGACGCTACCTGTTCGCGAACCTGACGGTCGACTTCTAAAGCGCTCAGGGAGCTTTGATCGCACGACGGCGGGCCGTATGCCCGCCGTCTTTTTTAGTAGCCCCAGCGCTCGATCCAGGGCGCGAGAATGGCCAACGCCTCGGCGAAGTGCCGCTGGTAGTGCGTCCACCGGCCCACGGAGCGGCTGCTGACCGGCTCGATAACCTGCGCGTAGCTCGGCGTGCTGATGAATCCCTTCTCCCGCGCGTGCTTCCCGGGAGCGAGCATCGCCTCGTGCCAGGGTAACTGCAGAAATGCGGCGAGCTTGCGCACCTCCACGGCGAAGTCCGTGGTGAGTGACTCGTAGCGCAGCTCGTAGCTGGAAGGGCGCAGCAGTGGCCACTGCGCATACCAGTAGCCGTAGGCGCGGGAGTAGCTGCGGGCGAGCGTCGTCAGATCGCGGCACGCGACCGCGAGCCCCGGTGAGCCGAAGTGCTGCAGGAAGCAGCTCAAGAGCGTATCGCACGGATGACGAATGGCGAGAATGATGCTCGCCTGCGGAAACAAGCGCCGCATCATCGGCAGCAGAATAAGGTTCAACGGGTTCTTGTCCACCAGACGCTGGCCCGGCTGCAGCCCCGA
>Ga0187766_10002866_pt1 | contig 10128 bp, 9 predicted proteins | sample 0216_QUI02_MP05__4_FD_132971 | JGI IMG/M metagenome (GOLD analysis project Ga0187766, IMG submission 132971) | Tropical peat soil microbial communities from peatlands in Department of Meta, Colombia - 0216_QUI02_MP05_20_MG | ecosystem: Environmental > Terrestrial > Soil > Wetlands > Peat ...
AATCTCGAGATATACCTCCTTGCGGAATACGGGGATATCGCGCGGTGCCTGAATCCCGATTCGCACCTTCTCGCCCATGATCGCCAGTACGGAGACCTCAATGTCGTCGCCGATCATGATGCTTTGGTTGGACTTGCGGGTGAGTACCAACATTGGGATGTGCCTCCCTGCTCGCCTGTCGTCAACGAGGCAAACCGGCACGCCTCTCTCCACGAGGATCCGGTCCGCTGCGGCCAGCATACCGGTGCCATCTGATCTGGACAAGCACGTGGAGGTTGTGCAACGGTCGGGCGCCACCGATCGCAATTGGGGCGAAACGCCGTCGGTCGCCGCTGGGTGGACTGCAATCGATCGCGGTCGAGTGCCGCCGGGTGGGCTGCACTCGCTCGCCGTCCGGCCGGATGGATCGGAGCGCTGAGGCGCGGACGTCGCCCGCCGCCGCGCTCCGGCCGATGCCTGTACTAGTCTCCGCGCCGAAGATGACGCGCCGATCGCTACGACCAGAGCTGAACCGAATCCGAGGCTGGGTGCGTCAGGGGCGCACGGACGCGTGGATCGCCCACCAGCTCGAGGTGACCGTCCAGCAGATCCAGGCGTTCAAGCGCGAGCAGGGCCTCGAGCCCGACGGCGAACCCGAGGCCGGCGCGGGCGTCGACTTCGACGACGAGATCGATCTCCGCGCCGAGGACGAGGCGTTGATCGCCGCCGAGCTCGCGGCCGAGGCGCAGCGGGCGGAGGAGGCCGAGGAGGAAGGCGAGGACGAGGAGGGCGAGAAGGCCCCGGCCAAGCGCCGGCGCGGGCGGCGCGGCGGGCGACGGACCACCCGCCGCAAGGGAAAGCCGATCGAAGCGACGTTTGACCACGGCGAGGAGGGCTACGGGCTGTGGCTCGATCCCGCCGTTCAGGACGATCCGATCTACGCCGAGTACTGGGCCGGCCACCGGCCGGTCGAGGTCGCGATTGAAGAAGACCAGATCGTGATTCGCCGGGTCGGCGACGACGACGCCGAGAACGGCAACGGCGACGACGGCGATTAGTTAGCCGCCGGTTCTTACTGCTGCACGATGCGCGCGCCGCCGGCGTAGTCCGAGGCCTCGCGCACGTAGCGGGCGAACGCCGCGCCGGCGACGGTCGTCAGATCCCACGCCTCCGGGTTGCCGGGCGCCACGTGCGTCGCGATATCGAAGCACCAATCCGTTCCGTGATCTCCGTAGTAGCGCGCGAGCTCGTCGGTCGTGACCGTGCCGCCGATCCGCCGGCGCAGTTCGTCCACGAGCGCGTCGGTGACCCGCTCGAGCGCGGGTCGGTCGCGCGGATCGGCCTGGGCGAGGCGGCGCTGTCCCTCGCGCCACAGGCCGATGACGTCGTCGAAGCGGACGGGCGGCATCGCCGCTACCCGCGCCCCGGCTCCGGTCCGGGTTCCGCCTCCGGTCCGAATCCCGGCCCCGGGCGGCGCGAACTCAGCGCCCCGGCAGACCCGTGAGCTCGTACGGATGCTCGCCGGGCCGCACCATCCCCAGCGCGCGGGCGTCGCTCAGGATCGTCGCCGGATCGTTCAGCGACCGCTGCTGCGCCTCCAGGCTCGCGTTCGAGCGCGACAGCTGCTGCACGATCGCGCGCTGCCGATTTGCCTGGGACCGCACCGAGAAGTAGGCGAGCCCCCGCTGCACGTAGAGGACGGCCACCACTCCAACGACCACCAGCAGGCTGACCCGGCCGACGCGGTCCCAGCGAACCCGGCCCCGGAGTCCGCGGCTCGCTACCCGTCGCGGTCGCAGTCGGGGTAGCGGTCGCGACGACGCGGGGCGGGTGCGTGTTCGGGCGTTGCCGCGCGGCGGCGCGGTGGCGGTACGGGCTGAAGGCATCCGCTGAGCCCTTCGTTCGACGCCCGTTCGATCCTTCCTCCTGCATCGAGCGGTGCACGGTGGCGTCGTGCACCCGCTACGAGCGGAACGCACTGCGTCCGGGGTAGCGCGCGTCGGCGCCGAGCGCCTCCTCGATCCGCAGCAGCTGGTTGTACTTGGCCACGCGATCGGTCCGCGACGGGGCGCCGGTCTTGATCTGGCCGCAGCCCGTCGCCACCGCGAGGTCCGCGATCGTCACGTCCTCGGTCTCCCCCGACCGGTGGGACATCACCGCCGTGTAACCGTTCTCGCGCGCCAGCCGGATCGCCGCCAACGTCTCGGTTAGCGTCCCGATCTGATTGACCTTGATCAGAATCGAGTTCGCCACGCGGGCGTCGATCCCGCGCTGCAGGCGCTCGGTGTTGGTGACGAACAGGTCGTCGCCGACGAGCTGGATCCGGCCCCCAAGGCGCTCGGTCAGCAGCGCCCACCCGAGCCAGTCCTCCTCGCCCATCCCGTCCTCGATCGAGACGATCGGATACTTGTCGGCGAGCTCGCCCCAGTAATCGGCGAGCTGCTCGGGGCTGAGCGTCCGGCCCTCGTGTTCGAGCGCGTAGTTCCCGTCCGTGACCAGCCCCGACACCGCCGGGTCGAGCGCGATCGCGACCTGGTCGCCTGGCACGAAGCCCGACGCGCGGATCGCGTCCACCAGCACGCCCAAAGCCGCCTCGTTCGATTCCAGGTTCGGCGCGAACCCGCCCTCGTCGCCCACGGTAGTCGACAAACCACGATCGTGGAGGGTCTTCTTCAACGTGTGGAACACCTCGACGCCCATCCGCAGCGCGTCGCGGAAGCTCGAGGCTCCGACCGGGACGATCATGAACTCCTGAAAATCGATCGCGTTGTCGGCGTGCGCACCGCCGTTGATCACGTTCATCATCGGCACGGGGAGCACGTGGGCGCTGTCGCCACCGAGGTAGCGCCACAGCGGCAACCGCTCCTCCGCCGCAGCGGCGTACGCGGCGGCCAGCGACACGGCCAGGATCGCGTTCGCCCCCAACCGCGACTTGTTGGGCGTTCCGTCCAAAGTGATCAGCATCCGGTCGAGCGCGGCCTGACTCGAGGCGTCCTGCCCGTGCACCGCGGTGGCGATCTCGCCGTTGACGTTCTCGACCGCGCGCATCACCCCCTTGCCGCTCCAGTCCGAGCCGCCGTCGCGCAGCTCGGTCGCCTCGAACTCGCCGGTCGAGGCTCCGGACGGCACGATTGCGCGTCCCCACGCGCCGGATCGAACGCTGAGCTCGACCTCGACGGTCGGGTTGCCGCGGCTGTCCAGGACCTGCCGGGCGTGTACGTGCTCGATCTGGCTCATTGGCGTGGGAGCCCTCCTTCGCTCAGGCGTGCTCGCGCGTAGTAGGCGAGCTGCTCGTCAGGAGTGAGATCGTTCCAGTTCCGGTTGTCCGATGCGGCGAGCTCGGCACCGGCGAGCACGCGAGCCCTGAACCGGTCGGCCGCTGCGCGCAGCGCGAGCTCGGGGTCGACCGCGAGTTTCCGGGCGACGTTGACCGCCGCGAACAGCACGTCGCCGACCTCGTGGAAGCGCTCGTCCTCGGTGCCCGCCGCCTCCAGCTCGGCGAGCTCGTCCCGTACCGACTGGAGCGGGCCCTCGACGCCGGGGAAGTCGAATCCGCTGGTGGCGGCGCGGCGCTGGAGCTTGCGCGCGTACAGCGGTGCGGGGAGGTTCTCGGGGACCTCGCCGAACACCCCGGGCTCGCGCCCGGGTTCGCGCTGCTTGATCCGGTCCCAGTTGCGGCGAACCTCGTGCGACGTCTCGGCCTCGACGTCGGCGAACACATGCGGATGGCGGCGGATCAGCTTGTCGGTTACGTCGGTGGCGACCTGCGTGAGATCGCCCGCGCCCCGCTCCTCGAGCAGCAGCGCCAGGAAGTGGACCTGGAACAGCACGTCGCCGAGCTCGTCGAGCATCTTCGCGTCGTCTCGCCGCCGCGCGGCGTCAGCCAGCTCGTAGGACTCTTCGACCGTGTGGGGCACGATCGAGCGCTCATCCTGCTCGCGGTCCCACGGGCATTCCACTCGCAGCCGGCGCGTGATCGCGTCGAGCCGAGCGAGCGCCTTAGCGATCGCCGCGTGCTCGGGCGCGCTCACCCCGTGGTCGCCGTGGTGCTGGTGCTGGAGGTCGTGGGCGCCTTGTAGCCCTTGCAGTCGGCCATGGCATACCCGGCGCGACACGTCGTCTGGCTGAGCCAGTCCTTCTTGGCCTTGTTGTCAACCGCGGTCTGGGCGTTGGTCTGCGCCGTGGAGGTGAGCTGCTGCTTGATCAGCGGCGTGGCCGTGGCGAGCGACTGCTGCGTGGACGCCTTGATCTTCGTGATCTCGAACACGTAGTAGCCGAACTGACCCTTCACCGGGCCCATCAGCTTGTTCACCGGCGCCGAGAACGCCGCATTGGCGAGCGCGGCGTCCTGCTGTTGCTTGGTGACGCCGTTGAGCACGCCGCCGGTGCTCTTCGTGGTGGGATCGGTCGAATACTTCTTGACCACCGCCGCCCAGCTCTGGCCCGACTGGAGCGCCTTCTTGGCCGCGTTCGCGTCGGCCTGGTTCTTGGCCAGGACGATCTTCATGTTCCGCGTCTCCTGCGTGCCGAACTGCGACAGATGGCTGTTGTAGTACGCCGCGATCTGTGCGTTGGTGACGGTCGTCGGGTGCTTGGCGATCAGCTTTGTCAGGATCTGGTTGACCCGGAAACGGAACAGCACGTCCTCGTTCGTCTGGCCCGTCTGCTCGAGGAACGTGTTGTACCCGGCGGCCGTCGAGAATTGCTGGTTCTTGGCGGTCGTGAACGCCTTCTGGACCTCGGCATCGGTGACCTTGATGCCCATCTTGGCCGCCTCGGCCTGGTACCAGTACGACTTGATCAGGAAGTCCAGCACCTGGCTCGACATCGAGGTGAACAGCTGCTTGCAGTCGCTCTGGAGCGTCGCGGTCTTGGTCTTCGCGAGGCTCGGGTACTGCTTCTTGACCTGGGCGATGCAGTTGTTGAAGTTGGGGGGATCGTTCGGGACGATCACCGGCTGCGTCGAGCCCTGCTGCGCCGCCTGGCTCTTGGCCGCGACGTACATCCAGTGGTTGAACGCCTGCGTCGAGATCGGATTGCCGGCGACGTTGACGACCGCGTCACCGGCGACGCCGCTGCCACAGCCGGCGATTCCGATCGCGATCACAAAAAAAGCGCCGAGCGCTAGAAACGGCCTACGTGTCTTCATCGGGGGCTGATGGTAGCGGGGGTATTGCGAGGCGGCCTGAAGAAAGCGCTAAGAACACGTTTGCGGGCCTCGCTGCGCTCGGCGTCCGTGAAGCGCGCCCAAATCAGGCAGCTTCTCGCGTCACCGCCAGCAGCACATCCGCAGCCTTGACGACCGCCGGGAAGCGCTTGACCGGATCGTCGGGCACGCGCAGCGACAGCTGCGACTTGCCCGATTCGTACAGGGCCTCGGGGATCTCCTGGCGGATCCGCTTGGCCCTTACGCTGTCGAGCTCGATCGGGGTCACCGCGAGGCGCCCGTTGCGGAACGTGACCGCGCGGGCGCCGGCCTGGCCGAGCTTGATCCGCGCCTGCTGCAGCGCGATCAGGTTCTTGAGCGGATCGGGGAGCTCGCCGAAGCGGTCCTCGAGCTCGTCGCGCAGCTGCATCAGGTCCGCGACCTCGCGGGCGCCGGCGATCCGGCGGTGCACGTCGACCTTGGCCTGCTCGTAGGGGATGTAGTCGGCCGGGACGTACGCGTCGACGTTGACGTCGAGGCGGACCGGCTCCCACTCCTCCTCGGCCCAGGCGCCGTCGTCGGCGGCCGCCACCGCCTCGTCGAGCATCTGCATGTACAGCTCGAACCCGAGCGCCGCGACGTGGCCGGACTGCTCGTCGCCGAGCAGGTTGCCGGCACCGCGGATCTCGAGGTCGCGCATCGCGATCTTAAAGCCGGCGCCGAGCTCGGTGTAGTCGGAGAGGGCACTGAGTCTCTGCGCCGCATCGGGGGTCAGCGCGGCGGCGCTCGGATAAAGCAGGTACGCGTAGGCCCGTTCGCGGCTGCGTCCGACGCGTCCGCGGATCTGGTAGAGCTGGGCCAGCCCGAACGTGTCCGCGCGCTCGACGATCAGCGTGTTGGCCTGCGGAATGTCGATCCCCGACTCGATGATGCTCGTCGACACCAGCACGTCGGCGTCGCCCCGCAGGAAGGCGAGCATCCGTTGTTCGAGCTCCTTCTCATCCATCTGCCCGTGGGCGACCTCGAACTTCATCCCGGGGCAGAGCGCGCGCAGCCGCTCGGCGGTCTCGTCGATCGACTCGATCCGGTTGTGGAGGAAGAACGCCTGGCCTTTTCGCTGGTGTTCGCGGAGCAGCGCTCCCTTCACGAGTTCCTCGTCGTACTCGCCGACGTAGGTCTTGATCGGGCGGCGGCCCTCGGGCGGCGTCTCGATCACGCTGATGTCGCGGATCCCGGCCATCGACATCTGCAGCGTACGCGGGATCGGCGTCGCGCTCATCGCGATCACGTCGACCCTCAGCTTGAGCTGGCGGAGCAGCTCCTTCTGCTTGACGCCGAACCGCTGCTCCTCGTCGACGATCAGCAGGCCGAGCTCCCTGGGGCGGACGTCTCTTGACAGGAGGCGATGAGTCCCGATCAGGATGTCGACCTTGCCGTCGGCGAACCGCTTCGCGGCTTCTCTCTGTTCGGCTTGTGGACGGAAGCGAGAGACGTGCTCGATCGTGATCGGGTAGTCCTTGAGCCGCTCGGAGAACGTGCCGTAGTGCTGCTGGGCGAGGATCGTGGTCGGCACGAGCAGCATCACCTGCTTGCCGTCCTGGACGGCCTTGAACGCGGCTCGCAGCGCGACCTCGGTCTTGCCGTAGCCGACGTCGCCGCAGATCAGGCGATCCATCGGGCGCGGGGCCTCCATGTCCGCCTTGACCATCTCGATCGCGTCGCGCTGGTCGGGCGTCTCGGTGAACGGGAACGCGTCCTCGAAGTCGCGCTGCCAGTCGCTGTCGGCGGTGAACGCGTGACCCTCGCGGCGCTTGCGCTCGGCGTACAGGTTGAGCAGCTCGCCGGCGAGCTCCTGGGCGGCTCTTCTGGCCCGCGCTTTGATCGTGTCCCAGCGGGTGCCGCCGAGCTTGGAGAGCGGCGGATGCGTGCCGCCGGCGCCGACGTAGCGGCTGATCTTCGCGAGCTGATCGACCGGCACGAACACCCGGTCCGAGCCGGCGTACTCGAGGTACAGGTAGTCGCGCGTGACGTTCGCGACGGTCTTGGTGTCGAAGCCGGCGAACCGCGCGATCCCGTGGTCCTCGTGCACGACGATGTCGCCGGTGCGCAGATCGGCGAAGCTTCGGAGAACGCCTCTTCTGCGGGTTCGCTGCGGCTCCTCGGTGGCGCGCCGGCGATGGAACAGGCGGTGCTCGGGGATCACCGCGAGATGCAGCTGGGGCGCGATGAAGCCTTGCTGCAGGCGGGCGTGGGCGAACGTGATGCGGCCGTCGGGTCCCGGCGCGTCGTCCGCGGTCTCGAGCCAGCGAACCTTCAGCCGGCCGAGGTTGTACGCGGCGCGCTCGCCCTCGCCTTTGCGCGGGAACGTCACCACGGTGCGGTAGCCCGACCGGTGGAGCTTCTCGAGCTCGGGCTCGGCCTCCTTCAGGCTCCGTGCCTGCAGGTCGGCGGACTGGGCCCGGAACTCGAACGGCTGATCCTGGTCGATGCTCGACAGGCGGATGTTTGCGCGCTGCTTCAAGGTTTGGCCGATGGTGTCCGCGTCGACGTACAGGTGACGGGCGTCGCGGTCGTGAAACGCGGCGGTCACGTCCTGCCAGTGGTCGGCGAGCGCGGGCGCGACGTCCTCCTCGCCGGCGATCACGATGCTCGCGTTCGAGGGCGCCAGCTCCAGGAACGGATGAAAGTTGTCGACGGGGAGGAGCTCGGCGATGTCGGGCCGGTCGGCCTCGTTCTCGAGCGCGGCGATCTCGGCGAGCTCTCGATGCTCCTCGGCCAGCTCAGCGGCGGGCTCGATCTCGACGAGCTCGGCGTCGCCGAGCGAGCGCTGGGTGAATGTCGAGAACCAGCGCAGCGACTCGATCTCGTCGCCGAACAGGTCGACCCGGACGGCCCGGTCCTCGGTGGCGGGGAACACGTCGAGCAGCCCGCCGCGAATCGCGAATTGGCCCCGGTCCTCGACCTGGTCGACGCGCTCGTAGCCGGCCGCGACCAGATCGCGGGCGGCTTCGTCGAGGTCCAGCAGATCGCCCTGGGTCAGCGTGAACCCGTGGGGGCGGAGTGTCGGGTCGGGCACCTTCTCCGACAGCGCCACCGCGCTGACGACGACGACCGGGGCGGCGCCGGCGCCGTCGCCCTCGTCCAGGAGCGCGTCGAGCGCCGCGATCCGCAGGCCCACCAGGTGCGGCGGTGGGGTCAGATGCGATTCGTACGTGACCCCGCGGCTCGGGTAGTAGCGGACGACGCGGGGCTCGAGCCAGGTCTTCAGGCCCGCCGCGAGGTCGCGCGCGGCGCGATCGTCGCCGGCCACGACGATCGCGGGGGTCGCCGGATCGCGGTCGAGAAGCGCACCGAGGAGATACGGCCGCAGCGCCTGCGACACGAACGCGCGGCCTCCTTGATCGGCTAGCTTCGCGACCTGCGGTTCCTCGTCAGCGTGGGCAAGGAGGGTGCGGAGCATCTGTATCCCGAGTCTAGTGTTGAGAGTTGGCGCGAGTGCGCATGAGTCGACAACGAATCCTGTTGCCGACGACGAGAACGAGAGCTGTGGTCGCCGTCGGTCGAGGCCTGGCCGGCGGTGGCTTCGACGTCGCCGTCGCCGCCTCCCTGCAGCGGCCGGCGGCCGCCGATCAGCTTCTCCTTCCCGCGTGGCCTCGGGTCAGGCGCGCTCGCCCAGCACGGTGTCCTGCGCGACGTCCGCGGCGCGCTCGATCAGTTCTCTTACGTCGTGCTTCGGCTCACGGAACCGACCGAGGACATAGGCGGCGACACGGTCGGGATCCGTCGTCGGCGGACGCCCCACGCCGATTCTGACGCGGGTGAAGTCGGGCGAGCCCAGCCGCGCTCTGAGCGACTTGAGCCCGTTGTGGCCGGCTAGACCGCCGCCGGTGCGGACCCGGATCTCGCCGAACGGAAGATCGATCTCGTCGTGGATCACGAGCACGCGATCGAGGTCGACCTTGAGCGCGCCGCGCGCCGGCGAGACCGAGTCGCCGGCGTCGTTCATGTACGTCATGGGCTTGAGGATGGCCACCCGGGGTCCACCGGGACCCGTTCGGCCTTCCGTCAACAGGCCGAGGAACTTCGACTTCGCCTTCGGGAGGTCCCAGCGTTTTGCGAGCACGTCGGCGACCTCGAACCCGAGGTTGTGACGGGTGCCGTCGTACTCGGCGCCCGGATTCCCGAGACCGACGATGAGCCAATCGACAGGTGCTGCGCCCGGCAACTAGTGGGAGAGGACCAGGGCGGGCTAGTCGCCCACGTCCCCGCCTTCGCTCTCGCCGTCGGCGCCCGCCTCGGCCTCCGCGGCGGCCTCGCCTTCGGCCACGAGCGCGGTCTCCTCCTCGATCCCGGGCTCCTCCTCGAGCTGGAGCCTCGGCGGCGTGACGGTCGCGATAACCGTCTCCGGGTCGTCGAGCAGGGTGACGCCGCGGGGCGGCGTGACCGCGTCGAGCGTGAACGTGTCGCCGATTTGGAGTGTCGAGACATCGTGGTGGATCGCGTCCGGGATGTCCGTGGGGAGAGCCTCGATCGTCACCTCGCGCGTGACCTGCTCGAGCACGCCGCCCTCCTTCACGCCGGGGGCGTCCTCGGAGCCGACGAGGTCGAGCACGACCGTGGCGCTGATCGCCACATCGAGCCGCACCCGGAGCATGTCGATGTGAACGGTGTCGCCGGTCACCGGGTGGCGCGAAGTCTCCTTGACCACGACCGGCGTGGCCGCATCGCCGCCGATGCTCAACTCGAGCACCGCGCCGGCATGCGCAAGGGTGTTGCGCAGCAAGCGCGCGTCGACCTGGAACGCAACCGGGTCTGCGCCGCCGCCGTAGACCACGCCGGGAACGGCGCCGTCGCGGCGCAGCCGTCGCGCCGCCCGCGATCCAGCGGGCTCGCGGTGCTCGACTGACAGCGCTGTCGTCTGTGCCGTCGCCATGACCGGCGAGTGATGGTAGCGAGCGGGCGATCGTCGGGCCGCCGACACACCGCGCCACCAGCGCCGCCGA
>Ga0187766_10002867_pt1 | contig 10126 bp, 9 predicted proteins | sample 0216_QUI02_MP05__4_FD_132971 | JGI IMG/M metagenome (GOLD analysis project Ga0187766, IMG submission 132971) | Tropical peat soil microbial communities from peatlands in Department of Meta, Colombia - 0216_QUI02_MP05_20_MG | ecosystem: Environmental > Terrestrial > Soil > Wetlands > Peat ...
GGCCCCAGCCTGCTGGGGAAGGCCCTACAGCAGGAGATGATGGGCCCGCGGAGCGCCGAGGACGGGGCCGGGGCTGGCCCCCGTCACGGGTCACTGAAGGGTTTTGGGATAGGTCCTTAGCAGGATACTGAAAAACTGGTTTCGGCCCAGGCTGCTCAAAAAGGTCCAAATGCAAGGCGGCGCGCGATGCGAGGCGCGAGGCGTACTGGGGTCGTACGTCGCAGCGTCGCGCGAGCGCGCCAACGCCGCAGATGGGCCTTCTCAGCGGCCTGTTAGGGTCTCGGTGGTTCATTCCGCAACCACCGCCGCGGGCCGGGCCTTGGCCCGGTGCCCGCCCCAGAGGAAGATGATGCCGCCGGGGAGGCTGGCAACGGCCACGATCGCGAACCAGAGGAGCGAGAGCGTGAGCGCCCCCGCCGGGTCCACGCCTACCTTGCCCAGGAGGATCACGGCACCCCCTTCACGTACCCCCAGCCCTCCCAACGAGATGGGGAGCATGGATAGGACGTTCAGGATCGGGATGAAAATCAGGAACTGGCCGAAGGTGACCGGCAGATGCAAGGCCACCGCCACGAGGAACACTAGGAAGATGAGGAGCATCTGGAAGGCCAGGGAGATACCGAGGGCCGCCCCCACCGCGGCCCGGTGGCCGCGGTAGCGTTGCACCGCCTCCCCGAAGCGGCGTACCGCCTGGAAGATCCCGCCGGCCGCCCGCCGGCCCGCCAGGCGCTCCGCCAGGCCCAGCGCCCACGGGCTGCTGATCAGCACGACGGCCGCGGCCAGCGCAGCAGCCACCGCGGCCACGAAGAGGCCGATGCGGGGGTCCCCCAGCGTTCCAGACCTGAAGGCCGCGGCGGTGGCCACTACGGCGATGCCGATCATGGCCACGAACCCGGTCACACGCTCCACCAGGATGGAGGCTACCGCCCCCTCGCCGGCCCGGCTGAGGTGCCAGATCCGGTAGCCCCGCACCACGTCCCCCCCCACGGCCGTGGGCAGGCACAGGTTGAAGAACATCCCCTCCAGATAGAGCGCCAGCAGCCGCCGGAGCGGGACGCGGATCCCCTCGGCGCCCAGCAGGATCTGCCAGCGCCACGTACTGAGGGTCTGCCCCACCGCGTAGAGGGGAAGGCACAACAGGATGAGCGGCAGGGAGGCGCCGCGCAGGGCGGCGGCCAATTGGGCGCGATCGACGCGGGAGAAGAGCAGGGCGAGGAGGGCGACGCTCACCCCCGCCTTGAGGACCAGCCCCCACGCGCCGCGTCCCCCGGCGGCCGGCGGCGGGGGGGAGGAGGGTGCGGCCGGGAGCGGCGCGCGCGGCGGCCCGCCTACCGGTCCGATGGCTCGCCCTTCCACAGGACGTGCTTCACCATGTAGATGGGCTTGCCCTGCGATTCATGGTACACGCGGGCCAGCATCTCCCCCAGGAGCCCCATCCCGATGGCGTGCACCCCCAAGAGCAGCAGGAGGACCCCCAGCAGGAGGAGCGGCCGGCCCCCGATCTCGGCGCCGGCGGCCAGCTTGAGGACGGCCAGGTAGGCGGTGATGGCGCCCCCGGCCCCGGTCATCACCAGGCCCGCGAGGCCGAAGACCTGGATCGGCTTCGTCCAGAAGCTGAGGAGGAACTTCACCGTGATGAGGTCCAGGAACACGCGCAACGTCCTGAGGATGCCGTACTTGGAACGCCCGAAGCGCCGAGGGCGGTGGTTGGTCTGCACCTCGGCGAGGGAGATGCCCATCCAGCTGGCGATGGCCGGGATGAAGCGATGCATCTCGCCGTAGAGGCGCAGGTGGCGGATCACCTCGCGCCGGTAGGCCTTCAGGGTGCAGCCGTAGTCGTGCAGGCGGACGCCCGTCACCTTCGAGATCAGTCCGTTGGCCAGCAGCGAGGGGAGCCGCCGGGAGAGGAAGGGGTCGTGCCGGGGATGGCGCCACCCGCTGACCACATCGTGGTCCTTGGCCTGGGCCAGGAGCTTGCCGATGTCCTCCGGGTCGTTCTGGAGGTCGCCGTCCAGGGTCACGATCACGTCGCCCTGCGCGTAATCGAAGCCGGCGGCCAGGGCCGCCGTCTGGCCGAAGTTGCGCCGCAGGGCGATCACCCGCCAGCGCGGGTCCTCCTTGGTGCAGGCCAGCAGCCGGGGCAGGCTCCCATCGGTGGAGCCATCATCCACCACCAGGACCTCGTAGGGGGTGCCCAGCTTGTCCAGGGCCGCCCGCACCTCGCCATAGAGGTGGGGCACCGTCTCCTCTTCGTTGAAGACGGGGATGACCACCGAAAGCGGAAGCGCCTCACTCATTGCCGATTGCCGATCGACGATTTTCGATTGTCGATCTGGCCGACGTGTTTTCGGGTGACGCGGGCGTAGCGGCAGTCGCCACTGTCCGATACCGGTTCCAGCATCGGTGCGCTGTCCCCATCCACAATCGGCAATCGAAAATCGACAATCGAAAATCCCTCAGTAGCGCGGCGGCGCGGGGGGGGGCGGGAAGCCCAGGAAATCGTACCCGCGCACGATGAAGAAACCGTGCAGGAGCCGGCCGTCATCCATCACTACCACCCGGGGTTCCAGCTCCACGCGCCGGAAGGCGCGCTCCACCTCGTGCGGGAGCGGTTGGTACCCGTAGGTCACGAAGATCCCGTTCCGGCCGCGCTGCCCGTCCAGGCCGCCCCAGATGTCGTACTGGCTGAAGCGGCCGCCCAGGTCCGCCGTGTAGGTCCGGGGCTGTCCCTCCACGTAGAACGCCAGGAGGCTGGCGAGTTGGTACCGGTCGCTGACGATGAAGGGCGGAGCGGCCTCGCGGGTGCCCTGCGGGGGCCCGCCCGGGATGGCCGCCTGCGTGGCGCTCACACGGGCGGCCAACTGGCGCCACCCGCAGAGCCGCTTGCAGGGATCCAGCCCTTCGGCCAGGAGCTGCCCGCCGCGGCGCAGGAGCCGGCCGGCCGCGCCGGGGCCCGCCCGTTGGCCCAGACGGCTGAGGGATGCGCCCAGCGCATGCACCGGCCGCGGCCACATGGCGCCGGCCTGCACGGCGATGCCGAGGATTATAGAGGCCGCGCCGAAGAGCAGCAAGGCCTTTTGCCGGCGCCCGGCCCGCCGCTGCCGCTCTTGCAGCCGCTCCGCGGCCCACGCCGCAGCGGCGACCGCGGCCGTGAGGTAGGCGGGCGCGGGCCAGTTCCCCTGGATCTTGGCCCCCAGGCTCCAGAACAAGAAGAAGAGCAGCACGGGGCCCGACGTCCAGAACAGGAGGAGCGCGGCGGGCTGGCGCTCACGCAGGCCCCGCCCGCCCGCGGAGGCGATGCCGGCCACCAGGGCGGCGAAGAGCAGGGGCGAGACCACGGCCGCCTGCACGCCCAGGTACTCCCCCAAGGTCTGCCACCAGAGGGCGGCGCCGCCCGTGGCCTGGCCCACCACGTGCCGGAAGGACACCCAGTCGTGCCGCCAGTTCCAGTACAGGATGGGGGCCGCGCCGAGCACGCCCCACGCCGCCACGATCCACGGGCCGCGTCCGCGCAGGAGGACGTGGCGCCGGGGGTGCGTGAAGAGGAACCCGGCGAGACACCCCGCCAGAAGGAGGATCGTGTACTTGATGAGGAGGCCCGCCGCGAGGGCGGCGCCGGCGGCGTGCCACCAGGCGCTGCCGGGCGCCCCGGCGGCCGCCCGCCAGACCGCGTACACGGCGGCGGCCCAGCAGACCAGCAGGGGCGCATCCGTGGTCATCAGCAGGCCCCCCGCGCCGTACAGCGGCATGGCCGTGAGGAGGACCACGGACCAGAAGGCGGCTCGGTCGCTCCCGGTGGTTTCCCTGGCCAGGCGGGAGGCCAGGAGGGCGAGCAGGGCGCCCGCCAGGAGGGCGGGCAGGCGGATGGCCAGCACCGAATCCCCCCCGAGCCGCGTGGCCAGGGCGATGAGGTACGCGATGCCGGGGCCCTTGCTGTAGTAGCTCCAGTCCAGGTGGCGCGACCAGTCCCAGTACTGGGCCTCCTCGGGGCTCAGTTCCCAGGCGCCGGTGGTGAGGAACCAGAGGCGGAAGAGGGTGATGGCCCCCACCAGGCCGAGGGTCATGATGCGGTAGGGGATCACGCCCGGCCGCTAGCAGGCTGCTGAAAATGCCCCGGCATCTCTTCCCTCTGCCGTCAGGGCGGCAGCGGGTGCGGCGTTGGCGCGCTCGCGCACTCCCCGGGACGTAACCGACGTACGCCTCAGTCGGCGCATCGCGCGCCGCCCTGCACCTGGGCCGTTTTGAGCAGCCTGGGCAAGAGCGTGTTTTCGACCAACCTGCTAGGCCTTCGCGCGGGCTCGCCCGCGGCGGGGGGACACACCGGCGCGCACCCGCCGGTCCCGGGCGGCGACCTCGGCGGCGAGGCGGGCCTTATAGGCGCGGAGCCGGGCCCGCAGATCCCCATCGGCCGTGGCCAGGATCTGGGCCGCCAGGACGCCCGCGTTGCGCGCCCCCGCCCGCCCCAGGGACATGGTGGCCACCGGGACCCCGCCCGGCATCTGCGCCGTGGAGAGCAGGGCGTCCAGGCCCCGCAGCGGGCTGGACTCGATGGGCACCCCGATCACGGGCAGCGTGGTGGCGGCCGCCAGGACGCCCGCCAGGTGGGCCGCCCACCCGGCGCCGGCGATGAGGACCTTGAGGCCGCGCGCCTCCGCATCCCGCGCGTAGCGCAACGCGAGCCGGGGCGAGCGGTGCGCCGAGCAGACGCGCACCTCGTGGGGGATGCCGAATCCCTCCAGCGCCACGGCTGCCTCCCGCATCACCTCCAGGTCCGAGTCGGACCCCATCACGATCCCCACCTGCGGTTTCCTCGTCATGCGGCCCCCCGCTCCAGGGCCTTGCGTCCGATGTCCGTCCGGAAGTGCATGCCTTCCCAGTGGATCTTGCGCACGGCCCGGTAGGCCCGATCGATGGCGGTGCGGAGGGGGTTCCCCAGCGCCGTCACCCCCAGGACGCGGCCGCCGGCCGTCACCACCCGGGCCTGCTGCAGGGCCGTCCCGGCGTGAAAGACGGCCACGTCCTTCAGGCGGGCCGCAGCCCGCAGCCCCGTGATGGGTTTCCCCTTCTCGTAGGGTCCCGGGTACCCGCCCGCGGCCAGCACCACGCAGACGGCGGGCTCCGGGCGCCAGGCGATCTCCACCTCGTGCAGGCGTCCCGCGATGGCCGCCTCGAGGACGGTCACCAGGTCGGACGCCATGCGGACGAGCAGGGGCTGGGCCTCGGGATCGCCCAGGCGGGCGTTGAACTCCAGGACGCGGGGCTCGCCGTTGTGGATCATCAGGCCCGCATAGAGGACGCCGCGGTAGGGGTGCCCCTCGGCGGCCATGCCTTTCACGGTGGGCACCATGATCCGCTCCATGACCTTTCGGTGGACCGCCTCGGTGACCACCGGGGCGGGGGAGTAGGCCCCCATGCCGCCGGTGTTGGGCCCCCGGTCGTCGTCGAAGGCGGCCTTGTGGTCCTGCGCCGAGGGCAGGGGGAGCACGGTGGTGCCGTCGGTCACCGCCAGGAAAGACGCCTCCTCGCCCTGGAGGAATTCCTCCACCACGATCTGGTTGCCGGCGTCCCCGAAGGCGCGGGCCTCCATGATCAGCGCCAGCGCGTCCAGTGCCTCCTCCACCGTGCGGCAGACGATGGCGCCCTTGCCCGCGGCCAGCCCGTCCGCCTTCACCACGATGGGCGCTCCCACCTCGCGGATGTAGCGGCGGGCGTCCTCTGGGCGGTCGAACTCCTGGTGGAAGCCGGTGGGGATGCCGTGCCGCTTCATGAAGCGCTTGGCGAAGACCTTGCTGCCCTCCAGGGCCGCCGCCTCGCGGCCCGGCCCGAAGATCCGGAGGCCCCGCCGCCCGAACTCGTCCACGATGCCCATGGTCAGCGGCAGCTCCGGCCCCACCACCGTGAGGTCGATGGCGTGCCGCTCGGCGAAGTCGGCCAGGGGGCGGACGTCGGACACGCTGATGTCCACGCACTCGGCCAGCTCGGCGATGCCGGCATTGCCCGGGGCCACGTAGAGCTTGGTGACCGCCGGGCTCTGCTTCAGCTTCCAGGCGAGGGCGTGCTCGCGCCCGCCGCCGCCGACCACGAGGATCTTCATGCACGCTCCCTGAAAAACGTTCGACGGTACGAACGTACGATCGTACGACCGTTCGGTGGGACACGGCGGGCGAGCGAGCCGTCGCACCGTCGAACGGTCGAACGCCTTTGCGCTGCGCTCAGTGCCGGAAGTGGCGGATGCCGGTGGTGACCATGGCCATGCCGCGCGCGTCCGCGGCGGCGATCACCTCGGCGTCCCGCACCGACCCGCCCGGCTGGATCACCGCCGTGACGCCGGCCTCGGCGGCCGTCTCGATCCCGTCCGGGAAGGGGAAGAAGGCGTCCGAGGCCATCACGGTGCCCGCGGTGGGGCTCTGGGCCTTCATCACGGCCATCCGTACGGAGTCCACCCGGCTCATCTGCCCTGCACCGATCCCTACGGTCTCCCGCTCGCGGGTCAGGACGATGGCGTTGGACTTCACGTGTTTGGCCACCCGCCAGGCGAAGCGCAAGGCGCGCATCTCGGCGTCGCTGGGCGCGCGCGCGGTCACCACCTTGAGGGCGGCCTCGTCCAGGTCGGCCGCGTCGCTGGCCTGCACCAGGAGGCCCCCGCGGACCCGGCGGACCTCGCGGTAGGGCGCGCGCGGGTCCGGCGGCGGGGGCACCCGCAGGAGGCGGAGGTTCTTCCGGTCCCGCAGCACCGCCAGGGCCTCGGCCTCGTAGTCCGGAGCCGCCACGGCCTCCACGAACGTGCCGGCGATCTCGCGGGCCGTCTCGGCCGTCAGGGGCCGGTTGAAGCCGAGCACCCCGCCGTAGGCGGAGACCGGGTCGCAGGCGCGGGCGCGACGGTAGGCCTCGGCCTGCGCGGCGTCCACGGCCACGCCGCACGGGTTGGTGTGTTTGATGATCACCGCCGCCGGCGCCTCGAACTCCAGGGCGCACTCGAAGGCGGCGTGCAGGTCCACCAGGTTGTTGAAGGAAAGTTCCTTGCCCTGGAGCTGCGCCGCCGCGGCCAGGCCGTAGGGCGGCTCCCCCTCGCACCGGTAGAAGGCGGCAGACTGGTGCGGGTTCTCGCCGTACCGGAGCCCCTGCAGCCGCGTCAGCCGGATGGCCAGGGTCTCTGGCCAGGTGCCCGCCGCCGGCCCGCCGGGCCCCCCGGCGCCGGGGGCCAGGTACTCGGCGATGAGCGCATCGTACCGCGCGGTGTGGGCGAAGGCCTTCTGGGCCAGCCGCGCGCGGGTGGCGTCGGAGAGCGCGCCGCCGCCCGCTTCCAGTTCGCGCAGCACCCCGGGATAGTCCGCCGGGTCCACCACCACGGCCACGTGCGCGTGGTTCTTGGCCGCCGACCGGACCATGGCCGGCCCCCCGATGTCAATCTGTTCGATGGCCTCGGCCCGGGTGACGCCGGGGCGGGCCACCGTGGCCTCGAAGGGGTAGAGGTTTACCACCACGATGTCGATGCGGTCGATCCCGTGGCGGGCGCACTGCTGGGCGTGATTGGGGTCCTCCCAGCGGGCCAGGATCCCGCCGTGGATCTTCGGGTGCAGGGTCTTGATCCGTCCGTCCAGCATCTCCGGGAAGCCGGTGACGGCGCTCACGTCGGTCACGGCCAGCCCGGCGTCCCGCAGGGCCTTGGCCGTGCCCCCCGTGGAGATGAGGGCCACCCCCAGGCGGGCGAGGCCCTGCGCCAGGTCCACCAGCCCGGACTTATTCGAGACGCTGAGCAGCGCCCGTTCAACTCGTGTGGTCATGGCGCCGAGATCCCCCTGGGTTCCAGGCCCGGGCCTCCCGCCGTCGCCTGAGGAGGGGCGGGCGGCCGGGCCCCCGGGTTATGGGTTGACGAAGGCGACCGCGGGCGCCTCGCCGGCCGTGGGCGCGCCCCGGCAGATCACGCGCCGCCCCTGCACCTGGAGGCGGCCCTCGGCGAAAAGCCGGATGGCCTGCGGGTAGATCTGGTGCTCGTGGCGGAGGATGCGCGCGGCCAGCGTTTCCTCCGTGTCGTCGTCGTACACGGGGACGGCGGCCTGGATGATGATGGGCCCCGTGTCCGTCCCCTCGTCCACGAAGTGCACGGTGCACCCGGAGACCTTCACGCCGTAGTCGACGGCCTTGCGCTGCACGTGCAGGCCGGGGAAAGCCGGCAGGAGGGCCGGGTGGATGTTCATGATCCGGTTGCGGTAGGCCGCCACGAACTCCGCCCCCAGGAGGCGCATGAAGCCGGCCAGGCACACCAGGTCCACGGCGGCCTCCCGCAGCGCGGCCACCACCGCCCGGTCGAAATCGCGCCGCGTGGGGTACGCCTTGGGGTCCAGGTGCCGCGCCTCCACGCCGCCGCGGCGTGCCCGTTCCAGCGCGTGGGCCGTGGCCACGTCGCTCACCACGAGGCGGACGCGGGCCGGGAAGGCGGGATCCGCGCAGGCATCCATGATGGCCTGCAGGTTGCTGCCCCGGCCCGATGCCAGCACCCCCAGGGCGATAGGGGTCATGGCCGGTTCACCCCGCCGGCCCCGCCCAGGTCACCCCCGGCGGGCCCGCCTGGATCTCGCCCAGCACCACGGCCCGTTCGCCGAGCCGGGCGCAGGCCGCCAGGGCGGCATCCGCCTCCTGCGGGGGGACCACGAGGACGAGGCCGATCCCCAGGTTGAAGGTGCGCTCCATGTCCGCCTCGGGCACATCCCCCAGGCGCTGGATCAGGCCGAAGATGGGGGGGCGCGGCAAGGCCTCGCGCCGGAGGCGGGCGCCGCACCCCTCGGGCAGGATGCGGGGGAGATTGCCGGGGATGCCGCCGCCGGTGATGTGGGCGATGCCGCGGAGGTCCAGCTGGTCCCGCAGGGCCAGCACCGGCCGCACGTAGATGCGGGTCGGGCGGAGCAGTTCCTCGCCCAAGGTGCACCCCAATTCGGACACGTGCCGGTCCAGCGTCCAGCCGGCGGTCTCCAGGAAGGCCTTGCGGGCCAGCGAGTAGCCGTTGCTGTGCAGGCCGCTGGAGGCCAGGCCGATCACCGCATCTCCCGGGGCGATCCGCCGGCCGTCCAGCAGGCGCGCCCGCTCCACCACGGCCACCACGAAGCCGGCCAGGTCGAAGTCGCCGGCGGCGTACATGCCGGGCATCTCGGCCGTCTCGCCGCCGATGAGCGCGCAGCCCGCCTGGCGGCAGCCTTCGGCGATGCCGCGCAGGACCGCCTCGGCCGTGGCCAGGTCGAGGCGCGCGGTGGCGAAGTAGTCCAGAAAGACGAGAGGCTCGGCGCCCGCGGCCAGCACATCGTTGGCGCACATGGCCACCAGGTCGATGCCCACGGTGTCGTAACGGCCGGCCAGGACGGCCACCTTGAGCTTGGTCCCCACGCCGTCCGTGGCCACGAGGAAAAGCGGGTCGGTGTACCGGCCGGGTGGGAGGGCGAAGGCGCCGGCGAACCCGCCGATTCCGGCCACCACTTCCGGCCGGGCGGTGGCCGCCGCGAGTTCCCGGATGCGGGCCACCAGCGCCTCGCCGGCGTCGATGTCCACCCCGGACGCTCTGTAGGTCAATGCCGACATGGGAGGCGACGACGCAGGGGCGTCTCCAGGTTTCCGGCGGCGGTTCGCGATGCTGCGAGCCGGCGCATCGTAACAAAAAAGGGGAGGGGGAGGCAACGGGATTCGGAGGGCGACCCGGCCGGAGGCCTCCTACGCTTCCGCGAAGACTTCGGCGGTGAAGATCTCGATGTGCACCCCGGCGTGCCACGCGTCCGGAGAGAGGCCGGCCTTCACGCAGGCTTGGGAGAGGAAGGTCTCGGCCGTCCAGCCGTGCTCCGCGGCCACCTGGGGGAGCAGAAGGCCGCGGCGCGGGCCCTGGCTCACGAGGATCCCGTGGGTGCCGGGGACGATATCCTGGGGGCCCGCCGCGGGCACCGGCGGGGAGAGGATCGAGATCTCGATGCGGACCTTGGCGAGCTCGCCGGGGGCGAGGGGGGGGAAACGCGGGTCGGCTGTGGCGGAGGCCACGGCGCAGGAGGCCATGGATTCCGGGAGCGAGCCCGAGGGTTCCATGTTGCCCACGCAGCCGCGCAGCCTGTCCCCCAGCGTGAGGGTGACGAAGACCGGACCACGGACC
>Ga0187766_10002869_pt1 | contig 10121 bp, 7 predicted proteins | sample 0216_QUI02_MP05__4_FD_132971 | JGI IMG/M metagenome (GOLD analysis project Ga0187766, IMG submission 132971) | Tropical peat soil microbial communities from peatlands in Department of Meta, Colombia - 0216_QUI02_MP05_20_MG | ecosystem: Environmental > Terrestrial > Soil > Wetlands > Peat ...
GAATCGTCGGAACGCTGCCGCAGCCATACGAGCGGCTACGATGTCGTTGCCGCGACGCCGCGGAGCGTTCGCTGTTCGTGTAGGTGCCGCCGATCGATCCGGCGTACAGTTCCAGGATGCTCTGGTTGCTGCGGCATGCCGAGGCGGCGGACGGCGCCCCTGACGATGACCGGCCGCTCACTGAGCGCGGCGTGCGTCACGCGGAAGCCGCCGGTCTCGCGTTGGCCCGGTTGGGCACGAGCATCGACGCATGCCTGAGCAGCCCCAAGCTGCGCGCCGTCCAGACCGCGGAGCGCGCGTGCGAGCCGCTCGGCGTGAGCGTCACGATCGAGCCGGCGCTGTCGGGCGAGCCGTTCGACGTGCAGGCATTGACGGCCGGGCTCGGCGACGTGCTCCTGGTCGGTCACGACCCGTCGTTCTCGCTCACGCTGCACGACCTGACCGGCGCGCAGGCGAGGATGAAGAAGGGCGGGTTGGCCGCGATCGCGAAGGGCGAACTGGTCGTCCTCCTGCGCCCCGCCGATCTCGTCGCGATGGCAACCGCAGAGGAGCAGCCCGTATGACAGAGCCGGCGCTGGATCCCGCCACCGAGCCCGAGACCGACGGTCGCGGCGCCCACGCGCCGGCCGTCGTCGAGTTCACCGATCCGTCGCTGTACATCAACCGCGAGCTGTCGTGGCTCCAGTTCAACGATCGCGTGCTGCAGCTCGCCGAGGACGCATCACTGCCGCTGTTCGAACGGCTCAAGTTCCTCGCGATCTTCACCACCAACCTGGATGAGTTCTTCATGATCCGGGTGGCCGGCGTCCACGACCAGCTCGATGCCCGGATCGATGCGCGACATCCGGATGGCCTGTCGCCGTCGGAGGCGCTCGAGGCGATCGCAACGAGGACCCGCGACCTCGATCGGCGCCAATCACGGCAGTTCTCGGACGTCGTGCGCCCCGCACTTGCCGAGCACGGGATCCGGATCGTGTCCAGCGATCAGTCCGGCGCTTCTCCGAGCCAGCTCGACCGTCACTTCCGCGAGCAGATCTTCCCGGTCCTGACGCCGCTCGCGGTCGGTCCAGGGCGTCCGTTCCCGTACATCTCGAACCTGTCTCTCAGCCTGATCGTGCGGCTTCACGATCCCGACCAGGACCAGGAGGCATTCGCGCGCGTCAAGGTGCCCAAGGAGGTCATCCCGCGCTTCGTCGAGATCTCCAAGAACACGTTCATCCCGCTCGAGGACGTGATCGCCCGCCACCTGTACGCGCTGTTCCCGGGCATGGAGATCGTCAGCCACGACCTGTTCAGGGTCACGCGCGACGCGGACTTCGAGATCTCCGACGAGGCCGACGACCTCTTGCAAGCGGTGGAAGACGAGCTTCGCCGCCGGCGCTTCGGCGAGGTCGTGCGGCTCGAGGTCGGCGCCGGCATGGACCCGTCGCTGCGAACGCGCCTGATCGACTGGCTGGGAGTCGACGAGGTGCAGGTCTACGACGTCGAGGGGCTGTTGGACATGGGCGATCTGTGGCAGATCGAAGGGATCGACGGGCACAACGAGCTGCGGCAGGCGCCGTGGACACCGCTGACGCATCCCGCGTTCGTCCTTCCTCCGGGCGACACCGGTGAGCAGCCTGACGTGTTCGCCGCGATGCGGTCGGGTGACGTCCTGGTGCACTACCCGTATCACTCGTTCGCGACCAGCGTCGAGCGGTTCGTGAAGCAGGCGGTCGACGACCCGAACGTGCTCGCGATCAAGATGACCGTGTACCGGACCTCCGACGACTCGGCGCTCGTTCCGTCGCTGATCGAGGCGGCGGAGAAGGGCAAGCAGGCCGTCTGCATGGTGGAGCTGAAGGCGCGCTTCGACGAGCGCCTGAACATACGCTGGTCACGGGCGCTGGAGGAAGTCGGCGCGCATGTCGTGCACGGCATCCCGGGGCTGAAGACGCACGCGAAGGCGATCCTGGTCGTGCGCCGCGAGCGCGAAGGCGTGCGCCACTACGTGATGATCGGCACGGGCAACTTCCACGCCAAGACCGCACGCCTGTACGAGGACTTCGGTCTGTTCACGACCGATCGTGAGCTCGGCCAGGAGGTCGCGGACCTGTTCAACACGCTCACCGGCTACGGACATCCGAAGCGTCAGCCCAAGGTGCTGATCGCGCCCGGATGGATGCGCGTGCCGCTGATCGAGGAGATCGAGCGCACGACGGAGGCGCACCGGAACGGGGAGTCGGCCCGAATCGTGCTGAAGATGAACTCGCTCGTCGATCAGCCGTGCATCGAGGCGCTGTATCGGGCGTCGCAGGCCGGCGTGCCGATCGACCTGAACGTGCGCGGTATCTGCTGCCTGATCCCGGGGATCCCGGGCGTGAGCGAGACGATCAACGTCGTGTCGGTCGTCGGCCGGTTCCTCGAGCACTCGCGGATCTACTCGTTCCACCGCGGCGAAGATCAGACGTGCTACATCGGCTCCGCCGATCTGATGCCGCGCAACCTCGACACCCGCGTCGAGCTCCTGGTGCCGGTCGAGCACCCGGAGCTTCAAGCCGAGCTGTCGGACACGCTCGAGCGCTGCCTGGCAGACGACACGTTCGCATGGACCATGGGGAGCGACGGATGCTGGACCCGCCGGGACGGCGGCACCCGTGCGGTCCACCGCGAGCTGATGGAGCGGGCGCTGGCGCAGGTCGCCAGCGCTGGCACCTAGCCGCTGCGCGGCTCCTATGCGCAGCGACCTCCTGCTCGTGATCGTCGTGGTCGCTGCGCTGGCGTTCGACTTCACGAACGGCTTTCACGACACCGCCAACGTCGTCGCGTCGTCGATCTCGACGCACGCGCTCTCGCCGCGGGCGGCGGTCGGGATCGCTTCGGTGCTGAACTTCGCCGGCGCGTTCATCTCGCTGCAGGTCGCGGCGACGATCGCAACCGGGATCATCGACGCCGCCCGCGTCACCGAGACGATCGTGTTCGCGGGGCTGATCGGCGCGATCGCGTGGAACGTGATCACGTGGGCTTACGGGCTGCCGTCGAGCTCATCGCACGCTTTGATCGGCGGGATCGTCGGCGCGACGCTCGCCGCCGTCGGCGGCGCCGGGCTCAAGGCCGGTGGCTTGATCACGAAGGTGATCCTGCCCGCGATCATCGCCCCCGTCGCGGCGTTCGCGGTCGCTGGCGCGGCGATCGTGGCGATCTATGCGCTCGTCGGGCGGCGGCGGCCGGGACCCGTCGCACGCGGCTTCAGGGTCGGGGAGCTGGTCTCGGGCTCGCTGCTCGCGCTGGCCCACGGAACGAACGATGCGCAGAAGACGATGGGCGTGATCAGCCTCGCGCTGATCGCCCACGGGAGCCTCAGCGCGCAGCGCTTCCACGTGCCCACATGGGTCGTGATCTCGGCCGCATCGGCAATCGCGCTCGGGACGTACGCCGGCGGGTGGCGCATCATCCGGACGGTCGGGACGAGGATCATCGACATGGACAGCGCCCAGGGCTTCTCGGCGCAGAGCGCGGGCGCCGCGGTGATCCTGGTGTCCTCGGGCCTGGGGTACCCGCTCTCGACGACCCACGTGATCTCCGGTGGGGTCGTCGGCGCCGGTGCCGCAAAGCGCCTGTCCGCGGTGCGCTGGGGCGTGGCGGGCAACATCGCCGTGACCTGGCTGCTGACGCTGCCGGGCACAGGACTGTTCGGCGCTGCGGCCTACGGGCTCGCGGCCATTTTCGGCTCCGGCGCCCTCGGCCCGCTGGTGATCAGCGTCCTCGTGGTGGGCTTGATCACGGTCGTGCTGGTGGGCCGCCGCAACCGAGCCGAGGCCGCTGCCAGCCTCGAGCCGGCGAGCGCCGGGGCGGCGGGGCTCGGCGAATCAGCGCGGACGTAGTCGAGCGATCAGGGTGCCGGGGGCGACGCCACCGGCCACCGCGGCCCCCGCCACACCGGGTGGCGGGGGCCGCGTCACGGGAGGGGAGTGGCTACCGTGCCGCCCGGGTCAACCCCCGGCCGGCGAGGACTGGGGCCGCGTGCCGAGCGTCAGCCCGATCGTCTTCGTCTGACCGCCGCGCTTGATCGTGAGCGTGATCTGCTTCCCGGGCGCGAAGTTGTCGACCGTCGCGATGAACTGCTCGGTCGAGCTGATCGCCTGGCCGTTGACCGCGGTGATCAGATCGCCGGACTGGATCCCCGCGCTCGCCGCCGGCGACCCGCTGGCGACCGAAGAGACCTGTGCGCCGCCGGTGGAGCTCTGGCTCAGCTCAACGCCGACGTACGAGTGCCTGATGGGCTGACCCGCAATGATCTCGTTTGCGACCCTCCCGACGAGGTTCGACGGGATTGCGAAGCCGACTCCGGCGCTCGAGCCCGAGTTTGTCTGGATCTGGTCGTTGAGGCCGAGCACGTGAGCGTTGGCGTCGAGCAGCGGGCCGCCGGAATTCCCGGGGTTGATCGCCGCATCGGTCTGGATCGCCCCGGGGATCGTGTAGCCGTTCGGCGCCTCGATGCTTCGGCCTACCTGGCTGACGATCCCGGAGGTCGTCGTCTCCGGCAGGCTGAACGGGCTGCCGATCGCGACCACCGGATCTCCAACCTGTGCCGCCGAGGAGTCGGCGAGCGAGATCGGATGCAGCTCGGAGGACGGGACGCTGACGCGGATCACGGCCACGTCGGTCGACGGATCGGTGCCGAGTACCTTTGCGTTGGCCTTGACGCCATCCTGGAACGTCACGGTCACCTGGGTCGCGTTGTCGACGACGTGCTCATCGGTGAGGATGTCGCCCTTCGTGTCGTACACGACGCCGGCGCCCTCGCCTTGCGTCTGCTGGGTACCGCCGCCGCCGAACCCGAACCCCGGTCCGGGACCACCGCTGGACTGCTGCGTGACGGTGATGTCCACCACCCCGGGGCTGTCGGCACGGTAGATCTGGTTGACGGTCAGTCCGCGCGAGCCCGTGATCGTCCCGGTCAGCGAGGTGGGGATCGTGGACGCACTCGACGGTTGCAGGACGGTCGTCGTGGTCGAGTGAGTGGTGGTGCTGCCGCTGGCGACGACCACCGCAATGACTCCCCCGGCCACGGCACCGCCGATGACCGGGATCAGACGGCTGAGGCCTCTCATGTTTGTTTCTCCTGGATGACTCGAACAAGGCAGGTGTAGCTGAGCCCAGTACAGCAACCGCCAATGAGAGACCTTTCAGAACGAGGGAAGAACAACGTAAGAAGCCTCCGGCTCAGTAGGCGGCACCAGCGGCAGCCGGCCGGCCGGCCGCTGCGGCAGACCCGCCGGGCGGACCGAACAGCGACTGGACCGCGCTCGTTCCCGCATCGTCGCGAGACATGGGATCAAGCCCGAACCCGCGCCCGTCGCCGGTGCGATCGATCTCGTTGTCGAGTCTTGCCGGCAGGTTGCTCAGGATCCGCTGCTCCTGGGCGCGCGTGATCACCTTGGAGGCAACCAGCCGCTCGAGTCGCGATCGCTCCGCGGACGTGACCGCGTCCTTCAGCGCCGTGACGGACTTCCCGCGCGCCTGCGCGATCCGGGCGAGCGATTTGCCGGACCGCAGCTCGTCGGCGAGCTGGGTCCGGCTCAGGCCGAGATCCGCGGCGGCCGCGCCAACGAGCGGAGCGATTCCGAACGAGTGTGGACCCGGGAACGGCCCGCCCCTCGCGAACGGCCCAAGCGACCGCCAGCCGCCGAGCGGCACCCCGCCGCTCTGTTGCACGCGCTGCTTGATCGCGTTCGCCTGGGACCGCGTGAGCTTGTCGGCCGCGACCGCGGCCTGGACCTGATCCAGGTACGCGCCCTCGAGCGCCGCACTCAACTGCTCGGGCGTTACGTCCAGGCGCTTGGCGACGTCGTTCAGAAACGCCTGCTGGGCGGTCGCGCCGGAATCCTGCGCCGCGGCGTACGCGCCGCCGGCGAAGGCGGCCGCGGCCAGCACGATCATGCCGATCGCGAGCTTACGTTTGACGCTGATCCTCACCGGACACTCCTGGGTTGGCGGGGCGCCCCGGAGACCAGCGCGCCCGTTCCGCGATCATCCCAACGCTACCTCAGAGAACGGTAAGAACTCGTCTGGCCGAGCCGACGATCGGGTGCTGCCAAGCTAGCTGCCCGGGTCCCGCGCCGGCCCGGCCAGCTCGACGAAGTAATCGAGCGCGGTCGGATTCGCGAGCGACTCGCGGCTCGCCGCCTGCTCCGGCGCGACGCCCATCAGGATCCGCTTGACCGGCACCTCGAGCACCTTGCCGGAGAGCGTCCGCGGCACCTCCGAGATCTGACGCACCTCGTCGGGGACATGCCTGGGCGAGCAGTCCTCGCGGATCCGGCGGCGAATCGCCGCCGTCAGCTCGTCGTTCAGCGATGCTCCCTCGCGCAGAACCACGAACAGCGGCATCCATCCGTCCGTCCCGGCACGAGGCACGTCGATCACGAGCGCATCGAGCACCTCTGGTACGGCGAGCACGGCCCTGTAGATCTCGGCCGTCCCCATCCGCACCCCGCCGCGGTTGATCGTCGAGTCCGAGCGCCCGTAGATGATCGCGGTACCACGCGAGGTGATCTCGATCCAATCGCCGTGGCGCCAGGTGCCCGGATATATCGAGAAGTAGCTGTCCCGGTAGCGGGCGCCGTCCGTGTCGCCCCAGAAGTAGATCGGCATCGACGGCATCGGCTCGGTGATCACGAGCTCGCCGACCTCGTCGATCAGCTCGTGGCCGGAAGGATCCCACGCCTGCACCGACGCGCCGAGCGCGCGCGCCTGGAGCTCGCCGACGTAAACCGGCAGGGTCGGCACGCCGCCGACAAACGCGGTGCAGAGATCCGTGCCGCCGGAGGTGGAGAACAACCACGTGTCCGCGCCGAGCTGGTCGTAGACCCAGTGAAAGCTCTCCGGCGACAGGGGTGACCCGGTCGAGCCGACCGCGCGCAACGCGCTCAGATCCCGGCCCGCGGCGGGCCGGACGCCCGCCTTCATGCACGAGGCGACGAACGCCGCGCTGGTGCCGAAGCATGTGATTCCGGCCTGCGCGGCGAGCTCCCACAGCGCCCCGAGATCCGGATGGCCGGGATTGCCGTCGAACAGGACGATCGATGCGTCGGTCAGCAGCACGCCGACCAGGAAGTTCCACATCATCCAACCGGTGGTGGTGAACCAGAACAGACGATCTCCGGCCTGAGCGTCGAGATGCAGGAACCCCATCTTCAGCTGCTCGAGCAGGATCCCCCCTTGGCTCTGGACGATCGGCTTCGGCAAACCGGTCGTGCCCGAGCTGTAGAGAACCCACAGCGGGTGGTCGAAGGCGAGCTGCGCAAACGGGAGCTCCGACGCGGAGCCGAGGAAGCCGTCCTCCCAGCCCGAGCCGTCGAGGTACCCGAGCGTCACGACCCGCTGGAGCGACGGGATCGCATCCGCGATCTCGCGCACCACGGCACGCCGGTCGAAGTCCTTGCCTCCGTAGCGGTAGCCGTCGATCGCGATCAGCACCTTTGGCTCGATCTGGGCGAAGCGGTCGATCACGCTGCGCGCGCCGAACTCCGGCGCGGCCGAGGACCACACCGCCCCGATCGATGCGCACGCAAGGAACGCCGCCACGGTCTCGGGAATGTTCGGCAGGTACGCGACCACGCGATCGCCCTCCCCGACGCCCAGCGTTCGCAGCCCGTCCGCGATCACGGCCGTCTGAGCCCGCAACTGCGCCCACGTCCACGCGTCCAGCTGCCGCTGCTCCGAGGTGTGCCGGAGCGCGACCTCGGCGTCGCGTTTGCCGCGGAACACGTGCTCCGCGTAGCTGAGGCGTGCACCGGGAAACCACTCCGCGCCGGGCATCTCGCGCCGGCCGAGCACGCCCGATCCCGGCTGCTCGAAGCGCACCGAACAGAAGTTCACGAGCGATGCCCAGAATGCTTCGAGATCCTCGACCGACCAGCGCCACAGCTGTTCGTAGGACGAGAAGCGGATTCCGAGTGTCTCGGCGAGGAACGCCTCGTAGCGCGTGAGCGTGGCGCCCTCGATCCGCTCGCGAGACGGGGTCCACAGCAGCTCGGGCTCGTTCACAACACGGGAGTATCGCCTAACCGGCAAGCGTCCGAGGTGCCGGCGAGCGGCTGGGTGGGAGTCGCGTTACCAAACCGCCGCCGGTACCCCGGGATGCGGGGCTGAATGCTCCCGCTAGCGACGAGGCGCACATCGTCGCGGCCGGTGGGCGCCCACCGAAACGGCCCCAAACGGGGCGCGGAGCGGGTAAGCCGCGCGCCGCCGGGCAGCGCGTCCGATCACGGGACACCTACTCGACATGGCACGAGCCTATGGATCGGGTTGTCAGCTCTCCGTAAACCTTTGGTCCCCGGGTCTGGCTACTGGTACGGCGGGGGCTGACCCTGATCGGGCCTGCCCTGGCCGCCACCCCCGGGCGCGAAGTAGAAGTGGTACACGAACGGCGCCTGTTCGGGACCGCCGGCGCCGACGCCCGCCCCTGCACCCGGGCCCTGCGTCGGCACGGTCGCGGCGAGCAGACGCGAGAGCATCAGCCCGACCACCACCGCCAACGCGACCAGCCACAACAGCATCACGGCGACGCGCAGCCCGGCGGCTGGCGCTCGCGGAGGCACGGGCGCGGCGGCAGCTCTGGGCGCCGTCGGGGCCGCCGGCGGCTGCTCGAGCGCCCGCTGACGCGGGGCCCCGATCGGCTGGCGCGGGGCAAGCGGGCGCGGCATGGGACCGGGGTAGCGCCCGTTGAGTTGGCCGGAGGCGATCAGCTGGGACAGGGTTCGCTGCCACTCTCCGGCCGGGGGGCGGTTGGCCGCATCTCGCTCGAGCGCCCGGTACAGGAGATCGCGCAACTCGTGCGGCACGTGTCTCAGGTGCGGCGCGAGCGAGCGCGCGTCGTGCGAGCGAGCGAACAGGCGCAGGACCACGAGCCCCAGCTTGTACGCGTCGGCGGCCCGCGTCCGTGGCGGCTCGCCGAAGTCCGCGGGAATGTCCCAATCGCCCGTCTCGACCGACGGCAGCGCCTGGCGGCCGCGGAACACCATCGAGTCGCAATCGATCAGGCACACCGCCGCGGCGCCGGCGCCGGCGCCGGCGCCGAGCGACACGAGCACGTTGCTCGGCGCGATGTCGCTCGCCACGATCGCGTGGCGATGGAGAAACGCCAGCGCGTCGCTGACCCGCTCGGCCACCCGCGCGCGGGCGACCGTGTCCAGGCGGATGTCGAGGCCGCGCAGCTGCAGGTAGACGTCGGCGCCGAGCAGGTGCTCGAGCGCGAGCAGCACGTTCTCGCGCCGTCCGCTGGGCATCACGAACGGCGCCGAGAAGCGCCTGCTCACGTCCTGCATCACGATCCCGGCGGGGAGCCCGCGGGAGTTGACGACGCTGAGCGGCCAGGCCGCCAGCCGGTGCAGGCGCTCCCGCTGCCCGGGCTCGAGCGACCCGCCCCACGCGACCATCGCTGCGAGCACCTGCGCGGCGGCAGGCGACGCCGCTCGCCGGTAGAGCTTGACCACGACCGGAACGCCGCCCAGGCCAAGCGCCGCATGTGCAGGCCGGTAGACGCGGCCTTGCCCGCCTTGGCGGCTGATCGGCACGAGCTCGCCAAACGCGTCGAGCCGCACCTGGAGCGTTTCGCCCGCGGCGCGCGGCACCGCGTGGAGGCCACGGAGATCGGCGACCGCGCCGAGATCCCGCCGCGCTGCGATTCGAACGCGAGGCGGGCGCTGTGGTGCGGCGTCGCTGTCGGCCACGCTCATCGCTCGCACCAGATCGCGACTGCGCTGCGATCGTCGTCGTAGGTGCTACGGCTGAAATCGAGCAGCCGGGCGAAATCAAGGATGTCCGGTGGCCGCGACAGCTCGCGGCACAGAGTCCGGCCCACGTCACCTCTGCCGTCCGCCAGCGGCAGCGCCAGCCCGTCGGTGCAAAGCAGCAGCACGCTTCCTGCAGTCAGCGTGCAGGCGCGCTCGTCGACCGTGCGCGCCGCCGCGGGGAGCGCCTTGACGCCTCCCCCGAGCAGCCCGTCGACGCTCTCGGTCTCGCCGACGATCGGCACGAACGCGCCACCGCTGAGCATGAACGCGGGCGAGTCGCCGACAGCTGCCAGCTGCACCGACGCCGACCGCTCGCCTGGGTCGTCACCGTGCTCGACGTGC
>Ga0187766_10002870_pt1 | contig 10121 bp, 10 predicted proteins | sample 0216_QUI02_MP05__4_FD_132971 | JGI IMG/M metagenome (GOLD analysis project Ga0187766, IMG submission 132971) | Tropical peat soil microbial communities from peatlands in Department of Meta, Colombia - 0216_QUI02_MP05_20_MG | ecosystem: Environmental > Terrestrial > Soil > Wetlands > Peat ...
GATCCACCGGCCTTGCCTGCGCTGAGGGAACTCGCTACGACCTTTTTTATGCTCGTACCGTGGAAGACGCACTGGCTTGCTTCGGGTCGAGAGTCCTCTATCCCTTGCGTCCGGTTCTCGAAGATGAAAGCGGGATGGAGCTTTCTTTGAAGGCCTGTGACAAACTGGCCGGCGGAGCACTTTCCAGAGAGCGCGTCGAAAAGTTGGATGATCAAGCACAATTGCTTGGATACCGGCTGGGCAGCCAGCTTTACGACGCTTATCTGCGAGGAGCCGTCAGCCGGACAGTTCTCCGGCGCTACTTCCTGGCCCATCTTGATCAGCCCGGCGCGGCTCGAAACTTGTGCCGGGAGATCATTCGCCGCATCGGCTCCAGCCGGAAAAAGCCGTGCGCGTCGGTGCGGTAGCCAGCCAGAATTGATTCCAATCCAGAGATTCTGACAGCGCTTTAAAAGAAGCCCAAATGAAGGTGCTAGTCTATGTAACGCGTTGAATGCCGACTGGTGTCTTTCTTGAACGCTGAATCCATCCGCAAGCTTTTCCAGCAAGTCCGCTCAGGAAGGCTATCGCCGGACGAAGCGGTTGAGCGGTTGCGTCATCTTCCTTTCGAAGACCTGGGATTTGCCAAGGTGGATCACCATCGCGTGCTGCGTGCGGGAATGCCGGAGGTGATCTTTGGCGAACGCAAAACGCCAGTGCAGGTCGCCCAAATCTTCGCGCGACTGGCTCGGCGTGGGGGCAATATTTTGGCAACCCACGCCACCCGCGAGCAATATGCGGCCGTGAGAAGGAAGATTCGAAAAGCGGAATTTCGTGAACCGGCACGCGCCATCGTCTTAAAGCGGGATCCCAAGAAATATGGGAAGGGAACTATTGCCGTGGTCTCGGCAGGAACAAGCGACATACCCATAGCCGAAGAAGCTGCGGTCACGGCCGAAGTCATGGGAAATGACGTCGAGCGGTTATATGACGTCGGCGTGGCCGGGATTCATCGTCTGCTGGCGAATCGAAGGACCCTGGCCCGGGCGAGAGTGCTGATCGTGTGTGCAGGCATGGAGGGCGCGTTGCCGAGCGTCGTCGGCGGCCTCGTCGGAGTTCCAGTAATTGCCGTGCCGACAAGCGTCGGGTATGGAGCGGCGTTTAAAGGAGTCGCCGCACTGCTGGGCATGATGAATTCCTGCGCTTCCAACGTCAGCGTGGTGAATATTGATAACGGATTCGGGGCGGGCTACGTTGCGTCGCTGATTAATCGGCTGTAATGACTCAGCGCTAAGTTGGCCACGGCCGCGGCCCAAGTTCCCGGCGAAAAAAAAGGCGCGGCCAAGAGCCGCGCCTTCCTCCGATCCCAACCTCTTACGAAGCTTTTTGTGGTTCCACTTGCAGGTAATTCTGCACACTGAATGCACCGAAAACCTGGTTGGCTCGGATGCCAGCAACGTTTTTATCCATCTGTGTCGCGACCGTGCCAAACAGGCTCAGCTTGCCATTGTCCACGACGATGCGAATCGGATATGCGGGATCAATCGCGTACCGGCTCAAAACCGGGTCACGATAGATCACACGCGCCGCCTTGATTCTGATCTGATCGTCGAAGATCGACGCTGGCGCGACCCGGATATCGTTCACGACATCCTTCACCCCGGGCATGTTGTTAACCAAAGCCAGAGCGGAATCGCGATCATGATCGGTCCGCACATCGCCGCTCACAACTGCTACTCCGTTTTGGACGGATGCGGTTACGTAATTGAACAGGTTGTCGTAGCCCATACGATCGTAATAAAGCTTGCGATCCAATTGCGCCGCCAGTTGAGCATCCGGAACGTCTTTGCCGGCCACGGCAATCAGGTTGCGCACACCCTGGACGTTGGCCAGCTTGCGGATTCTCTTTGCCGCGTCCAGCTTTTGCTGGTAGACGTCGACGCTACCCGTCAAGGTCACAATGCCATCCTCAACGGTGGTATGAACGTCGTGAAATTCCTTTTTGCTTGCCAGTTTCTCGGTAACTTTGCTTTGGATCGACCCATCGTAACGGGCCGCTCCGGTCTGCGCGCTCAGCCCCACGCCGAAAGCGCAGATTGCCAGCAGTAAGCTCCCAACTCGAAGAATGTTTTTCATTGTTTTCCTCCCATCCTCGCTGGGATAAACCCACCCGCTTCCCAAAAGTTTTATTAACCGGTTAGTTAATTGATTGGATGCCGGAATTAGCGGGGCGCTCGTAAAGATTTGTAGGGCTTGTAAATAGTTGTTGTATATTCACCTGACCAGGCTTGGTTTGGGCGCACACATGCGTTTCGGTTGGCCAGCCCGGTCCGCACCCGGAGGAGGCTCGAAGATGCCAGAAAAGATGAAGGGATCAACATTGCGCTCGTGTGGGCTCGCGGTGCTGCGGATTGTGGTGGGTGTGATCTTCGTGATGCACGGCTGGCAGAAGCTTTCCTGGGGATTCGAGCACGTCGCTGAATTTCTGGGTTCGCTTCACGTACCCATGCCGACGGTGGCAGCGGTGGTGCTTACCTTAGTCGAACTGCTGGGCGGAATCGCCCTGATTCTTGGTGTGCTGGTGCGCTATGTCGCGGCAATGCTGGCCATCGACATGCTGGCCGCAATCATCCTCGTTCATTTCAAGAATGGCTTCTTTGCGTCCAAGGGCGGTGTGGAATTCCCGCTGCTGCTCCTGGCGGCCAATATTGATCTGATGTTGTCTGGTGCTGGGGCCCTGAGCGTGAGCGCGCTGCGCAGGAAGGCAGCCCCGGGACCCTAGCCGCGGCGAGGGCGTCCGCCGGACCGTCCGCGGTTCTTTGAAGCTTCCCCGAATACCCGCGCGAAGACCTTGTCTACATTTTTCAACTGCCGCTTCAAATCAAAAGCTCGCTCGACTTGCCTGGCTGGAACACGGCCAGTAATGAATTTATCTTTCAGAACCGACTCGCGAAAATTCTTCCCGTCCTGCCAGGCGCGCATCGCATGCTTCTGTACCAGACGGTAGGCATCTTCCCGGGACAGGCCGTGCTCCACCAGATCCAGTAGAAGCTGGCCGCTGAAAACCAGGCCACCCGTACTCTCGAGGTTTTGCAGCATGCGCTTCGGGTGGACGAACATCGTGTCGATCAGGTTGGCGGTCTTCTGCAGCATGTAATCAACCAGAGTCGTGGAGTCGGGAATGATGATTCGCTCCACCGATGAATGGGAGATATCACGCTCATGCCACAAAGCGACATTTTCGAATGCCGCCTGAGCATTGGAGCGCACCACGCGCGCTAATCCGCTGATCTGTTCGCAAGTGACGGGATTTCGTTTGTGCGGCATCGCCGAGGACCCCTTTTGTTTGCTGCTGAAGAACTCCTCGGCTTCGCGCACCTCAGTTCGCTGCAGGTGCCGAATCTCGGTTGCAATCTTATCCAATGTACTGGCGATGACCGCGAGCGTTGCCAGGTAATATGCGTGACGGTCGCGCTGAATCACCTGGGAAGAAATAGCGGCGGCCTTCAATTCCAGCCGCGCACAAATCGCTTCTTCCAGCTCGGGCGTAAGGTGAGCGAACGTGCCGACGGCCCCGGAAAATTTTCCTACACGCATGTCTTCCGCAGCCCGCGCAAAGCGCTCAATGTTGCGCTGCGTTTCGGAATACCAGTTAGCCAGCTTCAGTCCAAATGTGATCGGCTCTGCATGCACCCCGTGAGTTCGCCCCACCATGGGCGTGTCTTTAAACTCCCACGCACGGCGCTTGAGGACAGCCGCCAATCGATCCAGGTCAGCGGCAATGACCTGCGAAGCCTGGCCGATCAGCAACGCCTGCGCCGTATCCACCACATCGTTCGAAGTCAGGCCATAGTGGAACCATCGCGCCTGCGGTCCGACGATTTCAGCAACTGCCGTGGTAAACGCGATGACATCATGACGAACCTCGGCTTCTATTTCGTGGATACGCTGAAGATCGAAATCGGCCCGATCACGAATCGCCTTAGCGGCATCTTGCGGTACGATGCCGGCCGCAGCCAGCGTCTCGGTCGCCGCGACCTCTACCGTGAGCCACATGCGAAAGCGGTTCTCGTCACTCCAGATGCGGCCCATTTCCGGGCGTGTGTAACGCGGAATCACCTGTTCTGACCTTTCATTTCATTCGACGGCAACTGCGACATTGGGTTGCGGTTCGCGGAACTAGGGATTCTAAATGGATCGTTCCATCTTGTGTAGAGCGGGCATTTTTGCCCGCGTCCCCCGTGGCTTGAATCAGCTGCGAACAAGAATGTCCGCCCTACACGTTTCCAGTTTCCTCGAAGCCGCACGGCGCGGACGACATTCGATCAAACAAAACTAAACCAGACTACGCTAATGCTAGCCGTCCCGAGTACAATCGCTGCAATGAATGCACAACCGAATTATGCAGCCATGCTGACGACTGCGATCGGCGAGGCGCGGAAAGGGCTGTCGGAAGGCGGTATCCCGATTGGCGCAGCGATCTTCGATCAATCCGGGCGCCTGTTGGGAGCAGGCCACAATCGCCGCGTGCAGAACGGCGACCCCTCCATGCATGGCGAAACCGACGCCTTCCGCAATGCAGGGCGTCAGCGCAGCTACCGCAATCTCATTATGGTGACCACCCTGGCTCCGTGCTGGTATTGCAGCGGACTGGTGCGCCAGTTCGGATTCCGTACTGTCGTCGTGGGTGAAAGCCGGAACTTCCAGGGTGGCGTGGAGTGGCTCCGGTCCCTCGGTGTGAACGTAATCGATCTCAACTCCGAAGAGTGTGTGAAGCTGCTGGCCGATTACATTCGCCAACATCCGGAAATCTGGAACGAAGATATCGGAGAAGAGTGAATGCCGACGTTTGAAGACTGGGGATTACTGCTCCTTTATTCTCGGCATTGCCTAAGCAGAACCGCGTCTCGCAGCCCGAGCGGCCCGCAACCCTCTGATCAGAACCAGCTTAGCATCGAGATCAGAGTCACTGCCCGGTCGTACGAAGGTAATATCGTCAGCTCGCATGGCGCGGAGTAACATGCCTCAGACTCTGCATTGTGGGGATGGCATGACTCCAATCAAACACTTCATCTGGGTTACAGCGTTGGTGGCCTCAACTTCCGCCCTGAGTTACGGGCAATCGCTCGGCGATGTGGCGCGTGAGCAACGTCAAAAACAGCAGGCCGCTAAGGAACAAGCGGCGCACAAAGTTATTACCAACGAGGATCTGCCCGAGCATCCCGAGGCGGCGGATGATACGTCCCGCAGCACAGAAGACGACGACCCAGCGGCGGATTCGGTCGAAAAGAAGCCGGCTGAGCAGTGGAAGCAGGAAATCCAGGAACAGAAGCAATCGGTTGCGAGCCTGCAGGCCCAGATCGAGCAACTGAACTCGTCGATTCACTTTGCTCCCGGAAATTGCGTGCGCAATTGCGTGCAATACAACCAACATCAGGTTGACAAGCAAGATGAAGTGCGACGGGCGCAGGCCGAACTGGAACAGCAGAAAAAGAGATTAGAAGAACTGCAAGAAGCCGCTCGCAAGCAGGGTTATGGGAATTCCGTTTACGAGCCCTGAGGGATTCGTCGAGGGGCGCAGGCTTATTTTCGACGATTGTTCGGAGACGCAGGAGCTACCATCGGCCGCCGGACGGGGACAATGGCGCCGCGTGACGGATCGGCCGCCGCGGAGGCCCGAGAAAGCACCTCTTCCTGAATGTATTTCACGAAATCCTGAATCTGCCGCTGCATCTCCTCCATGCGTTCACGCATTTGCAGGATGATCGCAATCCCGCTGATGTTCACGGCCAGATCGCGGGCGAGAGTAAGGATGAACTCCAGCCTTTGCAAATCTTCATCCGTATAAAGCCGCGTGTTGCCCTCGGTTCGTGAGGGCTTGAGCAGCCCTTCGCGCTCGTAAAGACGTAAGGTCTGGGGATGAATGCCATACATCTCGGCGACCGCCGAGATCATGTAGGCGCCTCTAGACTTCCGTTTCGTCACGGGGTTCCCTCGCTGCGCTCGGGATTTCGCCTGCGGTCTCCCGCTGCGCTCACGCCCGCAAAGCGGCTCAACATGTAGGCACCCTTGGATTTTCGCTTCGTCATGGTTGTGCGACCACGCGGGGACAGCTGCCCTCGGCTGTCCGGCGGAGCAAAGCTCCGCAATTATTAAAACATAAGCGGCAGCGGAAGGCGGAATCCTGCAGGCAAAGCACAGAGGCACAGAGGACCGCAGCGGGCTTCTTCTGTGAAAAACTCCGTGACCTCTGTGGTTAGATTCTAAGTGACTGGTCTTTCCTGAGGTGCGGGCGCCCATCCCTCAGGCCTAAGGGCATGATTGAGCAAATATGCGACCACGCCGGCGGCGATCAGCAGCATTCCGAAAGCGAAAGAGCTCATGCCGAGTACGTGCTCGTTCTCGCTGCGAACAACCGAGAAACCCAACAGCAGCATTGGGGCGATACCGACGCCAATGGCTCCCAGCATTCCCCCGGGGACACGGAAGGCGCGCGGCAAATCCGGCTCGCGAACGCGAAGTACCACCAGCGCGGCGAATTCCAGCGCCAGACTGGCGCCATAGAGAAGAATGTCAAGTGTAACCAGCCGCTCGAAGCCGAGGCCAAGACACATCGCCCAGCAGATGGCCAAGGCAATGATTGCGACCCACGGCGCCCGCGTACGCGGATGCAGCTTGCCAAAAAACCTGGGCAGCATGCCATCCTGCGCCATGGCGAGCGGCAGCCGGGAATAGCTCATCACGAGCGCATTAAACATTCCGAAGCCGCTAATGATTCCGCCCAGAGCCAGGCCAAACCGAAGAAGCGAGCCTCCCAGCATGCCCGCAATGTCGGCCCAGAATCCGGTATCCCAGGCGGCGGGGGAAAGTCCAGTCATCCACATCGCAGCGACCGGAACAATGTAGCTGAGAGCCACGATCATCACTGCAACTAACATCGCGCGAGGATAAGTGCGCTGCGGGCGCTCGACTTCCGTGGCGATGGTCGAGGCGTTATCCCAGCCCATGTAGTTCCACATGCAAATCAGAAGCCCGGTCAGAATATCCACATTGGCATTTGCCGGTTTGACCACGGCGGCAAGTGCGCCAACCTTGAACGGCGCGATGCAAACGATCGCGATGAAAGGCGCCGATAGCGCAAAGAACAGCCAAAGCGAAGTCGTCGAAACCACGCGCACTCCGGCTATGTTGAGCAACGCGCAGACAATCACCACGCCCAGTGCGACCATCACGCCACGATGTCCGACAGCGAACCACGGGAACAAGCGGTCGAGGTAAAGTACAAACAGCGTCGGGTAAATCGCCATGTCAAAAATCGAAGCGACGAGCGAGAGCCAGGCCTCCTGAAATCCCCAGAAATTTCCCATCGCGCGTCGCACCCAGGCGTAGTAGCCCCCTTCATAAGGCAGTGCGCTCGAAAGCTCGCCAATCATGAACGCAGTCGGCAAACTCCAGAGTATGGGAGTGAGGAGAAGGATGAGAATTGCGCGCCCGTAGCCGGCGCCGTGCACGATGTCTTCGGTACCATAGGTGCCGCCGGAAACCATGAAAAACGTGGCAGCCACCAGCGGCCACAGCGTGAGCCGAACAGACTTTTTCCTGGAAACAATTAGACTTGGCGATTCAAGCGGTTGGTGCGAAGCAGTAGCGGTTGCCAATTTCGATGGCTTCCTCCCTCGGGCGAATCACTCTCGGCCACCTCGTCTCCCTTGTTGCGAGGCTCCCGGTGACTTAGATTCCGGGCATTGGGCCGAAGTTAGTTCGCAGGTTAGAGATTACGGCAAATTTCCACAGATGCAACAAATTTCTTGCAAAATTTTGTAAGCAGGCGGGCTGGTACGGGAGTAATGAAACAGCCCGCGTCGCCAGTCGAATCGCCGTTACCAACTTGTTAGGTGCATTCCGAATCGTTATCATGCCGCGAACACTTTGGAGGCCCCCGTGAAACTACCGTTGCTCGTAATCGCTCTTACTCTCACTGCTCTGCCTTTGACGCAGACTTCGCAAGCTCAAAATGCCTTCACCCCTAGCCAGGTGAAGTTCGGACCAGCCCCGCCGTTTATCCCGCCCGGCGCCCAATTAGCGGTTCTGGAGGGTGATCCAATGGCCTCATCCGGTGACTACACAATCCGCCTGAAGATGCCGGACGGCTACAAGATTGCCCCTCACACGCATCCCCAGCGGGAAAACGTGACTGTTCTCTCGGGAACCCTGAAAGTGGGGATGGGCGACAAGTTCGAAGAGGCCAAGATGATGAGCTTTGGGTCAGGCAGCTTTGCCTATCTTGACCCCAGCATGCATCACTACGCGGCCGCATCGGGGGAAACTGTAATCCAGATCCACGGTGCATCCCCGGTGCAGTTCAATTACATCAACCCAGCGGATGATCCCAGCAAGAAGTAGCAGGAAGGAGGGCCGGGGCCAGGTGGCCCGGCCCTGAGTTCAGATTTTGCTCCAAAGCTCGGCACGCGGGTCCTCGGGATTCAGCTTGGCGAGCTCTCGCAGCAGTTCTTTTGTCTTCTCGTCGCGAGGCATGGGCACGGTAATTTTGATCTCGACGATTTCGTCTCCGCGCGTGCCTTCTTTTGTTGCCGAAGGTACACCTTTTTCTCGTAGCCGGAGCTTCTGACCGGACTGCGTTCCGGGCGGAATCTTGAGCATCGCCCGTCCGTCAATGGTCGGGACTTCGACCTTGGCTCCTAAAGCCGCTTCCGAAGCCGTAACCGGCACCATCAGGTAGATATCATCACCCTCGCGTCGGAAGATGGGATGAGTTCCGGTGCGAATGATGACATAAAGGTCTCCCGGTGCACCCCCATGGGGTCCGGCGTTGCCTTTGCCGGGAATGCGGATACGCTGCCCATCCCGCGTACCCGGTTTGATTCGAACCTCCAACGGCTCAGTACGCTCGATCACGCCTTCGCCATGGCACATGGGGCAAGTTGAAATGTTCTTGCCGGTGCCGTGGCAGCGTGGACAGGTCACGTTGAACTTCATGCGCCCGCCGGTCTGGGTCACCTGGCCGGTCCCATTGCACTCGGGACATTTCCCCGGCGACTCAATGAAGCCCTGCCCATGGCAGTCACTGCAGGTGTCGTAGCGGGTAACGTTCAGTCGCATGACGCCGCCGCGGATGGCGGTCCAGAAGGGCACGTTGACCTGGTATTCCAAGTCGGATCCGGGTTCGGGGCCTTCCTCAGCCGCCGGCGCACCCCCCCGCCCGCCGAAGATCCCGGAAAAAATATCGCGAAAGCCCCCAGTTCCACCGCTGCTTTTGCGGCCACGGGAGCTATCAACCATGTCAGAGAAATCAAACCCGCCGAAATCGAACTGAACGCCCCTCTGACCGCCAGGACCCGCTTGTCCGTCCGGCGTGTCGGCACCGGGGAAACCTCCGAAGCCGCCAGCTCCAGTCGGCCCGCCGCGAGCATAAGCCTCGGCCGCTGCCGGATCGATGTTGTCGGAATAGAACCCAAGCTGATCGTAGATCTTGCGCTTCTTGGGGTCGCTGAGAACGTCGTTGGCTTCGGAGAGGGCCTTGAATTTTTCTTCGGCTGACTTGTCTCCCGGATTGACGTCGGGATGGTACTTGCGGGCAAGCTTGCGGAAAGCCTTGCGAATCTCCTCGGCCGACGCCGACTTCTTTACCCCTAGAGTCTCGTAGTAGTCTTTCTTGGTCGTCGTCGCCATGAGCTAGCTAATTCGTGTCATCCTGAGCGAAATCGCCGTTCGCGGAGCGAACGACGATACAGTCGAAGGATCCCATACTGCAAGGGCCACCTGAAGCCCGTCGGGGAGTTCTCTCGATCGGTTCGGCAGCATTGGTGAGAATGCCTATTCACGCTCGTCTTTATACCGGCGGTGTGCGATCCTTCGACTCCGCTCAGGATGACAGCCGATTGATTTCGGCTGGATTCTCCGTCTTCCACTTCACCGCATCCACGTACACTGCCATGCGATTCATTCCTGTCGGAGTAGGTGCAAACACGTAAAGCTTATTCTCCTGCTCCACAAATGCTAAAAAGTACTGTTGTCCGTTTACTTCAAACTTCAATGTATTCCCCTTCCTGATTTCTGAAACGTAAGCCACGGACCTCTGAGGAGCGTTGCTCCCCCAATCCGTGGCCAATCGCTCGCGGGCA
>Ga0187766_10002871_pt1 | contig 10120 bp, 7 predicted proteins | sample 0216_QUI02_MP05__4_FD_132971 | JGI IMG/M metagenome (GOLD analysis project Ga0187766, IMG submission 132971) | Tropical peat soil microbial communities from peatlands in Department of Meta, Colombia - 0216_QUI02_MP05_20_MG | ecosystem: Environmental > Terrestrial > Soil > Wetlands > Peat ...
GCCCAGCGGGCGGCGCGCTTGTCATCGGTAACGATAAGCTGGAAAGGGCCGGAGTTGCCGAGTGGCTGGCCGTCGCGGGAGTCGGCGACGAGGACCTGTCCAGCGTGAAAGTCAGGGTCAACCTCAGCGAGCGCAAGTATGACGGCATAGCCATCCGTGCCGGCGGCGACGAGACAACTGGTGAGCGCTTCTCTGCGAAGAGCGCTTCCGAGCGGTGCCTTGACGGCCGCAAGCAGCGTGGCGAGAGGAACCCCGGCATAAGTCTCTGTGGCGTTGCTATGGCCGTTGTGCACGGACACGGTTGTGTGCGGGAGGGCGCGGAAGTCCGCCACAGCAAGTTCCACCGGAGTATGCGCGCGGACTTGCGTGCCGGGCTGGGCGGATGCTAGCTTGCGGCGCGCAAGCCTGAAACGAGGAGAGTAGCAATGGACACAGGTTCTTCGACAGGGATGCCGGGAGCAGTTCAGCTCAACTCTGCACTGCTGATCCTGCGCCTGGCGAGCGCGATGGTCTTTCTTTATCACGGGAGCGCGATTCTGTTTGGCCTGCTGGGTGGCCCGGGGCCGCAGGGCTTCGCGGATTACCTGCACGTGCCGGTTATCGTGGGCTATCTGGTGGGACTGGCGCAGTTCTGCGGCGGACTGGCCATGCTGACCGGCGCGTTTGTCCGCGCAGGCGCGCTGTGCATCATGGTCGTAATGGTAGGAGCCATCTTTCTCGTGCACCTGCCGAAGGGCTTCGACATCGGAAAGGGCGGCTACGAATATGCGCTCTCGGAATTTCTACTGGCGCTGGCTCTGCTGATTCTCGGTGGGGGCGCATACGGACTGGCCGGCGTGCTGCCGGGCGCGCTGAAGAAGTGTTGAGGAAGGCGGCGAGGGCCGGCGGCAAACGAACCAGCTAGGGAAGGATGTTCTTTCCGTCTGCCGACGGGAACGGAACACCGAGGCGCGCCGCGAGCGTGGGAGCGACGTCGCGCATGTCAATGACGCCCAGCGAACGTCCCGCGGGCACGCCGGGGCCCACCAGGAAAAACGCAGCGCGCAACTCGGGCAGGTCCGGCAGGTAGCCGTGGGTCCCGCCGTGTTTGATTTCGCGGAGCACCGGCCCATCGAGGGATGAGCCGGTCCTCCAGCCGGGCTTCAGCGCGACGAAGAAGGACACCGGGGGAAATCCCCCCCGGGCGTGAACCTCCTCGGCGTCAAGGATGCGGTCGATGCCGTTAGCGGGATCGCTCTTGACGATGTCCAGAACGGCCCGGACCCGGGCGAGCACCGCTGTGTCCGATGGGTTCTTCAGCACAACGGTGGTTGAGCCGCTGCAGTTCCATGGCGACGCGACCCAGTCCTTCACCTTTCCCTTTTCATCGAGGGTGAGCAGTCCCGCCGAGATGAAGACCGGGAAAAGATCGAGTTCGTGATGAATGCTCACGAAGCCGTGGTCGGAAACGACTGCGAAATACGCGGCCGGAGCAAGACGTTCCGCGGCGTCGCGAATGCGCCCGATGATCGGATCGAGCCCTTCGAGGATGGCTATCGAATCCGGAGAGAAAGGGCCGGTTTCGTGCTCGATATGGTCGAGCGAGGCAAGGTGCAAAAGCAGAAGACGCGGATGCTTCTTTTCGAGCAAGGCGACCGCGTACTGCCCGCGGACTTCGTCTGCTGCAAGGCTGTTATCAATGCCCCCGGCGTAGGGCCCAAGGGACGGTTCAAGCTCGGCCAGCAGCCCCGGCGTGGCCATGACACGCAGAAGCTTACGATCGTCGGGCGTGCTGGCACGCCAGAATTCCGGGATGTTCCAGGTGATGCGGGCGCCCACCGTCACGGGCCACTGGATGCTGGCGGTGGTCATGCCGGCCTGGGCGGCTGCGTCCCAGAGCGTCGGGACTCGAATGTCCTCGGCGTACCAATACCAGCCCTCCTGGTTCTTGCGCAGGGGATCGAAAACCAAGTTGTTCAGGATGCCGTGCTTGGCCGGCCAGGCTCCCGTGACCAGAGTCGTGTGGCTCGGATAGGTGACAGTCGGCACGACGCCCTGCACGCCCTCGGCGTGGGCGCCTTCGCGAAGAAGGCGCCGGAGATTGGGGATTCCCGCGTTGTGGGCGTCGGCGGCTGTCACGTAGTCCGGGCGCAAGCCATCCACGGAAATAAGGACCAGGATCGGACCCGAAGCCGGCGAAACCGACACGGCAAGAGAACAGAAAACTGCCACTGCGAGGACAGCGATGAGCGCAGACGCGCTAAGGGCCGCTCGGCGAAAGGAACCTCTCATAGCGCCGGGAAGAATAGACCAGAATGTGCCGGCGGGGACAACGAAAAGACTGTGAACGGGAGATGAACGCCGGACGGGAGAGCCGGCGAATGCGGCCGGGGACCGGGTATGGCATTCTTAGGTGTGATATAGGGGTGTTTGCAACTCGTCTCGACGGCCGGGGTTGGAACGCCCCGGCTGGTGATGCAGTCTTTCGCTGATCGGCGCGACGTTTGTTAGCTCGGCGCGCCGCTTTTCTGAACTTTTCACAGGTGGTGCCGATGAGCATCCCAACGAACGGGGCGCGACTGCGCAATGTGCACGTGAGCGAGGTGGCCACGGCTGTGCCCGCGCATGCGGTCACGATCGAGGACGTGCGCTACTATCTGGGGCGCGTGTTCGACCTCCCGGCTCGCCGCCTGGAGGCGATGATGGACATCGTCGGGAACGTCAAGGTGCGCCGGCGGTTCTCGATCTTTCCCACCGAATACACCATCGAGCCCAGGTCCCTTTCCAAGACCAACGAAGAGTACATCGAGCATTCCGTGTCCTTGGGACAGAGAGTCGCGGAAGAGTGCCTGGAAAAAGCCGGCGTGCGTCCGGAGGAAGTGGACGCGCTGATTACCGTTTCCTGCACGGGTTACATGATTCCGTCGATGGATGCGCACCTCCTGAACCGCATGGGCTTCCGCACGGACGTGCGGCGCATGCCGTTCACGGAACTCGGGTGCGTAGCCGGAGCGATGGCCCTGAGCCGGGCGGCGGATTTTCTGCGCGGGTACCCGGACGCGAAAGCCCTGGTCATTTCCGTGGAGCTGCCTTCTCTGACCTTCCAGCGTAGGGACCTTTCTCAGGCGAATCTGATCTCTTCCATGCTGTTCGGCGACGGTGCCGCCGCCGCCCTGGTGAACGGTAAGCCCGGCAAAGGCCCGCGCATTCTCGCAACCCAGGGGTTCACGGTCCCGAACACCCTCGACACGCTGGGCTTCGATCTGCGCGACTCCGGCTTCCACATCGTCCTGGCGAAGGAGCTGCCGGAGTTGCTGAAGGGACAGATTCGCGACTTGGTGGACGGCTTTCTGACCTCGCAGGGGCTCGAGCGCGAGCAGATCGCGGCGTGGCTGCTGCATCCGGGGGGCGCCCGCCTCCTCGAGAACGTCGAGCAGCAGCTCGGCATCCCCCGTGAGAAAACGCAAATCTCCTGGGACGTCCTGGGCGGCTACGGAAACCTGTCCAGCGCCACGATGTTGTTCATTCTGAAGGAATGGATCGAAAAACGGCCGCTGCCGCCCGGCTCGTACGCCGTGGCGGCCGGGTTCGGCCCGGGGTTCAGCATGGAGCTGCTGCTGTTGCAATGGACCTAAGCGTCAAGGCGTTTCTCGGCTTGCTTGCGTTTGTGGGAGTGACCCGCGTCGTGGAGATGGCCATCTCCCGCCGCAACCAGCGTGCGCTGGCGGCGCGGGGCGCGAGGAAAATCCCCGAGCGGGTTTTCCCGTGGATGGTGCTCGGGCACGCTGCGGTTCTGGCGGGAGCGGGGCTGGAAGTGGTGGCGCTGCGGCGCCCGTTCATTCCGCCGCTCGCGGCGGCGATGGGTGCGCTCTTTGTCCTGGCCACGGCCCTGCGCTGGTGGGTGGTACGAACACTCGGAACTCACTGGAATGTCCAGGTGATGGATTCCGGGAGGTTCGGGGTCGTGACCACGGGACCCTATGGCTTCGTGCGGCATCCAAATTATGTGGCGGTGTTTGTCGAACTCGTGGCGTTGCCGCTGATTCACACGGCGTGGCTCACGGCGCTGGCCAGCGCCGCAACCCAGGTCTTGATCCTGGCGCGGCGCATCAGCGTCGAGGAAGGCGTCTTGCTCAGCCACGCCGAGTATCGCGCAACGATGGGGCGCAAGGCGCGGTTCGTACCCGGGCTTTTTTGATGAAAACCGACGTAGCCATTGTGGGAGCGGGACTTGCCGGATCGACGCTGGCCATTGAGCTGGGCCGGCGCGGATACGGCGTCGCCGTCTTCGAGCAAAGCGAGTTCCCTCGCGAGAAACCCTGCGGAGAAGGTCTGATGCCCCGCGGCGTAGCGGCCCTGGAAGAGATGGGAATCGCGACGGAAAAGCTTGGCGCGGAGATCCGCGGGCTGCGCCTTTATTTTGGCGAGTGGCTCGCGGAAAACGCTTTTGGGGGTCGCGACGCCACCCGGCGGGTCATCGGACGCGGTATGCGGAGACGCGATCTGGATGCTGCGTTGGCGCGGCGCGCGAGCGAGACTCCTGGAGTGGTCCTGCACACAGGAATGCGTGTGAGCGCGCCTCTCGTCGAGCAGGGGCGTGTGACCGGTTTGGTCGTTGAAGGGCAGTCCGTGCGCGCCCCGCTGGTTGTGGCTGCGGACGGCGCGCGGTCGCGCATGCGGCACGCGCTGGGGCTCAACCTGGAGGCGCGGAAAAAACGCGTGGGCATGCGTATGCATTTCCGGCGCGGGGCGGGCTTCCCGGAGCAAACGCACGTGGAGATTTTTGCGGGGAAGGGCTACGAGTTGTACGTCACCCCGCTCCCGGAAGAGGAATTCCTCGTTGCTGCGCTCGTCGAGACGGAGGCTTTGCGCGGCCGCCCCGGGGAGGACTTCCGGCGCTGGTGCGGGGCACAGCCAGCGCTGCGCGAGCGGATGCGCGATGCCACGCCGGTAAGCGATCTCCTCACGGCCTCGCCCCTGTCCGGACGGGCGCGCCGAAGGGTTTTGCCCGGACTTGTTCTGCTGGGCGACGCAGCGGGTTTCACCGACCCCATTACGGCGGGCGGCATGACCGAGGCCCTCGAAACCGCGCGGATGCTTGCTGCGCACCTGGCTGCTGCGAAGCTGTGGAATGAAGATATCCTTGAAGCATTCGACAAAAGACGTGAAGCGGCGATGCGGGATGTTTCGAGGATGGCGGCGAGCTGCCTGTGGCTGACGCGCCATCCGAGATGGCTCGCGCCTGCGCTGCAAATCGCGTGCCGGGCGCCTCGGCTTACGCTCCACGCGATCGGAGCGGCGCGCGGCGTTCGGCGGCTTTTCGGAGATTCTCCCCGGCTCGAAGTGTCTCGGATCGCCGCATGAGTATCTAATAGGCATGTTGCGAAGAGCCACATGGCTGGTCTTTGCCGTCCTCGGCCTGCTGCTTGCTGCCCTGCAGCGTACGGAGGCGCAGTCCATCTTCGAATTCAGCGCGAGCCAGAGCAAACTGGAAATGGACGTCTATAAGGAAGGGTTTTTCAAGGCGTTCGGACACGACCACCTGGTCGGCGCAAGAGAATTTTCCGGCCGCGTTGTGGTGGATGAGACGCGCATGGAAAAATCGTCGGTGACGTTGCGTGTAAGCGCGAAGTCGCTGACGGTGATGGATCCGGATGCTTCGCCGAAGGACCGCAAAGAGATTCAGGACACCATGCAGGGAGAAACAGTCCTGGACGCGGCGAAGTTTCCGGAAATCGTGTTCACTTCGACAGGCGTAGGGGGAATCGGGGGGAAGGCCGGCGCCTGGCGCTTGACCGTCGAAGGGACCCTGAAACTCCACGGAACAGAGAGGAAGATTTCATTCCCGCTCAAGCTGAGTCTGAACGGTGGACAACTGGCGGCCGAGGGTGAACTCCGGCTGCGGCAAACGGACTTCGGGATCACTCCGATCAAAGTGGGCGGCGGGAGCGTGAAAGTGAAGGACGAGTTGCGTATCCGGTTCGAGGTCCGCGCGGGAATGAGCAAGCCGTGATCCTACGGCGTGCCATGACGGCGCTGCTGGCGGCAGCGGTGGCTGGCGGGTTCGTTCCCTCACCGCTTGCCGGCATGCGCCCCGTGTCAGAGACAGACGGAGGCGCCTTTCAATCCGTCCCGGAGCTCGAGGAGGGGTTTCGGCTGCTCTACGAACAGAAATTCCCCGAAGGCCGGGAAAAGTTCCTCGCCTGGGAAAAACAGCATCCCGATCAACCCTTCGGCCACATCGCCGTAGCGGCGAGCTACCTCTTCGAGGAGTTCTACGCTCAGGGCGTGCTCACCAGCGATTTCTTTCTGGACGACAAGAAGTTTCTGAAGGGTATCAGCGGTAAACCGGACGCCAAGCGGATGGAGGCTTTCCGGCAGGAGCGCGACCAGGCCATCACCACCGCGCGCGAGCGCCTGAAGAAAGACCCCAAGGACTCCGAGGGGCTCTTTGCCCTCACCCTCGCGGCCGGAATGGAGGCGGACGTGTTGAGCCTGCTGGAAAAGAAGAACTACGAGAGCCTGAAGCAGATTAAGGAGGGAGAGGCGCAAGCGAAGCGCCTCTTGGCCATCCGGCCGGATGCCGCGGATGCCTGGCTGGCTCTCGGCGCGTCCAACTACATTATCGGGTGCACATCCACGGCGACGCGCTTCGTGCTCTGGTTCGGCGGGGTTCATGGCGACCGCCAGGTAGGGATGGAGCAGTTGCAGAAGAGTGCGGACAACGGTCACTACCTGCGGCCCTACGCGAAGATTCTGCTCGCGCTGGCGGCGCGACGTGAAAAACAGAACGACCGGGCGCGAGAGCTGCTGCGGCAATTGAAAACGGAATTCCCCTCAAGCCCGCTTTTTGCTGCGGAATACAGCAAAGTAGAGATTCGAATGGTTCCGAGCCATTAGCCTCTCATTTCGTCTGAACTAACTGGTCTGTAGGTTAGCTTCCAAAGCTCATTCTTCCTATAAGAATTGGAATGCACTTCTACAAAACTGTGGGGAAGTGCGCCAGTTGGGGGGTTTTTTGCTCGCTGTACAAATGCCTGACTCCAGCGTTTTGAGTAGGTTACGGAAAGCCGTGCACTTTGTCCCAGAACGGTCTGGGAGTTGCGAGGATTGGGTACGACCGGGTCGTTTAGGTCTTGACGGCGAATCCAAGTCCGTTTGGTTGCAGGATGCGCCGGAGTTGTGGGTCGGTGTTCCACTTGGGATTCCTCGGTAATCTCGGACTTCAGCAACGGGCATGTGAGGTTCCGCTGGGTGGCTATGGTGTCCTACAACGCATACCAGGGTCGTTCTGACCGGTTCGAGCAGGTCGCTATTCTGTTGAGCTCAGGAGGGGAAATGTCAATTCGAAGAGCCGGGTCGTTGTTTGCTGCATTCGTGATCGGACTCGCCGTGCTGTTCTGCGCTGGACAGGCCGCGGGGCAGTCCACGGCTGCTTTCAGGGGAACGGTGCTCGATGCGCAGGGTGGCGCCGTCGCGGGGGCCAAAGTCACGCTCAAGAACCTGGGCACCGGGGTCGAGCGCTCCATGGACACCGACGCCACGGGCGGCTTCCTGTTTTCCGCGCTCGAAGTGGGAAACTACCGGATCGAGATCCGCAAGAGCGGGTTCAAAACGATCGTCGTGGACACCTACAAGATGGACGTGGGCACGACCGCCACGGAGAACTACACGCTGACCGTGGGAGACGTTGCGGAAACGCTTGAGGTGACCAGCGACGCCCCCATCATCGAAGCGTCCACGATGACCGTGGGACAGGTCATCAACCAGCGCACCGTGCAGGATATTCCGCTGAACGGGCGGCACTTTGTGGACTTGGCTCTGCTGATTCCGGGGACGGTCACACCGCCGGCCAACGGCTTCTTGACGGCTCCTCTGCGAGGTCAGGGCTCTTTTGCGTATAACACAGCTGGCAACCGCGAGACCGCAATCAATTTCATGATCAACGGCATCAACCTGAACGACATGGTCCAGAACCAGGTCACCTTCCAGCCGACGATCAACACCGTCGCGGAATTCAAGGTCGACAACTCCACTTACAGCGCAGAGTATGGCCGCAACTCCGGTTCGATCGTCAACATCGCCACGCGCTCGGGCACCGACCAGTTCCACGGCGAAGCCTACGATTTCATCCGCAACGAATTCTTCGACGCGCGCAACGCCTTTAACCGTACCACGGTGACAAGCGGCGGGGTCACCACCCCAAATCCGATTTCGCCCTTCAAGCGCAACCAGTTCGGCGGCGACTTCGGCGGCCCGATCCATAAAGGAACGACCTTTTTCTTCCTGAGCTACGAGGGTCTGCGCCAGCGGCAAGGCTTGACGCTTTCGAATCCCGTGCTGGACAACCCGACCCGCGCGGCGATCCTCGCCGGATCCGCGCCGGTGGCGAAGGCGCTCATCACCTCTGGACTTATCCCGGCGCCCAACGGTTCGCTTGGAGGAGTGCCGGCCTTTTTGGGATCGGGCGTTGCTCCCGTAAACATCGACCAGGGCACCGCGGACTTCAGCCAGCGGTTCGGCGCGAACGACACCCTGCACGCCTACTATGTTTACCAGCGCGACCAGCGCATCGAGTCGGGAGCCACCGGCGGCGCAGTAATTCCCGGCTTTGGCGATACGCGCGAAGGCCACCGCCAAGTCCTGACCGTCAACGAAACGCACGTTTTTAGCCCGACGCTGGTGAACGAGTTGCGCCTGGGGGCCAACCGCATTCACATCACCTTCATCTCGAATAATCAGACCGATCCGGGCTCCGTTGGTCTCGGATCCGCCCTGGGCCCGAACGAACAGATTCTGCCCGTAATCGTTCTCAACTTCTTGAGTCCTGCTCTGACGATCGGCAACGAGCGGAATTTTCCGCAGGGCCGCGGCGACACCACCTTCGCCATCGCGGACACGCTCGGCTGGACCCACGGGCGCCACGCCTGGAGGTTTGGCGTGGAATGGCGCGACTTCCGCAACAACAACTTCAACGGCGACCCGGGCCAGATCGTCTACAACACCCTCGCACAATTCGAGACCGATACGCCGGCCACGGCGGCGCGGATTGTCGGCAACGTCGCCAACCGCATCAACGAGCCCGCTCTGGACTTCTTCGTGGTGGACAGCTTCAAGCTCAAGCCGTCGTTCACGCTGGAACTTGGACTGCGCTACTCCTGGAACTTCACGCCCACCGAGGCGCTGGATCGCTTCACCACGCTCAATTTCGTGCCGGGATTTGCGACCAGTTCGCTCGTTCCGGTCAGCGAGCCCTACGCGCAGAACAACACGAACTTCCAGCCGCGCCTGGGCTTCGCCTGGGACGTCTTCCGGAACGGAAAGACGGTGCTGCGCGCCGGCTATGGTTACCAGGTGGACGAGCCTATCAGCGGCTTCGTCACCGGTTTGAACTCCAACCCGCCGTTCGCGCTGCCCATCAGCGTCACCGTCGCAACGCCGCTCACCGCCTTGGGCGCCAACTTCATTCCGGGCCCGGTGGTCAAGAACCTGTCTCCCTCGGTAATCGATCCGGACTTCAAGAACGCCTACGTGCAGTCCTGGAACCTCAACGTGCAGCAGGAACTGGGTCATACCTTTGCACTCATGGTCGGCTACTTCGGCAGCAAGGGAACCCACCTTGAGGTGGACCACAACCTCAACCAGTTGACCGCCTTCGGCGTGGCTAACACCCTGGCGGCTCCCAACGTGCCGTTCTTTGCGCTGTCCACGTCGAGCCCGATTCTGCCGAGCACGAGCCTTGTGAATCCCAATACGCTGTCGAGCAACCTGCGTATCCGCCGCAGCGACGGCAACTCGAACTACAACGCGCTGTGGGTCACGGCGAACAAGCGGCTGGGGAACGGCCTGCAGTTCAACGCCTCCTACACGTGGTCGCACTCGATTGACGACGTTTCGCAGGACAACAACGGCATTCTCCTGCCCGACAGCACGAACCTGGCTAGCGGCCGTGGCCCTTCGGACTTCGACGCGCGCCACCGCTTCGTGATCAACGCCATTTACGACCTGCCGTTCAAGGGCAACCGCTTCGTCAGCGGCTGGGAGATTGCTCCGATCGTGAGCGCGCAGAGCGGGAACCCCTTCAACGTGATCGTGTCCACCACGTCGATCACCGGCGTAGCCACGGTGACGCCAATCGTGA
>Ga0187766_10002873_pt1 | contig 10117 bp, 10 predicted proteins | sample 0216_QUI02_MP05__4_FD_132971 | JGI IMG/M metagenome (GOLD analysis project Ga0187766, IMG submission 132971) | Tropical peat soil microbial communities from peatlands in Department of Meta, Colombia - 0216_QUI02_MP05_20_MG | ecosystem: Environmental > Terrestrial > Soil > Wetlands > Peat ...
ATGTACAGATTCGACTGCCGGGTCTCGGCCTTGAGCGCGACGACCTCGGGCCCGAACGTCCGCGGGGAAACGGGGTTCAGGTGGCGGCCCTCCAGCTGCCGGTAGCGGGCGACACCGCCATTGCTCACTCGGCCGTCGATCGCCGTGACCACCTCGACGCGCCCCGACCAGTTCTCCGGAACCAGTGTCCACTCGATCCCCGCGTGGTGCGCGTCGCCCATACTGACGAACCGGCGGCTGTGCAGCGTCGTCTCCCGGCCGCTGAGATCACGGAAACGAACATGGCGGACGACAGTCGCGTACCGGATGTCCAGTTCGTGTCGGTAACCGAGCAGATCCACGTCGGCGAGCCTGATCGCCTCCCCGCCCTCGATGCGCAGCTGGAGGACCAGCCAGTTCGGCATGTTAACCAGATCCTCGTTGAGCACGGGCACACTGCTCAGGATCGTCGTCTCGCGGTTGTAACCGCCGTGTACGTAGGTGCCGGGATAATGCACACCGTCGGCTTCCTCCCACTCCGCCGCCCCGCGCGTGCACAGGTAGCCGTTGCCCGTCGAGGTCAGCGCTTCACGAAGCCCCTCAGACTCAGGCTCAAAGCCGTCGTACGTGAGCAAGAAACCGTCCACGGCACCTCCTCGCCGCCTCGGCACGCCGCAGCCTCACGCACCGGAGTTCCCCCAGCACAATTAGCCAGACCCGCAGAACACCACCTCCATCCCGTACCCGCGGGTCGGCGGGCCGGCTGCCGGGCCTCCTCACCAACGCTGCGCCCCGGGCACGGTCGGAGGCCGCCCGCGTCGAAGGTGTACCCAGTCCACCCCGTCCGCACCGCCGCGCGAGATGAATAATCGGTCGAGGTCGAAAGCACTGGGAAACCGCTGTACCGTCACGCTGTGGCCCTTGATTCCGGCGACCCGCTCGCACCGCTTCGACGCGATCCCGCGACAGCCGGGATCTTCAGCGACTTCGACGGGACGCTGTCACCGATTGTTGACGATCCTGAACTGGCCGAGCCGCTGGCGGGGGTGTCCGCACTCCTCGCCGAGCTGGCCCAGCGCTATGCCGTCGTGGCTGTCGTCTCAGGTCGCCCGGTCGCCTTCCTCGCCGCCCGCCTGCCCGCTTCGGTCCTGCTGGCGGGGTTGTACGGCCTGGAGGTGCAGCTCGACGGCGAACGGCAGATCGATCCCGAAGCGGAGCGGTGGCGCGCGGTGGTCAGCGCGGCGGCCGTCCGCCTCCGCGCACTGGTACCACCTGGCGTACTGGTCGAGCCGAAGGGCCTGTCAGTCACGTGTCATTACCGGACCAACCCGTCCCTCGAGTTTGCGGTGACGGCGCTGGCGCAGGAGGTGGCAGCGGCGACCGGGCTGGTCGTGCGCGCGGGCCGCAAGTCGGTGGAACTGCTTCCCCCGATCCACACGGACAAGGGTTCGGTCATACGGAAGTGGGCTGCCCCCCTTCGTTCTGCCTGCTATCTCGGTGATGACCTCGGCGATCTAGCCGCCTTCCGCGCCCTCGACCAGCTTGCCACCCAGGGGATCAGTTCGGCACGGATCGCGGTGCGCAGTGATGAGGCGCCCGCGGAACTGCTGGAGGCGGCGGACTTGATCGTCGACGGACCTGAGGGCGCGGCCGGACTGCTGCGCACTCTGGGCCCGGCTGCCGCTACGGCACGATGATCAACGGCACCGGCGAGTGGCGGGCCAGGCCCACCGCGACCGAACCGACCACCCGGCGGGTGGCGTGGGACGAACTGCCGACCAAGATGACCACGGTGTCATCCGGATGGGCGTCGCTGATGGCCGTGGCCTCCGCGATCAGCTCATCAGTGATGATGCCCTGGCGCCGCACGAACTGCCACGCTGGCCCGCTGACGCGCAGCTGCTCGGCGGCCTGGGCGCGGAGCTCCCGCTCGATCTCGTCGAAGTCCCTTTCCATTTCGGCGATCGCGTCGGCCGACAGCATGACGAGGCTCGACAGGTGAGCCACGTACACGACCTCGATGCGCCCGGCCCGGCCCTGCAGCAGGCGGACTGCGCCGTCAAGCGCCCGGCTGGCGGGAGGAGAACCGTCATACCCGACCACGAGGTGCAGGAATCCCGTGGGCGGCGCGGCAGTGGTCATGGCCGTAAAGGCTAGTCCCTGCGTCATTTCGCTGGGTCACCGGGTAATGGGCCCCCGGGTAACCGGCGGATCAAGGCCCGGCCCTGCGCGAGCCCGTCGATGCCGGGTTCGCGGCAGCCGGACGCGGCGGCCAACGGCCCACAGCCGAAATACCCGCCCCGGGGCAACTCCATCACGAGGCATGGCCGCACTCGGCCGCGGGCCGCGCAGATCGCATCGGTCAGGTCGCGGCGAGAAGCTGCTGGTAGAGCTGGCGGGTAGCCGGGCTGGGGGAGACGCCGAGTTGGTCGCGCAGGCAGTAGCTGAGCTGGCTGTAAACGCCGAGAGCTTCGGCGAGGTTGCCCTCGGCGGCGAGGGCCTGCATGAGATAGCGGTAGCCGCTTTCCCGCAGCGGCGCGAGGCGGGTGAGCTGCCGGCCGGCCCGGACCGCGCCGGCCAGCTCGGTACCGCCGAGGCCCAGCGCGGCGGCCGCGTAGCATTCCAGCGCGCGCAGCCTCAGTTCGGTCAGCTGGTGGCGGATCTCGTCGATCCAGGGAGCGTCTTCGCCCGGGAGGAACCCGCGCTCGGCCACGAACAACGCAGTGAGCGCTGGTCCCCACGCTCGCGTCCAGCCCTGCTGGGCAACCGAGGATTCGGCCCGGTGAATGGCCTCAGCGGCGGCTTCCAGGTCGACCCAGGCCACGGGCAGGCACAGCCGGATCGTGGAGCGTCCGTCCACGCTGTCGGCACCGAAGACCCGGCGCAGTTTGGACAACAGCGGATTGAGCCGGGCCTCGACCGCGGCGGGGTCGGGTTCGCGCCACAGGGCCTCCGCCAGTTGGTCGCGCGGGACGCGGCGGTGGCGGTTTACCACCAGATAGGTGAACAGCAGACGGCCCTGGCGGCCGGGCAGCCCGGCATCCAGCCGCTGGCCGGCGCGCTCGACGGCCAGCGTCCCACAGATCTGGATCCGCACCGGGGGCGGGGATGCCAAGGTCACGCCAACATCTTGGCAATATGCTGCGGTCAGAGGCTAGGGCGGGAGACGCGATGGCGAAGCTGATCCGGTGTGAATGCGGGTTCGTGGCCCGCGGCGATAGTGATGACCAGGTAGTCGGAGTGATCAGGGGGCATATGGCCAGCGACCATCCGGCCCTCCTAGCCGCGGTCAGCCGGGAAGACCTGCTCAGCTGGATCCAGGCTGAGTAGCAGAGCTTCCCGGCCGCGATAAGCAGCTGTCCAGCTCAGGAGAAGTGGTCCACTCGCAGTACGTCGAGATTGCGGAATACCGGCGGGCTGTCGCCTCCGGACTCGGTCATGGGTGCTCGACCGGCGTGCCGGGAGTGCGGCCCCACTCGGCCCATGACCCGTCGTAGACCCGGACCCGATCGTGCCCGAGCAGGTGAGTGAGCACGAACCAGGCGGTGGCGGCGCGGCCTCCGATGGTGCAGTAGGTGATGAGCTCACGGCCGCCATCGAGGATGGCCGGCGAGAAGACGGCGCGCAGCTCGGCGGGGGAGCGGAACGACCCGTCAGCGTGGTAGAGGCCGTCGATGGGCTGGTGCACAGCCGACGGCACGTGACCGGCGCGGCCGCCCGGCTCCATGCCGCCGGAGGGCCAGAAGCAAGCCCCGCGGTACTCGGCCGCCGAGCGCACGTCCACCAGGGTCGTGCCCGGCCGGCCGATGGCGTCGCGCACCGCCGCCCGGTCGGCTCGGATCCCAGGGTCCTCGCTGCCCAGGTGATGGCCTTCGGCGGGCGCCTCGCTCGCGGCCGTGCTCCACGGGTAGCCTTGGGCCCGCCAGGTGTCACGGGAGCAGTCGAGGATGCGCACATCGCGATGCCCGTAGAGCTTCATCAGCCACAAGCCCAGGGCGGGCGCGTACCCGTAGAACACCACCGTCGAGTCCGGGCCGATCCCCGAGCGTGCCACCAGCCGCTCCAGCGCGGCCGGGCCCACGGTGCGGTAGTCGGGATCCTTCACGTCAGAGTAGACGTTCCACAGCACGGCACCGTCGATGTGCCAGTCGTCGTAGGCCGCCCGGCTGACGTCGGCTTCGACCACGCGGAGATCGGGATCGTTGAGGTGCCCGGCCAGCCAGCCCGGATCGACGAGCACTCCGTCGCCGAGACCTGGCCCCGGCCTGGATAGCGCCTGCAGTGTTGCGGTTTTCATCTGAACCTCCCCGCACTCGGGTATCTGTCGGGGACAGTTCTATAGCGCCGCCATTGCCGCCACGTTGCGCCAAGATTGGCGAAACCTTGGCGCGGCCCCTCACCCTGCGTAGAGAGAGTCGATGACGTCGGCGTACTTAGCGTGCACGACGCGGCGCTTGAGCTTGAGCGTGGGGGTTAGCTCCTGGGTCTCCGCCGTCCACTCCACGGGCAGCAGGCGCCACCGCTTCACCTGCTGCACCCGGGCCAGCCGTTCGTTGGCCGCGGCTACCCCGGCCGCCACCTCGGCCAGCACCTGCGGGTCCGATGCCAGTGCCGCGAGTGATCCGGCGGTGATACCACGGGCCCGGGCCCAGGCCGGTGCGGCTTCCCCGTCCAGGGTGAGCAAGGCGACCACGTACGGCCGACGGTCACCGTAGGCCAGTGCCTGGCCGATCAGCGGATGGGCCACCAGCACGCCCTCAACCGCCGCGGGTGCGATGTTCTCGCCGCCCGCGGTGATCATCAGTTCCTTCTTCCTGTCCGTCACGGACAAGAACCCGTCCGCGTCGATCGTTCCTATGTCCCCGGTCTTCAGCCATCCGTCGGCATCGATGAGGGCGTCGGTCAGGTCGGGCCGGTTGAGGTAGCCGGGAGTGGCGAGCGGCCCGCGAACCAGGATCTCGCCGTCGTCGGAGATCGCCACCTCCATGCCTGCCGCTGGCCGGCCAACCGTTCCGAGATCGGAGCCTCTCGCGCAGGACCCATCCGCTCATCCCGGTCCTACACAGGACAGGCGCGAGCCGGGATCCGCGATGGCCTGTTCCTCCGTCGCCGCGGCTGAGCTGGGCTTTATTGCCCGGTGGCGGGTGCCTGGCTGCCTTCACCGAGTTGCTGCCCGCGGGGATCGGGGCGGAAGGCGGCGAAGGGGTTGGTGACGATCAGGGTCTGAGCCGCGAACCGGTAGAGGGTGGCTGGCCTGCCGCCCAGGGGCGTCGGCCGGACCGCGGCGGACGTGGCTTCGATGACGCCCCGGCGCGTGAGGACCCGCTGCAGGTTGGTCGCCGAGACCGGATGGCCGAGCGCGGCGGCGTAGATGTCCCGTAGCTGGGCAATCGTGAAGGTCGCGGGGGCCAGCGCGAAACCGATGTTGGTGTAGGAGAGCTTGGCCCGCAGCCGGTCCCGCCCCGATTCGGCGATCGACCCGTGGTCGAACGCGGTCGGCGGAAGGTCCTGGACGCGGTGCCAGGCGGTGTCCCCGGGGATGCGCGGGGCGACATCGGCGGATACCAGGGCCAGGTAGGCCGTGGCCAGGACGCGGCCCCTTGGATCCCGCGCAGGATCGCTGCGCGTCTCCAGTTGCTCCAGGTAGGCGAGGTCGGTGAGGTCAACCTTGGTGGCCAGATGCCGCGCCACGGAGGTTCCGAGGCGCTCATGTGCCCCGAGCGGACCGCCGGGCAGCGCCCACAGTCCCTCGAACGGTGACGACGCCCGCTGCCAGAGCAGGACGTGGAGGCTGTCGCGGCGGACCTGCAGGACCACGGCCAGCGCCTCGTGAGCGAACCGCTCGCTCGGCGTGGACGGCCCGGGCGGCCTGTCCCGCCGGGGACGGGCGCCTCGGGTTCGTGGCGGCTGCGGTTCAACTTCTGGCACGTTCGCATGGTACTGACCAGCCGGGGTTATAGACTACGAGACAAGAAATGTTTTAGACTATGAGTCGAAAACCTAGCGGGAGACAGGGGCAGATCGTGACTGGTGCCGAGGCAGCCGAAGAACGGGCGGGCGAGGACTGGGCGGGGGAGGTCCGGCGGCTGGCTGCCAAGCGTGATGCCGTGATCTTGGCGCATAACTACCCGGCCCCCGAGATCCAGGACGTCGCCGACCACGTTGGCGACTCACTGGCGCTGTCGCGTCTGGCCGCGGCGAGCACCGCGAGCGTCATCGTGTTCGCCGGCGTCTACTTCATGGCGGAAACCGCCAAGATCCTGGCCCCGGACAAGACCGTCCTGATCCCGGAGCCGCGGGCCGGCTGCTCGCTCGCCGACACCATCACCGCGGAGCAGGTCCGGGAGTGGAAGGCCCAGCACCCCGCAGCGGTGGTCGTGGCCTACGTGAACACCTGCGCCGAGGTCAAAGCCGAATCCGACCTGTGCTGCACCTCGGCCAACGCCGCGCAGATCGTGGCGTCCGTCCCGGCAGACCAGGAGGTCCTGTTCCTGCCCGACCAGTTCCTCGGAGCCCACGTGCGGCGGGTCACCGGCCGCGCCAACATGCACGTCTGGCTCGGCGAGTGCCACGTGCACGCCGGGATCAGCCCGGCCGAACTGCGCCGCAAGGCCAGCGCCCAGGCCCAGGCGGAACTGTTCATCCATCCCGAATGCGGATGCTCAACCGCCGCGCTGTGGCAAGCCGGGGAGGGCGACCTGCCACCGGGTCGGACCCGGGTGCTGTCCACGGGGGGCATGCTGGAGGCGGCCCGCGCGACCACGGCGCCCGCGGTGCTGGTGGCCACCGAGACCGGCATGCTCCACCAGTTGCGCCGAGCCAACCCTGCCGTGCGCTGGGAGCCGGTCAACCCGGACGCCGTGTGCCGGTTCATGAAGATGACCACACCGGCTACCCTCCTGCGCTGCCTGCGCGAGGGGGTCGAGGAAGTGACCGTCGACGCCGGCGTGGCCCGCAGCGCCCGGCGGGCGGTGCAGGCGATGCTGGCGGCCGGGTCGTCGCCGACGCTGTCCGGGGTGGCCGGGTGACCGGGCCGGAGCTTCGCCACCTGCCGTGGTCGCAGCCGTGCTGGGAACGCGAGGCCGACGTGGTGGTCGTGGGATCGGGAGCGGCCGGCCTGACCGCGGCTCTGACCGCCGCCGGCCGCGGCCGCCGCGTGCTGCTGCTGACCAAGGAGGACATCGGACTGGGCGCGACGCCGCTGGCCCAGGGCGGCCTGGCTGCCGCGATCGGCCCGGGAGACGATCCGGCCTTGCATCAGCGGGACACGGTCGAGGCGGGTGCCGGCCTGTGCGATCCAGCCGCCGTGGCGGTGCTGGTATCCGAGGCCCCGGGCGAGATCGCCCGCCTGGCCGCGCGGGGTGCCCGGCTGGAGCGAACCGCGCTGCGCCTGGAGGGCGGGCACAGCCGCAAGCGGATCACGACCGCAGGGGGCGACGCGATCGGCGGGGAGGTTCACCGGGTGCTCCGGGCTGCCCTGGCGGCCAGCACGGTCCAGATCCTCACCGGGTGCGTCGTCCTGGACGCCCTGACCGGTGACCGGGGCTCGGTGGGCGGGGTGCTGGCCGGCCTGACCGGCGGCGACGGCGTCCTGCGGGTAGGCGCGGTACTGGCACGCGCTGTCGTCTTGGCCACCGGCGGGTTCGGTCAGGCCTACGCGATGACCACCAACCCGGCCGGCCTGACCGGCGACGGCCTGGCGCTGGCGGCTCGGGCCGGAGCGGAGCTGCGGGACGTGGAATTCGTGCAGTTTCACCCGACGGTGCTGTGGCGGGAGGCAGCCTCCGGCCAGCGCCCCCTCATTACCGAGGCCTTGCGCGGGTCCGGCGCGGTGCTGGTGGACGTGGCCGGCCGGCCGGTCATGGCCGGGCGTCATCCGCTTGGCGACCTGGCGCCCCGGGATGTCGTGTCGGCGGCCATGCAGCAGCGCATGGACCGCGGGGACGGGCCAGACGACCACCTGTGGCTGGACGCCACCATGCTGGGCCGTTCCGCGCTGGAGCGAGACTTCCCCACGGTGTCCGCCCTGTGCCGGGCCTCCGGCATCGACCCGGCGGCCGAGCCGATCCCCGTCGCGCCCGGCGCGCACTACGCCTGCGGCGGCATCACGGCCGACATGGACGGGCGGACCTCAGTCCCCGGGCTGTACGCCGTCGGAGAGGTGGCATCGACCGGCGTGCACGGCGCCAACCGCCTGGCGTCCAATTCCCTGACCGAGGCCCTGATCGCCGGGCGGCGGGCCGGGGAACTGCTCGGGCAGAACCTGCCCGAGCCGCCCGCCAGCCCGCGGCTGCCTCCGGCCGGCCCGGGGGTGAGCCCCGCCGCGCGGCCCGCCCTGGCCGCCGCCATGTCACGGCAGGCCGGGGTGGCACGCGACCGCGAGAACCTGGAGTGCCTCCGGCGGACGCTGAGGCACGCTCCGCCAGCGGGCCACGCGCCTGCGCGTCAGGGGCTCGACCTGGCCACGGTCGAGGCGACCAACCTGCACGCGGTCTCGATCCTGATCGCTACGGCCGCCCTGGCCCGGGTGGAAAGCCGCGGGTGTCACCGGTGGACAGACGCGCCGCCGGTCACTCGCGCCGGGCAGGCCCGCCATACCGTGATGCGCGTACACGTCGGCCGGCCGCTGGCGGCCGCGGCGGCCCGGGCCGGAGCAGGGGCCGCCGCATGACCCTGAACGCGACGCTCGCCCGCCGATTGCTCGCGGCCGGCCTGGATCCCGACGACACCGAGCGGGCCGTCCGCGGCGCGCTCGACGAGGACCTACGCTACGGACCCGACGCCACATCGGCCGCGACCGCCGCGCCCGATGCACGCGCCGTGGCCGGCGTGCTGGCCAGGGAGCCTGGCGTGCTGGCCGGCGTTCCGGTCGCCCTCGCCGTCCTGGACGCTGCCGGGATCCCGCCCGCGGAAACCGAGCCGCTGCACGAGGACGGTGACCGGATTGATGCGGGCACAGAAGTGCTGCGGATCCGTGCCCCGCTCAGAGAACTCCTCGGCGCCGAGCGGACGCTGCTGAACTTCCTCACCCATCTGTCAGGAATCGCCACCGCTACCAGGGCATGGGCGGACGCCCTGTCCGGCACCGGATGCGCCGTGCGTGACACCAGGAAGACCACCCCCGGGCTCCGCCAGCTCGAGAAGTACGCCGTGCGGTGCGGCGGCGGCCAGAACCATCGGATGGGCCTCGGTGACGTCGCGCTGATAAAGGACAACCACGTGGTGGCGGCCGGCGGCATCCCGGCGGCGATCGCGGCCGTCCGCGCGGCCGCGCCCGGGCTGCCGCTCGAGGTCGAATGCGACAGCCTGAGCCAGGTACTCCAGGCCCTGGAGGCCGGCGTCACGCTCGTCCTGCTCGACAACATGAACGTGGCCGACCTGCGCGCGGCCGCGGCCATGGCCGCCCGGTATCCTTCGGCCCGGCTGGAAGCCAGCGGTGGGCTGCGGTTGGAGATGGCCAGGTCCGTGGCCGAGGCGGGCGTGGATTTCGTCGCCGTCGGCGCCATCACCCACTCCAGTCCCGCGCTCGACCTCGGCCTGGACGTGCTGGCCGGCTGACCACCGCCGCGCGGCCCGCCCCGGCTCTACGGTTCAAGGCGCCGCGCCCGAACGAGTCGCTTGCCGGGTAACAGGACCGCTGCGCGACCTTGTTCCCCGGAATAACGAAAAGCACGGGAGGCAAAGATTATCTGGTTATCAGTGATCTTATTATCGGCGTGGCTCCCCGTTAGCGGCTCGCTTTGGATGTACGGTGTCATCAGATTCGGCGGCCAGGAGGCATCGTGAAGACTGCAGTGCTCAACTCAGTGGCAATTATCCTCGTGATTACAGCCTGCCTCATGTTGTGTGTGGCGCTGAACACCGTGAACTGATTCGGGTATTGCCTGCGCGGTGTCATCGTCGACTGCCATTGCCCGCCTCGCTGGCATCCCGCCGGGGCTGGTCAGCCGTTGCGCTGCCGGAACCAGGCCTTGAGCAGGGCTCTGGGAGGGCACCCATGCCGACGTGGGTGAGCCAACTCACCCATGGCGGATGATCCGGTCAGGACGGCTGGCCCTTACCGTCCGGTTGCGGCTTCGCAAAATATGCGTACCGGACCGGACCGGACGCCGTCCTGCCGGCTCGGTCAACGAGAACA
>Ga0187766_10002874_pt1 | contig 10117 bp, 11 predicted proteins | sample 0216_QUI02_MP05__4_FD_132971 | JGI IMG/M metagenome (GOLD analysis project Ga0187766, IMG submission 132971) | Tropical peat soil microbial communities from peatlands in Department of Meta, Colombia - 0216_QUI02_MP05_20_MG | ecosystem: Environmental > Terrestrial > Soil > Wetlands > Peat ...
AGGGAAGAGAGCGCGGCCGGGATCGCGAGGAGCGCGATAGCGAGTTCACCGAGAAGCTCGTTCACATCAACCGCGTCGCCAAGGTGGTGAAGGGCGGCAAGCGCTTCGGCTTTGCCGCGTTGGTGGTCGTCGGCGATCAGAAGGGCCGTGTCGGCTTCGGCCACGGCAAAGCGCGCGAGGTGCCGGAGGCGATCCGCAAGGCCACGGAAGCGGCGAAGCGGAACCTGATCAAGGTGCCATTGCGCGAGGGACGCACGCTGCATCACGACGTGACCGGTCAGCATGGGGCAGGCCACGTGGTGCTGAGATCCGCGCCGCCCGGTACCGGCATTATCGCCGGCGGTCCGATGCGCGCGGTGTTCGAAACTCTCGGCATTCAGGACGTGGTGGCGAAGTCGCTCGGCAGCTCAAATCCCTACAACATGGTGCGCGCCACTTTCGATGCGCTCCGCCACGAGGACAGCCCGCGGGGCGTTGCGGCCCGCCGCGGCAAGAAGGTGAGCGAGATCGTTTCGCGCCGCAGAGACGGCGCCGGTGAGAGCGCCAGTCAGGCCGAGGCTTAGGCCGAGCAGCGCCCAGAGGTAAGCGAAGATGGTCAAGACAGCGGACAGAAAGACGATCGTGGTCGAGCAGATCGGCAGCCCCATCAGGCGCCCCGGCATTCAGCGCGCGACGCTGATCGGATTGGGGCTCAATAAGATGCATAAGCGCCGGACGTTGATCGATAGCCCGCAGGTGCGCGGCATGGTCGCGAAGATTCATCATCTTGTGCGCATCGTGGACGATGAGGCAGGAAGGTAACCATCATGCGATTGAACGAGGTCAGGGACCGGGACGGCGCTACGCGGGCCAAGAAGCGGCTCGGCCGCGGCATCGGCTCTGGGTTGGGCAAGACCGCGGGCCGCGGCACCAAAGGCCAGAAGGCGCGCGCCGGCGTCGCCATCAAAGGCTTCGAAGGTGGCCAGATGCCGCTCCACCGGCGCCTGCCGAAGCGCGGCTTCAACAACATCTTCGCCAAGAAGTTCAACGAGCTCAATCTCGGCCGAATCCAGGGAGCCGTTGATTCCGGCCGGCTCGATGCGAAGAAGCCGATCACCGTCGATGCGCTAAAGGCGGCAGGTCTCATCCGGCGGCCGAAGGACGGCGTGCGGCTCCTCGGTCATGGCGAGCTCAAGACCAAGCTTGCCTTCGAGGTGACCGGCGCTTCAAGACCCGCGATCAAGGCCGTGGAAACTGCTGGCGGCACGGTGACGCTGAAATCCATCACCGGGCGCGAAGCTCCCGCGGCTAATGCGATCAAAGCCAAACGCGGTGCCGAGAAGCGCGAGGCGCTAGCGGCCAAGACGAAAGGCAAATCCGGCAAGTCGCCAAAGGCCGAAGGCGAGCAGCCAGGAGAGGCCGAGGCGGCAAAGACTGCCAGGGCCCCGGCCCCGGAGGTGGCAGCCAAGGCGCCTAAAAAGGAAAAGGCCGCCGAGGCCGAGGACAAGAAGCCGAAGGCGACGCCCGAAGGGGGCAAGAAGGACAAGTCCTAAAGGGCCCGCCCCAAGGGGCTTGCCCTAGAAATGTCGCGAGCGGCCGCATACCTCGGCTCGATAGGTTCGAAACGGAAGAGAGCTCGGCCATGGTTTCTGCTGCCGAACAGCTGGTTTCCAATCTGAACTTCGCCGCCTTCGCCAAGGCGGACGAGTTGAAGAAGCGCATCTGGTTCACGCTCGGCGCGCTTCTTATCTACCGGCTCGGCACCTACATCCCGATCCCCGGTATCAATCCCCAGGCCCTGGCCGACGTGTTCCGGCAGAACCAGTCTGGCCTGCTCGGCATGTTCGACATGTTCTCTGGTGGCGCGGTGGGTCGCATGGCGATCTTCGCCCTCAACATCATGCCGTACATCTCGGCATCGATCATCATTCAGCTTCTGACGACGGTGTCCCCGCATTTGGAGCAGCTGAAAAAAGAGGGCGAGCAGGGGCGCCGGCAGATGAACCAGTACACGCGGTACGGCACGGTGCTGCTCGCAGCGCTCCAGGCCTACGGGATTGCTGTCGGGCTTGAAGGCGCGGGCCATGTAGTGCTCGACCCCGGATTGTTCTTCCGCATGACTACGGTGATCACGCTGGTTGGCGGCACTATCTTTCTCATGTGGCTCGGCGAGCAGATCACGGCGCGGGGCGTGGGCAACGGCATATCGCTCATCATCTTCGCCGGCATCGTCGCGCGACTGCCGCACGCGGTTCTCGGCACGCTCGAGCTCGGCCGCACTGGCGCCATGTCGACCATGCTCATTCTCGCGATCGTCGTGCTCGCGGTTGTCGTCATCGCAGTGATCGTGTTCATGGAGAGGGCGCAGCGTCGGCTTCTCGTGCAATATCCCAAGCGGCAGATTGGGAACCGCATGTTCCAAGGGGATTCCTCGCATCTACCGCTGAAGCTCAACAGCGCGGGCGTCATCCCTCCCATCTTCGCCTCGTCGCTTTTGCTCTTGCCAGTGACCTTCGCCAATTTCTCGGCCGGCCAGGGGCCAGAATGGTTGACCACGGTGACAGCGCTGCTCGGCCAGGGGCAGCCCTTGCATGTCCTGATCTATATTGCTCTGATCATCTTCTTCGCCTTCTTCTACACGGCCGTCGTCTTTAATCCAAAAGACACGGCGGACAATCTGAAGAAGTATGGCGGATTCCTGCCCGGGATCAGGCCAGGCGAGCGCACAGCCGAATACATTGACTATGTGTTGACGAGGATCACGGTGGTGGGCGCCATCTACCTCGCGGCGGTCTGCGTCCTGCCCGAGATCCTCATCACCTATGCCGGTGCGCCGTTCTATTTCGGCGGTACCTCACTCCTCATCGTGGTCAGCGTCACCATGGACACCGTGGCTCAGATTCAAAGCCATCTGCTGGCCCATCAATATGAGGGGCTGATCAAGCGGGCGAAGCTCAGAGGGGCACGAAGGCAATGAACTTAGTCCTGCTCGGCCCTCCCGGTGGCGGCAAGGGGACTCAGGCCAACCTGCTCGAGACGGAGCGTTCGCTCGTCAAGCTTTCCACCGGAGACATGCTGAGAGCGGCTGTGGCGGCCAGGACCGAGCTTGGCCGCAAGGCTGGTGACATCATGGAGCGGGGCCACCTGGTGCCGGACGACATCGTGATTGGGCTCATCGCCGAGCGGCTCGATGCAGGCGGGAAGGGCAAGGGCTTTATCCTCGATGGATTTCCCCGTACCATTCCCCAGGCCGAGGCGCTCGACCGGTTGCTCGCGGACCGGGGCAAGAAGCTCGATGTGGTCATCGAGATGCAGATCGATGACGACTCCCTGGTTCAGCGCATCGCCGGGCGCTTCACGTGTGCCGATTGCGGAGAAGGCTATCATGACACTTTCAAGACGCCGAGGGTCCCAGACCTCTGCGACCGTTGCAGCTCGACCCAGTTCGTGCGCCGGCGCGACGATACCGAGGAGGTGGTCCGTTCGAGGCTCGAGGCCTACCACGCTCAGACCGAGCCCCTAATCGACTATTACAGGACCCAAGGAAAGCTTAAATGCGTGGATGGCATGGCGGAAATCGGCGCTGTGCACCGGGCCGTCGGGCGGGCATTGGATGCGGTTAAGCTTAAATCCGGCAAGACCCCCGGTTGACCTTGTCAAGCGGAATCGCTAGATAAACATCGACCCAATTCTGGTAGGAACGACCGGTCCCGGGGGGCGGCGCCTTCCCGAAGGCCTTTTGCTGCATTTCATTGCTAATTGCGCTTAGATTTCAGCCGTTAAGCCGTGCTTTGAGGAGAAAGCTTCGTGGCCCGAATTGCAGGTGTAAATATCCCGTCCCATAAGCGGGTGGAAGTGGCGCTCACCTATATCCATGGCATCGGGGATACCTTCGCCCGGCAGATCTGCGCCAACGTGAGCATTCCGCCGGAGCGGAGGGTCAGCCAGCTCACCGAATCGGAAATTATCCAGATCCGTGAGGTGATTGACCGAGATTACATGGTCGAGGGCGACCTGCGGCGCGAAGTCGCAATGAATATCAAGCGGTTGATGGACCTTGGCTGCTATCGCGGCCTGAGGCACCGCCGCGGTTTGCCGGTGCATGGGCAAAGGACACATACCAATGCGCGCACGCGCAAAGGTCCGGCCAAGCCGATTGCCGGCAAGAAAAAGTAGACTTTCAACAAATGCGGCTGAAGCGTGATCTTCGGCCGAAGTCAATTCGTCAGATGCGGGACAAAGCATGGCTAAGGACAAAGCGCGCGTTCGTCGCCGGGAAAAGAAGAACATCACGTCGGGCGTTGCCCATGTGCACGCAAGCTTCAACAATACCATGATCACCATCACCGATGCGCAGGGGAATACCATCTCGTGGTCGTCGGCAGGGGCCATGGGGTTCAAGGGATCACGTAAATCCACGCCCTATGCGGCGCAGGTCGCCGCCGAGGACGCCGGCAAGAAAGCGATGGAGCACGGCATGAAGAATCTAGAAATCGAGGTTCGTGGTCCCGGCTCCGGCCGCGAGTCGGCGCTTAGAGCGCTGCAAGCCGCGGGCTTCACCATCATCACGATCCGCGACGTGACGCCGATCCCCCACAACGGCTGCCGGCCCCGCAAGCGGCGGCGCGTCTAAGAGACGGGAAGGCAAGCGTCAAATGTTGCACGCGGATTCTCGTAAGGTGGGGCAGGTGGCCCCGATCAAGGACCAGGAAAGGGCCCCCCAGGTGCTGCAGAAAAACTGGCAAGATCTCATCAAGCCTACCAAGCTCAACGTCTCGCCCGGCCGTGACCCCCAGCGTTTCGCGCTCGTCGTGGCTGAGCCGTTGGAGCGCGGTTTCGGGCTTACCCTCGGCAATGCGCTTCGCCGCGTGTTGCTCTCGTCCCTTCAGGGTGCGGCGATTACCTCGGTGCATATCGACGGCGTGCTGCACGAATTCTCCTCGATCGCGGGCGTGCGCGAGGACGTTACCGACATCATCCTCAACATCAAGGAGATCGCGCTCCGTCAGCACGCCGAGGGCGTGAAGCGGATGGTCCTCAAGAAGGAAGGACCAGGCGTGGCAAAGGCCGGCGACCTTGAGGCCGGCGCCGACATCGAGATCCTCAACCCGGATCATGTGATATGCACGCTCGATCAGGGCGCTTCGATCCGCATGGAGTTCACCACTTCGACGGGCAAGGGTTACGTCCCTGCCGAGCGCAACCGTCCGGACGATGCGCCGATCGGCTTCATTCCGGTCGACTCGCTGTACAGCCCGGTGCGTAAGGTCTCCTATCGCGTGGAGAATACGCGCGAAGGCCAAATCCTCGACTACGACAAGCTCACCATGGAGATTGAGACCAACGGCTCGGTGCGCCCCGAGGACACCATAGCGCTCGCCGCGCGCATCGTGCAGGACCAGCTTTCGGTGTTCGTCAATTTCGAGGAGCCAAAGAAGGAAATACCCTTCGAGCGGCAGCCCGAGCTTGTGTTCAACGCAGCGCTGCTCAAGAAGGTCGACGAGCTCGAGCTGTCGGTACGCTCGGCGAACTGCCTGAAGAACGACAACATCGTCTATATCGGCGATCTCATTCAAAAGACGGAGGCCGAGATGCTGCGGACTCCCAATTTCGGGCGCAAGTCGCTGAACGAGATCAAGGAGGTGCTTGCCTCCATGGGCCTGCATCTCGGCATGGAAGTGCCGGACTGGCCGCCAGAGAATATCGAAGAGCTCGCTAAGCGTTTCGAGGACCATTACTGATCAGACGCGAGAAGCCGGACGGCCAGGGGTTATCATCATGCGTCACCACAATGGAGGCAGAAAGCTCAATCGCACCGCGAGCCATCGCTCGGCGTTGTTCTCGAGCCTCGCAGCAGCCCTGATCAGGCACGAGCAAATCATGACCACCTTGCCCAAGGCGAAGGATCTCCGCCGCGTGGCCGACCGACTGATCACGCTTGCCAAGAAGGGCGATCTGCATGCGCGGCGGCTCGCAATGTCGCGTATTCGTGATGATGCCGTGGTGACGAAGCTGTTTGGAACTCTCGGGCCACGCTATGCCGACCGTCCCGGCGGTTATACCCGCGTGCTGAAGGCTGGCTTCCGTTATGGAGACTCTGCGCCCATGGCTGTGATCGAGCTGGTCGACCGCGATACCAATGCGCGCGGGCTTAATTCAGGCCCGGTGCAAGAGCGGGACGAGGACACGGGTAAAGCCGCGGCTTAGGGCTCGTCCGCCGGGAGCGCCCGGCAGATCACAGCGACTCCTGCAATCAAGGTGAGTTTTGGAGAAGAAGCGCGCCAAGAAAGGGGCGCACCTTTAATGGCTACTTGTCGTCGTCTTTGTCGCCTTCCGGAGTCTTGCCAGCTGCGGCTTCTTTTGCATCATGAGCGGCAATAGCCTGCTTCTTGATGCCCTTGACGCCGTCGCTAAGGATGCTGGTGATCTTCTCCTTGGCATCGTCGTCGCTCGCGCCATTGGCGTCAAAATCGGACTGCCAAAGGATCACGGTGCGATCCGGCTCGTCGTCAAGCTCGAGCCAGAGCTTGGACTTGTAGTTCTTGACGGGGAGGGGACTCTCCACGATCTCGTAGGTGTAGCTGAGATCGTCGGTGCCGGTCAGCTTCTCCTTGATTTTGCCGCCATCCTGGAGGGTCAGGGTGCGGAAGGTGACGTCGTTCTCCTTGGTCTCCACGCAATCGGCCACGGCGGGATGCCACGTCTTGATCGCGCAGAACTGGCCGACGACCTCCCAGACTTGGGGCGGAAGGCCCGGTGCTTCTATCCTCTTCTTGACCGTGATCGCGGAGGCCGAGGCGCTGCCCAACAGGAGCGCTCCCAAGCTGATCATGGCCAGTTTCATCATGCCCATGCGTGTTTTCTCCACGCGTTACATTCTGTCGCAAACACGCCCGGGCGGCATCTTAGTGCAACCCTCAAGTTCGACAAGCCCCAAGCCCTTGAATTTGGCCGAAACGGGATAATTTCCCAGTATGTTTTCCTAGACTCCACGCCCGAAAGCGTTGATTTGCACTCAGAGGACGGTAAGACAGAGCGATGAGGAGATTTGCGTTGATTTTGCGCAAGACCGGGGTTTTTGCCGCGGCCCTTGTGGCCTTTGCCGTCCTTCCCGCACGGTCCGAGCCACAGCGCGTGGTGCCGGAGAACGTGTTGGCGATGAAGCAATCCTTCTCGCCGGTGGTGAAGCGTGCGGCACCCGCCGTGGTCAACGTCTACGTGAGTCGCAAAGTGCAGCAGATCGTCTCCCCGTTTTCGGACGATCCGTTCTTTAGCCGCCTGTTCGGCGACAATTTCGGCATCCCGCGCGAGCGAATCCAGAACTCGCTCGGCTCGGGCGTGCTGGTGAGCCGAGAGGGCCTCGCGGTCACCAACAACCACGTCATTCAGGGAAGTGGCGAGGCCGAGATCACCGTGGCGCTGTCGGACGGGAGAGAATTCCCGGCCAAAGTCATCCTTAAGGATGAGCGGTCCGACCTCGTCGTGCTTCGCCTCGACGCGGCGGGCGCCACGTTTCCATCCATCGAGTTCAGCGACTCCGACAGCCTCGAAGTCGGCGACCTCGTGCTGGCCATCGGCGATCCGTTCGGCGTAGGACAGACGGTGACGAGCGGCATCGTCTCAGCCCTCGCACGCACGCAAGTCGGCATCTCCGACTATCAGTTCTTCATCCAAACCGACGCCGCCATCAACCCCGGCAATTCCGGCGGTGCGCTCGTCGATATGGACGGGCATCTCGTCGGTATTAACACTGCTATCTTCTCCAGGAGCGGTGGGTCGCAAGGAATCGGATTTGCGATTCCTTCCAACATGGTACGGCTCGTGGTTCAGGCGGCGCTGAAGGGCGGCACTGTACAGCGGCCTTGGTTGGGCGCTTCGTTGCAGCCGGTGACCTCTGACCTCGCCGAGTCCCTTGGGCTCGACCGTCCCGGCGGCGCGCTAATCAAGGACCTTCATGCGAAGGGCCCTGCTGCTGGTGCTGGGCTCGAGCCCGGCGACGTTGTGGTGAGCGTGGACGGCAAGGCGGTGCAGGACCCGGAAGCTTTCCAATACCGATTTGCCACTAAGGGGCTTGGCGGCGCAGTCGAGCTCGGCCTCGTCCGCAAGGGTCAGGCAATGAAGGCCACTGTGCCGCTCGTCGCCGCCGTCGAGGATCCGCCCCGAGACACGCGCGAGCTTACGGGGCAGCATCCGCTGGTCGGCGCCAAGGTGGCTAATCTTTCGCCGGCCGTCGCCGAAGAGCTTGGCATCGAGGACGAAGGTCCGGGCGTCGTGGTGCTCGACGTTGCACCGAACACCCCCGCCGCGAGACTGGGCCTGAAGCGCGGCGACCTCGTGATTGGGCTCAACCATGCGAAGGTGAGCTCGGTTGCCGAACTGGCGAAGGCCCTCCAACGCTCGCAAAGCGGCTGGCGACTCTCTTTCCAGCGCGAAGGCCAGATCTACAATCTCGTCATTCAGGGTTGAGGTCATCGTGACATTGTTCGAGGCGGCGGGGCTTGCGGAGAGCGCGCCAAGGCCGCTTGCCGATCGGTTACGCCCATCGTCGCTCGAAGAAGTGGTGGGGCAGGATCATCTCCTCGGCGCACAGGGCATTTTGAGCCGAATGGTTAAGGCCGGACGGCTTGGCTCGGTTATCCTCTGGGGGCCGCCCGGCACTGGCAAGACCACGGTCGCGCGGCTGTTGGCCGAGGTTACAGACCAAGACTTCGAGCAGCTTTCCGCCATCCAGTCGGGCGTCCAGGATTTGCGCAAAGTGTTCGACGCCGCGCGCGCCAGGCGTGAGCTTGGACGAGGCACGCTCCTGTTCGTCGACGAGATTCACCGCTTCAACCGCGCGCAACAGGACTCCTTCCTGCCCTATATGGAGGACGGCACCGTCATTCTTGTCGGCGCCACCACGGAGAACCCCTCTTTCGAACTCAACTCGGCACTCTTGTCGCGAGCGAGCGTGCTCACTTTCAAGCGGCTGGATGACGAAGGCCTCGAGGCTATCATTGCCCGCGCCGAAGCCCATGAGGGGCGCAAGCTCCCACTGACCCATGATGCTCGTGTGGCTCTCATCGCCATGGCCGATGGCGATGGGCGCGCCGTGATCACCCTGGCTGAAGATGTGTGGCTTGCCGCGGAGTCGGGCGCCAAGACCCCGCTCGACCGCGAAGCGCTGGTGGCGCTCGTGCAGCGGCGCGCACCGATCTACGACAAATCCCAGGACGGCCACTACAATCTGATCAGCGCGCTACACAAATCGGTACGCGGGTCCGATCCGGACGCCTCGCTCTATTGGCTCGCCCGCATGCTCGCTGGCGGCGAAGACCCGCTCTATATCGCGCGGCGGCTCGTGCGCATGGCGGTTGAGGATATCGGCCTCGCCGACCCCAACGCTCTCGTTCAGGCGAACGCGGCGAAGGAGGTTTATGACTTTCTCGGTTCGCCGGAAGGCGAGCTCGCGCTTGCGCAAGTCACGATCTATCTCGCGCTCGCCCCGAAATCGAATGCGGCCTATGTCGCCTTCGGCGCAGCCACGCGCGCGGCTAACGAGGGAGGCTCGCTCAGCCCGCCAAAGCACATCCTCAATGCGCCGACCAGGCTCATGAAGCAGGAAGGCTACGGCCGAGGCTATGCCTACGACCATAATGAGGACGAAGCCTTCTCAGGTCAGAACTACTTCCCCGACAATATGAAGCGCCAGAGCTTCTATGCGCCAACCTCGCATGGCTACGAGCGGGAGCTCAAGGAGCGGATCGACCGCTTCTCCAAGCTGCGCGCGGAGCGGTCGAAACGCAGCTAGCCTGAGGGCGCAACTGTCTAGCGAAGCGTCCATTTCACCAAAAGGCCGACGATTCTGCTGTACGGTGGGCGAAACAGGTCGGTGAAAATGACTCCGGCCTGTTCGAATATTCCCTTCGCATGGCTCATGATCTTGAAGCCTTCAACAGCGTGATAGGCATCCATGCCACTTTGGCCAACGCCGCCGAAGATGCGTAATTGGGTGGCGGTGGGGCGCTTGGCGCGCTTCCGAGTTGGACCCGCGTGCGCCCTTGGCCCTGGCGGTCCCACGATCCATGAGCCGCGCAAGATGATCCAGGTGTAATCGGGGTTCGCGGCACTGCCCCTTGATGTCGCATTTTGGCTGGTG
>Ga0187766_10002875_pt1 | contig 10117 bp, 6 predicted proteins | sample 0216_QUI02_MP05__4_FD_132971 | JGI IMG/M metagenome (GOLD analysis project Ga0187766, IMG submission 132971) | Tropical peat soil microbial communities from peatlands in Department of Meta, Colombia - 0216_QUI02_MP05_20_MG | ecosystem: Environmental > Terrestrial > Soil > Wetlands > Peat ...
CTCGGATAGCCGCGCCCATCGATCCGCTCATGATGGGCGAGCACGATCTCGGCGACCGGACCGTACATGCCAAGGTCCCGGAGCAGGTCCGCGCCGAGCTCGGGGTGGCGCTGGATCGCGATCCAGTCCTGGTCGGTGAGCGTGCGGCCGCGCTCGGCGACGCGGTCCGACAACGCAAACCGACCGATGTCGTGCAGCAGTCCAGCCGTGTGCGCGAGCTCGCAGTCGTGCTCGCTCATGCCGACGGCGTGCGCGATATCGCCGGCGAAGCGGGCGACCGCGGCGGCGTGCCGCGCCGCACGGTCGTCCCGGACGTCCAGCGAGCGCAGCAAGCCGGCGAGCACGCCCCACGAGAGCGACACGTACTGCTGGGCGCGCCGGCGCGACTGCTCGAGCAGGTGGGCCATGTAGGAGAACGCGAACACGCCCGCGAGCGCGAACACGATCGCGCCGGTTCCGAGCCGGACGAAGATGCTCGCGCCCGCCACCACCAGCAGCACGTTGATCACGTACGCGGGCAGATCCGCCACCAGCTGACGTGGGCCCAACGGCCAGCCGCCGCCGTCCATCGCGTAGAACAGCGAGCCGATCGCGAAGAAGTTCAGCACGATGGCGGCAAACGCCGTGCCAGCCAGGACGAGGTAGAAGGACGTCGCGCGGTGGTCCGCGGGAGCCCAGGCGCGCAGCACCATCGCGGCGGCCAGGACCGGCGCGCCTAGCCCGAGGATGTTGAGAACCATTCCCCGCGGGCGCGTGCGGATCACTCGGCTGGCGACGATTTCGGCCACCACGACCGCGAAGAACGCGGACGCGGGGCCGAGGAACGCCGCGGCCAGCAAGGCCACCAGGAACGAAGCGGACACCGAGTACGCACCGCCGTCGACGTGCGTCACGGTTAGCCCCGCGGCAACGGCCGCGAACGCGAGCACCACCGAGAGGGCGCCGACGTGGTCCCTCGGAGCCTCGTAGGCGGCCCACGCAGCGCATGCGAGCAGCGCTGCCGAGGCAGCGGCAAGCACGCGTAGCGCGACTCGTTCGGGCCGCGCTGCTGTCCCCGCGGACATCAGCCGGCCACGATACCGCTAGCGCGCAGGGTTGTCCCGCGAAGCTGCGGGTTTTCTGTGTCGCGCGGTGATTGCGCGGGCAACGTCCTGCGTTGTCGGCGGTCGCAGCGTCGACTCGCCGGCTCACGGTCCGCGAAAGCCCATGTTCTCTCCCTTCGCTCGCGGGTTTGGTGCAGACTGTGTAAGGCCGCTGTTAGACCGGACTTCCGAACGGCTTGAATCAGTCTCCCGCCCGCACCCGCGCAGCAACACGTCGTCACACGCCGTTGACATCTTTTGCACGGGTCTCAGCGATAAAACCTGTGCAATTTCAGTCCCCGACGATGACCGTCAACGGCTGCCTCGACCTTCTCTGAGATGCGCTATCTGAAGACCAGCGAGGCGGCTGCTTTGCTCAACGTCAGCCCCAATACGTTGCGCGCGTGGGAGCGACGGTTCGGCTTCCCCAAGCCGCAGCGATCGCCTGGTAAGCACCGCCTGTTCACGCACGGCGAAGTCGCCGCGCTGAAAGATGCCCTCCGGGAGGGACTGTCGATTTCGTCCGCCGTGTCGCGGGCACGCGAGGGGCTGGCGGGCGACACCCAGTCGCTGGTCGCCGCGCTCGTCTCGTTCGAGCACGAGCGCGCCGACGCGGCGATCGAGGCGACGCTCGCGCTGCGGTCGGTCGAGCGCTCGGTCGAGGAGGTTCTCCTACCGACCCTCGACGAGATCGCGCGACGCCACACGGTCGACTCGGCCGCGTGGGCGTTCGCCGCCCGCTGGGGCAGCGACTGGCTGCGCCGAGCGCAGCGGCTTGCGCCGCCGCCGATCCGCGGCGTCTCGATCGTCGTCGGCGACGCGGCGCGGGACGAGCTCGATCCTGACGCTCCGTACATTCGTGCATTCGAGTTGTTCTGCGTCCGCGCGGGGATCGACGTCCTCAGCCTGTCGGCACGAGGTTTGGCTGGGATCGGTGACGCCGCCGCAGTCCATCGTCCGAACCTGGTTGTGCTGGCGGGTGGGTATCTCGACGACGACACCGTCGCGCGGTGGGCGTACGCGATCCGCCAGGCAGCCGGCAGGTTGCCCGTCGCGGTGTATCGGCGCGGGGACCAGCGCAAGCGGATGCGCACCCCCGGCACCAGCGTGCTTCCGTCCGGCGCGAGCGACGCGCAGCGACGCGTGCTCGAGCTCGTGGACGCGGATCAACTGGAAGGCAGCGTCGCCGCACCTCCGAGCGGCGGCACGCACGGACCGCCGCGCGAGGCGCACGCAGCAAGCGTGTAACGACACGCCCGCACGCAGCAAGCGTGTAACGACACGCCCGCACGACCGGCCGCCGCACGGCGGCCTCCTACAATCGGCCGCCCATGTCGCGATCCCACCGCGCCGTCGATCCGCGCCCCGACTTTCCGGCGATCGAACGGCAGGTGCTGGACCGCTGGCGCGGGCGCGCGGTGTTCGCCGAGTCCGTGCGCCGTCGCAGCGGGGCGCCGGCGTGGGGCTTCTACGAGGGCCCGCCGACCGCCAACGGGCCGCCGGGCTCGCACCACGTCCTGGCGCGGGTGTTCAAGGACATCTTCCCGCGCTACAAGACGATGCGCGGCTTCTACGTCGAGCGCAAGGGCGGCTGGGACTGCCACGGGCTGCCGGTCGAGCTCGCGGTCGAAGCCGAGCTTGGGTTCGCGTCCAAGGATGACATCGAGCGCTACGGGATCGCCGAGTTCAACGATCGCTGTCGCGAGAAGGTGCTGAGCCACGTCGAGGATTGGAACCGGCTGACGGAGCGGATCGGCTTCTGGATCGACCTCGACAACGCCTACCGAACGCTCGATCGCGACTACATCGAGTCGGTCTGGTGGGCGCTGAAGACGATTCACGACAAGGGCCTGTTGTACGAGAGGCTGAAGGTCGTCCCGTACTGCCCGCGCTGCGGCACCGCTCTCTCGAGCCACGAGCTCGGTCAACCCGACGTGTACCGCGACGTGCTCGACCCCTCGGTGTACGTCCGCTTCCCCGTCACCGAGCCGCGGCCGGCCCACGCGGGCGCCGCCCAGGCCGGCGACCAGCTTCTCGTGTGGACGACGACGCCGTGGACGCTCGTGTCAAACGCCGCCGTCGCGGTCGACCCGGAGCTGACCTACGTCCGGGCGCAGCTCCAGGGCGAGCCGCCGATGATCGCCGCCCGAGCCCTGCTCGAACGGGTGCTGGGGCCGGGCGCCGAGATCCTCGGCAGCTTCCCCGGCGCCGAGCTCGAGGGCGTCGGCTACGAGCCCCCGTTCCCGTTCATCCCCAAATCCGAGTACGGCGAGCGCGGGCACACCGTGCTGCTCGGCGACTTCGTCAGCGGCGAGGAGGGGACCGGGCTCGTGCACACAGCGGTCGCGTTCGGCGAGGACGACTTCCGTCTCGGCGAGCAGTACGGCCTGCGGGTCGTCAATCCCGTCAAGGCTGACGGAACGTTCGACGAGCGCATCGGCCCGTACGCGGGGCGGTGGGTGAAGGACGCCGACCCGGACCTGATCGAGGATCTGCGGGCGCGCGGACGACTGCTGCGCGCCGAGACGTTCGAGCACGCCTACCCGCACTGCTGGCGCTGCGGCACGCCGCTGCTCTACTACGCCAAGCCCTCCTGGTACATCGCCACCAGCCGGCTCAAGGACCGGCTGCTGGCGGCCAACGAGAGCATCACCTGGCACCCCGAGCACGTCAAGCACGGGCGCTTCGGCAAATGGCTCGAGGGGAACGTCGACTGGGCGCTGTCGCGCGAGCGCTACTGGGGCACGCCGCTTCCGATCTGGCGCTGCCCGGCCGGGCACGTCAGGGCGATCGGCTCGTTCGCCGAGCTGCACGAGCGCTCCGGCGTCGCGCTGACCGACCCGCACCGGCCGTTCGCCGACGAGATCACGTTCGCGTGCGAGGACTGCGGCGGGCAGATGCGGCGCGTGGAGGAGGTGATCGACGTGTGGTTCGACTCGGGCTCGATGCCGTTCGCCCAGTTCCATGCCCCGCACGAGAACGTCGAGCACTTCGAGCAGCGCTTTCCCGCCGACTTCATCTGCGAGGCGCTCGACCAGACGCGCGGCTGGTTCTACTCGCTTCTGGCGGTGTCGACGCTGCTGTTCGACCGCTCCCCGTATCGCAACGTCGTCTGCCTCGGGCTGATCCTCGACGAGCAGGGCCGCAAGATGTCGAAGTCGCTCGGCAACATGGTCGAGCCCTGGGAGGTGATCGAGCGCTTCGGCGCCGACGCGTTTCGCTGGTACCTGTTCACCTCGAAGTACCCGTGGGACGGGTATCGCTTCTCGCTCGACACGATCGGCGAGGCGGTCCGGCAGTTCCTCCTGCAACTGTGGAACACGTACGGCTTCTACGTGCTGTACGCGAACGCGAACGACGTCGCGCCGTCACCGCTCCGCGCGGATACGCCCGGCTCGACCAAGCTGGATGCGTGGGCGCGCTCGCGCCTTGCGCAGACGATCGAGCTCGTGCGCGAGCGGATGGATCAGTTCGACGCGACCGCCGGCCGCACGATCCAGGAATTCGTCGACGACCTGTCGAACTGGTACGTCCGCCGCTCCCGCCGGCGCTTCTGGGACGGCAACCCGGCCGCGTTCGCGACCCTGCGCCACTGCCTGGTCACCGTCGCCGAGCTGCTCGCCCCGTTCTGCCCCTTCCTGGCCGACGAGATCTTCGACAATCTCGACGGCTCCGAGCCGAGCGTTCACCTGTGCGACTTCCCGATCCCCGGCCGGCGAGACCGCGAGCTCGAGCGGGACATGGACGTCGCGCGCCGGGCGGTGCGGCTCGGGCTCGCGGCGCGCGGCCAAGCCAAGCTCAAGGTTCGCCAGCCGCTGCGCGCGGCCGTCGTCGTCGCGACCGGTTCGGAGCGCGTGGCGATCGAGCGGCTCGCGGATCTCGTCCGCGAGGAGCTGAACGTCCACGAGCTGCGCTTCGCCTCGCGCGCCGACGAGCTCGTCGAGGTCGAGCTGAAGCCGAACTACGACCGGCTCGGGCCACGCTTTCGCCGGCAGATGCCGCTCGTCGCGGCGGCGATCGCGGCGCTGGATCCCGCGCACGTGGCCACCGCCACGCTCGAGGGGCGGATCGTCGCGATCTCGGTCGCAGGCCACGACCACGAGCTGGCCGCCGAGGACCTGATCGTCGCGATGAAGCCGCTGCCCGGCTACCAGGTCGAGCGCGAGGGCTCGCACGCGGTCGCGCTCGAGCTCGAGATCGACGACGAGCTGCGCGCCGAGGGCTGGGCCCGAGACATCGTCCGCGCCGTGCAGAACGCGCGCGCCGACGCCGGGCTGGACGTCAGCGACCGGATCCTGTTGACGCTCGACGGCGACCCGGCGCTGCTCGACGCCGCCCGCGCACACGAGCGCTACATCGCGGGCGAGACGCTCGCGCTCCGCGTGAGCTACCAGTCGTTGGACGGCACGCACCCCGTGCTACTCGACGGTCGCGAGCTGCGCGTCGGGATCGCGCTGGCGTAACGAGCGTTACGAGGCTCAGGCGAGCGCGGGCTCGAGCTCGGCCTCGAGCCGCTTCTTCGGATACGCGCCGACCACGGTCTTCGCCGGCTGTCCGTTGCGGAACAGGATCAACGTCGGGATCGACATGATGTTGAACGCCACGGCGGTGTTCTGATTCTCGTCGATGTTCAGCTTCACCACCTTGAGCGCCTCGGCGCGCTCCTTGGCGATCTCTTCGACGACCGGGCCGACCATCCGGCACGGCCCGCACCATGGAGCCCAGAAGTCCACAAGCACCGGAACATCGGACTCGATCACTTCGGCTTGGAAGTTGCTGTCGGTGACTTCGGCGACGGTCTCTGCCATTTGCGCTCCTCGGCTGCGGTCGGGTATACTTCAAAAAGTATAGCGGATCAACCCGGTGGGGCTGCACGGGTTTGCGCCGTGAGCGTCCGTGGGGCCGACACTCGCGCCCGGGCCGTGCGGACCGCGGACGCCGCACGACGCACGCCGTGCACGTCGCACTAGCCTACCTCTCGGGATGGCGGATCCCACCAACAGCGAGATCGCGCGCGCGCTCGACGAGCTCGGCGACCTGTCCGAGCTCGACGGCGCGCTGGTCCATCGGGTGGTCGCGTACCGCAACGCCGCGAAGACGGTCCGCGATGCGCCCGTGTCGGTCGCGGCGCTCGCGCGCCAGGGCCGGGCGACCGAGCTGCCCGGGATCGGCGCCACGATCCAGGAGAAGGTGATCGCGCTCGCCGACGAGGGCGCGATCCCCGCGTCGGTCAAGCTGCGCGCCAAGTTCCCCGCGGGCCTGATCGAGATCATGCGCCTCCCCGGGCTCGGCCCCAAGCGCGCCCGGCGGCTGTTCGACGAGCTCGGGATCGACTCGCTCGATGCCTTGCGGGAGGCGGCGCAGGCACACCGGATCCGCTCGCTGAAGGGCTTCGGCCCGAAGGCGCAGGACAGTATCCTGGCGAGCGCCGCCCGGCCGGGCGAGCCTCGCGTCCGCGTCGTGCTCGACCGCGCGCTCGCCGTCGGCGAGGAGCTCGTCGGGGCGCTCCGCCGGCACCCGGCGTCGGAGCGGGTGGAGCTGGCGGGGTCGGCGCGGCGGATGACCGACAGCGTCAAGGACCTCGACGTGATCGCGACCGCCCACGATCCGCTCGCGCTCGCGCGCGCGGCCGCCCAGCTCGAGCTGGTCGAGTCCGCCGGCACACCCAGCGCCGCGGGCGTGCGGCTGCGCACACACATCGGGCTGCCGGTGGACCTACGGATCGTGGCGCCGGACCAGTTCGGCGACCTGCTCCAGCACCTGACGGGATCCAAGCAGCACAACATGGCGCTGCGCGACGCGGCGGTGCGCAGAGGCTTGCACGTGTCCGAGTACGGGATCCTCGACGACGCGACCGGCGAGACCCAGCGGTGCGCCACCGAGGCCGAGGTCTACAGGCTGCTGGGCATGCAGTACATCGAGCCCGAGCTGCGCGAGAACCGCGGCGAGCTCGAGGCCGCGGCCGCCGGCACCCTGCCCGAGCTGATCGAGCTGGCCGACCTGCGCGGCGATCTGCACTGCCACACGAGCGCCTCCGACGGCACCGCGTCGATCGAGGAGATGGGGATCGCGGCCCGCGAGGCGGGGTGCGAGTACCTCGCGATCACCGACCACTCGGCCGCGTTCGGCTTTGGCGGGGGCCTCTCGCCGGAGCGGCTGCGCGAGCAGATCGAGCGGATCCGCGCCACCGACGTCGACGGCGTCGAGCTGCTCGCGGGCTCGGAGGTGAACATCCTGCCGGACGGATCGCTGGACTACGACGACGGCACGCTCGCCGAGCTCGACTGGGTGATCGCCTCGGTGCACACCTCGTTCCGGATGCCGTCCGAGCAGATGACCGCGCGGATCGTGCGCGCGATCGAGCATCCGCTCGTTGACGCGATCGGCCATCTCTCGGGCCGCAAGATCGAGCGCCGACGCCCGTACACGTTCGACTTCGAGCGCGTGCTGGAGGCGGCGCTGAGGACCGGCACGATGCTCGAGATCAACGCCAGCGCTGACCGCCGCGACCTGGACGAGGTCCACGCCCGCGCCGCCGCCGCGGCCGGGGTCCCGATCGTGATCAACTGCGACGCGCACCGCGTCGGCGGGTTCGGCACGGCGCGCTTCGGCATCGCGACCGCGCGCCGGGGGTGGCTGACCGCCGAGCAGGTCGCGAACACCAGGCCGTGGGCGGAAGTCGAGGCGCGGCGCCCCCGCAACCGCGGCCGCCGGCGGCGCGCGCCGGCGAGCCGCTCCTCAGCGTGAGCCCACGGGCGCGCTGCGGCGCTTGGAGGACGGTAGCGCTCCGGGCGCGGCCTCGCCTGTCGCGGGGCGCCGCGGGGCGCCGGGAAGACCTACCCGCCAGCCACGCTGGATCGCCACGAACCAGAAGATCCCGAACAGGCACAGCAGCGACGCGACCCAGAAGTTGACCCGCATCCCGAGGAAGTAGTTCGAATAATCGATCCGCTGGGTCTCCTCCAAGATCCGGAAGCCGCAATAGCCGACGACGTACAGCGCGAAGATCCCGGGCGGCTTGATCCGGCGGTGGCGTCCGAGCCAGACCAGGAACACCGCCAGCGACAGGTTCCAGATGATCTCGTACAGGAACGTCGGCTCGAACGTCGAGTATCCCCAATAGCGTGGCGCCAGCTCGGCGACGCGGTGCGCGCGATCGATTCTCAACGCCCACGGCAGCTTGGAAGGGGCGCCGAACAGCTCCTGGTTGAAGTAGTTGCCGATCCGGCCGAACGACTGCGCAACCAGCAGGCCGGGAGCGACCGCGTCCGCGAACCTCCTGATCTCGTTCCTGGGTAACCGCCGCCGCAGCACGAACAGGCCGCCGGCGACGCCGCCCGCGATCCCACCCCAGATTCCAAGTCCCCCCTTCCAGATCGCGAACGGCCCCCACCATTCGGGCGGCACCTGGCTCGGGGTCGTGATCAGAAAGTAGATTCGACCGCCGATCAGGCCGGCCGGGAAGCCCCACAGCGCGACGTCGTACACGAGATCGGGATCTCCACCCGCTTCGCGCCACAGGCGCCGCGTGACGATGATCGCGCCCGCGACCGCGAACACGTACGAGATCCCGTACCAGTGCAGGAAGAACGGCCCAATGTAGAAGCCGTTCGTGGACGGGCTGGGGATGTAGGCGAACGTCACGCGGAAAGCAGTCGAGGAAGGACGTCGTGGGCGACGGTGCGATCGACCGCCTCCCGGGTAAACGGTACAAGCAACTGCGACGCGCGCTCCCGGTAGCGGGGAACCGGGTCGTCGAGCGCGAGCCGTAGCGCCGCCTGAAGATCGTCGCACACGAGTCGCGGATCCAGCTGCCGCGCGAGCTCCCGCGCGGGGTACGGCCCCGGGGCAGGCGTGGTCACCAGCACGCAACCGTCCGCCAGCGCCTCCAGCGGGGCGATTCCGTAGTCCTCGCGGGTCGGCGCGGCGACGAACACGCGCGTACGGCGCAGCAGCGCCCGGTACTCCTCCGCGGGCAGACGCCCGGCTACGTCGACCCCGGCGGGCGCGTCGATCCGGTCGATCCCGGCGACCACCAGCGTCTCGTCGTCGCGCCGCGCCCGCGCCCACGCGGCGAGCACGTACCGAAGCCGCTTCTTCTCGGGATTGCCGGCGTACGTGAGCGCGGCGATGTCGCGCTCGGTGGCGGGCCCGGATGGAGCGACGGGGACCGGCACCACGATCGCCCGTGGCACGCGGCGACCGAGCGCTCCCAGCGCGCCCGGGCTCATCGTCAGCACGAGCGGCGCGCGGGCCAGGCGGCGGCGCTCCACCACCCGCTGCCACACCCCGTGGCGGCCGGGCCGGTTCTCGGCGGCGATCGAGTCGAGCCAGACCGCGCCCGGCCGGGGCCATGACAGCGCCGAGGTGACCGAGCAGTAGACGATCGCCGCCGGGTCATGCGCTTCGATCCCCGCCTGGCAGGCGCGCCGGGCCGCGCGCGCCTCCATCAGATCGGTGAGCGCGAAGGTCCGCACGCGGCGGGGCGCCGGCGCGATCACGATCTGCACGCGTGCGCCGGCGCGCGACAGCGAGCCCGCCAGTGCCTCCGCCGAGCTTCTCCAGCCCGGCGTGCTGGCGGGCGCGACGAGCAGAACGTCGCTGCGCGGCACGGCCCGGTGGCCTCTCCCTACGCGCGGGGACGGGCCCGGCGCGAGCGTCCTGACGCCCCGTCGAGCTCGAACAGGTTGGATCGGAATCCCGGGGTGCGCACCAGCTTGATCGGCTTCAGCGGCGAGGTCCGGTCGATGTGGAACCGCGCTCCGTCGCGCTCCTCGATCGCCGTCACCGCCGACGCCTGCCGCCGCCACGCGAGCGCGCAGATGATCGCGAACCCCGTGGCTACGGCGGGAACCTGGGGAATGATGAACGCCAACGCGCCCGCGCCGAGCGTGGAGATCAACAGCGGCCACAACCGGTTCAGCAGCGTACGGCCCAGGTGGACCTCGGGCAACGAGGTCTGCATGCGCGCGCTTGCCAGCAGCGAACCGATCGGCGACGAGGTCTCAGTCCGCCGGCCGAGCCACGCCCCGATC
>Ga0187766_10002876_pt1 | contig 10114 bp, 7 predicted proteins | sample 0216_QUI02_MP05__4_FD_132971 | JGI IMG/M metagenome (GOLD analysis project Ga0187766, IMG submission 132971) | Tropical peat soil microbial communities from peatlands in Department of Meta, Colombia - 0216_QUI02_MP05_20_MG | ecosystem: Environmental > Terrestrial > Soil > Wetlands > Peat ...
CTCCTGGTCGGTTAGTGGTCAAGGTAAGTGGATCTACGGCAAATGTTCCCTTAGGGGTCACTTCAAGGCCATGGGATTCGTCGAGGAAGGAAATTTCCGGGGCCTGTGCAACCGAAGCAATCATCGTATCTCCAGGCACGATAAATTCAGAACCTTTGATGGGGATGGGCCTCCTTCGGCCTGAAGCATCGGGTTCACCCAGCTCCATCTTGACACATCGAACACCTGAAACCCTGCCGTTCTTCACTAACACCTCGACTGGCGAAGTAAGGATTTGGATTTCAATCCCTTCTCTCTCCGCCTCTTCAATCTCCCATGAATTGGCAGGCATTTCGTCCCGAGATCGACGATAGAGAATACTGACCCCTTTAGCGCCCAACCTCAGGGCTGTACGGGCCGCATCAATGGCCACATTTCCACCTCCGATGACGATGGTCTTTTCTCCCACTTTGGGTGCAATGGGGATTCCAAAAGCGATCAGAAAGCGATCTTCAAACCCCTCCATCACCCCGTGTCTTTCAGCTAAGCTCACAGCCTGAAGAAAAGGAACACCGTAGTGGACTCCTAAGGCCTCTTCCCCCGGAATACCCAATTTCTGCGGTTCATGGGCACCCATGGCCAAAAAGACAGCAGAATGACCAGCATCGAAGAGGCTGTTGATATTTCGAATAGGTGAATTCAGCTTCAATTCAACATTTGGGTGATGTATGATTTCATCAATCTCCCTTTGAAGTACATCCCTTGGCAAACGGTAAGAGGGAATGCCCACCCTCATCATCCCACCTGCTACGGGGAGGGCTTCAAAGATTGTGGTTTGATATCCCATCCGCGATAATTGATGGGCACAGCTCAGTCCTGCTGGGCCCGCCCCAACAATTGCAATCTTCACCTTCGGTCGCTCGATTTCCTCTTTAGACTCGTGAGTCGTGAGTCGTGAGTCGTGAGTCGTCGTTTCCTTCTTCTCCAGCTCATCACGATGCTCAAAAACCCAATCCGCCACAAAACGCTTCAGGCTGCAAATCCCCACAGGGCTATCGAGCTTCCCTCGATTACATTTCTCTTCACAAGGGTGGTTACAAACACGACCTACCGAGGCAGGAAAGGGATTATATTCTTTGACCACATCAAGGGCTTCTTGATAACGGCCTGCTTGGATCAAAGCAATGTAGCCTTGTGCGCTCGTCTCGGCAGGACAGGTGTTTTTGCAAGGACTGGTTCCTCTTTTAGTGACCAGAAAAGTGTTGGGAACAGCCTGAGGATAAGGCCGATAAATAGCCTTCCTCTGATCCAATCGCTCATTGAATTCATTCGGCAGTAGAATAGGACAAACCTCTGTGCAATCATTACAACTCGTGCATTGACTAATATCCACGTAGCGGGGATGTTTCCGAATATTTGCCTTAAAATGCCCGGCCTCACCTTCCAAAGAGACAAGTTCTGAGTTGGTAATGATTTCGATGTTGAGATGTCTTCCTGCCTCCACCAGCTTTGGAGAGACAATGCACATGGCACAGTCATTGGTGGGGAAGGTTTTATCGAGTTGAGCCATTTTTCCACCAATCGCCGGGGAGCACTCTAAGAGATAAACTTTGATTCCTGAATTAGCCAAATCAAGAGCGGCTTGAACCCCGGCGATTCCCCCCCCCACGACTAACGCCGCACCTATTTTTCGATGTTCATTTGGACTCATGGGCGGAATATCCTTTCGTCGTGAACCGTTCGGATCGTTGAGTCCGTTCAGATCGCTCATTTTTTTAAACGGTCAACCCTTCGAATCGACCACAACCTTCTACTGCTTCATCTAAAGAATTGAAACGTTTGCTGCGTCGAGATATTTTGAAATGCGATCTTCTGCTCCGATTGGAATAAAATGGACCCCTTGGCAAATGTCCCGAAGGTCTTTCACCAAGTCGCTGACAATTTCAATGCTGGCCTTCTCTTTATCCGGAGCCTTGGCTAACTTCTCAATGATATAGTTGGGAACCATCCCTGGCTTCACATGTTTGTTAAGAAAGAGACCCATCTCTGCCGATCTCACTAAAATGACTTCTGCGACCACCGGAATCTTCATTGGTCCCACCCGTCGCATGAATTCATGGAAGGAATCGATATCAAAAATGGGAGTGGAAAGAAAATATTGAGTTCCCAAACCGGCCAATTCCTCCATCTCTTTTAACTCTAGATCAGGAACTTTCTTTCCCCAACTCGAATCGATGCCTGATCCTACGAAGAACTTAGGTTTGACCCGGGTTTCTTTGCCCGAAATATCCTGACCTTCACGAAGGCTCTCGATAACCGAAAAGAATTTCCCCGAATCCACATGAAAGAACATTATCTCCTGGAGACTATCTCCGGTGATACGATAATCTTCAGTGAAAGTGAGAATATTCTCCACTCCAGATTCCGAGGCACGCAGGAGATGTTCCTGGATCTCAAGCCGATTTTTCTCCCGACAGGTGGTCTGAAGGATCGGGTCGAATTTTTGGTCCTTCAGGGCCCGACAGGTTCCCATCGTATCAGTCACCAAACCCTCGATCTTCAGCTCGGGGACGGTGAGGGCATCCACTCTCCCCCGAATCCGCTCCACATTTCGAATGAGGTCTTGGACACCTGTCCCGATAGGGGGTTGAATCTCTGAAGTGACTATGAATCTCTTGCTCTTTAAATTTTCCTGTAAACTCATCGACCCCTCCTTTCAATTGTAAAATAACTTTTGTTGTATTCCAAAATTCTTCACTTCTTCAGACCCAGTAATTTGGCCACTTCGAATTTTAACTGTTCTAAAGGAAGGGGTTTCGAGAAGCATGCATCTGCACCGTAATCTTTCATCTGTTTGAAAGCGTCATCATCGAGATAAGCGGAGAGCACAACGATCTTGGTATCCTTTGTCTCGGGACTACACTTAATTTTTTGGCAAACCTCATATCCATTGATGTCAGGCATCATAATATCCAGGATCATGAGGTCCGGTTTGAAATGGTTTACCTGAAGACCCGCCTCAAACCCATCTGAGGCAGAGATCATCTCATAGCCATACTCGTCTTCCTCAAGGGCCTGGACGATTGTCTCGACTATGATTTTGTCATCGTCGACGACAAGAATTTTTTTCCTCTCCTCCGCTTTTGGTTGTTCTGGCAAAGGCATTCCCTTCTCTTTGAGAAACTGATCCAAGTCTTCCTTCTTAATCCTCCGATGTCCCCCTACGGTTTTGTAAGCCTTGATAAAGCCTGCATCGATCCAGTTGATGATCGTTTTTGGAGAAACCCTGCAATATTTACTTGCCTGAGATACAGTTAGAATTTCCATAATTTTCTCCTTTTGCAGAATTTATTATTTTTACCAGTACTACAGAATTTATAGCTTGTCAATAAAAATTTTACGATGGGCTACTTTATATGTAATCAATTGATTTTATTGTATAATCAATCTGAAGTTTTAAGGCGAAAATCCAAGGAGAAGGAAAATCGAAGGTTCCAGATATCTCTCACGTATCTCTTATTTTATTTTTTTGACGTCTTGATTTCGACTCTCAACAGGTAAACTGATGGTAAAAGTGGTGCCCTTTCCCTCTTCACTCTTTATCTTAATTTCCCCACCATGATCTCTAATAATTCCGTAACAGACCGAAAGTCCTAACCCAACTCCTTTTACCTTCTGTTTGGTGGTAAAAAAGGCATCAAAAATCTTATCCTTAATCTCTTCTGGGATTCCAATGCCTGTATCCTGGATATGAATTAAGACCCTGTTATCCTCCTTGCTCGTTCTGACGAAGAGGGTCCCTCCCTTAGGCATGGCCTCCTTAGCATTCTTAAAGATGTTGAGAAAAACCTGTCTCATCTGGTTGGTAGAAGCCATCACGTCGGGAATCTCCTCGCCGAAGGAAGTCTCCACTCTGATATTCGCTTCTCTCATCTGTTTCTCCATTACCAATAGGATTCCCTCAATGAGCTCATCTATTTTGACGGCTCTTCGCTTTTCTTCTTCAGGCTTTGAAAAACTAAGCATATTCCGGAGCATCTCGGAAAGCCTCTGAATTTCGGAAAGCGATAATTCTAAAATTCTTCTCCTTTTACTTTCCGGAGGAATTTCCGTCTTGAGAAGCTCGAGGGTATTCATAATACCGTAGATGGGGTTATTCAATTCATGAGCGATCTGGGAGGTAAGCCTTCCCATAGCAGCCAACTTTTCAGATTGAAGAAGGGCCTCCTGCATCTTCTGGAGTTCTCTCTCTATCCTCAATCTCTCCCTGAGGTCTTTGAAGATGCCAACGCTGGCGATCTCATTCCCCTTCTCATCAAATATGATGGAAGCTGAAAGATCTCCTTCGACCAGTTCTCCATCTTTTCTTCGATGAAGAATGGGGAAAGAAGTCAATTTTCCAACCCCTCCAAAATCACGACTTCTCAGTTTATCCATCACCTCTTTTGCCACTCCCGGCTGATAGATGCTCCGGATATTCATCTTTCCCACTACCTCCTCTGTCTCATAGCCTAAGAGGTTTTCTGCGCCCTTGTTAAAAATGAGGATATCTCCCTTCATGTCGGTGACAATAATACCATCCACAGAGCTCTGGATCATATTCATTAAGAAGTCATTCGCCTCTTTCAATTCCCTTTCCATTCTTTTCCGGTCAGAGATATCGATATTGATCCCTTCATAACCGACGACCGTTCCTTCTTCATTCTTTTTTGCGTCGGCTGTGATAAGAACCGTTATTCTCTCCCCATTCTTCTTCTTCCAATCTGCCTCAAAATCTTTAACGAATCCCAGCTTCTCGACTAACCCCTGAAACGTTTTTCGATCTTCAGGATTCACATAGAGATCTTTTGCAATATCAATCTTTAAAAACTCTTCTTTGTCCCGGTATCCTAGTAACCCCCACATGGCTTGGTTACAGTCTAAAAACTTACCTTCCTTTGAGCTGATGAAGAGGCCGTGTCTCACCCTTTCAAAGAGGTTTCGATATTTCTCTTCGGATTCCCGTAAATCCTTCTCAAACTTCTTTCTCTCCGTAATATCGCGAACGTAGGCATAGGTCTTGATCCGCCCATCCTCTGATTGTGTCGGTGCGATACAGACTTCCATCTCCTTGATTTCATTTTGTGGCGTGTGGAGGGACATCTGCGTACAGACCTTTTGACCCATGCCTTCCCCCCGCATCACCATCTCTTCCAAAAACTCTTCGTTCCGTTTCCCGATGACGGAGAAAAATTCTCGACCGAGGATCTGATCTTTAGGAAAACCCATAATTTCAGAGGCCATTTGATTGGCAAATTCGATCCGCGAATCCTCATCGAAAACGATGATTCCATCATCTCCCATCTCGGCAATCTTCTCAAAGCGCTTTGTGGCCTCTCGGATCTCCCTCTCCATCCTCTTCCTTTCCGTGATATCCCTTAAATAGGCATACGTTTGGACACCACCTTTCTCCTTCCTTGCGATCGTGATGCAGACTTCGGCATCCCGTTTCAGGCCTATATCAGTTAAGACCTCCATCTCCGTACAGACCCGTTTGCTCTCATCTGCCCCCACTTGCGAATGCATCTGGTCAAGATAACCGATATCCTGTTCACTCAATAGCCGCCGAAAATCCATCCCGATCAGTTTCCCTTTTGAATACCCTGTCAACTCCGAGGCGATGATATTGGCAAACCCAATTTTATAATCCTCATCAAAAACGATAATACCGTCATCCCCCATTTCGGCAATCTTTTCCAGACGATTGGTCACCTCTTGGAGATTCTGATGAGCCTCTTTTCGCCCATACTCCTTTACCTTTCTCTCCAGTTCGGCTACCTTTTGTTTCAAAGCCTCATAATCGGGATTTTGTTCCATAGTTCAACCCACCTTCCTATTCTCCTAAAAGAGTCTCTTATTTCTATAGAAATGATTTGAAACCACCCCTCCAGCCGCGACACTACCTGGTTACATTTTACAACAACCGAAAGGATTTGTGTCAAATTTTAATAGAAAAAAGGGAGAAGGGTTTGAAAGAAAGAAGTGAATATACCTTAGGGAATTCAGTATGAAAAAAAATGGACACTGCGTCTTAAGAATGAGACAAACAATATGAAATTTGATGAAATATTCATACTGCCCTTTGTAAAGGAACACCTGGCTTACCAAGCCACTGTTGAACTTAAGAAGGCTTGGCAGGAAGGAGCTGAATCTATTCCCGAGCATACTTCATATTGAGAAGAAGTAGAATAAAGGGGCTTACATCTTTTTAAGCGAAGGCAGGGTCACCCAATCGAGAGTTAGCCCGTAGCCCCAAGAAAAGAAGTGATTGCTCTCAAAGCTTAGATTACCCTCTCACAAATCCAGAGGGCCCTGTGCATGTGCATCCCGTCACTGCGTAGATTTTAAGCGCACTCATTTTCACCCGCATTATCAAATCCCAAGCAAAGGCCTTTACTCCTGTCCAACCAGCACGGAATGAGCGTGAGCGGCAAGTAAAGCTGTTGCGCCGCCAGAGGGATTGTGGTATAGACACATTACTTCATGTTGGCTTGGTGAGCCGCGTGCGGACGAATGATCCATTGATTGGTGCGGTCAAAGAGATGGCCAAGAAAAATAATCCAGAAAGCATTCCTGAAGGGAAACGGGACAGAGGTTCTCTAGGCGGGGTCCACGCGCCATTGCTCCGGGGAGGTAAAAATGGCATTTAAGGAAATTCTTTACAACATCGAAGGTCCGGTGGCGACAATCACCCTGAATCGGCCCGAAAGAATGAATGCCTTGACGATGGTGACTCATAAAGAGCTAGAGCAGGCGATTACCGATGCAGACCGGGATGATAACGTGAGGGTGATTGTCATCACAGGGGCCGGGAAAGGATTTTGTTCCGGGGACGATGTGCAGAATATATTTTTGGACCCCGAGGATAACCTCAGGAGAGAAAAGCAAGCCCGGCTTCAAATCTTGCAAAGGAAGAGGCATTCGATGGGCGGAGCGCACCACCTGGTGGAAATCAACAAACCTTCCATAGCGGCGGTCAACGGCGCAGCCGTTGGTTACGGGTGCGATATGAGCCTCATGTGTCATTTGCGGATCGCTTCGGAAAAGGCCCGTTTCGGGGAGGTGTTTCTCCGGGTGGGCTTGATTCCGGACGCCGCCATGATTCTTCTACCCCGGTTGGTGGGGACCGCGAAGGCGTATGAGATGATCCTGACTACGGATATCATCGACGCGAAAGAGGCGGAGCGAATCGGTTTGGTCAACAAAGTGGTGCCGCATGAGCAGTTAATGGACGCAACGATGGAATTGGCCAATAAAATAGCCGCGAAACCGCCCATCTCCGTCCGGTTGGCGATCGAGGGGGTTCGAAGAGGGGTGAATTTGCCTTTGCCTGAATATATGGAGTGGCATGCCCAGGCGTTCATGGTTTGTGCGGAAACAGAAGATCATATCGAAGGTTCCAAAGCCTTCATTGAGAAGCGGCAACCCGTATTCAAAGGAAAGTAGAAAAGCGAAACGTTACAAAAAATCTAATAGGATCCACCGAAGGAGGGACTATGATCAAAACGAGATTCACAGAGATGTTGGGGATAAAACATCCCATCATGCTGGCAGGAATGAACTGGATTACAACGCCCAAGCTGGTAGCGGCCGCTTGTAATGCAGGGGGATTGGGTATATTCGCGACGGCCGCCTCTACTCCCGAAGAAACCCGGAAGAATATCCGGGAGATTCGAAACCTCACCGATAAACCTTTCGGGATAAACCAGATTCTGATCGGTCCCGGAGCAAAAGATAACATCGCCATCGCCATCGAGGAGAAAGTCCCCATCATCAATTATTCTTTGGGGAAGCCTTGGTTCGTTGATCAGGTCCACGCCTACGGAGGCAAAGTGATGGGAACCATCGCGATCGCCAGACACGCCGTCCGGGCGGCCCAGTTGGGCTGTGACATGCTCGTCGTCACCGGCCACGAAGCCGCCGCACACGGGGACGTCGCAACGTCCATGGTGTTGATCCCCTTGGTGGCCAGTCAGACGAAAATCCCTCTGATCGCGGCCGGAGGCTTTTTTGACGGAAGGGGGCTGGCCGCGGCATTGGTACTTGGAGCAGACGCGGTTTCGATGGGCACTCGATTTATCGTAACCCAGGAGAGTCATGTGCACGAAAATTTCAAGAAGCTTGTCATGGAAGCGACGGAGCAGGACACCCTGTACAGTGATGTCTTTGACGGATTACCGGGCAGAGTGTTAAAGAGCCCCGGAGCGGAAGCCATGATGAAGGGAGGTTTCCCGCTGTTTCAATCGATGAAGAGCGCCTTAGAGGTCAAGCGGATTCTGAACCTTTCTTTCCCTAAATTTGTTGGCCTTAGCTGGAACATGATGAAATCTGAGGAAGGAAAGAACCTTCTGATCCAGGCTCGCTCGGCTCATGGGGCAATCCATCATCTGAAAGCGGTCAATGAGGGTGACCAAAAGGAAGGATTTATATTTGCCGGACAGTCCGTCGGCGGCATCAGTGATATCCCTACGACCAAGGAGGTCATCGAGCGGATTGTTCTGGAGGCTGAAAAGAGGTTGGAGGCGGTGGGAATTAATATCCATGCCTAAACCGTCCCCTCACCCTTTCCCTCTCCCCGATGGGGAGAGGGAAAGGGTGAGGGGACGTTCTCATCCGCACCGGTATTGGACACCAAAACCGCTTTGCGGATAAGTCCACTGAATCGAGCCATAGATGCATGCGATCATGCAGGTGCCGCATTCCAGACAGCCGGCAAATTCAACCACCATCTCTCCCTTTTCGTTGAGAGAATAGAGGTTCGCCGGACAGGCATAAATACAAAACCGCTCTTTGCAGCCTTGACAGATTTTCTGGTCGAGTCGAATGTGGGTTTCTTTGTGGTTTTTAAAAGCATCGAGCGCTAGCTTATCCGTAATCCTCATCGGACCACCCTTCTAATTACTGACCCATCCACCCATGGAGGTCTATATTCTCCTGAATTGCAGCCAGTCCTTAAACGTTTGATAGTTCAAAAAGTCTTTCTTCAATCCTTGCCAGATCGTCGTGTACAGACCCTCTTTCGGACCTCCGTCCACGGTCATCACCTTTTCAAAGAGGTTGGAAATCGCCTGGGGGTATTTGGAAAAGAGTCTTTCATTCTCGAGCAGATCGAGGCTGCTTCTGAAGGCCTCCATCTCTTTGATGATAAAACTGTCCTTTACCAGTTCTTCATAATAAACTAAGGAGGAAGCCGAGAAATCGTTTTTTTCTTTTGCCCTCTTGATTGCCCGGCCTGCGAGGACACCCGAAGCCACGGCATACTCCATTCCCCTCACCGTGACTAGCATGTTGAGTCCAAACCCGGCGGCATCCCCGATGAGCAAAATCCCGTCTCCGTAAAGCTTTGGCATGATTCGAATTCCTCCCTCGCTGATCAGGTGGGCGGAATATTCGATGGGGTTGCCACCCTTGATTAAATTTCTTACCTCGGGCCGTTCTTTAAATTCATCCAGAAGTTTATAGACTTCTTCGCGTGGTTCCCTACGATTGAGGGAATGGATTCCGACGACAATGCCCAAAGAAAGACTTTCGCTGTTGGTGTAAAGAAATCCGCCGCCCATCATCCCTTTGGTGAGGGATCCGACAAAAAGCTGAGCAGCCCCTTCTCCCTCTCCCAGACCAAATCGATCCTCGATGGTCTTCGGGTCGAGTTCAATCACCTCTTTGAAGCCTACGGCGAAATGTTCAGCCTGGAAAGGCTGCCGGAGCCCAGCTTTCTCAGCGATAAAAGAAAGAACCCCGTCCGCGCCGACCACACAATCCGCTCCGAACTCCTCATCCCCGCTTTTGATGCCGGCGACCTTCGTCCCCTCCCGGATGAGATCATCGACCTTCTTTTCCGGAATGACATAGACCCCCTTTTCCGAAACGATATCGGCAAACCAGCGATCAAACTTGGCTCTGAGAATGGTATAGCTGGGATAGGGGTCGTGATTAAACCGGTCGCTGTAAAGTCCCAGGGTCGTCGAATTGGTTTCGCCCAGCAAGGTCAAGATCTCTTTGGTGACGTGCCTCTCCAAGGGGGCTTCTTTCCAGAGATCCGGAAGATAGCTTTGCAGGGGGCCGAGGTAAATCCTTCCTCCCGTGATATTTTTGC
>Ga0187766_10002879_pt1 | contig 10113 bp, 10 predicted proteins | sample 0216_QUI02_MP05__4_FD_132971 | JGI IMG/M metagenome (GOLD analysis project Ga0187766, IMG submission 132971) | Tropical peat soil microbial communities from peatlands in Department of Meta, Colombia - 0216_QUI02_MP05_20_MG | ecosystem: Environmental > Terrestrial > Soil > Wetlands > Peat ...
CGACTACTGGGTTCGCTACTCGCTCTCGGCGATGATCTTCGCCGGCGTCTTCGATCGCTATCCCAAGCTCAAGGTCGGCTCCGTCGAGCACGAGATGGCGTGGCTGCCTCACTGGCTGAAGCAGATGGACTTCACGTACCGCGAGCGGCCGGTGTTCACGAAGGGCTGGCGGTCGAAGGACGGCCTCCTGCCCAGCGACTACTGGCGCCGCAACATGTTCGTCGAGTTCATGGAGGACGACCTCGGGATCCAGCTCCGCGACGCGATCGGCGTCGACAACATGCTCTGGGGGAGCGATTTTCCCCACGCCGAGTCCACGTGGCCGAAGTCCCGGGAGTTCCTCGATCGCATCTTCGCCGGCACCCCCGAGGACGTTCAGCGAAAGATCACCTCCGAGAATGCCGCGCGGCTCTTCCGCTTCTCGCGGAACTAGCGGACCGGCCCGGGCCGGCAGGGGATGGAGGACGGCTTCGTGCCGGTGGCCCGGGCGTCGGATCTGCCGCCCGGAGCGATGACGTGGGTCGCGCTCGACCGCGAGCGCGTTCTCATCGCCAACGTGGGCGGCCGGTTCTACGGGCTCCAGGACGTCTGCGGCCACCGGCAGGCCACCCTCTCCAAGGGCCGGCTCGACGGTCATGTCGTCGAGTGCCCCCTTCACTTCGCCCAGTTCGACGTGCGCACCGGGAAGCTCGTGAGCGGGCCCGTCGCCGCCGACGTCCTGACCTACGAGGTGCGAGTGGAGGAAGACACGCTGTACCTGAAGAGGCGCGCCTGAGCGGGTTCCCGCGGCGTCCGAGGGTAGGCTCCCGCCCCGTATAGAGAGATCCGGCCGCCGGAGCCCGAGGTGGCCAGGCACACCCCGACCCGGCCGGTCGTCCGCGTAGGAGGCTGCTCTCGCCGGAGTCGGAGCGCCCTGGGTTCGATCCTGGCCGCTCATATCGGTTCGCGATATAATTCCCGCGTCGATCGATTCTTGGAGGGTCCACCGGTCGTGCACACCACGGAGAGCGCGAGCCGTCTGCACGAGGGCGTGGTCGTGGTGATCTCGGTGGATCCGAGGAAATCCCGGCTGGTCGTCGATCACGAGGAGATCCCGGGCTTCATGGCCGCCATGACCATGAACTACCTCGTGAACCCGCCGAGCCTCCTGGGGGGGCTGCGTCCCGGCGAGAAGATCCGCTTCACCATCGACGAGGATCAGCGGGCCATCGTCCGGGTCGCTCCGCTACCCCAAGCCGGCCGGTAACCGGCTGGACGCCTCCAGCGGACTTGGATGGAGGTTCCCGGCGCTAGAGGTACAGGACGTCGTACTCGCCGAGACCCGCCGGATAGCGCTTCGCGATCCTCGCCAGCGCCCTCACGACGCCGCCGATGTCGAGGCCGTGGATCCGCGGTGGGCAGAGCACGATGCCCGCGTGGGGACGGCCTTGCTCGATGGCATCACGGCCGAGCCGACCGAAGTCCCGTGCGTTGGCGCTGACCAGGCACCGGCGCTGGCCCGCGGCGAAAGCGAGGTGCGCTGCATCGCTGAGCCCGATCCGGCCCACTTCATGGGCGCTGACCGCATCGACACCGCGCTTCCTCAACGAGACTGCGATGACGGGCGTGAGATCCTCATCGAGGTAGAACTTTACGCGCGACGGTCGATCTCCTGCTGCATCGCCCGACTCTCCGCGTGGGCGCCGACATCGTCCGAAATGTCGGCATCGATCTCCTGGGGAAACCTCGCGTAGTAGACGGTCGCCGCCTTGAGCTGCGCCGTCGAGAGATGAGGCAGTGACCGCCGGAGCTTCTTCGCGTTGCCCCCGACGGCCTTGTAGTCGCGGATGACCTCCCACACCCCCAGCCCCGTCCCCGCCACCTTGGCCACTCGACCAGCCGGTTCGTCACTGAAGTAGATACCCGGGCACTCTCGCGTGCGAACCGCTTCCTCGAGCAGGATCTGCGCGGCCTCCGAAAACGATCGTCGCGTGCGCCGGGCGATCCGCTCGATCTCGGCCCGCAGCTTCGGTCGGAAACGGATGGTCTTCGTCGGTGTCGCCATCGCCAATGCTCCTGTGCCACAGCGTAACACAGCTCCGTGGGCCCCGGCGAGATCGGGCGCCCTTCCTGACGGCCGCGCCGAGATGTTTGTGCGCCTGCTTGGCCACGTCGATGAGTCTGCAGCTTGCCGCCCAGATGGCGGTACGCGCCGAGGGGGCGCGTCTGGATCTGCTCCTCAGATCACCAGGGCTTGGCGGTACGTCTCGGCCTGACTGGCTCACTCCGCGCTCCGCGACATCCACCGGCGTGCGTTCGGGTAACGTCAAGACCGGCGAGGCTGATTGGTGTGCCAGGTGGCATCTCCGCCCGGCCGGCCTCGAACGCTGGAGACGGCCGAAGCTACTTGACAGGGCCACTCCTTCGCCAGATTCTCGCGCGTATCAGACAACCTATCGCTTCGCCGAGCACAAGCCCGATCGGCACCACAAGCTCGTTCGCTTCAAGGAGTACTACGCGGCGCGCCCGGAGCCGGCCAACGGCCTCGCGACGACCTGGGCGACGTGCTCGATCCAAAGCTCCGCGGCGTACACGGCGCGCCGCGGGAGGCGTGACGCCGCGAGGAGCGCGTCGCCGCGAAGGGACGTCACGCGATCCGGGAATCCTCGGCAGGGCGATGACCACACCCGAGGCCGATGAGTGATTCGCTCGCGGCCGACGTGCACGCCCGGCCCCGGCGCAGCGCGATCGCCGGGGCGATCGCCTCCGCGGCGCTGTTCGGCGTGAGCGCCCCGGCTTCGAAGGTGCTCGTCGGACTGACCGATCCGTGGATGCTGGCCGGCCTCCTGTATGCCGGATCCGGGGCGTGTCTCGGGATCATCCTGCTCGTCCGAGCCGTGTTCGCGCGAGGGGCCCCGCGCGAGCCGCACATCACCGCGCGGCAGCTGCCGTGGCTGCTGCTCGCCATCGGGGCCGGCGGTGTCGCCGGCCCCGTGCTGCTCATGTTCGGCCTCGCGCGCGGTTCAGCGACCGAGGCCGCCCTCCTGCTGAACCTGGAAGGCGTGTTCACGGGGTTGCTGGCGTGGAGGCTCTTTCGCGAGCACCTCGATCGCCGCCTCGCGGCGGGCATCGCCGCGATCTCCGCGGGTGCGCTCGTCCTCGCCTGGCATCCATCGCCCGGGTATCGCGCGAGCTGGTCGGCGCTGCTGGTGGCCGGGGCCTGCCTGGCCTGGGCGCTCGACAACAATCTGACCCGCCGGGTCGCCACGGCGGACCCTGTCGAGATCGTCTCCCTGAAAGGAGGGCTGGCCGGCGCGACCAGCATCGCCATCGCGCTGGCCCAGGGCTCCGCCTGGCCCTCTCTGCCCACGGTTGTCGCGGCCGCCGGCGTCGGCGCCCTGAGCTACGGCATCAGCCTCGTGCTCTACATCCTCGCCATGCGCGAGCTGGGGGCGGCGCGCGCCGGCGCCTATTTCTCGACCGCGCCCTTCCTGGGCGCCCTCTTCGGCGTGGTCGGGCTGGGCGAGCCCGTGACCACGACTCTCCTGATCGCGGCCCTCCTCATGGCCGTCGGCGTGTGGCTGCACGTGACCGAGCGCCACGAGCACGATCATGCCCATGCGCCGACGACGCACGAGCATCGGCACCGGCACGACGAGCATCACCGGCACGCGGAGAGCACCGATGCCGGATCCGAGCCACACAGTCACTGGCACGCCCACGCCGCCCTCTCCCATCGGCACCGGCATTACCCCGACCCCCACCACCGTCACGGCCACGGTAACCAGTAGATCTCGGGCGCGAGCGGCCTCCCTGGAGGCCGTAGGGGTTGTCGATCACGGCGCCTCGCCATCCGCGGCCACGCCCACGAACTCGCTCAGCACGTCGGCGTGCCGAAGGTCCTCCGGCCGCAGCTCGCGCAGGATCGTGCCCTTCTGGATGATCAGCACACGCTGGGCGAGCTCGGCGACGAACTCGAGGTTCTGCTCGACCAGGAGGATCGTCAGCCCCTGGCTTCGGTGCAGCTGGCGCAGGATGCCGACCAGCTCCTCGATGATCGAGGGCTGGATGCCTTCCGTCGGCTCGTCGAAGAGGATCAGCTTCGGCTGACCGGCCAGGCATCGCGCAATGGCCAGCAGCTGCTGCTCGCCGCCGCTCAGCGCGCCGCCCCGGCGATTCAGCAGGGGCGTCAGGCGGGGGAATGTCGCCAGGATCGCGTCGATGCGCTCGTCGGCGCCGCGTCCGGCGAAGCCCATCCGGAGATTGTCGCGAACGGTGAGCCCGGGGAAGATCTCGCGACCCTGCGGCACGTAGCCGAGGCCGCGCCGGGCCCGCGCGTACGGCGGCTCGCGGGTGATGTCCACCTCATCGAAGGTGATGCGCCCGCGCTGCGCGGCCACGAAGCCCATCAGCGTGCGCAGAAGCGTCGTCTTGCCCATCCCGTTGTGGCCCAGCACGCCGACGAACTCGCCGGCCGTCACCCGCAGGTCGATCCCGTTGAGGATCGGTATGCGTCCGTAGCGGGCGCTCACGTCGGTCGCGCCGAGGAGCATGGCTCAGGCCCCGCCGTGCTTGCCGAGGTAGATGTCGCGGACGGCGCTGTTCTTGAGGATCCGGTCCATCGTGTCCTCTACGAGCACCGCGCCCTGGTGCATCACCGTCACCGTGCGGGCGATCATGCGCACGAACTGCATGTCGTGCTCCACCACGATGAGGGCGTGTGTCCGGTTGATCTCGCGGATCAGCTCGGCGGTGCGCGCCACCTCGTCGTGCGTCATGCCGGCCGCCGGCTCGTCGAGCAGGATCAGCTCGGGATTGGCGGCCAGCACGGTGCCCAGCTCCACCCACTGGCGCAGCCCGTGCGAAAGACGGCCCACCAGCCCGCCGGCCTGCGGGCCGAGGCCCATGCGATCGAGGATCTCATCGGCGATGGCGTCGGCGCGCGCGCGCGAGTTCGTGCGGCGCGCGGCGAGCCACAGATGCTCGCGCACGGTGAGACCGTCGAAGAGATTCGGCACCTGGGTCTTGATGCCGATGCCGCGCCGGGCGATGGCATGCGTGTGATCGCCGGTGATGTCCGCGCCGTGGAACAGGATGCGCCCGGCCGTCGGCTGCAGCTGGCCGGTGAGGAGCTTGAAGAGCGTGCTCTTGCCGGCGCCGTTGGGGCCGATGAGGCAGCGCAGCTCCCGCTCGGCCAGGCACAGGTTCACGCCGCGCACCGCCTCGACACCACCGAACCGGATCGACAGCGCGATCGTCTGGAGGATCGGTTCCGTCATGCCACGCGCCGCGCCCGGGCGGCGGGACGCGCCCGGGCGGCGGACAGTCGCGCCCACAGCACACCCACTGACGGCACGATCCCACGGGGCACCAGCAGCACGAAGGCCAGGAAGATGATCCCGAAGATCAGGCTGGTGTTGGCGAGCTGCTGCGTTCCGAGCTCGGTGGCCAGGTACTGCATGACCACGCACCCGATGATCGGCCCGACCAGCGTGCCGAGTCCGCCGACGATCACCCAGATGATGATCTGGGAGGTCGTGCTGAGGCTGAAGACGTTGGGGCTGACGAAGGCGCCCCAGTTGGCGAAGAGACTGCCGGCCAGGCCCGCGATGGCGCCGCCCAGGGCGAAGATGAGCAGCTTGTGCAGACGCACGTCGTAGCCGAGCAGCTCGCAGCGCGTCTCGTTCTCGCGCAGCGCCATCACGACGCGCCCGAAGTGACTGGCCAGCAGTGCGTGCATCCCCACGTAGACGATCAGGAGCAGGGCCATGACGAGGTAGAAGGTCTCGGTGGGGTCCAGCAGCCGCGCCGGATCACCCGGCAGGTTGAAGGTCGGCAGCGACGGCATTCCGTTGAAGCCGTTCAGGCGTGCGCTGCCGATGCGATAGGCGTCGCCCGCCGTGCTGTTCGTCAGGTTGAAGAAGATGAGCGTGACGCTGAGCGTGATGACGCCGAGGTAGACGTCGCTCAGGCGTCCATAGAACATGAAATAGCCGAGGAGCGCGGCGAACAGCGCGGGCACCGCGATGGAGAGGACGATGGGCAGCGTCGACTCCCCGAGATTGATTGCGGTGACCGCGTACGTGTAGGCACCGAGCCCGAAAAACGCCGATTGGCCGAAGCACAAGATGCCCCCGTAGCCCCACACCACGCCCAGGCTCAGCGCGAGGATGCACATGCTCGCGAACACGGTGAGCTGCAGCAGCTGGAACTGGTCGACGACGAGGGGCGCGCCCGCGCCCACCGCGACCATCACGGCGGCCGTCACGGCGATGCCCGGGTCGAGCCGGCGGAGAATCACAGGCTGCCCCGGAAGAGCTTGCCGGTGATGCCCCGCGGGAGGACGCGCAGCAGCAGGATGGCGGCGGCCAGCAGCCCGGCCTCGCCGATGACGGGGGTGGTCAGATAGGTCAGCAACTGGTTCACCGTGCCGAAGAGCGCGGCAGCGCTGGCCGTCCCCGCGATGATGGCGGTGCCGCCGCTGATGACGGTGATGAACGCCTTGGCCACGTAGGCCGCGCCCACTGTCGGGAGCACGCCGGAGATGGGTGCGAGCAGACCGCCGGCCAGGCCGGTGAGCGCGGCGCCCAGGCCGAAGGTGGCGGCGTACACGCGGGGCGGGCTCACGCCGAGGGCGGCGGCCATGTTGGGATTCTCCATCGTCCCCCGAGCCAGCAGACCGAGACGCGTCGTGCGCAGCACCACATAGATGGCCACCAGGATGGCCGCCGCGAGGCCGACCAGCAGCAATCGGTAGAGGCTGATGCTGTAGCGCCCCACCGCGATGCCGCCCAGCGGCGAACCGATGCCGGCCACCGTGTTGCCGAAGATCGTCGTGACCAGGCCGATGAAGAACAGGCTGAGCCCCCAGGTGGCGAGCAGGGTGTCGATCATGCGGCCGTAGAGCAGGCGGATGATCAGCCGCTCGGCGGCGACGCCGATGATCCCGACCACGATCGGCGACACCACCAGCATCGCGATCCAGATGTTGACGCCGTGGTTGGTGGCCACGATGGCCGCGTAGCCGCCCAGCATAAGGAACTCGCCGTGCGCCAGGTTGATCACGCGCATCATGCCGAAGATGATGGCGAGCCCGACGCTGATGAGCACGAGGGTGGCGATGCCATTCAGGATTTCCAGCGCGAGGACGACGGCGAGATCCATCGCGCGCGCACTATAGACCTGCGTGGCGGAGCAGGCAAGGGGCCTTGGATCGCCAACGGTTGGGCCGCTGTCGTGCGCCTTGACATTTCGAATCGCCGGGGACTAGACTTTTGCCCTCGCACGCGCGAGTTGTCCTCAACCGTTCGCCCGGAGGTGTCTATGCGAGCAGAGCGACGGAAATTCCTCAAGACAGCTGGCGCAGCACTCGGCGCAATGTCGGTGGCCCCGTGGATCGTGCGCGAGACGTTCGCGCAGGCCGACGTCATCAAGGTGGCGAGCATTCACGATCTCTCGGGCGGCCTCGACATCTATGGACGGCCCATGGTCGACTGCTTGACGTACGCCGTCGAGGAGATCAACGCCTCGGGCGGGCTCCTGGGCAAGCAGATCAAGCTCATCAGCTATGACGCGCAGTCGAATATCCAGCTCTACACCCAGTTCGCCACCGAAGCGGCGACCAAGGAAAAGGTGGCGGTGGTGCACGCCGGCATCACCTCGGCCTCGCGCGAGGCCATCCGCCCCGTGCTGAAGCGATTCAACACGCTCTATTTCTACAACACGCAATACGAGGGCGGTGTGTGTGATCGCAACTGCTTCTGCACCGGCTCCACGCCGACCCAGAATGTGGACAAGCTGGTGCCGTTCACGCTCAAACGGTTTGGCAAGAAGGTCTACGTGGTCGCGGCTGACTACAACTACGGCCAGATCACGTCCAAGTGGGTGAAGAAGTTCACGCAGGACAACGGCGGCGAGGTTCTGAACATCGATTACTTCCCGCTGGAGGTGAGCGACTTCGGCCCCGCCATCACCAAGATCCAGGCGGCCAAGCCCAACTTCGTCATGTCGGTGCTGGTGGGCGGCAACCACATCTCGTTCTATCGCCAGTGGGCGGCGGCGGGCATGAACAAGACGGTCCCGGTCGCCTCCACGACGTTCGGCAACGGACTCGAGCAGCAGGTGACCACGCCGGAGGAACACAAGGGATACATCGCCGCCCAGAGCTACTTCCAGGAAGTCGACACACCGGCGAACCAGGCGTTCCTCAAGAAGTTCTTGCCGAAGTACGGCGCCAGCAGCAAGTACGTCACCTCCCTGGCGATCCAGACCTATCACGGCGTGCATCTGTGGGCGCTGGGCGTGAAGAAGGCCAACAGCGTCGACCGCATGAAAGTGATCGAGGCGCTCGAGAGCAACGTGAGCTTCAGCGGGCCGGCCGGCAAGACCGCGATCGATCCGCAAACGCACCACTGCAGCCTCGACGTCTATATCGCCGAGGCGCAGAACCGGACGTTCAAGGTGCTGGAGAGCTGGCCACAGCAGCCGCCGGCGGACACCGCCGCGGTCTGCAATCTCAAGAAGAACCCTAACGACAACCAGCAGTACGTCATCGACGTCAAGTCGTGAGCGGCGGGCAAGCACAGTAGCACTGGCAGGGCCGGGCGGGTAGGTTTCTCTCCTCCAGCATCGCGGGATACCGAGCGGCGGCCGGCGCCGGGTGGACGAGGGCCGCGTCGGCAGCCCCGGCGACCGCCCGGCCGCGGTCGAGGTCAGTGACGACGGCGGCCTCGAGGCGCCTCGATCTGCGCGACGACGTGCTCCAGGGGTTCGGACGCGGACACCCTTCGCCGCCGCAACGCGTTGGTGAGCTTCCGGATGGACCAGAGATCCCACTCGGATGCCGATGGCGCCGTTGGATGCGCGCTCGGCGCTCGCCGCTTCTCCTCGTTTGCTCCAGGCATTCTGACGCCATCCATCCGAGCCACCGAGTTCCATGGGATCGCTCACATGAGGACATGAGAGAGGCTCCAGAGGCGAGCTGAAAGGCGCGAGATCGGTCACCATGAAGGCCCCATGGGCCTCCGCGCCGGATAGACCCCGCAGATGATTGACGATGTGCGCCATCGACCGGCCATCCATTGACGCGAGGAGGCGCCCATGCCGAGTCTTCACGAGACCGCTCGGTACACCGATCTGATCCGCGTGGCCTTGGCGCGCTTCCCCGAGCGCGTGGCCTTCCGCCAGGACGGCCGCGACGTCACCTACGCCGAGACCGCTGACCTCCTCGGACGCTGGGTCGCCGCGCTGGGCCGGCGCGGCCTCGCTCGCGGGCAGGGCATCGGCGTGCTCTCCCCGAACCGGCCCGAGGTGTGGCTCGGCCAGACCGCGGCGCCGTTCGCCGGTGGGCGATTCACGGCGCTCCACCCGCTCGGGTCCTTCGACGACCATCGCTATGCCTGCGACGAGGCGGAGCTCCGCTTTCTCGTCGTCGACCCCTCTTACGCCGAGCGGGCGGACGCCCTCGCCGCGGCGTGTCCGTCCGTGGACACCGTCTTCACGCTCGGGCCCGCGGAAATCGGCGAGGACATCATCGCGCTGGCCGGCGCCACCCCGCCCGCCCCACTTGGCGACGGCGGCCCGCACGGCGCCGAGGACATCGCCTGGCTCCTCTACACGGGGGGCACCACCGGGGTGCCGAAGGCCGCCATGCTCCCCGAGCGCGCGCTCGCCCAGATGGTATCGAGCGTGCTCGCGGGCTGGGACCTTCCGCGAGCGATGCGCTATCTCGCCGCGGCGCCGATCTCGCATGCGGCCGGGATGCTCATCACGCCGACCCTTCTGCGCGGCGGCACGGTGGTGCTGCAGAAGGCATTCGATCCAGGCCGCTGGCTGACCACCGTCGCCGCGGAGCGGATCACCGTGTCGCTCCTGGTCCCGACGATGATCTACGCCGTCCTCGATCGCCCCGAGCTCGATCGCACCGATCTCACGAGCCTCGAGACCGTCATGTACGGCGCCTCGCCGATTTCTCCTGCGCGGCTCGCCGAGGCGATCGGCCGCATGGGATCGGTGTTCTGTCAGCTCTACGGCCAGACGGAGTGTGCCGGCATCGCCACGGCGCTGTGGCGCGCCCAGCACGACCTGGGCGATCCCCGCCGCCTCGCCTCGTGTGGCTTGCCCGTGCCGGGCGCG
>Ga0187766_10002880_pt1 | contig 10112 bp, 10 predicted proteins | sample 0216_QUI02_MP05__4_FD_132971 | JGI IMG/M metagenome (GOLD analysis project Ga0187766, IMG submission 132971) | Tropical peat soil microbial communities from peatlands in Department of Meta, Colombia - 0216_QUI02_MP05_20_MG | ecosystem: Environmental > Terrestrial > Soil > Wetlands > Peat ...
GAGGTCACGAGCACGTCGGCTTCGAGACCTCGTTCGAGGGCGAAGCGATGTGCATCGCGATCGTCCTCGACCGGCTCGAGCCGGTCGACTCGCGCGCCGCCGCGACGCAGTGCCGTCTCCAGCATCGCGGCGTTCGACTCGTAGATCTGGCCGGGAGCGAGCGGTGCTCCCGGAGGGCGAAGCTCCGTGCCGGTGCTGAGGATCGTGACGTGCGGCGTTCCACCGCACGCGACCTCCGCCAGACCGGCCGCTGCAAGCGCGCCGATCTGTGCGGGACCGAGACGGCAGCCCGCAGCGAGCACGACATCCCCGGCGCGAACGTCGCCTCCGCGCGGCCGCACGTTGGCTCCGATCGCGACGTCCGAGGCGATCGCTATTCTGTTGTCGTGCTCGACAACAGCCTCGAACGGAACGACGCTGTCCGCTCCGTCCGGGACCGGGGCCCCAGTGGCGATCCCCATCGCCTCGCCCGCGGCGAGCGGGCGGCTCGCGGGCCGCCCTGCGGCGACGCGCTCCACGATGGGCAGCTCTCCGGGCGCGTCGCCGGCGCGGATCGCGAATCCGTCCATCGCCGAGCTCGCAAACGGCGGCAGGTCGGTGCCGGCTCGTGCGTCTGCCGCGAGTAGCCGGCCGGCCGCCTCGGCGAGCGGCACGGCCTCGGGCGGCAGCGGCTGGGCGCGAGCGAGGACCGCGGCGAGTGCTTCGTCGATCGTGAGCAGCGCAGGCACCGGCCCAACGCTACCGTGCGGCTCGCGCGAGACGGGGTCGCGGGGTACGCTCGCGGGCGTGATCAGCGTCGTCGTGCCCGTCCATGACGAAGAGCAGAACGTCGGCCCGTTGCTCGCGGAGCTCGCGGCCGCGCTCGAGCCGCTCGAGCGCCCGTGGGAGGTGGTCTTCGTCGACGACGGCTCGGCGGACGGGACGTTCGCCGCGTTGACACGGCTGCACGGAGCGCACGCCAACGTCCGCGTGGTCCGGCTACGGCGCAACTTCGGCAAGGCGGCCGCGCTCGCTGCCGGCTTCGCCGAGGCATCGGGAGACGCGATCGTCACCATCGACGGCGACCTGCAGGACGATCCCGCGGAGATTCCACGCCTCCTCGCGAAGCTGGACGAGGGCTTCGACCTCGTCACGGGCTGGAAGACGAAGCGCCGCGATCCGTGGTCCAGACGCATGCCGTCCAAGATCTTCAACCGGGTCGCCGGCTTCGTCTCCGGCCTCCGCCTGCACGACATGAACTGCGGGCTCAAGGCATACAAGCCCGAGGTCGTTCGGGGTCTCCGGTTGTACGGCGAGCTCCACCGCTACATCCCGGTGATCGCTCACTACCGCGGATTCCGCATCGCAGAGATTCCCGTGAATCACCGGTCGCGGGCACACGGGCGCTCGCGGTACGGCGTGGAGCGATACGTCCGAGGCTTCCTCGACCTGCTCACGGTGACGTTCATGGGTCGGTACCGGAACCGTCCGCTGCACCTGTTCGGCGGGCTCGGTCTCTTCATGCTCACGGTGGGTGGGGGAGTGCTGGTCTACCTGACGGTCTTGAAGGCAGGCGGACACGCCATCGGACAGCGTCCCCTGCTCACCCTGGGGGTGCTGCTGATCGTCGTCGGCATGCAATTCCTCTCGCTCGGGCTTCTCTCCGAGCTGATCACGAGCCACCACGAGGAACAGGTCGGCGAGCACGATCGCACCGGACTGCTCGTCGACGAGGTACTCCGCTAGCGTCCCTCGCGGTGCGTGTCCTCGTCTTCGGGACGTACCAGCGCGACTACCCCCGCAACGCGCAGGTGCGATCGTGCTTGCAGCGGGCGGAGGTCGCCCTGGTCGAGCGCCACGTCGACGTTTGGGACGGGCGGCGGGAGGCGTGGTCGGCAGGCGCTCGCCAGCTCGCCAGGCTCGCCGTCGCCGAGACGCGGCTCGCCGTCCCCCGGCGGGCGCGCGCCGACGTCGTGCTCGTGGGCTACCCGGGCCATGCGGACGTGATCGCCGCACGCCTGGGCGCGCGCGGCGCTCCCCTCGTCTTCGATCCACTCGTCTCGTTGACGGACACCCTGGTTGGAGATCGCGGCCGATTCGCGCCCGACTCGGGCGCGGCTCGAGCGTTGCAGGCGCTCGACCGCGTCGCGTTCCGGACGCCGGACGTCGTCGTGGCGGACACCCAGGCGCAGGCGGCGTTCTACGCCGACGCGTTCGACGTCGACCCGAGCCGGCTGCGCACCTGCTTCGTCGGCGCCGAGGATCGGCTCTTTCGTCCGGGCCGTGCCGAACGAGGCGACTTTCACGCTCTCTTCGTCGGGAAGCTCATCCCGCTGCACGGGATCGAGACGATCTTGGAGGCCGCTCGCCGCGTCCCGGAGCTCCCGTTTCGGATCGTCGGTAGCGGCCAGCTGTCGCATCTGCTCCGCGATGCGCCCGCCAACGTGGCTCACGTGCCCTGGATCGAATACGAGAAGCTCCCACAGGCGCTTAGCGTCGCGGGATGTGCGCTCGGGATCTTCGGGACGTCCGCCAAGACGGCCCGGGTGATCCCCAACAAGGCCTTTCAGGCGCTCGCGTGCGCGGCGCCGCTCGTGACGGCCGACACACCGGCCGCCCGAGAGCTGCTCACGGACGGCATCGACGCGCTGCTCGTCCCGCCGGGCGACGCAGACGCGCTCGCGGAAGCCGTCAGGCACATGGCCGCCGACCGCGCGGCGGCGACCCGAATCGGCACTGCTGGGCGTGCGACCTACGAGCGCACGGCGAGCGAGGAGGTGCTCGGCGAGCGGTGGCGAGCGCTGTTCGAGGAGCTCGCCGGATGACGATCAGGGCACCGCGGGTGTTGTTGACGGCTGCGACCGTCGCATTCGCGGCGGGGTTCGCCGCGCTCGCCCAGATCCGGCATCTCGCGTTCTGGAGCGGGCGGTTCGACCTCGGCAACCTCACCCAGGCGGTGTGGTCGACCGCGCACGGCCACCTGCTCGAGATCACGGATCTCGAGGGTCGCCAGATCTCGCGCCTCGGCGCCCACTTCGACCCGATCGTCGCGGCGTTCGCACCGCTCTGGCGACTGTGGCCCAGCCCGACGATGCTGCTCACCGCCCAGGCGATCGCCGTGGCGAGTGGCGCCATTCCGGTCTTCCTGCTCGCGCGGAAGCACCTCGCATCGGAGTGGGCCGGGGTTGCCTTCGCCCTCGTCTACCTCGTCTATCCCGCGACGCAGTGGCTCGTCGTCGACGACTTCCACCCGGTGGCGCTCGCCACTCCGCTGCTGCTCGCCGGGTTCTGGTTCCTCGACGAGGACCGACTGCTCGCATTCGCAGTCGTCGGCGGGCTCGCCTGTCTGACGAAGGAGCAGATGGGACTGACCGTCGCGGCGATGGGTGTCTGGTACACGGCGACACGGGGCAGCCGGCGTGCCGGACCGGTCATCGCGATCCTCGGCGTCGCGATCTCGGTGGTCGCGGTGGCGATCGTCGTCCCCCACTACGCCCCAGGGGGTGGCTCCCCGTTCGAGGGACGTTACTCCAGCGTCGGGGGCACGCCGAGCGGAATCGCACGGACGCTGTTCACGCACCCGGGACGGATCGCGACCGCAGTGACGCAGGCGTCCGACCTGCACTACGTCGCCCAGCTCCTCCTGCCGCTCGGCCTCCTCCCGCTGCTCGGCTACGCCGCGGCGCTGACCGCGCTTCCCGAGCTCGCGTTGAACCTCATGTCTGACACGAGCACACAGACCTCGATCGACTTCCACTACACGGCGGGCGTGATTCCGGGTCTGCTCGCAGGTGCCGTGTTCGGTGCGGCTCGGCTGCGGTCGATCGTGCCCGAGGCGGGGTCATACGCAGCACGCTCCGCGGTCGCAGTCGCTGCAGTCGCCTCGGTGCTCTACGGGCCGATCCCCCTCTGGAGCCACGTCCCGCTCGGAACGCACGTCGACGCTTATCAGTACCGAGTGACCGCGAGAGATCGCGTGGCCGAGCAGGCCATCGCGCTCGTGCCGCCGCAGGCGGCGATCTCCGCCTCCAACACGATCGGCGCCCACGTGTCGGCGCGGCGTCGAGTCTTCAGCTTCCCGTTGCTCCGCGAGTCGCGCTGGATCGTCGTCGACACGCTCCGCATGAGCTACGGCGACGACAACCTCGCCCACGCGAAAGGGCTGCGCGCGCTCCGAAAGCTGCGCAACGATCCCCGCTGGCACCTCGTCTTCGTCCGCAAGGGCATCGTCGTGCTGCACCGCAGTGGATAGATCGGCTCGCATCCGACACGGCGCCGGCACACACTGTTGTCAGTATTGCCAATAGAATTGGAGCCGGGTGGTGGGTTCGGGGTGCCCCAGCGAAAAACCGCTCAGTGCGGAATCGTCTGAGGAAGGAGGTACGCGCAGAGGCCGAGCGTGAGAATCCGGGCCAGGCGGTCATCCTCGTCCACTCCCGCCAGCGGGACCGCCCAGCCGAGGTACCAGACGGCGAGATACGGCGTCGTCGCCAGCAGGAAGCACGCGGTCAACGCCAACCGAGCCCGGCCGCGGAGCGCTTCACGGACGGCCCAGAGCAGGCCGGCCCCCAGTACGGCGAGCGCGGCGGCGAGCGCGACGGAACGCGGAAGGCCGAGCCCGCGTAGCCGGTGTGGCAGGGCGTAGCTCGTCTCCAGCCTCGCGTTGTCGGCGAGCGGGGCGAGCGCGTTCACCCAGTGGACGCCGTAGCGCCACGACGCAACGGCGATGGTTGCACCGGCGGCGAGGCCGATCCCGCTCAAGAGCGAACGGCGGTTGCTGCGCGACGTCGCGACTGCCTGGACTGCGAGGAACACCAACGGCACCCACTTGACTGCCGTCGCGAGGACCCACACCGCGCCGGCCGCCCTCGACCTCCGTCGCGCGGACAGCGCCAGCGCGGCGAGGATGAGAGCGCCGATCCAGGCATCGTTGTGGCCACCTCCGGCGAGGTGGATCGCCAGGATCGGGTTCCAGCCGACGAACGCCGTCGCGAGCGGTCGCCGCCGCGCCAGCCCCGCCGCCAGCGCGGTCGCGCCGAGAGCTGCAAGTGCGGCAAGCGCCTTGTATGTCCACGCGGCCGCGTCGACCGACTTCCCGACAGCGCGAGCCACCGGCTCCGAGGCCAGCGTGAAGGCAGGCCCGTACACCGTCGTCTTCGACCGCCATGCGGCGCCCATCTGCGCGAACGCCGGATCCGTCGGGAACGCATCGGGTTTGGCCACGTACGGATTCACGCCGTGGATCGCCGCCAGCCGGCCGTAGTCCCAGTAGGTCCATGCGTCTGTGGAGAGCAGGAGCGGCGCTCCCAACGGCACGAGTTGGATCGCGGCGGCCAGCAGCGCGACCGGCACGAGCGGGGCGCCCACCCGCTCGATCACCACGACCCCTATGACGTAGGCGACGAAGGCGAGAACGAGCGCGAGGAGGAACGTCCCTGCCGTCCGGCCGCTCGAGATGCCGCCGTGCCGCGGGACGAGAGGCGAGTCATGGCGCCGGGCCAGCATGACGCAGCAGGCGACGAGCGCGAGCGTCGCGGCTCCGGCGCCGGCGGCCAGCCACGCGGAGCTTCGCCCGCGCCTCCCGCCGCGGGACCCGAGGCCGATCACCCTGGCCGCTGCGCGCCAGGCGTCGAGGGAGTCGTTGCCGCAGAGGTCGTGCCCGTCGTGCTCGTCGCCGTGTACGGGTCGTAGCTCAGGGCATAGGGCCTGCGGCGGAAGGGCGTCCAGACGGGCCAGTGCAGCGGCACGGGGAAATCCTCGGACGGCGTCGTCTCGAGGGCGCCGGCCATGAACCGGTGCCAGATCTCCGCCGGGAAGCTGCCGCCGGTGACCGCGATCCCGTGCACGTTCTGCATCGGGATCTCACCGCTCGGATAGCCGACCCAGACGGCCGTGTCGAGCTGCGGCACGTAGCCGACGAACCACGCGTCGGCGTTGTCGTCCGTCGTCCCGGTCTTCCCGGCGGCGGGCCGGCCGAAGCCCGCGCGCGTTCCCGTCCCGTACTGCACGTTCTCCTCGAGGATCTTGGTCACGACCGCGGCCACGCCGCTCGACAAGGCGCGCCTGCGGACGGGCGTGCTCCAGCCCGCACCGGTGTCGGCCTTCCCGTTGGCGAGCACGACGGTGACGGTCGCATCGCACGATCGTATCCCCCATCGCGACGGACGCTCCCGCGAGCTCAGAGCGGCCTGCGGCCTGCGAAGCCGGCCTCGAGGCGGTGCCAGAAGCCAATGTCGGCCTCGCCGAGCTGCCAGCAGAGGCACACCTCCTCGCCGTCGCGAACGGAGAGGAAGTCGACGAGCCCGGCGTCGAGGCTCTTCACGACCACGCCGAGGTCGGCGAGCGCGTCGAGAGCCGCCTGGATCCGGACGTTCGCGTCGTCGACGGCCCGCGCCGCCCCGGCCGCCCGCTCTCGTTCGCCGCCGTGGCCGTTGCCCGCGACGACCGTGCGGAGCTCGACGAGTCGGGCCGATGCCGCGAGCTGGTCGGCGCGGCTCTCCACGAGCCGTTCGACGAGCTCCTTCACCTCGGGGAGGACGGCCCGGGCTTCCTCGAGCGTGAACAGACGCGGCGTCACAGAGGGCTATGATCCCGGCCTCGTGAAGGCCGGTCAACGCACGGCGCTCCAGTTCTTCGTGTGGAGCCGGCTCGCGATCTGGGTGCTCGCGGTCGCGACCGTCGAGCTCTTCCCGTCGTCCCTCAATCCGCTGCGCTACCGCTGGGACCGACCGAGGCTGCACGATCTCGGCGCGGTCGTCGACGTCTGGGCACGCTGGGACAGCGACTGGTACATCCAGATCGCGCAGCACGGCTACGTCTGGCCCTCCGCCCGACCCGCGTTCTTCCCGCTCTACCCGCTCCTCGTCGGAGCGGTCGGTCACCTCTTCGGCGGCCACTTCGTGCTCGCCGGCGTTGTCGTCTCGCTCACCGCAGGCGCGGTCGCCTTCGTCGCCTTCTACCGCCTCGCCGAGCTCGAGCTCGGTCGCGAGGCCGCGGTTCGCGCGACGATCCTGCTCGCGATCTTTCCGACGACGCTCTTCTTCGGCGCCGTCTACAGCGAGTCGCTCTTCCTGCTCCTCTCCGTGGGTGCGTTCCTGCTCGCACGGCGAGGACGGTTCGCGACCGCCGGCGTGGTCGCCGGGCTCGCCGCGCTGACCCGCCCGGTAGGGCTCGCTCTCCTACCCGGGCTCGCAGTCCTCGCCTGGCGCGCGGAGCGGCGGGAGCGGGCGCTGGCCGGAGTCGGTCTCGCACTGCCGCTCTTCGCTCTCTATCCGCTCGTGCTCTGGCTCTGGCTCGGCCACCCCCTCGCCTTCCTGACGGCGCAGTCCGGAATCTGGCGCCGGCATCTCTCCGTGTACGGCCCGCTCGGCGGCTTCGTGGAGGGTGTCCAGCAACACGCCGTGAAGGACGTCGCCGTTGCAGTCGCCCTCGTTGCGCTGGGAATCGTCGCCTGGAAGCAGCTCGGCGCCGCGTTCGGCCTCTACGCGCTGACGAGCCTCCTGCTCCCGCTGTCCTGGCCGTCCGACACGCACGCGCTGTGGTCGATCGCGAGGTTCGGGCTCGTCCTCTTCCCGATCGTGTTCGTCTTGGCGTCCCTCGCCGCCAACCGCTGGGTCATGGTGCTCCTCTCCGTCGGGCTCGCGGCCTGGTGCGTGGACTCCGTGGTCAAATGGGCGCTGTGGTACTGGGTAGCCTGAGCACGAAGGTTCCGCGTCGGCGACTTCTCGCGTGGGCGATCTTCGTCTGCGTGATCGGCGGCCTCAACCTCCTCGGCCGAGAGGAAACCGGACCGCCCGACCGCAACGTGCTCTACGCGTACTCGACCGCCATCGGGGGTGCCGTCCAGTACGCGATCTTCCTCGCCATCCTGCTCGCGATCGCCCGCGGGCTGGCGTACCGAGAGGTCTTCGCGCTCCGCCGTCCCCGGTCGGTCACCGCCGCGGCCGGCTGGGTCGCCCTCTCGCTCGTGTCCGTCTCGATCGTGAACGTCGTGCTCGGCCAGTTCCTCAACGCCGGCAAGGAGCAGGGCCTCGTGCCGACCCGCTGGGAGCCGAGCCACGCTGGCGCGTACGCCGCCAACTTCGTCGTCGTCGCGCTCATCGCACCTGTGGTCGAAGAGCTGACGTTCCGCGGCTTCGGGGTCTCGGCCATCGGCTCCCTCGTCGGAACGGGGGCCACCGCCCTCTGGGTCGGGGTCGCCTTCGGCGTGTGGCACGGGCTCGTCATCGCCTTCCCGGTCCTCGCGGTCCTCGGAGCCATCCTCGCCCTTCTGCGGCTGCGCACCGATAGCGTCTACCCGTCCATGGCCGCCCATGCGATCTTCAACGGCACCGCGCTCGTGATCGCAGTCACCTACGGGAGCGGGAGGTGAGCGACCCCTTGGCCGAGCTGCGCCGCGAGATCGGCGCGAACGACAGGCGCATCGTCGAGGCGGTCAACGCGCGACTCCGGCTCGTGGCGGAGCTCTGGAAGCTCAAGCGAGAGCTGGGCGTCGACCGGCTCGACCTCGAGCGGGAGCGGTCCCTCCGCGCCGACCTGGCTTCGGCCAACGCCGGACCGCTCTCGCCGTCCGGACTCGACGTGCTCGTCACCGAGCTGCTCGCGTTGACCAAGCGAGAGCTCGACCAGAGCTAGGCTCCGAGCGGGCTACCCCTCGTCGTCCTCTTCCTCGTCCGCCTCGTCGTCCTCCGCCGGCTCCTCCTCGACGGCGAGCGCGAACTCCTCGGGAGTCACGGTATCGAGGAACTTCCTGAACTCGTCGGGGTCGAGATCGGCCAGCGGCGTGACTGCGGCCAGGTGGGCGGCGGTGAGGTCGCCTTCGCCGTCGAACTCGATCCCCGACTCGTCGACCACCTCGTCGGCGGCGAAGATCTTCGCGTCCGCGCGAAGCGCGAGGGCGATCGCGTCGGACGTCCTCGAGTCGACCTCGATCTCGTCGCCGTTGCGGCGAAGCGTGATCGAGGCGTAGAACGTGCTCTCGCGCAACTCCGTGACGGTGACACGGACCACCTCGGCGTCGAGCTGGGTGATCACGTCGGCGAGGAGATCGTGCGTCTGCGGTCGCGGCGGCTCCTGCCCCTGCAGCCGCATCAGGATCGACGCCGCCTCCGGATGCCCGATCCAGACCGGCACGAACTTCTCGTCGTCGGTCGTCTTCAGCAGCACGATCGGCTGCTTGCCGACGAGATCGAAGCTCACGCCGTAAACGGTCATCTCCCGCATGCTGACCCGTTTCGCAGTGTAGCCCGAAGATCCCTTGCGCAGCCTCGGCCCGAGCAGAAGCAGACCGTGGGATCGAGGCGTGGACGTCGAGGCTCCCGGGACGGCGCGGCGAGCGCCCCGAGCCGCCCAACGGCCGATCGGGCAGGGTCGTCGGACCTCTCGCTCGCGACGGACAGGCACCGGCCAGCCCCTCGAGCACGCCCTGGTTCGAGCCGCGAGCCGGCTCTGCGGCTCGCTCGGCGAGCGAGCGGAAGCGAAGCGGGCGGAGCGGGGAAAGTGGGCGATCCTGGACTCGAACCAGGGGCCTCCGCCTTATCAGAGCGGCGCTCTAACCGACTGAGCTAATCGCCCGCGCTCACCTGCTGCGGCCGCGGATTGTAGCGCGGCGCGCTAGACCGTCGCGGGAGCCGGAGCGGCCCGCTCCAGCGTCTCGGCGAGCTCTGCAAGGTGGACATCGCCGCCGAAGTGGATCTCGAGCCGACCGGAAGCGACGCGGACGGGAAGGCCGGTGAGCCGCTGCGCTGCGACCCGGACTCGGTCGGCGAGCGCCGGGTCGACCGCCGCCTTCGTGCGCGGCCTGCGGCGAGCGCCGCCCTCCTGCGCGGCGCGCTCGGCCGCTCGAACCGTCATGCCGTCCCGGGCGATCCGCTTCGCGAGCCGCACACGGTCGGCGTCGTCCGGCAGCGCGAGCACCGCGCGGGCGTGGCCCTCGGTGATTTCGCTGCGGGCGAGCATCCAGAGCACCTCCTCGGGGAGGTCGAGCAGGCGCACCCGGTTCGAGACGCCCGCCTTCGAGCGACCGACGCGGTCGGCGACCTCGCCGAGCGAGAGCTCGAACTCGTCGATCAGCGACGCGTACGCGCGTGCCTCCTCCACGGGGGAGAGGTTCTCACGAGCCACGTTCTCGACGA
>Ga0187766_10002881_pt1 | contig 10110 bp, 9 predicted proteins | sample 0216_QUI02_MP05__4_FD_132971 | JGI IMG/M metagenome (GOLD analysis project Ga0187766, IMG submission 132971) | Tropical peat soil microbial communities from peatlands in Department of Meta, Colombia - 0216_QUI02_MP05_20_MG | ecosystem: Environmental > Terrestrial > Soil > Wetlands > Peat ...
GAACGCGTGGCCGTGACCATCCAGGCCCGCGTGATCGTCACGGAAGCTCACACGATGTCTGGTGGACGCCCAACGGGCGGCGGCCAGTTCGCCTCTCTGCCGCGCAGCGCGAGATCAAGCCGAACACTGCGCGCGCCATCTGCGATCAGCTCGGCATCCCGCGGCCGCCGGCCTCTGATCGCGCCGCGCCTCCAGCGCCGACGCTATCGCGCCTCCTCGCGGCCGACACCTGCGGACAGTTTGGGGGAAACCCACCCAAGCGCGGGTAGTCCGGCCGACAAAAACCCCGCCTGAGCGGGGCGTTGCTGGCTCGGGGAGACAGGATTTGAACCTGCGACGGCCCGGCCCCAGCCGGGGATTATGAGCGGTCCTCAATCCGGTTGAGGGCGATTAGCATGACCTTCTTGCTCTGAGTCTCGCGCACTGTTGCTCAGTTGTCGTCGGTTTTGTCGTCCGTCGCGCTGGCGGTGACCGCGAACGCAGAGTTGACCATCGCGGCCTCGTTCGGGCTCGGGGCGTGCGCGTAGATCAGCGTCGTCTTGATGTCGGCAGGGCCCATCCACTCCTGCAGCGTTCGCATCGGCACCCCGGCGGCCGCCATGCTGCCTGACCGGGCCGAGCGAACGCTTGACGCGCTCGCCGCGGACATACCGTGCAGAAGGCGTTTAACACCGCGGCGGAGTTCCAGGACGTTCTGGCAACGGTGCGCTCCGGCCGGCGTTACCCGAATGTTGAGACCTATCGCCAGCGCAAGGACGGCTCGCTGGTGGACGTCGAGCTCGCAGCCGAGCCCGTCTGTGACAGCAGCGGTCGGGTTGTCAGCCACATGGTGGTCTTCCGCGACCTCACGAAGCGCAAGCGCCAGGAGCGTGAGCTGCACGCCTCGCGCGCTGGAATCGTCCGGGCCGCAGAGAGAGCGACGCCGCCTCGAGCGCAATCTTCACGACGGCGCCCAGCAGCGCCTCGTCGGCCTCGCGCTGCTCCTGCGGCTTGCCGGCGCTGCGCTCGAGCATGATCCACCAGGCGCCCGCCGTGCGCTCGACGAGGGCTTGGAGGAGCTCGGCCTGGCACTTGGCGAGCTGCGAGAGCTCGCCCGCGGACTACACCCAGCGATCCTGACGAGCGGTGGGCTCGGCGTCGCGCTGCAGTCGCTCGCGGGCCGCGCTCCGGTTCCGGTGATGGTCACGGGTCTGCCGTCGGATCGGCTACCCGATGCGGTTGAGGCGGCCGCTTACTACGTCGTCGCCGAGGCGCTCACAAACATCGCAAAGTATGCGGGCGCGTCGGCAGCGCGGGTTCACGTCGAGCTCCAGGAGGCGACCGTCGTGATCGAGGTGGCTGACGACGGCGTCGGCGGCGCCGACGCTGACGCGGGCACTGGGCTGCGTGGGCTGGCCGATCGAGTGGAGGCGCTCGGGGGGGTGGCTTGAAGTCGATAGTCCGCCCGGCGGCGGCACCATCCTGCGGGCCGCGATTCCGTGTCGCCCGCCGCGCGAGGAGGCGCTGGACGCTGGCCAACGGTCGACCGTCCGAGCGGCAGGTGATGTCTTCGCGGCGGTCAAGGGCCGCGTGGTCGAGCGGAGGCGGAGGACGCGCTTCTCGTGCGGGCGGGAGTGGTCCGCGTGCTGGAGGATGCAAGCTTCGAGGTCGTCGGTCAGGCGGGTGACGCCGAGGGGCTCATCCGCGAGGTCCGAGCGCGTCGGCCGGATGTGGCGGTGACCGATATCCGGATGCTGCCGACGTACACCGACGAGGGGCTGCAGGCGGCCCGGCTGATCCGCGCTGAGCTACCGGGAACCGGAGTGCTGCTGCTCTCACAATATGCGGAAGAGACCTATGCGCTTGAGCTGCTGGGCGATGGACCGGCCGGCGTCGGCTATCTGCTCAAGGACCGGGTCTCCGAGCCGCACGCATTTGTCGACGCGGTCCGGCAGGTTGGCCGCGGAGGATCGGTAATCGATCCAGAGGTGGCGGCCGCTATCAGCGCCCGGCCCTCAGACGCGCCCGCTTGATCATCTGCCGTCGCGCGAGTGCACGCTCATGTCCGGCTTCGGCGAACGGGCCCGAACGCCGAGATCGCCCGAGGGCCGGCGCTTGACCGAGCCTCGTCTTGGAGCACGTTGCGCGCGCTCCTCGACCAGCAGCGCCGCTCGGGGATGAGGGCGAACGCCCGATGCTCGCCACCACGGGTCCGCTGGCCACCACCGTCGTGCTCAGCGTTATGACCTCGAGCGCAGAGCCCGCCGATTGTCGCGCTGGGCGACCACGCGAGCGCCTCTCCTCGGACGCGCGAGAGGTCCGCCGGGGACGATTTCCACAACTAACAGCGGAGGGCGACCACAGTCGTGCCGCCCTGACTGCGCAAGCGGCAGTCGGGGCCGACCGCGACCAGCCCGACCGGGACTGAGGCATAGTCGGCACAGCCGCCCAGTTGATCCACGCTCTCGCTTGGGACGAGGCGCTAGAGCCATCAAGGACGATTCTGGTGACGCATCCGCAGGAGCGAGCCGCAGCGTCGCGTCCGAGCACGAGGCAGTACCCGAGCTCGATCTGCGACTACCGCATTTTCCTGAGCCAGCAGCAACTGGCAGACACCGGACGGCGCCTCTGCGGAGTTGTCCTCCTCGTCCAAACGGGAAGAGATTTTGACCACGCACGACGCTGCTCCTCAGCCTGCGATTGCAGTAGTGGCGCCGTCGGGATGCATGGCGTACTTCAGCATTCGGTAGAAGCGACACGGTCGATCGAGAGTCCTGCTGATCGTCCAACGCGACAATGCGAACACCGGCGAGCCGCGTTCTCGCAATCCCTGGCGATCCATCAGCGTTCGCCTCTCGGCGGCTGGCACCTCCTGCTGGCCGGGAGCAGCTGTGACTTCTTGACTGCTACGTCGGCGGCGAATCAGAAGCCTCGCGGTCAGCTGGCGTCCGGATCGGGAGGCTTCGGGCGGAGGAGGCGGGCGGCGGGGTCGGGAATTGGGTCGATCGTGATCGTCGTGGGGTCCAGGTCGTGAGCACCGATTGTGATCATGAGATCCTCGTGGCGGCGGACAGCGACCCAGTGACCCGTGGGAGCGGTCAATGTCAGGAAGGTTTGGGGGGTGCCATCGATACCGATCAGCCGTTCAGAGCGCGCGGCGGCAAGGACCTTGGCACGGGACGTGCGATCGCGGGCCGCCAGCCAGAGCGTGATCGCGGCGTGCGAGGCGTCCGGCCACGACGAATCGCCATCCCTGTTCTGAAGCCAGGTGTGCAGCGCCGTAGCGACGGCCAGCGTCAGCGTCGGTCGGAGTGTCGCTCCTCTATCTCCTTGCAGAAGCGATCGGTTTTGCGGCCCGGAGGGTCGACCAGAGCCTGCTCGGCGCCCGAATCGCGGTAACCATCAGTCGCGCTCGCTGCCGCTCCATCCGCACTGGGTGCATGTCGGCGTGCGGTGTCATCGGCGATCAGGATTCGATCTCCTCGATCACCTCGTAGGAGCCGTCGAGCAGCACGTCCTGAACGTGCGGGCCGATCCGGTCGACCTGCGCGCCGCGCCCCATTTGCTGTTGGGCTTGACGCAGCTGATCTGGGGTGCCGTCGAACAGCCCGAACGAGATCACGACGTCCGGGTCGGCGACGTCGCGGCAGTGATAGATGCGCCGCCAGCCCGCTCGTTGGGCAGCCTCGATGTCGCCGGGCTGCCAGGCGGACCGGAACGAGTCGTAGCTACCCGGTTTCAGCCGCCGGGCGGTGAGCGTGCAGATCATGGCTGACCTCCGTCAATGGTCGTGGATGGGGTCGCGAGGGTCGGCGCGATCCTAGCTCCGGTCCCGGGCGTAGAGGTGGAAGCGCGCGTGCGGCATGCGGGTTTTCCAACAGCTCAAGCTCACGCCGCGCGACCGGTCCGATCATCAGCGCCGCTTCACGAACGGCCCGGCGCCACGCAGACCGTCGTACCGGCCTCTGGCTGCCGCTTCGCCTCGGTCGGCGGCTGAAGCAGAAACCGGCGACTCATGTCTGCATAGGCTACAAAGGGGGTGCGCGGATCGGATGCACGCGCGGGATCGAGGTGCCTCCTTTCCGCGCGTGTGCAGGATGCTCGTGGTCAGGAGGGAGGTGCTGGTCATGTGAGAACAGCAGGAATGTGCTGCGGGGAGGACCTACCGAGCCGTCGCCGCTGGGCGTTGCTGCAGCGCGTACGCGATGGCTTGTTCAGTACTCATCCGGCGTCCTTCGTGCCAGGCGTGTTCGGCTTCGCGGGGTCCGAGGGCTTGCTCGGCTTCGGCTCGGACTGCCTCGCCGCGGCGTTTGAGCCATGGCGGGGGTACGCCGCCGCCGCTCTCGCGCACCGACGCGCATGCCCCGACGAGTCGAGCGGCTCGGCGAGGGTCGCGCTTTAGCGAGAGCCTGGCAAGCCCTTCGATGGCGGTTCCGCGAACGGGCCCGAGTGCCGGCGTGGCGACCACGTGGGTGAGGTGTGCGGTCGCGAGTTCGTGGTTGCCGAGCGTGATCTCGGCCCATCCGAGGAAGACTCTGGCGAAGCCCTCGCCCCACTCGTCTTCGAGTTGTTGGGCAGTCGCGACCGCGCGGCGTAGCGCGTCCTGACCTGCGGTCATGGTCTCCGGTTGCTGGGTCAGTGACCCGCCCAGGAACACCAGCGACCGGCCGATCCCAACGCGGTCGCCGACCTGTTTGTGCATCTCGACGGCCCGGCGGGCCGCGTCGGGTTTCGGCGGATCGCCGTTGAGCTCGAGAAATCCGAGCCAGAACCACGCCCATGCCTCGCCGCGGCGGTCGAGCTGCTCGTTCGCGAGGGCGAGACTCTCGTCGATTACCCGGTGGGCGGTTTGATGATCCTGTTGCAGGATCGCCAGCCCGGCGGAACTGTTGAGGGCGCGGACGCGGCCTTGCGCACGTTCGGGCGCGATCGAGAGCGCCTCTGCGAGCCAGTGTCGCCCTTCGGTGATGTTTCCCGCGAGCCAGAGCGGCTCGACCGCGCCGGCGAACCGCAGCATCCCGCCCGGGTCCGCCCGGCGCGCAAAGCTCAGCCCGGCACGGATGTTGTCCTGGTGGGCGAGGGTCGTCTCGAGCTCGGTGTTCAGGCCGGTGCTCTCGCGCCGCTCGTGGGCATCCTCGGCGAGTTTGAGAAAGTGGTCGAAGTGGCGTCGCCCGAGCGTCTCGCGCTCACCGGCGGCTCGCAGCTGCTCGGCGGCGTAGGCGCGCAGCGTCTCGAGCATGCCGTAGCGGGTGGCCCCGGTGAGGTTTGGGTCGGCGGCGATGAGCGATTTCAGCACCAGCTCGCCGAGCACATCGAACACGTCCTCGGCGGGGAGCGCGTCGTCGGCGCAGACCTGTTCGGCGTCGGTGAGCGTCCATCCGCCGGCGAACATCGATAGCCGCCGGAAGAGGACGCGTTCGCGTTCGCTCAGCAGGTCGTGCTCCAGTCGATCGTCGCTTGAAGCGTCTGGTGGCGGGGCAGGGCGTCGCGTGTCCCGCCGATCAAGAGCCTGAACCGGTCGTCGAGGCGCCGGACGATGTCCTCCGGGTTCAGAGCGCGGGTCCGCGCTGCGGCCAGCTCGATCGCCAGCGGGATTCCGTCGAGCCGCCGGCAGATCTGTGCGACCGGTCCGGCGGTGGCGGAAGAGAGCGCGAAGCCAGGCCTGACCGCACGCGCCCGCTCGAGGAACAGCCGGACAGCCGAGCATGCACCGACCTCCTCGAGCGACATCGCGGCTGCGTCGTCGGGAAGCTCGAGTCCGGGGACGTGCCAGGCGACCTCGCTGGCGATCGCGAGCGGCTGGCGGCTGGTGGCCAGGATTCGCACCCGTTCGCAGCTGCTCAGCAGGTCGTGGGCCAGCTCGGCGCACGCCTCGATCACGTGCTCGCAGTTGTCGAGCACGATCAGCAGATGCGAGTCGCGAAGCGAGCGCGTCAGCGCCTGGGCTAGCGTCCCGGCCTGTGCCCGGATCCCCGTCGAGGCGGCCACCGCGCTAGCCACGAGTGTCGGCTCGGACAGTGGCGCAAGCTCGACCAGCCACACGCCGTCGGGGTAATGCTCGACCGCCTGCCGGGCGGCTCGCAGAGCCAGCCGTGTCTTTCCGGAGCCACCGGCGCCGGTCAGCGTTATCAGGCGCTGGTGCTCGAGCAGGGTGCAGATCTCGTCGAGCTCCTGCTCGCCGCCGATGAACGACGTCAGCTCGATCGGCAGGTTGTGACGCGGTCGCGTGGCCGCGGCGGCCTTTCCCGCGGCCGCGGCCGTCTTTCCCTTCGTCATCTCAAGCTTCGGGTCTTGTTCGAGGATCTGCTGAAGGAGCTGGCGGAGAGCGGGGCCCGGCTCCATGCCCAGCTCTTCGACGAGCGCGCTTCGCGTCAACTGGAACAACCCGCTCGCTTGTGCCTGGCGGCCGCACCGGTACAGCGCGAGCATCAGCAGCCACACGAGTCGTTCGCGCAGGGGATGTTCGCCGGCTAGGCGCTCGAGCTCGGCGATAACGCCGGCGTGGTTGCCGAGCGCGAGCTCGCATTCCAGGCAATCCTCGAGCGCCCCCAGCCGCATGTCCTCCAAGCGGGCCGCGTCAGCGCGGGCAAACGGCTCAAACACGAAGTCGGCGAGCGCCGGCCCGCGCCACAGCCCAAGCGCGTCGCGAAAGCGGCTCACCGCGACCTGCGGTTGTGCGGGCATCGCCGCGCGCGCGTCGTCGACGAGGCGCTCGAACCGGACCACATCGAACACTTGGCCGCTAAGTCGTAGGAGATATCCCGGAGCTCGCGTGATCAGAAGCCGGTTGGCGCCGGAGGTCCCGCGGTGTCGCTCGAGCGCGCGGCGCAAAGCGCTGACGTGGGCCTGGAGCGCGTTGGCGGCGCTCGCCGGCGGCCGCTCGCCCCACAGCGCGTCGATCAGCGCGTCGGTCGAAACGACCTGGTCGGCGTGCAGGAGCAGGAGCGCCAACAAAGCTCGTGGTTTCGCACCGCCAACCGGCAGTGGCTGTCCGCCACGCCACACCTCGAGCGGACCCAGAAGGCGAAACTCGATCGCTGACTCGACCACCCCGGTCCCCAGGGCAAAGCGTACCGGCTGAACGAAGGCTGAACGCGACCCAGCGGCGGTTTCAGCCGACCTTCAGCGAGCCATCAGCGACCCCGCGCACGATCACCGTCGTTCCCGATCTGGCTGAAGGAGGCCACGATGTCGAGTCACAACGATATGCCGGTGCTGATCGTCGGCGCCGGTCCAACCGGTGTGTTACTTGCCATCGAATTGGCTCGCCGCGGCGTTGAGGTACGCGTGCTCGATAAGCAGCCCGGACGCTCGCCTCAGTCGCGCGCGATCGGGATCCACGCCAGAACGCTCGAGATCTTTCACCAGCTCGGCGTCGTCGACGAGTTCCTCGAGCTGGGGCACCGCGTGGACGCGGTCTCGTTTCACACCAGGACCGGCCGGCGCGTCCGCGCTCGATTCGGACTCGCCGACTCTCCGTACCCCTTCCTACTGACCCTGAGCCAGGCCGAAACGCAGCGGATCCTCGAACACAAGCTCGCCAGCCTCGGAGTGTCGATCGAGCGGTCACGCGAGGTCATCGCAATCGAGCAGGACGCCACCGGCATCACGCTCCTCGTGCAACACCCCGGCGAGCCGCAGGAACGAACGATTTCGGCGGCGTGGGTCGTTGGCTGCGACGGCGCGCACAGCATCGTGCGACGCAGCCTCGGCGTGCCCTTCGAGGGCGATGACTACTCACAGGACTGGCTCATGGCCGAGGTCAGCATCGAACCGCCGCTTCAGCGAGACCACTTCCACGTGTTCGCCTACACCCCGTCGGTGCTGGCCGCCTTTCCCCTGCCTGCCGAACGCTGGCGCGTATTCGTGCCGCAGGTCGCAGGCCGCGGCGTCGCCGAACGCCAGGCACCCACGATCGCGGAAATCGAGCGACTGGTGACCGACCGCGCTCCGATCGGCATCCGGATCGCTGACCCAACACTGCTGGCGTCGTTCCGCTGTTACCGCCGCCACACCAAGATCATGCGATCCGGCCGGATCCTAGTCGCCGGCGATGCCGCACACATCCACAGCCCCGCCGGCGGCCAAGGCATGAACACCGGCATACACGACGCATTCAACCTCGGCTGGAAACTCGCCCTGGTCGCACAGGATAAGAGCCGCTCCGACCTGCTCGACACCTATCAAGCCGAACGCGTACCGATCGCCGAAAGCGTGCTCGCGCTCACGCACACCCTCGTGCGGACGTTCACCATGCCCTCACCACGCAAGCGGTGGCTGCGCGACCGCCTGCTCCCGGCGGCGGTGGCCCTCCCCGGCGCCGAGCGGCGCTACATCAACCGCCTGGCTCAGATCTCCCACCACTACAAGGACAGTCCGCTCAGCTCTCCCCCCCGGCGGCTACGACCACCCCGGGTCGCCCCTGGAAAGCGCCTCCCCGACGTCACTGGCCTCGAACGCGACGGCACGCCACTACGGCCGCTCGATCTCCTCAGCGGCGGCGGTCACACGGTGCTGATCATGACCGGCCGCGGCGCGCCCCGCGCTGCCGCACGCGAGGCGGCCGCGAGGCTCGCACGATGGGACGGCATCGTACGCACCGTGACGATCAACCGCGGCACAGACCAGCCCGGCACCGCCGCGGTAACGGACCCAGACCTTCGCGCCCACCATCGATACGGCGCTCGAAACGGCCGGCTCGTGCTCGTGCGTCCCGACGGATACCTCGCCCGTCAGGCGTCGCTCGACCGCCCGGACATCCTCGAGTCCTATCTCGAACGGTTCGCCGAGGCGCCCGTCCACCGCGTCATTCGCGCGACGGGCCGAACCGAGCAGCCACCGCCAGCCGCGAGGCACGGACGGCCAGAACCGAGCGAGAACACCGCCGCGGCAAGAACCGAGCGAACGATAAGCATCAGCGAACCGTGGGACGCAAGATGACCGACCCGAGCTGACGCCCCAGCCGCCGCGACGCCGGCCACGTAATCGGAGCACCAGCCGACCGTCGCGTTCGCGCTGACTGCCACCGAGGATTCGGACTCGAGCTTGGCCGCCTATCGCTTGCCGCCAGCCCGTCCGGCGTGATCGAGGGACCGGCGGGATGAGATCACCGACTCCCAGGCGCAAGCTCGGGAACCGTGCGGCGGACGGCGCCGTAATGGTCGAAAGTGACGCACGTTCTACGGTAATGTGCTCTCGCCTTCCACTCCTCCCGGAGAACTAACGCTGACCGTGCAAGGCAACCGACGCGCGCGTGTCACACCACGGTAGTCGCGGATGTTCAGCTCGCGCCCGCGCCGGAGTCACTGGGACGGTATCGGCGGCCTTCGCTTCGGTTTTTGGACGCGGTTGCGGCTCGTGACTCGTCCTGCGGTCCCGAGACAGCGGGGGTGTCTTGGGCATTTGAGCGTGTTGGCACCGTGTGTCGGCGGACGCCCTGGTCGTATGTCGCTGAGGCGCTGCCGGCGTCCCGATCGGGGCGACCGCAACGGGTCCGCGAGGTAGGCAGGCAGCCGCGTCGAAGCGACGAGGGGTCGCGAACCGTCTGGCGCGCTGCGCCGTACTTACGGGTTAGGAAGCCAACCATCACCGCAGGCGCCCCGTCTCGCTGTTGGGCGGTGCGCATTTGCCACTCGCGGCGCCATCGCCGAGAACGAGCGACGCAGACGAGCTGCGCAGAAAGGACATCACCGAAATGACCACGACATCGATCGACGAAGCCAAGCTCGAGGCCTTCATGGGCCAGGCGGTAACGGACATGGGCGCCATCATAAGCGCGCCGCTGTTCGTGATCGGCGAAAAGCTCGGGCTGTACAAGGCGATGGCAGGCATGGGTCCGCTCACCTCGCAGCAGGTCGCGCAGCGCGCTGGCGCGGCCGAGCGCTATGTGCGGGAATGGCTGCGCAACCAGGCCGCCGGCGGCTATGTCACCTACGACCCCGGCACCGACACCTATACCCTTCCCGACGAGCACGCGCTCGCGCTGGCGGACGAGGAGAGCCCGTTCTACATCCTCGGGGTCTACGACTCGATCGCCTCCCTGTACGCCGATGAGGAAAAGATCCTCGAGGCGTTCCGCACCGGGGGCGGGATGGGCTGGCACGAGCACGACCACCGCCTGTTCCGGGGAAC
>Ga0187766_10002882_pt1 | contig 10109 bp, 9 predicted proteins | sample 0216_QUI02_MP05__4_FD_132971 | JGI IMG/M metagenome (GOLD analysis project Ga0187766, IMG submission 132971) | Tropical peat soil microbial communities from peatlands in Department of Meta, Colombia - 0216_QUI02_MP05_20_MG | ecosystem: Environmental > Terrestrial > Soil > Wetlands > Peat ...
CGCGGTTGCGACCGATCTCGCGGCGTTGCAACAGCAGCGCAGCCAGATGATGACGCGCCTCGCAGCAGCATCACTTCAGGAAATCGAGTCGACTCCTGCGTTGCTCGATTTTAGCCGCGCGCTCGGCGGCCGCGCCTTCGCCGATAATTGCGCGCCATGCCACGGCGCCGGTGGCGGTGGCGCCAAGGGCTATCCCAACCTGAACGACAATGATTGGCTGTGGGGTGGCACGCTTGACGATATTTCGCAAACCATCACGCATGGCGTACGCGCCGGCGATGACAAGGGCCACCAAGGCTCGATGCCGGCATTTGGCCGTGATGGAATGCTCAAGCGCGAGGACATCCTTGTCGTCGCCGATTACGTCCGTTCGTTGTCCGGCCTGTCGACCACGCCCGGCGCCGACCTCGCGCGGGGTGCAAAGATCTTCGCCGACAATTGCGCACCCTGTCATGGGCCGGAAGGCAAGGGCAATCGCTCGGTCGGCGCGCCCAACCTGACAGATCAGATCTGGCTGTACGGTTCCGACACCAAGACGATCGTCGACGGCATATGGAACGGACATGGCGGGATGATGCCGGCGTGGGGTGAAAAGCTCGATCCGGTGACAATCAAGGCGCTCACAGTCTATGTCCATACGTTCGGGGGCGGGGAGTGACGAATGTGTCCCGGTGACGTCTCGGCGCCCACCGTCGCTGCCGCAACCGGGGCACAGCCGGCCCGTCCGCTCGCTGATCTTGTCGAGGATGCCAAGCGTGGGGGCACCAACCAAATAACGGGCGAAACGCACGACCCCAAAGATGAGTTCTACGACGAGCCGCTTTATTCTGCGCGCACTAAAATCTACCCGCAGTATGTAACGGGCACATTCCGCCGGGTGAAATGGGCGGTGCTCGTCGTCACTCTCGCGATCTACTATTTCCTCCCATTCGCGCGATGGGATCGCGGACCGAACGCACCGAATCAGGCAGTCCTGATCGACTTTCCGGCCCGGCGCTTTTATTTCTTCTTCATTGAGATTTGGCCTCAGGAAGTCTACTACCTGACCGGCCTTCTTATCCTCGCGGCAATGACTTTGTTCCTGATGAATGCCGTCGCCGGACGTATATGGTGCGGCTATCTTTGCCCGCAAACCGTGTGGACCGATCTTTTCATTTCAGTCGAACGCTGGATCGAAGGCGACCGCCGCGAACATTTATTGCGCGACCAACAACCTTGGACCTTCGAACGCGTCGCGCGTGCCACTTTGAAACATTTCACGTGGCTGATGATTGCCTGGTGGACCGGCGGTGCCTGGGTTCTTTACTTCGCCGACGCACCAACCTTGGTCAAAGACCTGGCGACGTTCCAGGCGCCGTTCCTCTCCTATGTGTTTATCGGCATCCTTACCTTTACCACCTACACGCTCGCCGGATGGATGCGCGAGCAAGTCTGCGTCTATATGTGTCCGTGGCCGCGCATCCAGGCCGCGCTGACAGACGAATATGCGCTGAACGTCTGTTATCGCTACGACCGTGGCGAGCCGCGCGCGTCGCTAAAGAAGGCGGCCGTCCTGCATGAGCACGGCCAGCCTGCGGGCGACTGCATCGATTGCCTGCAGTGCGTGCACGTCTGTCCGACGGGGGTCGATATTCGCGGGGGGCCAAATCTCGGTTGCATCCAATGCGGGCTTTGCATCGATGCTTGCGACGCGGTGATGACAAAGATCGGCCGAACGACTCGCCTTATTGCCTATGACACCGAAGTCAATATTCGCAATCGTCAGCAAGGGAAGTCGACATCCTACCAGATCGTCCGCACGCGCACCGTACTTTACGCTGCAATTATCGCGGTGGTCGGCGCAGTAATGGCCTACACGTTGGCGACTCGACGCGCGGAGGCGGTTAACGTCATTCACGATCGCAATCCTCAGTTCGTGCGACTTTCGGACGGCGGCGTTCGCAATGGCTTTTCCCTTCACATCCTTAACAAAACCTTGGAAACGCAGAAGTTCGTTTTAAAAGTGGCCGGGCTTGTTAATGCCGACGTCGAGGCGATCGGCGGCGAAAATGGTCCAGGCGGCGAACCGGTTATCGAAGTGGGCCCGGATCAAACACGGGAGGTGCGCGTGCTCGTTACGACGCATCAGCGGCTCGAGCCGGGAGCATCAATTCCACTGACGTTTACAGTCATCAGCAAGAAGGCAGGCACGAGCGCGAGCGCTGTCGATCATTTTCTGGGACCGTGAGACGACATGCCAGAGACATGCAAAGAAGTACGCAAAGAAGTGCGCAGTGGGAGGACTCGCCAGCTGACGGGCCGCATGGTGCTGCTTTATCTTGTCATGTTTTTCAGCGTCGTCATGAGCGTTAACGGCGTGATGATCTATGAAGCGCTCTCGACCATGACCGGCGTTGACACCGATAGCGCCTATCAAGCTGGCCGAATGTTCGAGCGCGACGTGGCCATGGCCAAAGCGCAAGATTCGCGTCACTGGCACGTGGAGGCCCAGGTCACGCCGTCGTCGAGCGGCACCCGGCTCAAGGTCGCCGCGCACGACGAAGCTGGGCGGCCTCTGACGGGAATGCAAGCGTCGGCGGCTTTCCAACGGCCAACCGATCGGCGCCTGGATCGTGACGTTGAACTTGTGGAGGATTCGCCAGGCAAATTTAGTGGCAGTGCTCAAATCACGGCGGGTCAATGGGACCTTGTCATCGAGCTTTCCCGCCGCGGCGAACAACTATTCCGCTCGAAGAACCGCGTCGTCTTGAAGTGAGTGGGCGAACATGGCCGAGATCCTCGATCTGTCACGATTCGTCGAGCGAAGCCAAGACGGAAACGCGCACATAACGCTGGCGGTAGAAGGCGTCAGCTGTGCGGGCTGCATCCGAAAAATCGAAACCGGCCTGAAAAAGCTTCCCGGCATCATCGACGCACGGCTGAACTTTACCCAACACCGTTTGGGCGTCGACTGGCGTGATGCCGAAATCGACGCAGCCAGAATCATCGAAACCCTTAAAACGCTCGGCTATGGCGCTTACCCATTTGCTCCAGAAATTGTAGAAACCGATGAAGTCCGCCAAGCCAAGTGGTTATTGAAATGTCTTGCGGTTGCTGGTTTCGCCGCAATGAATGTCATGCTGCTTTCGATCTCGGTGTGGTCCGGCAATGTGTCGGACATGACGCAGGAGACGCGCGATCTGTTTCATTGGCTGTCGGCGCTGATTGCACTGCCGGCGGCGGCCTACGCCGGTCAGCCGTTCTTCCAGAGCGCATGGCGCGCACTGCGCGTACGACAGCTCAACATGGACGTGCCGATCACCGTAGGGGTGGTACTGGCGCTCGGGCTTTCCATCTACGAGACCGCGATCCATGCGGTCCACGCTTATTTCGATTCCGCGATCATGCTGCTGTTTTTTCTGCTCTGCGGCCGTTATCTCGATCGGGCGATGCGCCAGAAAACGCGGCAGTTCGCTAGCAACCTTGCGTCATTCAAAGCTGAGTTCGCCTATCGGTTCGGTGCCGAAGGCGAACTCATCAAGGTTCCGGTTTCGGCGTTGGAGCGCGGCGACACCATTCTGGTGCGGCCCGGCGAAACCGTGCCCGCAGACGGGGTCATTATCAGTGGTTTTTCTGAACTCGATCAGAGCCTGATAACCGGTGAAACCGTTCCTCGTGCGGTCGATGCCGGCACGACCGTCTATGCCGGAAGCATAAATTGTTCGGGCGCAGTCACAATGGAGGTTGCCACTGCCGGGACAGGAACGCTGGTCGATGAAGTCGAGCGCCTTCTTGCCAGAGCGACCGAGGCCAAATCGCGTACGGTGCGTCTCGCCGATCGAGCGGCTCGGCTTTATGCTCCGCTCGTGCATATAACGGCGACACTGACAGCCATCGGCTGGCTAATGGCTGGGGCATCGCTCCACGATGCGATCGTTACCGCCGTTGCCGTGCTCATCATTACCTGTCCCTGTGCGATCGCCCTTGCCATTCCCGCAGTGCAAGTTGTTGCATCGGGTCGATTGTTCCGCTCGGGCATCATTCTCAATTCCGGAGACGCCATCGAAAAGCTGGCAGAAGTCGACACCGTCGTGTTTGACAAGACCGGCACGTTGACGCTGCCGGACGGCGTGGTGGATGATCGCGCAATTGATCCGCATCTACTTGAGCGGGCTGCACGGCTTGCATTATCCAGTCATCATCCGTTGGCGGCGGCGCTCAGCATATGCGCGCGCGAGAGGGTTCCTTATCCTGCAGCGGTCGAGGTGACAGGCCAGGGTGTCCGGGCGCTCATCGACGGTCAAGAGGCGCGCCTTGGCAGCGCAAGATTCTGCGGCCTAGCGGACGAGGCGTTGGCGGTGCCGGCGAGTGAGGGCGAAGCGTCCACTATTTCCTTTGCGCATGCCGGTCGTTTTGCGCGGATACCCATCCGGCAGCGGTTGCGGCCGGATGCCGTCGCTGTGGTGCACGCACTCGCCGCGTGCTCTCTGGATTTGATCATCCTTTCCGGCGATCGGGCGGAAGCCGTCGAACCCGTCGCCGCGCGCCTAAGTATCCGGCAATGGCACGCAGAATTGACCCCGACAGAGAAGATCACCGCAATCGAATCTCTCAAGTCGCAGGGTCACCGCGTGCTGATGATCGGCGATGGCCTGAACGACGCGCCCGCGCTGGCGACGGCGTCGGTCTCATTGTCTCCGATCGCGGCTGCTCACCTGACGCAAGCACACGCCGACGCGCTTTTTATCGGCGATCACTTGGAGCCGGCTCTGAACGCGGTTCTGGTGTCCCAACAGGCAAAGTCGTTGATGCGGCAAAATCTCGTGCTCGCCGTCGCCTACAATGCGCTCGCCGTCCCCATCGCGGTGGCAGGGCTCGTCACACCCCTGATCGCGGCCATAGCCATGTCGGGTTCCTCGATCCTAGTGACGTTGAACGCCTTGCGCGCGAGGTTTGGTCAAGCGTCGAGCCTGTCAAGCTACGCCACATCGTCACCGGCAAAAGCGCTCGATCCAGCGGTCAAGGGGAAGCATCGCATTGGAGCAGATTATGTCGCCGCGACCCACTGTGGTAGCGGACAGCCGCTTTGAACAGGATTGCTTCGAGTATCATCGCTCGGAGCATGATGCTTTGGAGATGGTAGGGTGAATGTCCTGATCTATCTTGTCCCCATGGCCTTGTTGCTTGGGTTGATCGGATTGTTTGGATTCATGTGGACGCTCAGGAGCGGCCAGTATGACGATCTCGATGGCGCTGCAGTCCGTATTCTGCCGGATGACGACATCGAGGAGTAGGCAAAGGGCTATAATCGAAACCGCGCTGAGATAAGCGGGCGGATCGCGGCCAACGTGGCGAAGCTGCCACGCTTACTTGCCAACCGACCGTCACATTGCTCCACGTCAATCGCAACTATGGGGCTACGCCCTATTATGCAGGAGGCGGAAGGACGGAATACATCGGTGACCGACACAAAAACGCCCAACGACAATTTGAGGAAGTCCATCGTGACCTTGGTCGGATTGACCCTGCTTTTCGCTTTGGGAATGATCGTTGGATTGCTTCTGGTCAAAAATCCCGAATGGCTTCCGCGCCCCATCACACATTTTCTCGGCTTGGGTAATGTTTACCCAACGCAGGGCGTAATTGGCCCGCAAAAATAGCGGAAGAATTGAGTTTGATACTACTAAGTTACGTTCCGCGTAGACCCTGGCACAAGTGTCAAAAAAATCAATAAAGAGTTCGTCATTTTTTTGCTCGCGTTTGGCAGAAAGCGGACATCGCCGCCGCGTGTCTGCTTTCAGGGCTAAAGCAGACATCGGTCAGAGGCGCCTTAATGTCCGCTTATGACCCAAAGCAGACATGGCCGTCTTGGGACGAGCCGATTCAGCCAACCGCCTGTAGTGCGAGAGGGGGATGGATGTCAGGCGTTCTTGAGCAGGCGCACTCACGCTTTGGGTGATCAATTGCGTTCTCTTCTACGATCAACTCTTGCGTTCCGGGAAGCGTAGCAAGATTGCAACGACAATGATGCCGAGGATTGCCCAAGCGAGAAGGCAAATCTCCGTAACGGTCATCGTGCCGCCCCTGGTTACGTTCGCTCAAGCGACTTCGTGCGCCTCATCGATGTGCGACACGCCGCAAGCTCGGCATTCGAAGATATAAAGGTCGGGCAGGTTCCCAAATCGCGACGTCGTTCGAGCGAGCCGCATAATTTGCGCGCAGCTTGGGCAAAGCGGCGGTCTTGGCGTATATTTACCAGCGTGTTCGTTGCGCATGGCACAAAATGTCCTTGGGACCGCAAGGTGGTGCGAAGCGGACAGCGGCAGCGCTTGCGCATCAATGCGGTAACGGCGAACTAACGAACAAACAAAAAAATTGGTATCGCATTCGCGTCTTTGGTGACGACCGTCACAGGGACGATTTGCCGCGCGAGGAGACGTGTATACCAAGGATATACGCAGGGCGTACCGGTTCTATGCGAAAGTGGAGTCGTCGTTCCGAGAGGGATGCGGCCACGAGGTTCATAGAGCGAACTAGGCCACTCATAAGCGCCCCGGTCGGTGACCGTTCTTCATAAGCGGGACAGAAACAAGGCGATGCGTTGCGGGCAGCCGTGTGGTATCCTCTCTCAGTCGAACTGGGCGTCCCTTTAGAGACCCAAGGCGAAGACCCAGCCACTCTTCGCCGCCGGTTCGACAAGCCCTGACGATGCCCTGAAGAAGATCCCTGCATCGCATGGGGCGATACCGCCGGTTTTTTCGAATTCGGCATAGTGGCCATGAACAGCGCCAAGCTCAGCAATGAACCATGTCGCTCTACCGAGAGGGGCGGTTCCGAGTTGATCGGCCAGCAACCGCCGATAAAGCCGCCCAATCAAGGCCTGCTGTCGCGCTTGCCCGAACATCTTTTGAGGAGCCTTTTCAGCCGCGCGACGACGGTGCAGCTCAAGACCGACGAAGTGCTGTTTCTTGCCGGCGATCCCGGCGACGGCTGCTATCGCGTCCTGGATGGGTTACTTAAAGTCGCGATGACGTCGCAAAGTAACGAACGCATTCTCGCCTTTCTTGGCCTAGGTGCGATCGTGGGAGAGATGGCGGTCATCGACCGATTACCACGTTGCGCCTCTGTCGTAGCGGTCCGTCCCGCAATTTTGAGCTTTGTCAGCGACGCCGATTTCCGGGAGTTCGGCAAGGAACATCCCCAGGTCTACGAAGCACTGGTGGCGCTGCTCGCCGCACGGCTGCGCGAGACCGACACCACAATTGCAACCGGGACCTTTCTGCCGCTACACGGCCGTGTGGCGTGCACGCTGCTCGAGTTGGCGCAGAAATTCGGCCAGGACGTCGGCTCTGGCCGTATCGTCATTCACCAGAAGATCGGACAGAGGGATCTTGCCGCGATGGCCGGTATCGCGCGTGAAACTGTCAACCGCATCCTAAGCGACTGGAAGCGCCGCAAGCTAATCAGCCGGGCGAGCGGTTATTATTGGATTGAGAACAAAGCGCAACTACAGAACGAAGCAGAGGTTTAGAGTATGTGGAGCCATGTCCGCTTTCGGGGTAAGGCGGACATGAGGCGGACGCACCTCAACGTCCGCTTATGACCCAAGGCGGACATTCCACTCCTGACATTGCTGCACCGCACGGGATAGCCTTTCAGCGTCAGTCATGTGATAGGGCTGCCAATTAGGTCTTGGGGGGAACCCATGAGGCGACGAGTTCATCGCGCTTATCAGTACTGTGACCGGACGGCCGCTTGCTGCTCGCACTCAGCAGCAGACGAGCTGCTGATCGGCTTCTTGAATGGCCCCCATCACGTAAATCTTGAAATCACGACGGATTGAGTTGCGAGTAAAAGCAACTTGACGTTATGGAGCGGGCAGTCTTCGTGTGCTAGCATTGCAGAAAGTCAGCAATGCAGTTCGAGCGTTGGTGTTAGATGGCGGGTGAGAGTAGTCGTCCAACCGCAGGCGGGCGTGGATCAGAAAGCGAAAGCGCCCACGACGGGGGACTGTTTGAGGAACCCCATCAGATAGCTGCCCGTATCGCACAGGAGCTCCGAGATTCGGGGATCCCTTGCGAGACCGTCATACCCGTGCCCACCGAGGCAGCCGTGCGCCGGCACGACCGCATCGTCATGAGCCTGGCGCTCATCTCGCTGACTGCGTTCGCGTGGAGCTACTTGCTGTGGCTCTCAGCCGACGTGGACATGGGCGGCATCGACATGAATGACTTCAGGATGATTCCGTCCGGTATGGGGCTCATGATGCCAGCGCACACGCCGTGGCAGCCGATGGAGTTCGCATTCGTATTCGTCATGTGGACCGTGATGATGGTTGGAATGATGACGCCGTCGGCAGCGCCGATGATTCTCATGTACGCCCGTGTGGGCCGACAAACAGAACCGCTAGGAAGGCCACTAGCTGCGACCGTTTGGTTCGGTACCGGCTATTTCCTTGTCTGGGCTGCTTTCTCGCTACTCGCCACTTTGGTGCAATGGGCACTTGAGCGGACCGCTTTGCTCGATTCCGCGATGGCAAGTACGAGCAACGTCCTCGGAGGGCTCCTGTTTGTCGCGGTCGGTAGCTATCAGTGGACTAGGCTCAAGGACATCTGTCTTGCCGAATGCCAGACGCCGTTTGCGTTCCTGATCCGCCATGGCGGCTTTCGGCGCGACATGGCGGGTTGCGTAACGCTCGGGCTTCGCCATGGCGCATACTGCGTCGGCTGTTGCTGGGCACTGATGACACTGTTGTTCGTGGGCGGCGTGATGAACATGCTTTTGGATCGTCCTTCTCGCGTTACTCATTCTCTTGGAGAAGGTTACTTCTTTCGGCCGCCGGATTGCGCCCGGTGCGGGCGTCGTGTTCGTCGCGGCAGGTGCATGGTTGTTGTTAACGGGAATATCTTGAGGAACGTTAGATTTAAGGAATGCAGAATTTCAGCGGCGTAGCGCGGTCAGGGCAAAAGTTATTCGCACAATGACAAGAATTTGATTCGCGATGCGAGCCTCGTGAGGTGCATGTCGTCGCCTAGGGCTCCACGCTTTGCCCACTAAACGAAACGGGAGGATTTCAGCCATGCTCTCACGTCGTTGTGTTCTTTTAACTGTGTTTGCCGCCGGCATGGCTCTCGTTGCTCCTGCCTACGCCACGGAAACCAAGGCCTTTGATCCGGCGTCGTTCGCCGCGGCACAGAAAGCGGATAAGCCCATACTTGTTGCAATCCACGCACCGTGGTGCCCGACCTGCAAGGCGCAGAAGCCGATCTTGAGCGACCTCATGGCAGAGCCCAAGTTCAAGGACCTGATTTATTTCATCGTGGACTTTGATACTCAGAAGGATGCGGTGAGATATTTCGGTGCCCAAATGCAATCGACGCTAATCACATTCAAGGGCACGACGGAAACCGGCCGCTCCGTTGGCGATACTGAGCGTTCCTCGATAGCCGCGCTCCTGAATAAGACGCTCTGAGCGACCGATGGTGGTTGGCGCACTTGCCCTTGCATTTGTTGCGGGTGTCCTGTCGATTTTGTCGCCTTGCGTGTTGCCGATTTTGCCGATCGTGCTTGGCGCGGCGGCATCGGAGCATCGCTGGGGTCCCGTGGCGCTTGCGGTGGGCCTGGCGGTCTCTTTCGTCGCTATCGGGCTGTTCGTGGCGACCGTTGGTTATTCGATCGGGCTAGATAGCGAAATCTTCCGTAGTGTTGGGGCGGCGCTAATGATCGCCGTTGGTTTGATTCTGCTGGTGCCGCGCTTTCAGGAGCGGCTTGCGCTCGCCGGGGCGCCGCTCGCCACATGGGGTGACCGCCACTTTGGCGCCTCGCGGCAAGGCGGACTAAGCGGCCAAATACTGGCCGGACTGTTCCTCGGTGCGGTCTGGAGCCCATGTGTCGGGCCGACCCTTGGAGCAGCATCGATTCTCGCTGCGCAGGGTCGCGATCTCGAAGAAGTAGCGGCAACGATGTTCGCTTTCGGGCTCGGTGCAGCCCTTCCGCTGGCCGCGCTCGGCCTCTTGTCGCGCGAGGTCTTGTTGCGCTGGCGCACGCATCTCATTTCAAGCGGAGTGCACGCAAGGATGCTGTTCGCGATCGTCCTCATTGCAATCGGCATTATAGTGCTGACCGGCCTA
>Ga0187766_10002886_pt1 | contig 10090 bp, 12 predicted proteins | sample 0216_QUI02_MP05__4_FD_132971 | JGI IMG/M metagenome (GOLD analysis project Ga0187766, IMG submission 132971) | Tropical peat soil microbial communities from peatlands in Department of Meta, Colombia - 0216_QUI02_MP05_20_MG | ecosystem: Environmental > Terrestrial > Soil > Wetlands > Peat ...
CCTCGATCTCAGCACGCAGCTCAAGACGCTGCGCAGCTGGAAGGACGAGGGGCGTGTCCGCTACATCGGCGTCACGCACTACACCGTGAGCGCGCAGCCCGAGCTCGCGCGGGTACTCGAGCGCGAGCGGCTCGATTTCGTGCAGTTCAACTACTCCCCCGTAACGCGCGATGCGGAGTCGCGCCTCCTGCCCCTCGCCCAGGAGCGCGGCGTTGCGGTACTCGTCAACCGACCCTTCGAGGACGGGGCGCTCTTTGAGCGCGTGCGCGGCAAGCCCCTGCCCGGGTGGGCGGGCGAGATCGATGCGGCGAGCTGGGGCCAGCTCGCACTCAAATACATCGCCGCCAACCCCGCGGTGACCTGCATCATTCCGGCGACCGCGAAGGTTGCGCATCTCAACGATAATCTCGCCGGTGGCCGCGGCCGGCTGCCCGATATGCATCAGCGCGAGCAGATCGCCAAAGCCTTTGCCTGAGAGAGCATCGGTCGCAATGGCTGTCAGGACGACGTGGCACCAAAGTGATTGTTAGTGACCATGTTTTGTGCCACGCCACGACGTCTAACTGCGGGTATGCGACAAAAACATAGCAAGACCTCCGTTAGCGTCTCGGAGCGCGCAGTCTAAATCGCTCCGGTTCGTTCAGACTCTCGAGAAACAGCCGCCGCTCCCCGGGGGTGAGTGCGGCCCAGTCGCGTTTCTTGCGGTAACTGCGACGCAGTTGCCGATCGCTCACCTGCGCGCACGCACGGCTCGCCTTCGGCCATTTGCCGGGGAGCCGCCGGGTAACACCGCGTCGTAGGAAGTCCACGACCGCAGCGGCGACCAAGGGATCCCGCGTGAGATCACTGTGCGCGACCTTCGCATATGCATTCGGGACGCCTTCGAGCACCGCACTGGCGGTCGGCACCGTGCCATCGCCGTGCGGAGTAACCGTGTACAGAAAGTCATCGCTCCGTTGTCTTGCCGCCGTGACCGTGTGAACGCCGACGCCGGCAATCACGGCGAAGCGTTCATCGGGAGGAGCGAGGAGCGCTCGCGCGGCGCGCGCTGCGTTTAGGAGCTCCGCACGCGGGCGTGGCCCTGCGGCAGGCCACGCGGCGGGATCGAAAAAATCCAGGGGACTCGTCGGCAGGAGGTCGTAGAGGCTCGCAAAGGTGTTGAAGGTCTCGGCCGCGAGGTTTTCCGCGGACGTCCGCGCATCGAGTTGCGCGATCTTACGCACGACGATGTACGTGCCGCGCAGCGCCTGCAGCGCCGCGAAGGAACCGCCATTCGGGGTTCCGAGCAGTACCAGCCGCTTGACGGACTCGGTGCCTGGCAGGGCGAGCGCGACGCGGCTCACGAGTCCGCCCATGCTGTGCGCGACGATCGCGATGCGCTCCACCCCGGCACCGCGCAGCCGCTCGGCGAATGCACGGCCGATATCGGCGACCGGGAGTCGCCAGTCGTAGTCATAGAACTCGGCGGCGAAGCCGTGCGCCCGCAGGTAGAGCTTGAGTCGCAGGTAAGAGAAGAGCACGACGCCGAGCGGCACGATGTGCGCGAGTCCCCCAACGCGCAGTGCGGCGAGGCGCCCGAGCTCGATATCGATCGGGTCAAGCCAGAGAATGTCGTGCGGCAGCGGCGAGGGGCGCAGAAGACCGAGCTGCGAGCCCATGATGCCGGGTACGACGAACACCCGTAAGAGTGGATCGGCAAGGGGCGTACGCTCGGCGCGGCGCGCGAGCGCGGCGAGTTCGCGGTACTCGCGTGTACCGAAGTAGGCGATGAGTTCGCGTCGCTGTGCGCCGCTCGCGAGCGCACGTTCGACCTCCACGTCGGTCAACGTGAAGCGATCGTACGGGGTGATGCGATCGCGTGCGAAATCGGAGGAAGTCACGCGCGCGTCTCCCGTGGACGTTTACTCAGCCGTGAGCGCCCGAACGCGCGCCTTGGCCTCGACGCTTGCGCCGCCCTCGAGGAGGATCACGAGCGGCACCTCCTCGCCCACCGTGAGCGGGTGCGCGAGCGGCTCGAGCATCACGTGCAGCCCTCCCGGTGCGAACGTCACGGTTTCCCCGGGCGCGATGCGCAGTGTCTCGCGCGGTCGCATCGTCGATTGTCCATTGAGCGTCTGTGTCTCATGGATCATCGCGTGAGGGGCGATGGGCGAGCGGACGCCGACGATCACGAGGGGTTCCCGCCCATTGTTGCGCAGCGTGAGATAGGCAGCGGCGACATCTGTCCCGGGGACCGCGCGGATCCAGGCATCGAGCACCGCAAGTGCTGCCGCAGGCGCGGCGTTCGCGGCGGCCGCGCAGTGCAAGCTGAGGCCGGCGGCCAACAACGCGGCGGGATGTTGCAAAAGACTGTTCCTGTGAGCGCGGCGGGTGGCGCCGCGCGCGGCAATTATGCCAGACACGCTTGGGAGGGCCGACTATGATGCGAGCGCTCCATGAGAAAGCATGCAGATGTTTCGGAGATTCGTGCGCTCAGCGCGCTTTTGGCCGGTGCACTTGCGATCGGCAGCGCGGGAATCTTTGTGCGCGTGTCGGAGACGGGTCCCACCGCGACTGCGTTCTGGCGAGGATTTCTGGCGCTGCCCTTGCTTGCGGTGTGGGCGCTCTGGGAGCGGCGGGGAAGAAACGGCCGGCCGGAACCCGCAAGCCTGCGCGATCCGTTGCTCTTTTGGGGCGGGGTGTTCTTCGCCGGGGATCTGGCGCTCTGGCATGCCTCGCTCCTCCTGACCTCCATCGCCGCCTCCACGCTCGAAGCCAACTGCGCCCCGCTCCTCGTGACGCTCCTCGCCTGGATGCTCTGGGGCGAGCGGCCGAAGCCCGCCTTCCTCTTCGCACTGCTGCTCGCCTTCGGCGGCATGCTCCTCATCATTGCCCCGAAGCTCGGCGGGGGGAGTCACGCGCTCCTTGGCGATGCGCTCGGACTTGGCACAGCGGTTTTTTATGCTGCCTACATTCTCGCCATCGCGCGCGTGCGCGAGCGTCATGGCACGGGCGTCGTGATGTTCGCTACGACAGTGATCTTCACGCTCCTCCTGCTGCCACTCGCCCTCACGCAGCGATTCTTTCCCGTGAGCGCCCACGGCTGGATGCTGCTCTTTGGAATCGCCCTCTCGGCACAGGTCCTCGGACAGAGCCTGATTGCGTATGCGCTCGCGCACCTGCCGCCCACCTTCGGTGCCGTCGGGCTCTACGTGCAGGTCGTTGCCGCAGCGGTCTACGCCTGGGTACTCCTCGGCGAGCGCCTCGGCCCTGTGCAGATCGCCGGTGGGGTAGTGGTGCTCGTCGCCATCGCGCTCGCACGCCGAGCACGCCGGGCGGACTTGCTGCGCGAGCCGCCTGAGCGAGCTCAGGCGCAACGCGCCTCGATCCAATCGAGCGCCTCGCGCCAGAGCGAGTCCCTGTGACGTTCGGCGAAGAAGCCGTGGTGACCTATAGCGCGCGCGCCGACGTCCGCCGGCCGCGTCCAGCGCCGTTCGATCGGCGCGTTTGAATAGTAGGAAAGCAGAGCTTCGACAGCCCGCGGGGTCGCGATCGGGTCATCGGTGAAGCCGAGCACGAGGATCGGTGCGCGCATGGCGCCGAAATCGCTGCCTCGCAAATCGCCATCGAGATCGATGCCAAAGTAGCTCCGATTGAGGCACCAGCGCCGCCACTGTAGCCACACCCCCCGCGGCAGGTCGTCGCCGCGCCAGAAGACACCGCGCGGCACATAGCCGTGCAGGCGCAGCATGAGCGGACCGTGCACCTTCCACCAGTAGAGCGCCGCATAACGAAAGGGCGCCCGGTGCAGCCGCCAGTAGCCCGTGGAGGTCGCGACCAGAAGATGCGCCTGCGCGCGCGAGTGGTTGTACATGCAGCCGATCAGCTGACCGCCGACGCTATGGCCCACGGTGACGAGGGGCAGCTGCGGGAAGCGCGCGGCGAGCGCATCGAGCGCTGCCGGCATGTCGAGCATGCCCCAGTCGCTCATCCGCGCGCTTTCTTCGGTGAGAGGCTGTATCGCGTTCGCGCCTGCGCCGCGGTAGTCATAGACGAGCGTGTGAAAGCCGCGCTCGGCGCTGTAGCTCGCGAACTTGAGATAGAACTCGCGCCGAAAGCCGGTCGCCGCATTCATGAGCACGGTGCCGCGCGGCGCAATGGCCCGCAGGAGGAGCCCGCCGAGCGAGCGGCCATCACGCGCGCTGAAGCTGATCGGCTCCCCCGCTGCGCCGATGGCACTCATCGGGCGTGTTCGCTGATCAGCTCCGAGAGTGCCTCAATCGCCGCGCGGCGGGCGGTCGTCTTGCGCCACACCGCCCCGATGTGGCGCACCGGGGTCGGTTTGGCGATCGGACGCAGCACGATGCCGCGGGCGTTGCGGTACGCGCCGCGGCTTGCAAACTCGGGGAGCAAGGTCACCCCGGCTCCCGTTGCCACCATCTGGCGGAGGGTCTCGAGGCTGGTCGCGCGAAAGTCCTGCGGGTCGCGGACACCGACGCCGCTACAGACCTCGAGCGCCTGATCGCGCAGGCAGTGCCCCTCTTCGAGGAGGAGCAGCGTCTCGCCCTTGAGGTCCCCGATGCGCACGCTCTGGCGCGCACTGAGCGGATGACGCTCGGGAAGCGCCACGTTGAACGCTTCGCTATAGAGTTCGCGGGCCTCAAGTCCGGCAAGGTCGACGGGCAAGGCGAGGATGCCGACGTCGAGCTCCCCGGCCCGCAGTTTCTCGAGCATCGGAGCGGTCCGGTACTCATAGAGACGCAATTCGAGCCGCGGCAGGGCCTTACGAATCGCAGGCGCGACAGTCGGCAGCAGGTAGGGACCGATCGTCGGCAGGAGCGCAACGCGCAGCTTCCCGGCGAGGGGGTCGCGCTGGGTGCGCGCCAGCGCCACGACCTCCTCGCTCGCCTCGAGGATACGGCGTGCGCGCGCGACGATCTCCTCGCCCGCCGCGGTGAGGGAGACGTTGTGGGGTGCGCGCTCGACCAGCTGCACGCCGAGCACCTGCTCGAGTTTCTTGAGCTGCGCGGAGAGCGTCGGCTGGCTGACGAAGCAGCGCTCGGCCGCGCGCCCGAAATGGCGGCAGTCCGCCACGGCGACGAGATAGCGCAGGTCCTTGAGCTTGAGCTCCATATACAAAAACTATCGAAAAGATAAAATCAATTGATTGGAATAATAGCAGGTCCGTCCCCATGATGGGTGGCATCAGGCAGATCAACCACGGAGTCCCCCATGTTAGGCGTCGGTCAACGGTTCCCCCACTTTGCGCTTACCGGAGTCGTCTCGAACGATGCGGTCGCGGCGTTCAAGCCCTTTACAGATCAGAGCTTCGCCGGCAAGTGGCAGGTCGTCTTTTTCTGGCCCAAGGATTTCACGTTCGTATGTCCCACTGAGATCGCCGCCTTCGGCAAGCTCGACAAGGAGTTCCGTGCTCGTGACGCGCAGCTGCTTGGCGTCAGCATCGACAGCGAGTACGTGCATCTCGCCTGGCGGCGCGAGAAGGAGGAGCTCCGCAACCTCCCCTTCCCGATGCTCGCTGACATAAAGCGCGAGCTCTCGGGTTCCCTCGGTATCCTTGATCCCGAAGCGGGCGTCGCCCAGCGCGCCACCTTCATCGTCGACCCCGAGGGCGTGATCCGCTTCGTTTACGTGACGGATCTGAGCGTCGGCCGCAGCCCCGAGGAAGTGCTGCGCGTGCTCGATGCGCTGCAGACCGATGAGCTCTGCCCCTGCAACTGGCAGCAGGGTCAAGAGACCCTCAAGGCGGCCTGAGATGAGAACTCTCGAAAGCATTCGCGAGACGCTGCCGGGCTACGCGCGCGATCTGGCACTCAATCTCGGCACCGTGCTCACGAGCGCAGGGGCGCCTGGGCTCAGCGAGCGGCAGATCTGGGCGGTGGCGCTCGCCTCCGCCGCGGCCTCACGCAATGCCGCGTTTACCCGAGATCTGCAGGCCCTCGCCGCGGAGCACCTCGACGCCGCGCATGTGAGCGCGGCGCACGCGGCCGCCGCCCTCATGGCGATGAACAACGTCTACTACCGATTCGTCCACCTCGTCGAGGACGCGGAGTACGGGAAACTGCCGGCGCGTTTGCGGATGAACGTACTCGGGAATCCTGGGATCGCCAAAGCGGATTTCGAGCTCCTGTCGCTCGCCGTCTCGGCGATCAACGGTTGCGGCAGCTGTATCGCCTCACACGAGCGGCAGCTGCGCCAGCATGGCCTTGCGCGCGAGGCCGTACAGAGCGCGGTACGCATCGCGGCGACCGTGCATGCAGTCGCGCGGGTGCTCGAGAGCACGAGCGGCGAGCAGATTGAGCGGGCGGCGGCAGCCTGAGCCGCCCTGCTCACCCGATCGCGTAGAGCTCCCCGTCCCAGCTGCCGAAAAAGAGCGAGTCGCCGTCGGGTGACTCGCCGCATCGTCGGAGGGGCACGCTTCGGCGCGCTGCGCCAGCCTGCGACTCTTCTGGCGGGGTCGAGTGCTGTCATTCATGATGCCGCGAACCAAGAAGCGAACGGGAGCCGACCATCCCCGGTTGGATGCGACGAACCTTGCTTGCAGCGGGTGCCGCATTCGCCGCGCTCGCTCTCGCGGCGGCATCGCGGACGGTGACGGACGATTCGGGTCGCGAGGTCGCGGTGGCCCCACCGCCGCTGCGTATCGTGAGCCTCTCACCCGGGGGCACCGAGACGCTGTTCGCGGCGGGCGCGGGCGCGCAGGTGATTGCGACCGTCGAATATTCTGACGAGCCGCCCGCAGCGCGCGCCGTGCCGCGCATCGGTGATGTGGCTGCCATCGACCTCGAGCGACTCCTTGCGCTGCGGCCGGATGTGATCGTCGCCTGGCCCGGGGGTGGCAATCCCGCGCAGCGCGCGCGCATCGCGGGCCTCGGCATCCCCGTATACGAGCAGGAGGTGGTGAGGCTCGCGAGTCTCCCCGCTTCTGTGCGGCGACTTGGGGCGCTCGCGGGTACGGGATCCGCGGCCGAGCGCTCAGCCGCGGACATCGAGGCACGCCTCGCCTCGCTCAAACAGAGTTACGGCGCGGGTGCGGGCCGGCGACCGAGCGTACTGCTGCAGATCTGGGACCGTCCCATTTATACCGTCGGTGGCGAGCACCTGATGAGCGATGCGCTCGCGCTCTGCGGCACACGTAACGTATTCCAGGACCTGCGCGAGGCCTCGCCCATCGTGAGCACCGAGGCGGTGATCGAGCGCAACCCGGACATCATCATCGCCGCTGGGCCACCGGGCGAAGGCGCGCGTTGGCTCGCGGACTGGAAGCGCTTCCCGAGTCTCGCCGCCGTGCGCAACGGCCGCCTGGTGGCGTTCGACGACCAGGCGCTCAGCCGTCTGGGTCCGAGCGTGATCGGGGCGACCGGAGAACTCTGCCGGGTGCTTGCGCCCTTTACTCGCGGAAGTTATTGAACTGCAGCGGCACGCCGAGTTTCGCCCCCTTGAGGAGCGCGATCACCGCCTGCAGTTCATCGCGTTGGCGGCCGCTGATGCGCACTTTGTCGCCCTGCAGGCTCGCCTGCACCTTGAGCTTCGAGTCTTTCAGGAGCCGCACAATCTTCCTGCCCGTCTCCTGATCGATGCCATGTCGCAGCACGACCTCCTGGTGCGCAGCCGAGAGCGTCGTCTGCGGCTCCTTCACCTCGAGGCAAGCGAGATCGATGCCGCGCTTCGCGAGGCGCAGCTTGAGGATCTCGAGCATCTGCTTCAACTGAAAGTCGACCTGCGCGTGCAGGGTCGCCGTGAAGTCCTTGAGCTCAAAGCGTGCACCCGTGTCCTTGAAGTCAAAGCGCTGCGCGAGCTCGCGGCCCGCCTGATCGACGGCATTCGCGACTTCGTGAGCGTTGAGCTCGGAAACGGCGTCGAAGGAGGGCATGAGGGCACCTCAGCGCGACTTTTTTTTCTTCGGCTGCGTAGTGAGCTGACGGCGGTGCTTGCGCGCAAGTTCCATGAAGCGCGGCGTGGGACCTACGTCTTCGTACACCGGATCGCCCTGCTCGTCGGTGGAGATCACCCGCTTGCCCGGCACGTAGGGCATGGCGGCAGCGAGTTCCCTGAGGGCGGCGCCGAGGAGTTCCTGGATCAGCTGCTCGGGCGCTCGCCCCGGGAACATCTCCGCGAGTGCCGCGAGCTGCGCGGCATCCTCGACTGGGAGGCGCACTGCGTAGGCTTTTGCCGTGCGGGGTGCCGCGGCGCTCTCGCGCCAGCTGTCCAGTAGTTCTTTGAAGCTCACCCGAGAGATTACTCCCGCCCGGCACCGGGCGCCGCAGCGCGCATTCTAGCGAAAAGCAGCGCGCGCCGAGCGGCCCCTGACAGCTCCCTCGTGCTCGCGTAGCATCTGAAAGCTCCATGCCGGCTGTCACGATCCTCAAGAGCGACGCGCTCCGCGTTTACGACTACCACTGTAGCTTGGGACCTTCCGATCGGGCGTATGTCGAGGAGCACGACAGCTACAGCCTCTCCTACGTGCGCCGGGGCAGCTTCGGCTGCTTGACCCGCGGCAAGCTGTTCGAACTCATCACCGGCGCACTCTTTGTCGGACGCCCGGGCGATGAGTACACCTGCACACATGAGCACCATGTGCACGGCGATGACTGCCTGTCGTATCACTTCGACGAGTCCCTCCTCGATGAACTCGGACTTCGCAAAGAATGTTGGCAGAGCGGCGCCCTGCCTCCGCTCGCGCCGCTCGCGGTCCTCGGTGAGCTGGCGCTGGCGGCCGCTGAGGGGCGCAGCGATGTAGGACTCGATGAGGCGGGCACACTGCTCGCGGGGCGCTTCGTCAGCATAGTATCGGGGAAGGACTTCGAACCGCCTGCGGTGACGGTCAAGGAGCGACGACGCGCGGTACGGATGGCACTTTGGCTCGATGCGCACGCGGCGGAGCCGCTCGATTTGCGGCACATCGCTCGCGAGAGCGGGGTGAGCGCCTTTCACTTCCTGCGGCTCTTTACCCGCGTCACGGGTGTGACACCGCATCAGTACCTGCTGCGCTCGCGACTGCGCCGGGCGGCACGGCTGCTCGCTCAGGATGCCGGGTCGATCGGCGACATCGCTTACGAGGTCGGCTTTGCCGATCTCTCGAACTTCATCCGCACCTTCCGTCGGGCCGCGGGGTCCTCGCCTCGGCAGTTCCGGCGCAGTGCGCAGCACGAGCGCAATATTCTCCAAGTACCGCGCCCCCGCTCCACCCTAGTCTGAGGGCGAGGGAGGCGACGCGCGCCTCCGAAGGAACTGAGGAGCTCTTGCCGTGTACGACCATATCGGTTTGAAGGTGACGGATCTGGAGAGAAGCGTCCGCTTCTATAGCATCGCGCTCGGTGCGCTCGGTCACGTGCTGGCGTCGCGCGATGAATCGGGGGCGGGCCTGGGGCCCGAAGGAGCCCCCGCCTTATGGCTCTTGCGCGATGGGAGGTCGATTCCGACCACGGTGCATGTCGCGTTCAGCGCAGGGAGCCGAGCAGCGGTCGATGCCTTTCATCGTGAGGGACTTAAGGCCGGGGGACGCGACAACGGTGCCCCGGGACTGCGCACCGACTACAGCCCGAAGTATTACGCCGCGTTCCTCATCGATCCTGACGGGAACAACGTCGAGGCGGTGTGCATGAAATGACACCCGATCGGCACTCAGGATTCGCTCTCGAGCAGGATCTGCCTGCTGACAGGGTAGCCATGGGTCGGTAGCGTTCCCGAGTAGGCGATGTCGATGGTCTGCTTCACCGACACCGTGGTCGCGACATCGCGCCAGTTGGTGATCGTTTGCGTGCGCGTGGTCCCCTGCGTGTCGGTCCAGGTGAGCGTGCTCTGCAGCTTGATTGCAGAATAAGTTCCGGCTGGCACGGTCACCGACTCAATGTCGGCGACCGTGCCACTTTGCGAGTAGTAGAACGGCGCTGTTGCGGTGCATGCCACGGTGTAAGTGAGCGTCCAGGTCATGCCGACCTGTACCGGAAAATCGGGCCCGGCCCCGTGCGGCATGTACGTGCAGGTGCCGTTGTCAGTTGAGTCACCCACCTCCTGACCTGAATTGTTGACCGATACCGTATCAGTTGTTACTGAATACGTGGTGCCGTTAACGGTGATCGATTGCTGAGTC
>Ga0187766_10002887_pt1 | contig 10087 bp, 11 predicted proteins | sample 0216_QUI02_MP05__4_FD_132971 | JGI IMG/M metagenome (GOLD analysis project Ga0187766, IMG submission 132971) | Tropical peat soil microbial communities from peatlands in Department of Meta, Colombia - 0216_QUI02_MP05_20_MG | ecosystem: Environmental > Terrestrial > Soil > Wetlands > Peat ...
AGAAGCGGGACGAGGCGCTCCGTGTCTACGGACTGGTGGCGGAACGCTTCCCGCAGTCCTCCTGGGCGGCGCGGGCCACGGAACGGATGTCCGCGCTCCGGTGATTGCGGCCCTGCCTCCCGCTTTTATGACTTCGCATAAGAAGTATTATGTTAAATTAGACTAAGACCCCCCGAGGCCGCGCTTCACCAAGTCCGCACGGCCCTGACGACCCCCTCCCTCTCGTCCTCTGGCGCACACCCCCGTCCACCTGCCCAAGCTCTTCGCCGTCCATGTCGCGCTTTGGCCGTACACTCAACGGTCCCGCGGTCCCGGCACATCGGTGCGTTACGCCCGGCCTCCCGGACCCCGACCGTCCCCCAGCCGGCCTTCCTGTCGCCGTCGAGAGGCCCCAAAAAATCAACGGCCGGCCCGTCGCCGGGCCGGCCGTGGTGTCGCGCGCGGGGTTCGAACAGCCACTAACATCCTGGGTCCGAAAAACCCTCACTTTCCGCGCCCGTGCTTGCGCCCGACAGGACGCTTGTAACCCCGCCCAACCGGCCGCAGCAAACGAGGCGCTCCGGATCCGGACCGGGGCACGGGAACGGGTACGGGAACGATCCGTTCAGCGACTCCCGACCCAGGAGACTAGCTCTTGTACTTGCCGAAGTCCTCCGGCTTCAGGTGCTCCAGCCATTCCTTCCACTGCTCGTTGTCTTCCTTCTCCTCGGGGACCTCGGTGCTCTTGGCCTGGGCCACGACCTTTTCCGCGACGAAGATGGGGGCGTTCACGCGCAGCGCCAGGGCGATGGCATCGCTGGGGCGCGAATCGATGTTCACCACGTTGCCGTTGTCGTTCAGCTCGATGACGGCGAAGAACGTGTTGTCCTTGAGGTCGTTCACCACGATCTGGCGCACGTTGATCCCCAGGCCATCCAGGATGTTCTTGATCAGGTCGTGCGTCATGGGGCGCGGGGTGGACACCTTCTCCAGTTCCAGGGCGATGGCGTTCGCCTCGAAGATCCCCACCCAGATGGGCAGCGCCTTCTTCTCGTCGGTGTCCTTGAGGATGATGATCGGCATGTTGGTGATGGGATCCAGGGCGATCCCCCGCACCGTCATTCGAACCAATGGCAGGCTCATCCAATGCCCCCCTCGGCCGGATTATTGACCCAGGATTCGCGTGGGGCGTTCGGCCCGCATTTCCGAGCCCACATCGGTCGTCCGAAGCCCCTCCGCCCCTTGGTCATCGGTTCATCGGTCATTGGACATTCCCAGATCGCCCGCAGCGGTCTCCGCGAATAATCTCGCATCAGGCTGCGAAGAAAATGGCGTGCGATTCCGTGGATTCAAGATGTTCGCCGTAGGGGGGCAGCTCGTCTGCCCCCGCGCCGAGCCCTGGGACCGCGGCGGCACACGAGGTGCCGCCCTACGTCGGCACGGCGCAGAGCCATTTTCATGCGCCGTGGTGACCCGCCAGGGTCATGGCCACTGCTCAAAAAGCCCAGGTGCAAGGCGTCGCGCGATCCGAGGCGCGAGGCGTACTCGGTCCGTACGTCGCAGCGCCGCGCGAGCGCGCCAACACCCCACCCGCTGCCGCCGGGGAAGCGGGGAAAAACGTTGGGCCTTTTTCAGCAGCCTGCTGGGCTAGGCCCCCGCCGCTCGGAAGTGCGGCAACAACTTCTCGAACGTGACCCCCAGGTACTCCGGCATCACCCGGGTGTTGCCGATCACCGGGAGGAAGTTGGTGTCCCCGGCCCAGCGCGGCACCACATGAAGGTGCAGGTGATCCTGGATCCCCGCCCCGGCAACCCTTCCCAGGTTGAAACCGACGTTGAACCCCTCGGCGCGAAAGGCCGCCTCCAGCGCCGTGGTGCAGCGGCCGCCCAGCGCCAGGAGCTCCGCCGCCTCGTCCCCCCCGAGGTTCGACAGCACACCCTCGTGGCGGTACGGCGCCACCATCAGGTGGCCATTGCTGTAGGGGAACCGGTTCAGGATCACGAAGGCCAGACGGCCCCGCCAGAGCACGAGGTTCGCGGCGTCATCCCCGCCAGGTTTCCCGGTGCGACAGAACAGGCATCCCGGCTCTCGCTCCCCCGCGATGAACTCCATCCGCCAGGGAGCCCACAACAGTTCGGCCACGCCCCCCCTCTTCCCCGTACGTCCCCCAGCGCGCCCGCCGGCCAGCGGCCGCGGCCAGCCCGCAGGCCCTGTTTTAAAATTTAGCATCGCCCACGCACGGCAGCAAGCGGTATTTCCCCTGGCGCCCTCCCGGGGCGCCCGCGGCCGCGCCCTCCGGCGGTCGGGGGTCGTGGGCCGGCGCGCAGCGCGGCGCCAGGGGTAGGGTGGGATCGGTCCGGCGGGAGCCCGGGATGGCGCGCCGGGCTCCGGAAGGGGGCCGGCGGCATCCGGCGCGAAACCGACGGCGCCGGGAGGAGGACCGCGTTAACCGGATTGCCGTTCGCCCTGAGCCCTTCGACTCCGCTCAGGACAGGCTTGTCGAAGGGCGAGGGGGTGTTCGTCCTTCGACACGCTCACCACGAACGGTGGCAAAACGTCGCCGTACTTGCGAGAGAGAGTGCTTAACTGTCGATGAGGGCCTTCAGTTCCTTGCCGGGCTTGAAGTAGGGGACCCGCTTCGGCGGGACCTGGACGGCCTTACCGGTCTGCGGGTTCCGCCCCTGCCGGGCCCGGCGCCGGCGTACGCGGAAGCTGCCGAACCCCCGCAGCTCCACCTTGCCGTCCTCCGTCGTGGCGAGGGCGCGGGAGATGCTGTCGAAGATGGTATCGATCACCACCTCGGTGTCCTTCTTGGTGAGGTTCACCGCCGCGGCCACCCGCTCCACCAGATCCGCCTTCGTCATGGGTTCGCCTCCCCCGTCCCGGCCGTCCCCCTACCGCACGGCCCAGAGATAATCCACGGACGCTGAGGGCATGGGCCACGAGAGGGCGCGGTCCGTGCCGTCGGCCAGCCCCGCCACCAGATCCCACACAGACCAGGGCCGGCGCTCCTGGATCACCGGCGGAGACTCCGGCAGGCCGGCCAGCTTGCCCGCCCGCGCCACGGCATCCCGCAGGTCCCCCAATTCGTCCACCAGGCCGGCGGCCATGGCCTGGCGCCCGGTGAAGACGCGCCCGTCGGCCAGGGCGACCACCCGGGCCCGGTCCATCTTCCGCCCGGCCGCCACGGCGTCGATGAACTGGGCGTGGACGTCGTCCAGGAGGTCCTGCAGGATCTTGCGCTCGGCGTCGGTCAGATCGCGCACGGCGCCCCCCAGGTCCTTGAACTCGCCGCTCTTGATGATGATGGTGCGCACGCCCACCTTCTGGAGCAGCCCCGAGACGTTGGGGAGCTGCATGATGACGCCGATGCTCCCGGTGATGGAGCCCGGGTTGGCCACGATGCGATCGGCCGCCGCCGCGATGTAATACCCCCCGGACGCCGCCACCCGGCCCATGGAGGCCACCACCGGCTTGGCGGTCTCGCGCCGGAACTTCAGCACCCCGCCGTAGATCTCCTGCGAGGGGGCCACGGCGCCGCCGGGGCTCTCGATGCGGAGGACCAGGGCCTTGACGGAGGGATCCTTCCGGTAGCGTTCGATCTGCTCCAGGACCCGCCGGCTGTCCGCGATGAGCCCTTCCACGGCCACCACGGCCACCCGGTCCGCGGCCACGCGATGGCGGAACGCGTACCACCCCACGCCCCCCAGGGCCACGGCCCCCAGGAGCACCAGCCACACCGCCGTGCGCCTCCGCATGCCGCCCCCCGGCCCGACCCCTTACTCCTCTTCCTCGTCCTCGCGCGACCGCCGCCGCCGCCGCCCGCCGCGATCGCCGCCCTCATCGGCCGCGCGCTGCGCGTCCAGGTAGGCCTTCAGGCTGAGCCCCAGCTTCCGTTCCTCGGGCTCCATCTTCACGATGCGCAGGGTGAGCCGGTCGCCCACCGCCACCACGTCCCCGGCCTTGTTCACCCGGTCATGGCTCAGCTCCGAGACGTGCAGCAGGCCCTCCACGCCGTCCTCCAGCTCCACGAAGGCGCCGAAGTCGGTGAGGCGGACCACCCGTCCCTCCACGTCCATGCCCACCCGGTACTTCTCCGGGACCACCGTCTGCCACGGGTCGTCCTGGATCTGCTTGAGGCCCAGCGAGATCCGGTGCGCGGTCCGATCCACCTGGAGGACGACGGCCTGGACCTTGTCGCCCTTCTTGAGGATCTCGGAGGGGTGCCGGACCCGCTTGGTCCACGACATGTCCGAGACGTGGATGAGCCCGTCGATCCCTTCCTCCAGCTCCACGAAGGCGCCGAAGTCGGCCAGGTTCCGCACCCGCCCCTCCACCCGCGTCCCCACCGGGTAGCGCTCCTCCACGGTGTTCCACGGGTTGCTCTCGGTCTGCCGCATCCCCAGGGAGATCCGCTTGTTCGCCTGGTCGACGTCCAGGACGGCCACCTCCACCAGGTCCCCCACCGTCACGACCTTGGAGGGGTGCTTGACCCGCTGGGTCCAGGACATCTCCGAGATGTGCACGAGGCCCTCGACGCCGGGCTCCAGCTCCACGAAGGCGCCGTAGTCGGTGAGGCTCACCACCTTCCCCTTGACCTTGCTCCCCACGGGGAAGCGCGAGACGACGATGGCCCAGGGGTCCGGCAGGCGCTGCTTGTACCCCAGGGAGACCCGCTCCGTCTGCCGATCGAAGCGGAGGACGACCACCTCCACCTCGTCCCCCACCTGGAACAGCTCCGAGGGGTGGCCGATCCGCCCCCACGACATGTCGGTGATGTGGAGCAGCCCGTCCAGCCCGCCCAGATCGATGAAGGCGCCGTACTCGGTGAGGTTCTTCACCTTGCCCCGGATCACCTTGCCCTCGGCCAGGGTCTCCAGGGTCTTCACCTTGAGGGTCTTCCGCTCCTCCTCCAGCAGCTCGCGGCGGGAGAGCACGATGTTCCCCCGCTTCTGGTTCAGCTTGATCACCTTCATGGGAAAGGTCTTGCCGATGAGCTTGTCCAGGTCGCGCACCGGCCGCAGGTCCACCTGGGAGCCGGGCAGGAAGGCGCGCACGCCCACATCCACGATGAGGCCCCCCTTGGTCCGCCCCACGATGGTCCCCTGCACGGGGCCGCCCTTCTCGTAGACCTTGCTGATCTCGTCCCAGACCTTGATCTTCTCGGCCTTCTCGCGGGAGAGGACGATGAGGCCCTCGCTGTCCTCCTTCTGCTCCAGGTAGACGTCCACCACGTCGCCCACCCGGATCGCGATCTCGCCGGCGGGGGTCCGGAACTCCTTCAGCGGGATCGTCCCTTCGGACTTGTAGCCGATGTCCACCAGGACCGAGTCCCCGCGGACCTCCAGCACCGTACCCTTGACGATCTCGCCCTCGACGATGTCCTGGATGGAGCGCCCGTAGATCTCCTCCATCTCCGGCGAGGGCCGGGGGAGATCCGCATCCAAGTCCGCGTCGTTGCCCTCGGACTGGAACTGGGAAACAGCCGCTGGTGTCTTACCGGTCATACAGGTCGACCCTCCTCTCGTGAATGCGGCGCCGGGCGTCTCGCCCGCGCCGGCTGTGTTGCCCATCATCTCGGACGCCCGCGGACCGCAGGAGGGCCCATTGGCTCACCAGCTGCCGGCCGAAGGTGCGCACCGCCGCGGCGCTCGTGAGCACGGCGGCCGGCGGGCGCAAGGGCGCGCCGAAGCGGACCGTCAGCGGATGCCGGCGGGGCCACCAGGCCCCCCGGGGGAGGACCCGCTCCATGCCCGCGTGGAACACCGGCACCACGGGAACCTCCGCCCGCGCCGCCAGGAGGACGACCCCGGGCCGCACCGGGCCCAGGGTGGCCCCGTCCCCGCGCGTCCCCTCGGGAAACATCATCACCACCTCGCCCCGCCGCAGGAGCGCCAGCGTCTGCTTCACGCTGGAGAGCTCCGGCCGGCCCCGGCGCACCGGGAAGGCGTGCAGCGATCGCAGCAGCGCCGCGGGGGCGCGGCGCCGGAACAACTCGGCCTTGGCCATGAACCAGAGGGGACGCTCCAGGGCCACGCCCACCAGCAGCGGGTCCAGGTAGCTCACATGGTTCACGGCCAGGATGGCCGGGCCTTTCGCGGGCACGTGGTCCGCCCCGTGCACCGCGACCCCCCAGGCCTGCCCCAGGACCGTGCGCACGACGCGGTGGGCGAAACGATACAGGGTCACGCCGCCTCCGGCAGCCAAGCAAGGGCGAGATGATACCACGTGCTCGCGGCGTGCTGGCAAGAAAAAAATAGCGTGGGGGCCACTAGTTAGCCTCTTTCCCCAGCCGGGCCAGGGCCTCCCGGGCCAGACGCCCCACCACGGCGCGCAGGCCCAAGCCGGTGGTATCCAGGCGAAGCGCGCCGGGGGCCGGGCGGAGGGGCGAGGTCCGGCGGAGGCGGTCCCGGCGGTCCCGCCGGCGCACCTCCTGCCGCACGGCCCGCAGGGAGGCCCGGCTTCCCCCGCGCCGCAGCTCCGCCCACCGGCGCCTCGCCCGCGCCTCCAGGGAGGCATCCAGGTACACCTTCACGTCGGCGTGAGGGAACACCACCGTCCCGATGTCCCGTCCCTCCATGACGACCCCGCCGGAGGCCCCCAGGGAGCGCTGGCGCGCCACCAGGGCCCGCCGCACCCCCCGGTGGGTGGAGACGCGGGAGGAGGCCTCCGCCGCCGCCGGGCTACGGATGGCGCGCGTCACATCCTCCCGGCCCGCCAAGATTCGCTGGCCCCGGCCGCGGGGCACGAACCGGATCGGCAGGCGGCGGGCCAGCCCCGCCAGGCGCGCCCCGTGCGACAGCGGGATGCCTTCCCGGATCGCCCGCCATGCCACGGCGCGGTACATGGCCCCCGTATCCACGTAGCGGTATCCCAGGCGGCGCGCCAGGGCGCGGGCCGCGCTGCTCTTGCCCGCCCCCACCGGCCCGTCCACGGCGATGACCAGCCCCCTCCTCCGCCTCCTCACGGCGCCTCGACCACGGCCCCGGGCGCCAGGCCGGCCAGCCGCCCCGCAAAACCCGGACACGAGGTCTCGACGCAGGCCGTGTCGTGGACCACGGTCTCCCCGGCCGCCACGAGGCCGGCCACGGCCAGCACCATGGCCATGCGGTGGTCACCCCGGCTCTGGCCGGCCCCTCCGGCCAGGGGCGCACCCCCTTCGATGGTCAGGCCGTCCGGCTCCTCGCGGACCCGCGCGCCGAGCCGGCCCAGTTCGCCGGCCAGGGCCGCGATGCGGTCCACCTCCTTCACCCGAAGCTCCGCCGCGTCGGCGATGCGGGTGGTCCCCTCGGCGCACGCCGCGGCCAGGGCGAGGGCCGGGATCTCGTCGATCAGCCGCGGGATCATGGGCCCGTCGATGCGGGTGGCGCGCAACCGGGAGGCCCGCACGCGGAGGTCCCCCACCGGCTCGCCCCCCGCCGCGCCGCGCGGCACGACCACGATGTCGGCCCCCATGCGCTGGAGCGCGTCCAGGATGCCCGTCCGCGTGGGGTTCAGGCCCACGCCCCGGACCACGACCTCGGAGCCCGGCACCACCAGCGCGCCCACGATGAAGAAGGCCGCCGAGGAAAGGTCGCCCGGCACGGTGATCCGCGCCGCGCGCAGAATCCCACCGGGTGCCAGCCGAACCCTGGTCCCCTCCCGTTCCAGCGGCGCGCCGAAGGCCTCGAACATCCGCTCGGTGTGATCGCGGGACGGCGCCGGCTCCGTGACGGATACGGGATCCCGGGACCACAGGCCGGCCAGCAGGAGGGCCGATTTGACCTGCGCGCTGGCCACGGGGAGCGCCGCGTCGATCCCCCGCAGCGCCCCGCCCCGGATGGCCAGCGGCGGGTAGGCCCCCTCCCGGCGGCCCCAGCACTGGGCCCCCATCCGGGCCAGCGGCTCCACCACGCGGCGCATGGGCCGCTGGCGCAGCGACGCGTCGCCGCTGAGGATCCCGAGGAACGGCTGGCCGGCCAGGATCCCCGCCAGGAGGCGCAGGCTGGTGCCCGAGTTGCCGCAGTCGAGCACGTCCTGCGGCTCGTTCAGGCCGCCGAGCCCCTTCCCGTGCACGCGCCACACGCGGGCGTCCGGGGGCGCCTCCACGGCGATGCCCAGCGCGGCCACGGCGCGCGCGGTGGCCCGGCAGTCCTCCCCGTCCAGCGGGCCCAGGATCTCCGTGGTCCCCTCGGCCAGGGCGCCCAGGAGGAGCGCCCGGTGCGTGATGGACTTGTCCCCCGGGACCGTCACCTCGCCGCGTAGGGGCCCGGCCGGCCGCACGCGCAGGCTGGCCATGGCTAGCGGACTCCCCCGGCGCATGCCCGGACGGCGTCTCCCCTCCCCGGGCCGGCGGCCCCGCGCGCCTCCAGGGGTTCCAGGCGCGACAGGATCTTCTCGGCCACCTCGCCCGCCTGCGTCTCGGGCCCCAGCTCGATCCACCAGAGGCCCGGCTCGCGACGGAACCAGGTCATCTGGCGCTTGGCGTAGCGGCGCGTGTCCCGCGCCATGCGCCGCGCCGCCTCGCCCAAAGTGATGCGGCCCTCCAGATGCTCCACCATCTCCCGGTAGCCGATGGCGCCCAGGGGCTTCGCGTCGCGCGGGGTCCCCCGCGCCAGCAGGCCCCGCACCTCCCCCAGGAGCCCCGCCTCCAGCATCGCACGCGTCCGCGCCTCGATGCGGGCCGCCAGATCGTCCCGGCCGCGGCGCAGCCCCACCAGCAGGACACCCGGCGGCGGGGGGCCGGCGGGCCAGCGGCGGAGCGCCGACGGAGGGCGCCCGGCAAGATGATAGAGCTCCAGGGCCCGCAGGACGCGCACCACGTTGTGCGGGTGAATGCCGGCCGCCGTGGCCGGATCCACCGTGGCCAGTCGGGCGTGCAGCCCCCTCGCACCGAGGCGATCCGCCTCGGCCCGCAGGCGGGTCCGCAGGGCGGGGTCTCCGCCCGGGCCGGCCAGGGGCCCGCGCAGGAAGGCGCGGACGTACAGGCCCGTCCCGCCGGCCACCACGGGGAGGCGCCCCCGGGCCGCGATTCCCTCCACGGCGTGCCGGGCCAGCGCGGCGAACTCGGCCGCCGTGAAGGGGGCCGTGGGGTCGAGCAGGTCCACCAGGTGGTGGGGGATCCGGGCCCGCTCCGCCGGCGTGGGCTTGGCCGTGCCCACGTCCAGTCCGCGATACACCTGCAGCGAATCGGCCACCACCACCTCGAGCGATCGGCGCGCGGCCAACGCGGCCACCACCGCGGATTTTCCCACGGCGGTGGGGCCGACGAGCACGAGGAGCGGCGTAGGAAGGGGCTGCACGGCGGGGGTCAGCGCCGGCTGGCAGACGTGGCGTCGACCTTGAACCGGAGGGTGTACGTGTACCTGGGAAACTCGATGGGGCTTTCCCACGCAAACGAAACGGTCACGACGCCGCCTTGCACCTTGACCGAGATCTCCTCATCGGTGAACTCCAAGCCGTATTCGCGCGCCTTGGCCCGAACCATCTGTCGCGCCTGATCCTCGGTGCCCCTGGCCGCAATCTCCACGGCCGCCCGCACCGCCTCCTCGGACAGGTTCCAGTAGGTCCAGTAGGCGAAGGCCGCCTGGCCGCCGGCGTAGATCCCGACGGCCGCCGCGGCCAGGCCCAGGATCAGGCCGAACCGGATACGCCCGGGCGGGCGCGGCAGCACCGCTCCCCCGCGCACCGCCTAGCAGGCTGCTGAAAAAGGCCCACGTCTGCATTGCGGAATGCGGATTGCGGAATGCGGAATCCACGTGCCGCCTTGCATCTGGACCTTTTTGAGCAGCCTGGGCAAAAGAGAGTTCTTCAGCAGCCGCCTAGCGGCGCCCCTTCAGCCAGCTCATCATGCCCCGCAGCTCCCGCCCGACCACCTCCATGGGGTGATCCGCCTCGCGGGCGCGCATGGCGTAGAAGGCCGGGCGCCCGGCCTGGTTCTCCAGGATCCACTCGCGGGCGAAGCTCCCGCTCTGGATCTCGCCCAGGATGCGCCGCATCTCGCCCCCAACGCTTCTCTATCCGTTTCCGTTCCCGACAGCACGCCGAGGACCCAGGGAAACCCGCCGTGCCACAAAACGCTTCCCGGGCCAGGCCCGGGCCACGGCAACGATCCCTCCAGGAACTCCCG
>Ga0187766_10002889_pt1 | contig 10085 bp, 9 predicted proteins | sample 0216_QUI02_MP05__4_FD_132971 | JGI IMG/M metagenome (GOLD analysis project Ga0187766, IMG submission 132971) | Tropical peat soil microbial communities from peatlands in Department of Meta, Colombia - 0216_QUI02_MP05_20_MG | ecosystem: Environmental > Terrestrial > Soil > Wetlands > Peat ...
AACAAAAACGGCATTACTTACCTCGCTTGGCAACTGGTGAGTGGATTGGCTGTTACGCTCTCACAGAGCCGAACGCGGGATCAGACGTCGCCAGTATGGAAAGTACAGCCACTGAGGATGGAGATCACTACATCTTGAATGGCGAGAAAATCTGGATTACCAATGGAACAAGCGCCCATCTAGCGATCATATTTGCCAGCCGAGATCTTTCAGCCCGGCACAAAGGAATTTGCGCCTTTCTCGTTACCACTGATACGCCAGGCTTCCACCGGGAACCTATGCCTGGCAAGGAACTAGGTCACCGCGCATCAGGACACGTCCACATTACCTTGAATGAGTGTCGAGTTCATAAGAGTGCCCTACTCGGTGCCCCCGGAGAAGGATTCAAAGTAGCAATGTCAGCCTTGGACCGTGGTCGCCTGGGAGTTGCAGCTGGTGCGCTTGGTATAGCTCAGGCCTGTCTGGACGCATGCATCGACTTCACAACTCATCGCCGCCAGTTTGGCCAACGCATTGCGGACTTCCAAATGACTCAAGCGACACTGGCGAATATGGCAGCTGACGTCGAAGCGTCACGATTACTTGTCTATCGAGCTGCCTGGATAAAAGATCAAGGACTATCAGCAACCAAAGCTACTTCTATCGCAAAACTATTTGTAACTGAGGCAGCAATGAAAGCAGCATCAGAAGCTGTATTGATGCATGGCAACCGCGGATATTCAAACGAATATCCTGTTGAACGATATTATCGCGATATTAAAGGTTTGCAAATTTATGAGGGAACCAGCCAGGTACAGCGCATCATCATAGCACGTGAATTGGTCGGGCGGAATAGGTAAATCGTTGTAATGTATAATGAGCATACTTACCACAAGTCGCCTATAAAACCATTATCACTCAACAAAACATACATTATCGCATACTCGTTTTGATATCACATACTTGTTTCCAAAGGAGGGAACATCATGCGTGTGTATTCAGCCCACATCGATACTTTTGCGAAAGAGAATTTGCCACCACGAGATCAATGGCCCGATCTTATCTTTACACTTCCAGAATTACACTATCCCGAACGCATGAATTGCATAGTTGAACTATTGGAACAAAACATTCAAAAGGGATATGGCGACCGTCCAGCAATTTTTAGTGCTGACGGCGTCCTGACCTATTCTCAAATGCAGGAACAAGTTGATAAAGTAGCCCATGTACTAACAAAAGACATGGGTCTTGTACCAGGCAACCGCGTACTTCTGCGCAGTGCCAATAACGCAATGTTGGCCATCTGCTGGTGTGCCGTTGCCAAAGCCGGGCTTATCGTAGTAGCGACTATGCCTCTATTGCGAGAAAAAGAACTGGTAGACATCATCGAGAAAGCTCAAACTACTGCCGCCATCTGCGACAAACGTCTTGATGCAGAACTCCTGGCTGCCCAACAACGTTGTCCAGTACTGGAACAGATTATGTATTTTAATGATCCCTCTCACGAGGGACTCGAAGCATACATGTCTAAATGGAATGAACCTTTCAAAGCAGTTGATACTTCTGCGGAAGACACAGTGTTGATCGCTTTCACTTCAGGTTCGACTGGCAAGCCAAAGGCAAGCATGCATTTTCATCGTGACATTATCGCAGCATGTGATTGCTTCCCGAAATCAATACTTCACATGCAACCTGAAGACATCTGCATTGGAACTCCACCTTTGGCATTTACCTTCGGCCTAGGAGCCTTACTGAACTTCTCCCTGCGTGTAGGAGCCGCAACGGTGTTGCTTGAAAAAGTAACACCTGAAAGTCTCCTTTCTGCTATTAATGAATTCAAAGCGACCATCGTCTGGTCCAGTCCAGTTTTTTATCGCCAAATGTCGGAAATTGCGAAAAATATTGACCTTCCTTCACTTCGCCAGAGTGTCTCCGCTGGTGAATCTCTTCCAGTTTCGACACGCAATATGTGGCGCGAAGCCACAGGCCTTGAGATGGTTGATGGGATCGGCTCCACGGAGATGCTGCATATCTTCATAGCATCAGCCAGTGATGAAGTTCGTCCCGGAGCAACTGGTAAAGTAATTCCTGGATATCAGGCATGTATTCTCGATGAGAAGGGACAACAACTCCCTCCCGGCAGTATTGGTAGACTTGCTGTGAAAGGGCCAACAGGATGTCGCTATCTGGCGGACGTGCGACAACGCAACTATGTCGAGGACGGCTGGAATCTTACAGGTGATGCCTATCTAATGGATGATGATGGATATTTCTGGTTTCAGGCCCGCACTGATGATATGATAATCACAGCAGGATATAATGTCGCAGGGCCTGAGGTCGAAGGAGCTTTACTTATGCATCCAACAGTAGCGGAATGTGCTGTTGTAGGCGCACCTGATGCAGAACGTGGAACCATCATTAAAGCGTTCGTCGTACTGAAACCTGGCGTTGCTGGAGATGCCGCGTTGATAAAAACACTGCAAGACTTCGTCAAACAAAGCATTGCTCCTTATAAGTATCCACGCGCCATTGAGTTCTGCGACTCATTACCTCGTGCAGGTACCGGCAAAATACAACGCTACAGGTTACGCCAACAAGGCTAAGGCGGTATCCATTCTGTAGCAGCAGATCGAGAGAGTATTCACATGTATCACTTTTTTAATAAGTCAGTATACTCTTTCGATAAACTTACACCGAGATCAATGGAATTGCTACAAGCGCAACAACTATACCAATTGCCTGTAATCGAGACACCCGCTCCTTCAGAAGAATTGTAGCCAATAAAACGGTTACAGCGGGATATAATGAAGAAAGCATTGCGGCAACATCGAGTCGTCCACTATGCGTTGCAAGCACGAAGAATACATTACCGGCCACATCTAGCACTCCCGCTAAGAATACTATCGGCCAGACTCGCTTTCCAGGTAAAACTTGCTGGCGCCTGATAACTATGATTGCAAGCAGGAAGACAAGCGAAGACAGCCTGGCTGCCGCAAGCGGCCAAAAAATCTCACCCTGGCTGACACGACTTATGAGAATAAAAAAACTTCCGAAACCTACTCCCGCTAGCAATGCCAGCCATAAACCCTTTGGTCGCCCTTTTACCACTCCCAGGCCAGAAATAAGCCCTACAGCAATCAATGCTAGCCCGAAACCAACAAGCTGGAGAGGCCCTGGTAACCCTTGCGTCAATGCTCCAAAAATCACTGGAATCGCAGCAGAAAGCATAGCCGCAATCGGTGCTACAATGCCCATGCGCCCAACTGATAACGCCTGGTAAAACGCAACCAATCCTACTGCGCCTGCAAGCCCTGCCACGCCCCCCCACATCAAATCAAGAGTAGTAGGAAATCGTTCAGACAAAAGTAATGCGAGGACAACTAATACACAAAAACCAATTGTATATGATCCAAAAACAACACTCAATACTTGTGCACGTCTAGTTGCCAATCCACCGCTAAAATCTCCTGCACCCCATGAAAGAGAGGCAAAAAGTGCGAACACTACCGTGCTGAGTTGATGAAACATTGGAATTCCTCAAGACGAGAGACAGTAAAACAATTAAAGTGAAAGCTCCCCGCGTAGTTTCGTCATCTCTGTTTGAAATAGAGCCTCTAGAGCCTGCTTTTCCTCCGCTGGCAGAAAACTATAGCGCAACCCATTGAGTAATATTTCGTTGATCGCATCAATATGAAAATCGAAAGGACTGTATAGCAATTTTGCCTCATCATTGTATGTCGTATTGAAAAGAGGAGGATCATCAGAATTTATCGTAACGGGCACACCTGAATCATAAAGTCTACGTAGTGGGTGCGCGGCAAGATCAGGATAAACCCCAAGCCTGATATTACTCGTTGGGCATATTTCTAAGGGAATACTTCGCTCAGCAAGAAATTCAACAAGTTGAGCATCCTCTATTGAACGAACTCCATGGCCTAATCGTTCTGCGCCCAACTTCTGGATAGCTCCCCAGACACTTTCAGGGCCTACTGTCTCTCCAGCATGTGGTGCGCTATGTAGTCCCGTCCCAAGAGCTTTTTCAAACTCACGAACATACCTCTCAGGAGGATGACCAACCTCTCCACCACCAAGCCCAAGCGCAACCACACCATCCTTCATTCCCTCCTTCGCTACCGAGAGCGTGTAATCGGCACGCCTGCGGTTCTGCTGCATATCTTGGATATCTCGCACTATATCGAAAACCCACCTGATCTCAACTCCAAAATCCTTGCGAGCCTGCAGGCGCCCTTTAGTCAATCCGCTGAAAAACACGTCAAAGGGAATCCCCAGCGAAAATTCATGGGTACTGGGTGAGAATGTCACTTCGGCATAACGTATATTTTGCCGGGCCATCTGAGCGCCAAACTCATAGGCAATGAATTCATAATTATCGCTCGTTTTTAAGCAACTAGAAATTTCAAAGTAAATTTCAATGAAATGGTTAAAATCACGGAAGGTAAACCAATCCTGCAAAGCTTCAACAGTTTCCACCGGAAGTTTCACATTGTTTTGCTGAGCGAGCTTCAATAGAGTTGCTGGCTGAATTGAACCTTCCAGGTGTACATGCAACTCAGCCTTAGGAACTGCTTCAATATAACGCTCAATTTGCATTCGTGTATCCAGCATCATTGACTCACATCGTGATCTTGGAAATATAGACGCCATGGACCAGACCCTATAATAAAAGGCTGTAATATGGCTCTCTCTGCTTGTACAGTATGCATCAAATCATGCTTGGAAAAATCCATCGTTCCGCATCTAGTAAATGGCACAGACAATCCATAGCCGACCATTCATTAGGCAACGGATTTCGAGCAAGCAAGTCTTCGGGAAAACTGTCTGTTAGGCTCAACCAGCGCAGTGTTGTTGTCGAGAGCACCGCTTTCACTGTCTCAAGTAGATCACTCATCAATATATCTCCTCTTCTTTCCTGAAAAATTGATGTGTTTATTTGTTCACAAACAGCATACCAACTGCAGCAAGGAAAAAGAAGACAGCTGCAGTGCCAAAGACCGCTCGATAGCCTAACGCTGTTTCACCTGCTCCTGCGGCAATATTGATGATCAAGCTCCCCACCAATGGGGCAATAATTGTAGGCAATGTCGTTGATGCATTCCAAATCCCTAAATCTTTCCCCGCCTTCTCTAGTGATGGTAACACATCGATAGACAGTGCCCAGTTGACGCTTGTATATGCTCCGTACCCCAAACCAAACAAAATACCCAATAACCAGAGCCATGTTATGAGGGTATCTGGAAAGAGAACAAACGCCAGTGCAGCAAGGCTCATGCACAGCGTGGCTATACCTACTACAGGTGCGCGTCGTTTAAAACGATCAGACAGGATTCCAGATACTAAACCACTTACAACGGCGCCGCCTAATGCCAACATTGCAACGATACCTGTTACCAGTACAAAGTTCGCAACATGCTGCACCCTGGCAAAATAATATTCGATGAATGTCATGAAGAGCGTCAAACCAAAGATAAGAGAAACACGAGCTAGGAACACCATCCTAAAATTATGATTTCTCCATGGTTCACTCCATGCAGATATGTACGACCGGGCGAGTTCAAACAAACTCTTTGCTCTTCTGCTCCTACGCCTGGACTCGTACATTAACAGGGGCATCTCACGCACCCCGAACACTGTTATCAGAATACCTACAAGGACAAGAAGCGCTGTTACTATATAATAAATTCCTGCATTAGATCTGATCATACTCATACTAAATGCATGCTGGTTTATTCCCCCCAGCAACCATGCCGCTAAACCTAGACCGACTACGTTTCCCAGAATCGTCATCCCACCTACGAAACCTGCAGTCACTCCTCTTTGTTCCTCAGGCACACAATCAGGCATCAAACCCTGATACGCTGGGGTTAAAATATTTTTCCCTACTAGTAGAAGTGCCAGACCCGCTACAAAAACCGCCATGCTGCTTGCATTCACCAACAATGGTGTACTTAACACCAGTATTAAACCACCAGTCACGATGTAAGGACGACGACGACCAAAATTACTGGGTGTTTGATCGGAGATTGCTCCAATAAATGGAGGCATCAAAAGAGAAATAACTGAAGCTGCTATCATAAGCCAGCTCAGGAATAGTACTTGTTGAGCGCTTCCCACTTGAGTTGAAGAAATAAACAACACGATTTGTGTTGGAATGACTATAGGCAACAAAGCAGATGATTGCGCATTTAACCCAAACCATAGAGTATTAAGAACCAATTGCCCGCGTAGAGAGATTTTTGAAACTGTAACCTGGTTACTAAATTCACTCGCAACAAACTCACTATCTTTGACAGAATACATTACTTCCTCGTTCACTAAATTCTAGCAGTTTTGTTTCTGGTACTTCGAAACAGCTTTTATGAAAGGCATATGCCACATTTGTTCATAACACCTAAAAACGTTTCCAAGAGCAAGCAGAGACGTATGTAGTATACTAAAAATCAGACCATCCACTACAAATTGTCTAGTACTTTTACCTTTACCTACCACTCTCGAAGGCACGGGAAGCTAGCAGTTAACTGAAATCAAACTACTTATTTTTGAGCGTTTGGAATACTACATAAGCAGCAAAAGTCTGTCATGATAATCCCAGGAGGTATATCTTGGATCAGAAGCTAAAAAAACAAGTCTTACGCACATTTACCTACGGGCTTTACGCAGTCTCGTGTTCATATGCTGGAGAAGTGAACATATTCACGGCTAACTGGCTAACACAGATTTCTTTCGACCCACCTCTGGTAGCCATATCTATAGACAATACTTCAAAATCATTACCTATGATTCTGCAAAGTCGAAAGTGTACCATCAACGTTTTTCTCTCAGGTGATCGAGAATTAGCAGGAAAACTTGGCAAATCAGCCATTCAGCACCCGGATAAACTCACTAATATCTCATTCCACCTCGGTGAAAACGGGTGTCCGATTCTCGATGACGCTCTCGCCTGGGTTGCATGCGAAATACACAATACAATGGAAGCAGGAGACTCAACATTGGTCATTGCTGAAGTTGTTGATGTTGGCATCGTATCTGAAGGGCAGCCCCTAACAATGCTCGAAGCTGGATTTCGACACGCGGGTTAAGAAAGCATAGTAACCCTTGCGAAGCTACTCAACTCTGGGATATACTCAAAGTGTCTCTAAAACGACTTGCTGATAAGGAGCAATCTTCATGCTAAACGGGAGCAATGTCTCCTCAGGTACTGAAGCGAACAATAACCATTGCACATTTTGTAAACGTACCGAAATATCCTATATTCTGAAAGAAACACCTAATTTTCTCCTCGCAGCCGATCACGCTCCGCTAATCGAGGGACACATCCTGATTATTCCCAAACGGCACTTTACCTGTTATGGAGAAGTCCCACCCAGCCTCGATGATGAGTTGTTTTCCATGAAACGCGAGGTGCAACGCTTCTTTTCACAGTATTATGCCCCGGCCGTATTCTGGGAGCATGGCATATTCAAACAAACTGTTTTCCACGCTCATCTGCACTGTTTTCCCTGGAGTAGCAGCGGATATGACCTTGAAGAGAGCTTACACAACGTTATCGTTTCTTCACAAGACGATATACGGCAGTGGTTTATGCTAAATGGTCACTATTTCTACATGGAAGATTTTCGTAGAGCGCTCATTTTCGCCCCTGAAATGGATCGCTACCTTGGTATAGTGAAAAATGTCTTCTTGCGCGGCATTGCCTCCCGTGGTGGCAAAGTGGAGTGGCGCTCTGCCCAACAACGCTTTGAAGAAGGTGTTCCTCTCATTAAGTCAATGATCGATAAGTGGAGCTCATTTCAAGAACTAGGAACTGACTATGTCAACAAAACCATCCTACGATGAATATATTATCGCTGGAGACCTTACATTTCATATTGTCCAATGGGGAATGCATGGTTCCCCCATCATTTTTGTACATGGCATTACCGCCAATGCTTTTTGTTTTCAAGCCTTTGCTGACGAGCTCTCGAGCAATCATCGCGTTTTTGCCTATGACTTACGTGGTCGAGGCGATAGTGACAAACCTGAAAATGGCTACAATATCCCCTTACATGCGGCCGATTTGGCAGATTTGATCGACGAATTAGGCCTTGATAAACCCGTAGTTGCTGGACATTCTTTAGGAGCGCTCATCGGGCTGTATTTTGCGGCACATTACCCGGACAAGCTGAGTAAGCTTATATTGATTGATGCTGGTGCGCCTTTTGCATGGAAAACAATTGAAGAACAACCAGAATGGCTTACTGTCGCGATAAACCGCCTGGGGACTCCAACATCCTCGTTTGAAGAGTACATACAGCGTCTGAAGGCGGCTCCATTCCTCGGCCCTTACTGGAACAGCTATATCGATCTTTATTTTAAGCACGATGTACGCCATCAAAGCGATGGTTCGGTTGTCGCAAAAGCTTATCGGGAAGGTGTTCTTGAGGATAACGCATACAACTGTTACGTGTATAAACCTCAAGAACTATGGAGGGATGTTTCCGTACCAACACTCTTACTGAGAGCAGGTCAGGGATTGTTCACTGACAGTGATCAACTCCTTTCGGAGCAAGCAGCTATCGACATCCAACAAGGTATTACAAACTGTCGTTATGTGAATTTTCCCAAATTGAACCATTATACAATTGCCTTCGGCATTGATAGCCATCCAGCCACGGAAATACGCAATTTCATCGAAAAGGAGTAAAAATGAAAGCTTCCTTCCCTTGACTCACCAAACAAGCGTTATCACACTACTCATCTTTTTGAGTTTGTCCGGTGATACTATTTGATTCCATGCCATTTAATACATGTTCTTCAGACATAGTGAATGGCTTATTCATACCATTAGAAAGTTGTCTGGTTTGATCTTGCGCAGCATGTGCACGCTCGAATGGTAGTTGTTGGTGATGGTACAATCGATTAGAAAGCAATGCATGGTTGGATGTCATTACAACCTGCATCGATTCTATAACCTGCTCAAGTTGTTCAATACCCCGCAAAATTTCCCCTAAGCCAGTCGTACCTCCCTCTTGGAAATCGCGGTATCCATCAGGCCTTTCGTGTAATAAGTCTTCACGCAAACTTTGAAGCCGTACAGAAAAATAGTTCTCTAGATTTTTCAGAGATTGCTGAATAGCAACATTGACTTCTGTTAGACGATCATCAAGTACTCTACCAATGATGTCCAACAGTTCTTCCCAGGTCAATTCTGTTTGAACTTCTACTGTGTCAAATTGCTCTGATAGATTCTCTGAATGAAACGTTTCCCCTAAATCTTGTCTTGGTGAATAGTGCGAAATAAGTTGTTCAATGCCCAATAGTTGCGCAGCAAGCATTCGATCTATATTGCCCTCGGCTTGTTGTTGTCTTTGTTCTATCTCATGTTCAAACGCTTTCATAAGCAGCCTGGGTTGAAGATTGAGCTTTTCACTCAACGTTGTTTCAAACCTTACCTGAAAATCAGAAAGTTTTTGAGATACACTTCTTTGTACTTCAACATGCACTGACCCAAGGCGCTGATCCAGCTCTCGACGATACTCAATCATACGTTGATCCAAAGCCCGTTCCATAGCTCTCTGGTGAGCCTGTAATCTTCGTTCGAGAATAGTATTGAACGATTGAAGTTCATCTTCGGTGAATGACATTGAAAAACCTCCTGCGCTCGCACTCGTCACTATTGTATATGCTTCAGTATAGAGTCAAGTATATTGCAAGTCAATTTGTCGACGATTCACTGTCCAAGTTGGCTATTGCTTACTTATTCAAAAATGTGGTCAGATCAACACACAATCGAACTGTTTGTAGTATCACTCTGCGGTCGGTCTGCATGCGAATATCATCAGCAGCATCATACAATCGCTTTATAAGCCCCTTTGCACGCTCGGCAGCTTCAGGCATATAGGTATCTTCATCCCTGTGTGCCTGGTGGGCCAGGTGCCAATCAAACGAAGCAGTATGAATCGACAGAGTATCACCGCACCCCGCAATATTAAGTTCAGCTTTATATCTTCAGCTGGGATGAATAGAGAAGCGATAGTCGGTTTCGTATTTTCTTGAAGCATGAAACGCCTCAAATTTGACAGCGCCTGCGAATACAACCCATAGAATTG
>Ga0187766_10002890_pt1 | contig 10083 bp, 8 predicted proteins | sample 0216_QUI02_MP05__4_FD_132971 | JGI IMG/M metagenome (GOLD analysis project Ga0187766, IMG submission 132971) | Tropical peat soil microbial communities from peatlands in Department of Meta, Colombia - 0216_QUI02_MP05_20_MG | ecosystem: Environmental > Terrestrial > Soil > Wetlands > Peat ...
AAACCCCGTGAGCGCAGCCTTGTTCTCGCGCGCGAGTGCCTTCGCGCAGGCGCTCGCGACCGCGCTCGCGTGCGCACGTTCGAGGGCGAGTTGCGTGCGAATGATCTCGAGTTCGTTCATGGATCCTATGCGATAATTGACATCAATTTATCAATATAAGATTCTGATATTTAAAATTTTTACTATCTATTTAGCCACGCTGGTCAGCGCGGTCTCGAGAACACCCGAACCTGCCGCACCGTGCAGGAACGCATGGATCTCGGCAGCGATCGCGAGCGCGATGGCCTCGGGCGTACGTCCCCCAAGCGGCAGACCGACCGGGGCATGCAAACGCCGTCGTAGCCGCTGGGCGTCGGCACCCAACTCACCGAGCAGTCGATCGCGACGCACCGCGGGACCGAGCAGGCCTACGTACGGGATCGCACTCGCAGCGAGGGCGCGCAGATACGCAAGGTCCGAGGGCAGGTGATGACTCATGACGACCGCAGCGGCGAAGTCATCGAGAGCGAGCGCGCGATCAAGCTCCGGCGCTCGCGCGAGGATCACGCTCGCCGCGGCGGGAAAATGGCTCGCGACCGCGTATGCCGGACGATGATCGACGAGGGTGACTTTCCAGCCGAGGCGTGCCGCCAGATCGACGAGCGGCACGGCATCGGGTCCTGCGCCGAGGAGAAGGATCCGCGGCGGCAGCGCGAGTGGCAGCACGAAGAGTTTCCAGGTCCCTTCCTCGCCCTCGACCCAGCCGACGCGGCGTTCGCTAGCGGCGCGCGCGAGCGCCGATTCAACCGCCGGGATCGCAAGGACGCTCGTGCGCGCAGCGCCCGGGGGCAGGGCGAGAGTTCCGATCGGTGCCTCGGGCTTTGTGGATTCGGTGATCACGCCGATCGCTGTGGCGGTGTGGGCGGTGAGTGCCTCGGCAAGGTGCGCGAGCGGCTGCCAGGCGTTTTTTGGGCCCGTGTAGAGCAGGAGGATTTCCATCGCCCCCTCGCAGCCGAGGCCCAAGCCGAAGAGGAGCTCGTCGGGGCTCCTGAGGTCATAACGCACGAAGGTCGGTGCGCCGGTTTCGATCACTTTGCGCGCGTGCTCGCGCAGATCGCCTTCGAGGCAGCCCCCGGAGATGAGCCCGGCGTACTCGCCGCCCGCGGCGATCAGGATGAGCGCGCCCGGCTTGCGATAGGTCGAGCCCGCGGTGTGCAGGAGAAGCCCGAGCGCAAGCGCACGGCCCGCGGCGCGCTCGCGCTCGAAAAGGGGCAGAAGCGGACCCATTGAGCTTTCCATCCGCCTCAATTATGCCAGCACCCACCCTTTGTGCAGGCGCGCTGCGCCGCTCGTTGCGCCCGTTCCGGCCCATCGTTAGAGTCCTAACGCCTTCTTCGTGGTCACACATAACTCCTGCCGCGATGGTCAAACCTGACCCCTGGGTCGTGCACAAGTTCGGGGGGTCGAGCGTCGCTGACGCCGACTGCTTCCGCAAAGTGGCGGCCATTCTGGAATCCGCGCCCGCGGGGCGGCTCGCCGTCGTGCTGTCGGCGGCGCGCGGCGTGACGGACGCATTGTTGCGACTCGTGGCACTCGCCGAGCGGCAGGATGAGGGGTATCGGGGCGAGCTCGCGCGACTGCGCACGCGGCATGCCGAGATGGCGCAGGCGCTGCTCACGAGCACGGACACGCAAGAGTACCTCGCCGAGTTCGACCATGACGTGCGCGATCTTTCCGGCGTGCTGCACTCGATCACGCTCACCCGCGCCGCAGCCCAGAACGTGAGCGATCTCATCGCCGGCTACGGCGAGATCTGGTCGACGCGGCTCTTCCAGCGCTACTTCGCCGCGCGCCGTCAGCGCCCGGGAGCGGTGGAGTGGCTCGATGCGCGCCGCGTCGTCATCGTGCAATGGGGAGCGCTCGGACCCGCGGTCAAGTGGCAGGAATCGAGCGAGAAGCTCACGAAGCTCGTTCCCGCGGACTTCGCCGGCACGCTCGTCATTACGGGCTTCATAGCCTCCACCGAGCGTGGCGTGCAGACCACCCTCGGCCGCAACGGCAGCGACTATTCCGCTTCGATCTTCGCCGCACTCCTTGGCGCCAAGGAGATACAGATCTGGACCGATGTTGATGGCGTGCTCTCCGCCGATCCGCGCCGCGTACCTGACGCCACGGTGATCGATGCGCTCTCATACAACGAGGCGATGGAGCTTGCGTACTTCGGCGCCAAGGTGCTGCACCCGCAGACCATGGCTCCGGCCGTCAAGGACGGCATTCCGATCTGGATCCGCAACACCTTTGCCCCGGAGAAAGTCGGGACGCTGATCTGCGCCCAACCCACTTCCACACTTCCCGTAAAGGGCATCACGAGCATCGAACGCATTGCGCTCGTGAACCTCGAAGGCACCGGGATGATCGGCGTTCCGGGCACGGCGCACCGGCTCTTCGGAGCGCTGCGCGAGGAGGGGATCTCGGTCATTCTGATCTCGCAGGGGAGCTCCGAGCACTCGATCTGCTGCGCGATCCCGCAGGAAGAGGCGCAGCGCGCGCAACATGCCATCGAGCGAGCCTTCGAGCGCGAGCTGCGCGAGGGGCAGATCCAGAGCATCGAGATTGACCCCGAACTCGCCATTCTCGCCGTCGTCGGCGATGGCATGGCAGGCACACCGGGGGTGGCCGCCAAGGTGTTCGCCGCCCTTGGCACCTCGCTCGTCAACGTGCGCGCCATCGCCCAAGGCGCCTCCGAGCGCAACATCTCGGTGGTCGTCGATGGACGCAGCGCGACGCGCGCGTTGCGCGCCGTGCATGCGGGTCTGTATCTCTCGCCGAACACGATTTCGGTCGGCGTCATAGGGCCCGGGACCGTGGGTCGTGTGTTCCTCGAGCAGCTCGCCTCGCAGAGCGGGCGGCTGCGCGAGGTGGCAAAGCTCGACCTGCGCGTGCGGGCGATCCTCGGCTCAAAGCGCATGCTGCTCGCCGATCCTGGCGTCGCGCTCTCGAGCTGGCGCTCACAATATGAGGCGAGCATGGAAGCGGCCGACGTCGGGCGCTTTCTCGAGCACGTGCGGGTCGACTATCTGCCCCACACGGTGATCGTCGACTGCACGGCGAGCGCGGCGATCGCGGCGCACTACGCCGAGTGGCTCGCGGCAGGGATTCACATCGTCACGCCGAATAAGAAAGCCAATAGTGCCGATCTCGCCTACTACCACCGCCTGCAGGCCGCGCGCCGTGCGGGCGGCTCCCACTATCTCTACGAGGCCACCGTGGGGGCGGGCCTGCCGATCGTGCACACGCTGCGCGACCTGCGCGAGACGGGCGATGAGATCTCGAGCATCGAGGGCATCTTCTCGGGCACGCTCGCCTATCTCTTCAACGTCTACGGGGGCCGGGTGAGTTTCTCCGAGCTCGTGCGCGAAGCGCGGCAGAAGGGCTTCACCGAGCCCGATCCGCGCGATGATCTTTCCGGTATGGACGTGGCACGGAAACTCATCATCCTCGGGCGCGAGATGGGCCTCACGCTCGAGCTTAAGGACGTCGCGGTCGAGAGCCTCGTGCCGGGGGAGCTCGTCGGCGGCTCGATCGAGGAGTTCATGGCGGGACTCCCGCGCTTCGATGCGGCGATGCTCGCACGCTTGGAGGCCGCGCGCTCGCGCGGCAAGGTGCTGCGCTACACCGGCGCCCTGAGCGCGAAGGGCACAGCGACGGTCGGTCTCACAGAACTCGACTCGAACCACCCCTTCGCGAATATCGCGCTCACCGACAACATCGTGCGCTTCGCGACGCGCCGCTACTGCGACAACCCCCTGATCGTGCAGGGGCCGGGTGCCGGACCGGAAGTGACCGCGGGCGGGGTGTTCGCCGATCTGCTACGCCTCGCCGCCTATCTCGGAGCGCGGCTATGAGCGCAGCGCGCGAGCGAGCCACCGCGTTTGCGCCTGCATCGGTCGGCAACGTCGCCATCGGCTTCGACATCCTCGGGTTCGCGGTCGATGCGCTCGGGGACACGGTGACGGCGATTCGGCGCGGCTCGCCCGGTGTCGAAATCGGTGCGGTGCGCGGTATCGCCGGGGAGTTGCCGCGCGAGCCGCGCGACAACACCGCCGGCCGGGCACTTCTTGCGATGGCGGAGACCTTGCGGCCGCCCTTTGGCTTCACGCTCGAGATCGACAAGGGCATTCCGCTCGGCTCGGGACTGGGCGGGTCGGCGGCGTCCGCGGTCGGGGCGGTGGTGGCCGCGAACGCGCTCCTGGCCGAGCCCGTGAGTCCGCTCGAGCTCCTGAAGTTCGCCATGGCGGGCGAGGCGGTGGCGAGCGGCGCGCGCCACGTCGACAACATCGCCCCATCGCTCTACGGCGGACTGGTCCTGACCGTGGGGATCGATCAGCCGCGCGTCAAACGCATTCCGGTGCCACGCGGCATCCGCGCCGTGATCGTCCATCCCCACATGTTCCTCGCGACCAGTAAGGCGCGCGCCATTCTCAAACGCAGCGTCGAACTCTCGGACTTCGTCTGGCAGACCGCAAATCTCGCGGGCTTCATCTCCGGCTGCTACACGGACGATCTCGACATGATCCGCGCCTCCTTCGAGGACGTCGTCATCGAGCCGCAGCGCGAGGGGCTGATCCCGGGATTTCAGGATGTGCGGCGCGCGGCCATGGCCGCTGGCGCCCTCGGCTGCTCGATTTCGGGAGCGGGACCTTCGATGTTCGCCTGGACCCTCGAACCGACCGCGGAGGCGGTGCGCGCAGCGATGAAGAGCGAGTTTCAGCGCCACTCACTCGCCTCCGACGACTGGGTGGTGGAGGTGGGTTCAAGCGGCGCGCGGGTGATCGCGTGAGCGCACCGCAAGAGGCGCTCCGTTTCAGGAGCTCGCGTGCTCGGGCGATGCCGCTTTCCTTCGGCCCGGCATTGCTTCAGGGGCTCGCCCCCGATGGCGGTCTCTACATCCCCGAGAGCTGGCCGCACCTGCCCCCGGAGGCTTTTGCCGGCGCTGAGGCGCTTCCCGATGTTGCAATGCGGTTGCTGACGCCCTTTGTGAGGGACGACCCGATCGCGCCGGCTCTGTCCGGGATCGTGCAGGAGGCCTTCAACTTCCCGGCGCCGCTGGTGCCGTTGGAGGGCGACGGCCGGCTCTCGGTGCTCGAGCTCTTTCACGGTCCGACGGCGGCGTTTAAGGATTTTGGGGCGCGATTTCTCGCCGCTTGTTTCGCGCGGCTGCGCGAGGCTCAGAGCCGACCGCTGACGATCCTGGTTGCCACCTCGGGTGATACGGGAGGCGCGGTCGCGGCCGCCTTTTACGGCCGGCCGCGCATTGCCGTCGCCGTGCTCTTCCCGAAGGGACTCGTCTCCCCGACCCAGGAACGGCAACTCACTTGTTGGGGAGGCAACGTCCGCTCCCTTGCGGTGCGCGGCTCGTTCGATGATTGCCAGCGCCTCGTAAAGGAGGCGTTCCTCGACATGGGCCTCAAGGCACACACGCAGCTCTCTTCCGCCAACAGCATCAATCTCGGACGGCTCCTGCCGCAGAGCGTCTACTACGCGGCGACGAGTCTCGCCATCTGGCGCCGCTACGGGGAGCGCGCCTCATTCATCGTGCCGAGCGGCAATCTCGGTAATTCACTCGGGTGTCTCTGGGCGCGGCAGATGGGGCTGCCGATCGGCGAGGTGGTGCTTGCGCACAATGCGAACCGCACTGTGCCCGATTACCTCGAGAGCGGGGCGTGGCGGCCGCGGCCGAGCGTAGCGACGCTCGCCTCCGCGATGGACGTGGGCGATCCGAGCAACATGGAGCGGCTGCGCGCGCTCTACCCCGAGATCGGCCCGCTGCGCGCAGCGGTGAGCGCTGTGAGCGTGAGCGATGAGGAGATTCGCGCCCGCATCCGTTTCGGCTACGAGCGCTACGGGCAGATTTGGTGTCCGCACACGGCGACCGCGGCAGAAGCCTTCGAGCGCCTGCCCGCAGATAAACGTCGCAGGGGTCGCTGGGTGTTGGTCGCGACGGCGCACGCGGCAAAATTCCGCGAGATCGTCGAGCCCCTGATCGGCCGCGCGGTGCCGGTCCCCGAGGCGCTGGCGGCACTTTTCGCCCGGCCGTCGCAGTATGTTGAAATCGAGGCCTCGCTGAGCGCTCTGCGGGCGGCTCTCGGGGGAAGTTGAAGTGGACGAACTGAGCAAACTGGCGCCGGGTGCGGGAGTGACACTGCTTGCGGCCGCGGTCGCGATTTTTCTCCTCGCGTGGGCATGGCGTGTCTACCGCCGCTACCGCGCCCGCAAGGCTCTGCGCAGCTCGATCGTCGGCGCAGCCGCGGACCATATCGCCAACACGCTCATACCCGATGGCATGGGTGGTGGCTTCCATGTCGATTATCTCCTCCTCACGCTGCGCGGGGTCGTGGTGATCGACCTGCGGGATGTGCGGGGCAACATCTTCGGCGGCGATCAAATGGCGGAGTGGACCGTGATGGACGGTCCACGGCGCTTCACCTTCACGAACCCACAAGGGGCGCTCTATGACCGGATCGCCGCCGTGAAGGCGGTCGCGGGCGATGTCCCGGTCGAGGGCCGCATCGTGTTTACGCGGCGCGCCCAGTTTCCAAAGGGACTGCCGAAGTGGACGCTGATGGTCGATGCGCTGCGCGGGGAGTTTCCCGCGAGCGGGTTCGAAGCTCCCACGGAAACCGCCGCACGCTTCCGCGACGGCTGGCAGCGACTCAAGGAAGCGGCGAAGCCAAGCTACATGGTCGACATGCGCTAGGCGTTCAGCGTCTGCGCGTGATCGGCGAGTACGAGCGAAACACAGGTGGTGAGTTTTTGCGCGTAGGCGAGGTGCAAAAACTCATTTGGCCCGTGGGCGTTGGCGTGCGGTCCCAGGACCCCGGTGATGAAGAACTGCGTGCGCGGGAAGCGCTCCCCCAACATGGCCATGAAGGGAATGCTGCCGCCTGTGCCGATGTAGAGGGCATCGGCACCGTAGACGGCGCGCGAGGCGCGACGGATCGACTCCTCGAGCCAGGGTGCAAACGCGGGTGCGTTCCAGCCGTCCGTAGGCGATTCAGCCGTGAAAGTCACTTGCGCCCCGTAGGGCGGGTCACGCTCGAGCACGGCGCGCACCGCCTCGGTGGCCCGAGCGGCATCGGTTGTGGGTGGAAGACGCAGCGAGAGCTTCACGGTGAGCTCGGGCAGGAGCACGTTGCCCGCCGAGACCGTCGGCGGCAGTCCGTCGGCTCCAGTCACGGCAAGCGTCGCACGCCAGGTGCTGTTGATGAGAAGTTCGGTCGGGTCGTTCGTGAGCGGCTGAACGCCCGCCGCCCAGGGGAGCTTGCCCGCGACCTCCGCGCCAAGGACCTTGGCGGCGGCGCTCGCCTGCGTGCGCCGGTCCGCAGGCACTTTCACGTGTAGCTCATCGAGAAGGAGATCGCCGGTGATCGGGCTCTCGATGCGCGCGAGCAGCTGCTCGACGATGCGAAACGGGGTGGCTGCGATACCGGTGGCCATCCCCGAGTGCACCCCCTCGGTGAGTACGCGCACGCGCAGCGTGCCGACCACATTGCCGCGGAGCGACGTAGTGCACCACACCTGCTCGTAGTTGCCGCACTCGGCATCGAGGCAGACGACGAGGGAGGGTTCGCCCAAGGCGGTCCCGAGTGCCTCGAGGTGCGCGGGCAGATCGGTGCTCCCCGATTCCTCGCAAGCCTCGATGAGGACCACGCAGCGCGGCAGGGGTACCTTCTGTGCCTTGAGGACGGCGATCGCGGTGAGGGAGCTGAAGACGGCATAGCCATCATCTGCGGCGCCGCGCCCGTAGAGCTTGCCGTCGCGGATGACGGGCTCCCAGGGGCCAAGGCCGGGGAGCCATCCGGTGAACTCGGGCTGCTTGTCGAGGTGTCCGTAGAGGAGTGCGCAGCCTGCGAGCTCGCCGGGGATATCGATGAAGAGGAGCGGTGTCCTGCCCGGCAGCCGCCGCACTTCGACGCGCGCGCCGGGGATCGGCTGCGCGCGGCACCAGTCCGCCATGAGCGTGACGGCCGCCTCCATAAAGCCGTGGCGCTCCCATTCCGGATCGAACATCGGCGACTTGTTCGGAATGCGTACGTACGCGATCAGCCGCTCGATGATCGAGTCCTTCCAGGTCTTCGCAATCGAGTCGTTCAGGCGGTCGAGGTCCATTTTATAAAGCCTCTTTATATTCAATTACAATATTATACGGATGAATATTAATGTCATTTAGAGGCGCTCTCCGAGCGCCCCTGCGCGGGCAGCCCAAAGAGCGCGCGCGCGGCCTGCGTGCTCGAGCGGGCGAGCGCTTCGAGCGACTCCCCGCGGGCGCGCGCCACCCGCGCCGCGATGTGCGCAAGATACATCGGTTCGTTGCGCCGTGATGTGGGTTTGGGGCTCAGGTCGCGCGGGAGGAGGTAGGGCGCATCGGTCTCGACGAGAAGCCGCTCGGGGGGGATCCGCGGCAGGAGCGCATCGAGGTGCGTTCCGCGGCGCTCATCGCACACCCAGCCCGTGATCCCGATCGCAAGCCCGAGCGCGAGATAACGCTCGAGCTCCTCGCCCGAGCCCGTAAAGCAGTGCGCGACGCCGCGCCACTGCGTACCGTGCTCGCGCAGGATGGCGAGCAGATCCCCGTGCGCGTCACGCTCATGGAGGAAGAGGGGCTTACCGAGCTCGCGCGCGAGCTCGAGCTGGCGGTGGAGAGCCTCCTGCTGAGCTGCCGGCGGGGAGAAGTTTCTGAAGTAATCGAGCCCGCACTCCCCGACCGCGACCACCTCGTCCGCTCGCGCGAGCTCCGATAGTTCGGCCATGCGCGTGGTGTCGAGCTCGCTCGCGTGGTGCGGATGAACGCCGGCGGTCGCGAAGAGCTGCCCCGGGTGTGCGCGCGCAAGCGCGATCGAGCGCGCCGTCGAATCGAGTGAGGAGCCGGTGACCACCATCTGCATCACCCCAACCGCGCGGGCGCGCGCAATCACGGCGTCGCGATCGGCGTCGAAACTGTCATGCGCGAGATTGGTACCGATGTCGATGAGCGCGGGGGGCGTAGCTGCGAGGGCGGCTGTGCTATGGTTTTGCATGCACCCGCATATTCTAACGAACAGGGGAGCGGTGCAGCGGATGCCCACAACTGCGGCCGACCTCGAGCTTCAAGGTCCGCGAGGTCAATGGCGCCAGGGTACCGTGCTTGCCCTCGCGTGCCTCCTCATGATTGCCCTTGCGCGCGCCGCGTCGCCCGAGTGGCGTGATCTCGAAAGCCGTATCCAGTACGGCTACTACACCGAGGACGCTCCCTCGCTGCGAAACCTCGCGCAGGCGCTCGCGGCCGACGAATCCCACGACCCGCTTCGAGGCTACTACGGGGCGCTCCTCGATTGGCGGCGCGCACAGCTCACCCCCGCGGGCACCGCATCGCTCGCGCATCAATGCGTGAGCGAGCTCGATGCGGCGCTCGAGAAGGAGGCGAATTCCGCCGAAGCGCTCGCGCTGCGCGCCGCCTGTAATGCGCAACTGCTCGAGGACGGTGGCTTGCATCTGCCGCTTTCGAGTCACGGCGTGCACCGCGATCTTTCGCGCGCACGCGATCTCGCCCCCCACAATCCGCGCGTGCTGCTTCTGAGCGCGCTCAGCGACTACCAACTGCCATCCTCGCTCGGTGGCAACAAAGAGCGCGCCCTCAGCGGCGTGCGCGAGGCGGTCGTTGCCTTCGATGCGGAGCGGCACGGAACCGAACACGTGCCGGGCTGGGGCGCGGCGGAGGCGTATCTGCTGCTTGCGCGCTGCCTCCTCGATCACCACGACACCCTCGGCGCGCGCGAAGCGCTCGAACACGCCCTCCTCATCGCACCCGAGTTCGCGCAGGCGCGGCGTCTCATGACGAAGATCACCACAGGTTGAGGCGTCGCTGGCGGCTCGCGCCAAAATCATAGTGCTGATGTTTTTTCAAGCCGTGCTGGCGCGAGCTGACACAGGTTTGCCGCATCGGCAGCGCTGTATGAATGGGGCCGTGTACCCTATCCCGCCCGACTGAGGCAATACCCACCCGCAGATGCTATCGTTGCGCGCCGTCGCGGATGAAGGGACCCGATGAGCTCGCAAGCCGACAAG
>Ga0187766_10002891_pt1 | contig 10078 bp, 8 predicted proteins | sample 0216_QUI02_MP05__4_FD_132971 | JGI IMG/M metagenome (GOLD analysis project Ga0187766, IMG submission 132971) | Tropical peat soil microbial communities from peatlands in Department of Meta, Colombia - 0216_QUI02_MP05_20_MG | ecosystem: Environmental > Terrestrial > Soil > Wetlands > Peat ...
CATCTCGCGTTTCAGGTTCGCCTCGGAATCCGCCAGACGGATGAGGATCGAGAAATTCTACCTGTGTTGTGGCAAGACAACTACATTGAGTTGCTGCCCGGTGAATCGCGCGAGGTCGTGGCCGAATTCCTCTCTCCCGATGCGCTCAGGCGGGCATCAGAGGTGACGATCGATGGCTGGAACATTGAGTCCTTGAGGCTACCTCTGGATCAAGGTGCGCGACGTGCGGCCGCCTCGGGCGGGACCGAGTGATGTCGGCCGGCGCGGCCCACCCAGTCGCGGGCTCCTCCCAGCCCCTAAGCCTCCGGCGCTCCCTCAACCTTTGGGATCTGATCCTCATCGGCATCGTGATCGTTCAACCGATCGCCCCCATGGGCATCTACGGTGTCATCCACAACGAAGCGGGCGGGCACGTTGTGACCACGATTTTGATCGCCATGGTGGCCATGCTGTTCACAGCCATCAGCTACGGCAAAATGGCTCGTGCCTATCCCGCAGCAGGATCGGCCTACACCTACGTAGCCGAGGAAATCCATCCGGCGCTCGGCTACGTGACGGGTTGGGCGATGGTGATGGACTATGTTCTGAATCCGCTCGTTTGCACCGTCCTTGCGAGCAAGCTTACGCAAAATTTTTTGCCGGGCATTCCCTACTGGATGCTGGTGATTGGATTCGCAGGAATGTTCACCGCCCTCAACCTGCGTGCCATCGAAACCTCCGCGCGCATCAACGAAGTACTGGCGGCTGGGATGATGGTAGTTGTGGTGATCTTTTTCGCATTCGCCATACGGTTTCTTTGGGGTCTGCACGTCCAGGGAGCGGCATTTTTTGCGCGGCCGTTTTATGACCCGGGAAGTTTCAGCTTTCACGGCGTGTTTCGCGGCGCCTCGATCGCGGTGCTGACCTACATTGGATTCGATGGCATCTCGACACTTTCTGAAGAGGCGGAAAATCCCCGGCGTAACATCCTGCTCGCGACGGTGCTGGTCTGCGTGATTACGGGCGCTCTTTCCTCCGCCGAAGTGTACGCGGCGCAACTGGTCTGGGGATCCAAGCCCTTTCCCCCAGCCCTGGTGGAGTCGGCATTTCCGCTGGTGGCTCGGCAAGCAGGCGGCTTCCTTCTGTTCCATCTTCTGAATTTTACGATTCTGATTGCCACGATCGGATCGGGCATGGGTGCGCAGCTTGCCGCTGCGCGCCTGCTCTACGGGATGGGGCGTACCAGCGCGATCCCGAAGAGGTTTTTCGGCGCCATCGAGCCCCGCCGCCAGATACCGATGAACAGCGTGATTTTGATCGGAGCGGTGGCGCTGGCCGGAGCGCTCTTCCTCACCTACGAGCGGGGCGTCGAACTACTCAATTTCGGCGCGTTCATCGCTTTCATGGGCGTCAACCTGGCCTGTTTTGTGCGCTATTTCGTGCGCGCGGCTGACAAGCGCTGGATGAATCTGGTGTCTCCGCTGCTCGGATTCACGATCTGCTGCTTCGTCTGGCTCAACTTGGGCCGGACCGCCAAGGTGGCGGGTAGCGCATGGATTCTGGCGGGAATGGCCTACGGCGCAATCAAGACCCGCGGCTTTCGGGGAGAACTCGTACGCTTTGAAGCATCGACCGACGGGGTGTGAGCCACGCCCGGGCTCCGAGGCGTGATCGCGGTGCGAGCATCAGTCCGGTTCTTGGGTGACGATGTGCACGTCCACGGCCGGGGCATCCCTGAGGAAGCGGCTGATCGCATTCATGTAACGGAGCTTATTCAAGCCCTCCGTAGCTGTCCGCCCGAAAATCATTTGGGTGATGTGTTTTTCGCGTACGAACTGGGCCGCGGCGTCGGGCACATTGTTGCCTTCGAGCCGCACCACCTTCGCGCCTAAACTCTCTGCGAACTTCAGGTTGGCTTCCAGTGATTTGTCATCCTGGGCGTTCACGCTACCGCCCACATCGACGTGCACGGCGTACAGTTCGGCATCCATACGCCGGGCCATGCGCGCCGCCCGGGCCAGCAGGTACTGCGCGCGAGGATTCGAGCTGATGCAAACAGCCAAGCGTTCGCGCACCGCCCAGTTTTCCTGGATGTCCTTCTCATCCATGTAGGAGGAGAGGCTGCGATCGACCTGCTCGGCCACCTGGCGCAGGGCCAGTTCGCGCAAGGCGATGAGATTCCCGCGGCGGAAAAAGTTCCTGAGCGACTGCTCGACTTTTTCCTTGCCGTAGACATCGCCGCGCTTCATCCGGTTCTGCAGGGCTTCCGGCGTCAGATCCACCATCACCGTCTCGGCCGACATCTGCAGCACCCAGTCTGGCACCGTCTCGCGGACGACCACACCAGTGAACGTGTTCACGGTCGGGGCGATACTTTCGATGTGCTGAATGTTGACGGTGGACAGAACGTCAATCTTCGAAGCGAGGATTTCAAGAACATCTTCGTAGCGCTTGCGATGCTTGCAGCCGGGAATATTGGTGTGGGCAAGTTCGTCGACCAAGACGACTTGCGGTTGCCGCTGGACGATTGCGTCAACGTCCATCTCTTCGAAAATAGTGCCCTTGTATTCAACCTTTTTCCGCGGGACGATCTCCAGCTGCGGGAGCAGTTCGGCGATGCCTTTTCGGCCGTGTGTCTCGACGATCCCCACCACCACGTCTTCGCCGCGGCTGTGGCGGCGAATCGCCTCGGTCAGCATGCTGTAGGTCTTGCCGACGCCCGGGGCATAGCCGAGAAACAGCTTGAGTATGCCTTTCGCTTTTTCAGGCGGTGGGGAGATCTCCGCCAACAATTGCTCTGGACTTTTGCGCACGGCTATATTTTTTACACAAAATCGGGAAGCTAGCTAGAATAATCGAGTGGGTTTTCTCTCTCTGAACCGGCTGTTGCAATTTGCCGGCGCGCTTGCGCTCGTGGCCGGCGTTACGGCCTTTTACCTGAAGGTTTACTCCGCAAACCACACCACCATCGCCCTGACGTTCATCCTGGCCATTCTAGCCGTTTCTACAGTTTGGGATATGGCCGTTTCCGTGGTGATGTCGTTCGCCGCCATGTTGAGCTTCAATTATTTCTTTCTGCCGCCGACGGGCAAATTCACGATCGCCGACCCCCAGAACTGGACGTCGCTGTTCACGTTCTTGGTGGTCGCGGTGATCGCCAGCCATCTGGCGACTCGCGCGCGTCAAAAGGCGGCCGATGCTTCGGCCCGGCGGCGGGAGATCGAACGTCTCTATTCCTTTAGCCGCGGTCTGCTGCAGGCGCGCAATGTGATGGAACTGCTGAATCGTGTGCCCGTGCAGATCGTGGAGGCATTTGAGGTGGGCGCGGCCGCCATCTTCCTGGCAGACAAGCAGAAGGTATACCGCTCGGGCCCCGTCATTTCTCAACTCGATACCGAGAGCCTGAAAGCGATCATGGCGCGCGAGGAGCCGGTCATCGACGCTGCCCACAGTATCTGCTTTCTTCCGGTGCGGCTCGGTGTGCGGGCGGTCGGCAGCCTAGGGATCTCCGGTCAAATTCTGCCGCGGCCTACTCTAGAGGCAATCGGGACCCTGGTGGCGATCGCCATGGAGCACGCCCGCGCCATGGAGCAGGTAGGGCAGACGGAAGCAGCTCGCGAAGCCGAGAAGCTGCGGACCGCTCTGCTCGATGCCGTGACCCACGACCTTCGCACGCCGCTCACCTCCATCAAGGCGTCGGTGACCAATCTTCTTTCCAATCCGGATCTTCACCCCGATCAGAGACACGAGCTGCTGACGATCATCAATGAGGAAAGCGACCGCCTCAATCACCTGGTCGGTGAGGCGGCGGAAATGGCGCGCCTCGACGCCGGCGAAGTGGAGCTGAAGGCCGAGCCCCATCCGATCGAGGAGGTCATCAAGGCCGCGCTGGAACACTGCCGCAGCTCGCTCGGAAACCGTACCGTCCATGTTCAGGTCGCCCCAGGGCTGCCCCCGGTGCATGTGGACGTCGAGCGCGCGCGCGAGGTGCTCGTACAGCTGCTAGAAAATGCGAACCGATACTCTCCGCCGGACCAGCCCATTGTGATTACCGCCGAGGCGAGCGGGGATTTCGTGGTTACCAGCGTGGCCGATCGCGGCGACGGCATTGATGACCAGGAACAAGCTCTCATCTTCGAAAAATTCTATCGAGGCCGGGATCAACGCTACAGCGTGGAAGGAACGGGCATGGGCTTGCCGATCGCCAAGGCGATTGTGGAAGCGCATGGCGGCACGATCAGCCTGACCAGCCAACGCGGGCACGGCTCCGTCTTCTCCTTTACGCTTCCGGTCGAGCGCGGGCGCCTACGGCAATTCCAAGCGCCTGTACGGACCGCCAGCAACCCATGAACTCCGCGAAGATCCTGGTCGTTGACGACGAGCCTCAGATCCGGCGTGTCATGCGGACGACGCTGGTCTCCCAAGGGTATCTGATGGCGGAGGCGAAAAGCGGGGATGAAGCTCTGGAACTGATACCGGTCGAACGGCCCGATCTGATCCTGCTGGACGTCAATATGCCGGGCCGCTCGGGACTGGAAACCTGTCGTGAGATCCGCCAGGCCTCCGACGTGCCCATCATCATGCTGACGGTGCGCAACACGGAGCACGATAAGGTGCAGGCGCTCGATGCGGGCGCAGACGACTACGTGGTGAAACCGTTTGGCTCAGAGGAGCTGATGGCCCGCATCCGCGCCGCGCTGCGCCGGGCGAGTCCTTCGGAGGTTCTACCGCCCTTCGTCTCCCCTGATTTGCACATCGACTTTGAAAAGCGCTCGGTGATGGTCCGGGGCCAGCCCGTGCGTCTAACACCCAAGGAATTCGAGTTGCTGCACCACCTGGTGGCCAACCGGGGAAAAACGGAGAGCCACCGGCGCTTACTGCAAGCCGTATGGGGACCAGACTACGGCGAAGAAACAGAGTACTTGCGCGTGTTCATCAACCAACTGCGGAAGAAAATTGAGCCCGATCCGCGGCACCCGCGCTACATCCATACCGAGCCGTGGGTCGGATACCGCTTCGAGCCTCCCCGTGAAAAACCTCGGTCCAGCCGCCCAGAAAGATAGCGGCACTCGAGCTTTTCGGATCGGGCGCAGGATGGAGGAAAGGGAGAGGGGGTTCCCGGCGCGATCGAGCCTTCCTATTTCGGCCTGCTCTTCGTAGCATGGAAGAGGACGGAAGAACGTGTCCGGCCCACATCGTGTCGTAATCATCGGCGGCGGCTTCGGCGGGTTGAGCGCCACACGAAGACTGAAGTATGCTCCGGTTGACGTAACGCTGATTGACCGATCGAACTACCATCTGTTCCAGCCCCTGCTGTACCAAGTGGCGACTGGTGCCCTGTCGCCCGCCAATATCGCTTCGCCGCTGCGTACCATTCTCAAAAAACAGAGAAATGCCCGCGTGCTTCTGGCGGAAGCCACTGCGATCGACGCTCGAAACCGGCGCGTGGTGTTGCGCGACGGAGTCGTCGAATACGATACGCTGATCGTCGCAACCGGGTCCAGCCACCAATATTTCGGCCATGACGAATGGGAAGAATTCGCGCCGGGGCTGAAAACGGTCGAAGACGCGACCGACATGCGCCGGCGGATTCTGCTGGCCTTTGAAACCGCCGAGCGCGAGCCAGATCCAGAGAAAGTCCAGGCCCTGCTGACTTTTGTAATCGTCGGAGGCGGAGCCACCGGCGCGGAGCTGGCGGGAGCACTGGGGGAGATCGCCAACGACACGCTGCGCCACGATTTCCGCAAGATCGATCCATCGCAGGCGCAAATCATCCTAGTCGAAGGCACAGACCGTGTGCTTCCGGCCTACCCGCCGAGCTTATCTGCCGCGGCCCAGAGGATGCTCGAACGGCTAGGCGTAACCGTTCGCACCGCCCATATGGTCGTCGAGGTCGGGCCCGCGGCTGTCCGTGTTCGTGAAGGCGACCGAATTGAAACGATCCCTACGCGCACGATTCTGTGGGCCGCCGGAGTTCTCGCCTCACCGCTCGGCCGGATGCTCTCCGCCGAAACGGGCGCGCCGCTCGATACCTCCGGGCGCGTGATTGTGGAGCCGGACTGCACCGTGGCGGGCCGGCCAGAGATTTTCGTGATCGGCGATCTGGCGAACTTCAGCCATCAAACCGGAGCTCCGCTGCCCGGCGTGGCGCAACCCGCCATTCAACAGGGCCGCTATGTGGCGAGCGTGATTGAAAAGCGCCTGCGCGGAAAGACAAGGTGGGATCCTTTTCATTACCAGGACAAGGGAAACCTTGCCACGCTTGGACGCGGAGCGGCGGTTGCTGATTTGAATGGTTTGACGCTTTCAGGATACCCTGCCTGGTTGATTTGGATCTTCATCCACCTGCTTTATATCGTCGAGTTTCAAAACCGCCTGCTCGTCTTCATCCAATGGGGATGGTTTTATTTCACCTACAATCGCTCGGCGCGGCTGATCACTGGCAAGAACCCCTTTCCGTTGGATCTATAGCCTGGGGCCGTGCGAGTGGGCAATTTCTCCTCCGAAGCCTTCCTCACCATATTAGAATTGACTCGATGAAGCGCTTGGATAAAGCAATCCTGATCAGTCTGCTGGCGCTGCTAGGCCTCGCTGTGTGCGCCGTGCTTTTCACTCGCGGCTGGGCGGACTATCGCAACCGCCTGCATCTACTGGCTCGCCGCGCCTCCCAGCCCGTGGACATGCGAGCGCTGGAAACTGCCCAGCAGCTGGCGCAGCTCGCCGTCACTCACACCGAGCAAGACTATGCCCAACAGGCCTTGCGATTGGGTGATCGTTCCGTCGATTTGGCTTTCGCAGCTGCTGTCGATGCGGCCTCCAAACATCCGGCTCCCCTCACGCCCAAGACGCGCGATCTGGCGGCCCGCATCAAGGCGGGGGAAGCTGCCGTCGCTGCAGATCAGAACCGGATCACGCACTTCACAGCCGCCCTCGCTCACTCTGAAGGCCCTGCAAAGGATGGTCTCGAGGAATTGATCAGCATCGCCCAGGCCCAACTCGCTCTCGACCAGGACGACCTCGAGGCAGCGAAGCAGGATCTCATCAGCCTAGGCGGTGACAAGCAGGCTACCATTCAGCAACTGCTCGACCAGCACAAGGCATCGGATGCTCACAATGACTCCCAGCAGTTCGCTGCTCCTGCCGAGATGGCGGCGACCGAACTCACGCATCAGCAAAACGTCCTCGCCGAATCTCGCGCCTGGGCATCTCTCCGCACCAAGCAGAATAGCCTTCGGAAAGCCGAGCAGGAAGCGCTGGAACGCGCCGCCACTTTTTCTGCTGAGCATGATGCGCTGGAAAAACAACTTGAAAAAGGAGGTCAGCCGTCGGGATCGGTCGAGGCCAATGCGCCGTTGGCGCTTCTGCGCCAGCAGACCGAGGACAAGAAAACGCTCGCTGGCTTCGACACACGGATCCAAACAGAGCAGCAACTGGCCGCGGTCTATGCCAACTGGGCTGAGCTTGTCAACGCACGAGCCAAGAGTTTCCTCCACGAAATCTTCGTCTCCATGCTCTGGATCGTGGTGATTATTCTCGTCGTGTTCATGGCGAATTATTGGCTACACCGATTTTTCGGGCAGATAGGAAGCGATCGCCGCGAGATGCGTACGATCGACACCGTGGTTTTGCTCTGTGTGCAAGCCTTGGGTGCCATTCTGATTCTGCTGGTGATATTCGGCATCCCCGGAAATTTCGCGACGGTTCTGGCGCTGGCAGGGGCCGGGCTTACGGTTGCTTTGAAGGATTTCATCGTCGGATTCCTTGGTTGGTTCGTGCTCATGGGCAAGGACGGAATCCGCGTGGGAGACTGGGTTGAGATCAACGGAGTCGGTGGCGAGGTCTTAAAGCTCGGTCCGCTGCACACCGTGGTGCTCGAAACCGGCAACTGGACCGAGGCGGGACACCCGACCGGGCGCAAGGTCTCGTTCGTGAACAGCTATGCGATTGAGGGGCACTACTTCAACTTCTCGACCTCCGGGCAATGGCTGTGGGATGAGATCGAGTTGCAGGTACCAGAGAGTGTCGATCCCTATGCCATGGCGGAGGCCATCCAAAACATCGCGGTGGACGAAACGGCCCAAAACGCGCGCCTCGCGGAGTCGGAGTGGAATCGAGTCGCCGCAAGCCGACCCTTCCATGCCGCCCCCTCGTTGAGCGTCCGCCCATCCAGTTCTGGCATCAACGTTCATCTGCGGTACATCACGCGCGCCAACGAGCGCTTTGAGGTTCGCGCTCGCTTGTATCGTGCGATTGTTGAACTGCTGCAAAAGAAAAGAATCCCCCAAGCGGTCGCCTCGACGCCTAGCGTCATCTCCGAGCGCGTCTGATCACTCACCGATGGCAAGGTGCCTAGAAAACTGAGAAGGCGTAGAAGCTGGCAAAGCCCAGTGCCGCTCCGAGTGCCGAACCGGCGATGACGTCGCTGAGGAAGTGCATTCCCAGAACGATCCGCGACGCGGCAATCAGCAACGCCAGGGCCAGCAGGCAGGGTTGCAGGAACGGGTAGAACAGACCCAGCGTCACAGCCACTGCAAATGCAGTGATCGAGTGTCCAGAGGGAAAGGAGTACTTGTCCGGCGGCAAAACGAAAGCCCAGCAGTGCGGCTCAATTTCGCAGGGCCTTTTGCGCCGGCTGGTGTGTTTGAGCGCGCGGAACAAAAAGATCCCCGCCACGGCGCTGGAACCGGCCGCCCCGATGGCGGCGAAGCGCTGCTCTCCACCGTACACCAAGAGGATCAATCCGAGCCCGTACCAGAGCCATCCGTCGCCTCCCCGCGTGGCCACTATCATGAGAATGCGAAACCATCGTGGCGCGCGCCATCGATGGACACGCCGCATTAGGCGGTGGTCGCTGGATTGAATCTGACTCCAGACTGCCTTTGCGACCGTCATACCAGCTCCTCGGCCGCCGGTTGCGGCACCGAGATCCAACCAAAACGCCTGCCCGATTCGGTTTCGCCGAGCACTTCGGCCGCCCAGCGACTGCTGAAAGCTCGTTCGTCGTGGTAGTTCCAATAGGTAACCGCCGGCACCAGCACGGCCAGAGGGGTGAGGAGCGCAGTCCAGCATTTCTCGCGCATCATCTCCCAGGCAATCAGAAAAACGTCGCGCGTCAGCTTGGAAAAACAGCCGGACTCGCCGGCTACTCGGCCCTTTCCAGCCCGCAGACCCGCAAGGAACTCCTCCTTATCGCGCGCCCCAGGAACTTCCGTGTAGGCCGCGCCGACCGACGGAAGGGCGTGTGCGTCACTGCCGCCGATCCCCACCTTCTCCCACCGGCGCGCCAGAGTCGCGGCATGCCGGTTAGCGCTTTCCAGCATGTGGCTGTTGCGGGTTTCGACGGCCGGAAAGTATTCCTGGAACCAGATGAAATCGTCGAGCTCGCGCCGCCCAGTCACGCTGGAGAAGACGTGATTGACGCTGAAGAAAATGCGGCGCTCGCTCAAATACATCACCAGCGCAACCAGGTCGTTACGCCGCTGCTGGAGCTGGGCGTGCTGGCGCTCGTGGAGGTCGTAGACACCGATGTGGACTTGTGTGCCGCTGGGCATCTGACAGGTCAGCTCTTCGCTCAGGAAGAAATCGGGATGTCGGCGGAGCTTTTCTGAGCCCTCAATCGAGTCGTGGTCGGTGAGGGTAAACAGAGTCATCTGCCGGCGCCGCAGCCGTTCATAAACCTCCTCCGGGTCGCTATAGCTTTCCCTGCAAAAGCGAGACACCAAGGCAGTGGTGCAAGGCCCGGAGTAATACGAGTGGACATGCATATCGCACTTCACGATTTCCACAGTAATTCCACAAGGTTACATACAGATGACATTCCGGCTAAGATTCTGAAATGATAGGGATTTAACTGATTCGACACGAGATTTCCAATTTTAACAGAGCTGTAAGAATGGCCGGGTTTTCCAATGCCAGAATGCGGCGCGCATGAAGCGAATTGAGTTGGGCTTGTTCGATGCCGGGGGCGGGCATCGGGCCGCCGCTACAGCGCTGGAGATGGCCATCCAGGCCGAGCAGCGCCCCTGGGAGACCCACCTTCTGAACCTGCAGGAACTGCTGGATCCCCTGGACATACTGAAGAAGCATTTTGGGATTCGGA
>Ga0187766_10002893_pt1 | contig 10075 bp, 11 predicted proteins | sample 0216_QUI02_MP05__4_FD_132971 | JGI IMG/M metagenome (GOLD analysis project Ga0187766, IMG submission 132971) | Tropical peat soil microbial communities from peatlands in Department of Meta, Colombia - 0216_QUI02_MP05_20_MG | ecosystem: Environmental > Terrestrial > Soil > Wetlands > Peat ...
CCCGCGAACGACAAGGCGGCGTGGGACGCGGTGCTCCTGTTCGAGCTGGAGCAGGAGCGCGAGCTCGCCGCGCTCCAGCAGCGGTTCTACGACGCGCGCTTCGCGTTCCAGGAGAAGCGGCGGGCGCTCAACCATCGGCTGGCCACCGCCACGATCGGCGGCTTCGTGCTCCAGCAGTTCGGGTTCGTCGTGGTCCTGCTGGCGGGCCTGGTGCATCAGCACGTCGACACCGAGGAGCGGCGCCACGTGGGCGACCCGGCTGGCGCGACGGCGCACGGAGACGCCGAGGGGCCGTGAAGACGCGCGGGATGGCACGGGGTTCAATCCGCCGTGCTCACTGCACGCGGCGGGCGCCACCTCCGTTCATGAAGTGCATCGTGTTGGGATCGGTGAAGTACGCGCCAAATCCCGTGCACACGTCCTGGCGGCGGAGATCGCTGAACTGAATCCGGATGTAGATCGTCCCGTCGGGCTGGCGCGTCCCCATCCAGACGCCCTGACCATAGCCCTTGGTGCACGGAATCCCCGGAGCATTGCCGCAGGTCTCGTCGTGGTACTCGAAATTGCCGATGGGCGAGAAGCTCTGGTACATGTGCTCCACTGCGCCGTTCGGCCCAGGGCCCTGGCTGTACCACGTGCCGGCCATCAGCTGACGGATCGACTGCTCGGTGGCGTCGGGCCTCACGGGGTTCGGACAGGCCGCCATCGCGGCGGTGGTGAGGACAGCGATCGCGGTGACGACTGAAGCGGGAACGATCGACCGGGGGCCGCTCATGAGGAACTGAAACCTCCACTCGCCAGGAGGAGCCATTCGCCGTCCGGCGCCTGGTCCGCCTCGCGGTTCGGCGGATGATACTGAGCGCGTGCGGACCGCGTCAACGGAATTGAGCGGCCTCTGGCGTGCTCCGGCGTGCGCCAAATTGTCTCTAGACCGCGGGCGAGCGTGGGTCAGGATCGACCGCGACGCCGGAGGCGGGAGGCGAAGGCGTAGGCCGCGCGGAGTGGACGCGTGAATCGCCACGAGCGCGAGTGCGTGAGCGCCTCCACGGCGCTGTCGAGCTCACGACGGCGAAGCGGGTCGGTCGCGCCGAGGACGCGGAAGAGATCCGGGAGGTGAAAGCCCAGTCGATCGCGCGCCCGGGCCCGGAAGTCCGGCGCGGCCATGAGCTCGAGGAGCAGGTCGGCGCCGAAGTGCTCGGTGATCCGGTTGGTGCCGGTGTTTGCGATGGCGATCAGCGCGAGGTAGAAGGCGGTGAACTCGTCGTGGAGCGGGTAGCCGAGCCGGTCGACCTCGGGGAAGATGCTCCTCAGCTCCGCCACCGAGGCGATGGCGCGATACGCCCGGAGCAGCCGCCGGACCTCGAAGAAGCCCCGGGCCACCGCGGCGCCGGTCGGGGCGCTCAGGTTGTGCTGATCGGCGCGGATCCGGTATCTCAGCAGCGGCTCCAGCACGGTCTGCAGCACGAGGCCCCGCAGCAGGAGTCGCGTCCACATGTCCCAGTCCTGCACCTGCAGCATGAGGACGTCGTAGCCGCCGGCCGCGGTGAAGACCTCCCGCGCCGCGAAGGCGGTCGGGGCGCTGATGCAGTTCCCGGTCACGAACAGGTGGCGGAGGAGCTCCGCGCGCGAGCGATTGGCCATCTCGCGAAGGCTCGGAGGCGCGACCGCCGACCCGGCGCCGGCGCCGCCGGCCAGCGGGCGCCCGAGCTCATCGATCGTGACGATGTCCGAGAACACGACGCGGTCGGCGCGGCCCGACAGGACCTCGACCTGACGCGCGAGCCGATTCGGCTCGGCCACGTCGTCGCTCGACATCTGGGCGACGAACTCTCCGCGCGCTTCGCGGAGCGCCGTGTTCCGGGCCGCGCTAGGCCCCTGGTTGGCCTGCGAAAGATACCTGATGCGCTCGTCACGGAATTCGTGAATGATGGCGGGGGTCCGGTCCGAGGATCCGTCGTCCACGATCAGCAGCTCGAAGTCCTCGTACGTCTGACCGAGGATGCTCGAAATGGCCTCGGCCACGTACCGCTCGTGGTTGTAGGTGATCATCGCGACGGTCACGCGCGGCCTTCCCGGTGTCATGCAGCCTCCTCGGTGCAATGGCCGAGAACATATCAGCGGACGAGGGACGAATCTATGGGCCACGTCGTGTTCGGAGCGTCCTCGGCGTACGTGTCCGAGGTCATCGAGATCTTCCGGCGCCTCGATCAACCGATCGACGCCTTCGTGGTGAACGTGGCGTCGGGCGAGGTCCCGTCGGAGGCCGACCCGGTCGTTCGGGCGTCGGAGATCCGCGCGGAGTGGCTCGAGGCACCCGTGGTCGTTCCGCTGACCACGCCGGGGTACCGCAAGGTCGCGGTCGCGCACGCCCGCTCCCTCGGCTTCCGCCGGTTCCCCGCCGTCGTGGATCCGACCGCGATCGTGGCGAACTCGGCGACGATGGGCGAGGGTGCGGTCGTGAACGCGGGCGCGATCGTGGGCGCGAAGGTGTGCCTCGGCCCGTTCGCGTCGGTGAATCGCGGGGTCTCGATCGGGCACGACGTGACGACGGAGGAGTTCGTCTCGTTCGGGCCGAGCTGCGTGCTCGGCGGGTTCGTGCGGGCCCTCGCGGGGGCGTTCGTCGGGGCCGGCGCGGTGGTGCTCCCGACCGTCCGGCTGGGGCGAAACTCGATCGTGGGGGCGGGCGCGGTGGTGACCACCGAGGTTCCCGACCACGCGATGGTGGTCGGCAATCCCGCCCGGGTCGTCAAGATGGGTGTGCCCGGCTTCAACGGCGTGTCGGTGTAGGCCTGGCCCAGGCGCGGCGGGCGGTGGTAACGTTGGAGGGCAGAAGCGGCCGATCGATCATCGACCAACGGGAGAGTCGCCCATGTCACGTTTGAACTTCGGTGCCTTCCTCGCCCCGCACCATCCGATCGGTGAGCACCCGATGCTCCAGTTCCGCCGGGATCTCGATCTCGTCGAGCACCTGGACGGGCTCGGATACGACGAGTTCTGGTGCGGGGAGCACCACTCGAGCGGATGGGAGATGATCGCCTCTCCCGAGATGTTCCTGGCCGCGGCGGGCGAGCGATCGAAGCGCATCAAGCTCGCGACCGGGGTCGTCTCCCTGCCGTATCATCACCCGTTCAACGTGGCGCAGCGGATGGTGCAGCTCGATCACATGACCGGGGGCCGGGCCATCTTCGGCTCGGGACCCGGCGCACTGGCCTCGGACGCTCACACGCTCGCGATCGACCCGATGCTGCTCCGCGACCGGCAGGACGAGGCCATCGGCGTGATCCGCCGCCTGTTCCAAGGCGAGCGGGTGACGTACAAGTCCGAGTGGTTCGAGCTCAAGGACGCCGCGTTGCAGCTGCTCCCGCTGCAGGAGGAGATGCCGTGCGCGGTCGCCTCGCAGATCAGCCCGTCGGGCATGACGCTGGCCGGCAAGCACGGCATCGGCATCATCTCGATCGGCTCGCTGTCGGAGGAGGGTCTGAACGCGCTCGCGACGCAGTGGAGCTTCGCGGAGGACGCGGCGACCAAGCACGGCCAGGTCGTCGACCGCAAGAACTGGCGGGTGCTGCTGAGCTGGCACATCGCCGAGACCCGCGAGAAGGCCCGCGCCGAGGCCCGCGACGGCCTGTTGCGGCACCACAACGAGTACATCACCGCGACCCTGCAGCGGCCGGGGGCGCGCCCCTTCGCGAGCGCGGACGAGGCGGTGGAGAAGACGGCCTACGTGCCCGGCGCCGTCGCCACGATCGGCACTCCGGACGATCTGGTCGCGCGGATCAAGTCCGTGCTCGAGATCTCCGGCGGCTTCGGCACCGTCGTCGGCTTCGTCCACGACTGGGCCAATCCCGAGAACACGATGCGCAGCTGGGACATGGTGGCGCGCTACGTCGTGCCGGAGATCAACGGCTACGTGGCCACCCTGCGAAAGTCGCGCGAGTTCGTGGCGACCAACCGCGAGTACTTCAACCGCGCCCGGGAGGCCGTCATGGCCAAGATCAACGAGAACGAGGCGGCGGCCGCGGCGCTCACCGTCACGAAGTCGCCGCTCCTGGCCGCGTCGGCCAGCAACGTGCCCGACCTGGACGCGGCCCGCGCCCGCCTCGCCCCGCGGTGATCCCCGGCTGCCCGGTGATCACCGCACCCTGATCGCGCCCCAGAACACCGGCGCCGGGGCCACCACCACGGGGGCCACGGGCGCCACGACCACGGGCCGCGGGGCCACGACGACGGGGACCGGTGAGACGTAGGCCGCGCACCCCGAGACGAGGGTGCCAACGGTGGCCGCGAGTGCAATCACTGCGCTGAGACGATCGAGCTGTCCAATTCGCCACATGGGATTGGTCCTCCTGCCCATGTGACGGAGACGCGGAGGGCGGCGTTTACCCTCCGGAGGCGGCGGTCCGCGAGGCCTCCGGCCGTGAAACGGGCCGCGGATTGGCCGGCGCCGCTCCCAGCGGGCGGACCCGGAGTCGTCCCGTGGGCTGCTCGGCGCGCACCGCGGTAGGCCACGCGCGCCGATTCAGCCACACCGCGAGGCTCCATCCCGCTCCGCCGCAGTTCGGGCAGATGCGGTCGTGCGCGCGGTCGAAGACCGTGTTGCACTCGATGTCGAGACACAGCATCGCGGCGTCGAGATCGATGCGAAATCCGTGGTCAGGCGTCATCTCGGTGTTCGACTCCCTTGCCGGATAGACGGAGGAGCCCGACGCCGTATTTACGGCGAGCCTGGCCCGGGGGCTCTGGTCAGGGGAGCCCGAGCTGCTGCTGGCGGAGCCGCCGCTCGCGCATCGCGAGCATGTAGCGTCGGGTCCACGCGATGAGGGCGATCAGCACCACGAAGGCCATGACGGGCGAGATCGCCACGACTTTCGCCGGGGAAAGGAGCAGCGCGAGAGCGACCCTGACCAAGGCCTCCACGAGGTACGTGATCCCCCACACGGCGGTCACGAAGCGCAGCGAGGCGCGGAAGTTCGGGTACTCCCAGAGCCCGTTCCACCAGGCGATGCGCACCGGATCGTCGGCCGCGATGAACTGGCGGGTGACGTAGAACATGAGAGGGCGCGCGCCCAGCAGCGAGCCGAGGCAGATGAGGCCGAAGGTGGCGGTCAGGATGGATTCCTTGATCAGCGCGAAGAACACGCTGCCGGAGATGAGAGAGGCGACGGTGCCGATCGCGAGGAACGTCATCACGATGATGCCGAGCGGTTCGAGCCGCCGCGACCCGACCCAGACGCGGAGGTTGTTGATCGCCGGGAAGAGGCCGCCGGCGACCAGCGCCCACAGGGTCGACACGCCGGAGCGGGTGAGCACGTTGAACGCGACGATCGGCAGCGCCACGTCGAAGACGAGCGTGGGGAGCATCCGCCGGAAGTCGAAGCGTCCCCCAGGTTCCGGATCGACGGCCAGCGGGTCGACCAATCGCGCCCCTCCTCGTGCAAGACTACACCCCGGCCTGCGTCCGACGGCCGGGTCGCCTGGCGCCGCACGCGAGATCCGCCCGAGCGCGGCTCGCCCGATTCGGGCACGTTGCCCGAGGCTGCTTGGCTACGTGCGTCACAACCTCGCGTTTCTGCTGAGCCGATCACCTGGCATCGTTGATGCGATGCGTCGCCCCGGCATGAGCCGACTCGATCCGAGTAGCCGAACCGTGGACCGACGCTGGTTCCTCCAGACGCTGACGGGTGGCCTGCTCGCCGTCCCCTTCGTTGCCCGAGCGCAGCAGCTCGAAAGAACCTATCGCATCGGAATGCTCGAGCGGACGTCGATGGCGATGAATTCCGCCAACGTCCACGCCTTTCGCCAGGGGCTCCGGGACCACGGATACATCGACGGCGACACCGTTGCCCTCGAGTATCGATCCGCCGAGGGCCGCGACGAGCGATTCCCGGGCCTGGCCGCCGAGCTGGTCCAGCTGAGCGTGAGCCTGATCCTCACCAGGGGCACGCCGGCGGCGCTGGCGGCCAAGAATGCGACCACCACGATCCCGGTGGTCTTCACCGGAGTCGGCGATCCGGTCGGGCAGGGCATCGTCGCGAGCCTCGCGCGTCCCGGCAGCAACGTCACGGGGCTCAGCGCCGCGGTGACGGAGATCTATCCGAAGCGGGTCCAGCTGCTGAGGGAGCTGGTGCCCCGGGCCGCGCGGATTGGCGCGCTCTTCAACATGAGCAACCCCGCTCTTCCGCCACAGTGGAGAGAGGTGGACAAGGCGGCGCGATCCCTGGGCCTCGAGCCCTTCCTGCTCGACGTGCGTCGGCCCGACGACCTGGCGCCGGCATTCGACACCGCCGTCCGGCTCCGGCTCGACGCGCTGATCGTAGGGCTCGACACCCTCACGCAGGCGAACCAGCACGTCATCGTCGACCTCGCCGCGCGGCGACGGCTGCCGGCGATCTATGCCTCGCTCGAGTTCGTCGGCGGGTTGGCCGTCTACGGAGTGAACTACCCCGACATGTATCGGCGCGCCGCCGGGATCGCGCACAAGATCTTCAAGGGCGCGCGGCCGGCCGATCTGCCGGTGGAGGAGCCCACCAAGGTGGAGCTGGTCGTGAACCTGCGGACCGCGAAGGCTCTCGGCCTGGCCGTACCTCAGTCCCTCCTCTTCCGCGCCGACCAGGTGGTCGAGTAACGGGGTCAGGTCTTGCATTACGACATTGTCGTAATGCAAGATGACCCCCCTCTTGACAGGGGTGTGGCGCCGGCCCTAGAAGAACTTCGCCAAAGCGGAGAGCTCGGGAGGCGACATGGATCTCACCACGGTGACCTTTTCGTCCGGTGACGGCATCGCCCGGATCGTGCTGAACCGACCGGGGCAGCTCAACGCGATCTCACCCACGCTGCTCGAGGATCTCGACCGCGTGTGCGCGGCGATCGAGGCCGATTCGACGGCGCGCGTGGCGACCCTGACCGCGGCCGGCCGCGCCTTCTGCGCCGGCGCCGACCTGCGCTCGGTCGGCGCCACGGTCGGCGACGCGGAACGCTGGGCCGCGTTCATGCGCCTCTGGCACCGCGTGTTCGATCGGCTCGAGGCGCTCCCGGTACCGCTGGTGGCGGGCGTCCAGGGGCTGGCCCTGGCCGGCGGCCTCGAGCTGCTGCTCGTCGCCGATCTCGTAGTCATCGACGAGACCGCGCGTCTCGGCGACCAGCACGCCAACTTCGGCCTGATCGCCGGCGGCGGTGGGAGCCAGCGGCTGCCGCGACTGATCGGAGCGCGACGGGCGAAGGAGCTGATGCTGCTGGGCGGATGGGTGGACGCCCCGCAGGCCCTCGCGTGGGGGCTCGTCAACCGCGTCGCGCCGGCCGGTCAGGTGGCCGCGGCGGTCGAGGCGCTGGCGGCCGAGCTGGCGGGGAAGAGCGTGGCCGCGAGCCGTACCGCGAAGCGCCTCGTGGATCGGGGGCTCGATCTCACCCTCGCGGAGGGCCTCGAGCTGGAGCGCCGGCTGGCCGGCGAGCACATGCGTGGCGCGGACGCCGCCGAGGGCCTGCGCGCCTTCGCCGAGAAGCGGGCGCCCGTCTTCAACACACGCTAAGAGGAGGAGGCCCATCCGTGGAGTACACCGACATCCTGTACGAGAAGAAGGCCGGCGTGGCCTGGATCACGATCAACCGCCCGCAGGTGCGCAACGCGTTCCGCACCCGCACCGTCGCCGAGCTGACCGACGCGTTCGTGGACGCGCGCTGGGACCGGTCGATCGGCGTGGTCGTGCTCACCGGGGCCGGCGACAAGGCGTTCTGCTCCGGCGGCGACCAGAAGGAGCGCGAGCAGGGTGGCTACGCGTCCGATCAGCGCCCGATGGACGTCGAGGCGCTGCACAGCGCGATCCGGCACATTCCCAAGCCGGTCATCGCGATGGTGAACGGATTCGCGATCGGCGGCGGCCACGTGCTGCACGTGCTCTGCGACCTGTCGATCGCGGCGGACGGGGCGATCTTCGGCCAGACCGGGCCCCGGGTCGGCAGCGTGGACGCCGGGCACGGCACCGGGTTCCTGGCCCGCGTGGTCGGCGAGAAGAAGGCACGCGAGATCTGGTACCTGTGCCGCCAGTACACCGCGCAGGAGGCGCTCGCGATGGGGCTGGTGAACCGGGTGGTTCCCCTCAAGGACCTGCGCGCGGAGACCGAGACCTGGTGTCGCGAGCTGCTCGAGAAGAGCCCGACCGCCCTGGCGCTGGCCAAGCAGTCCTTCAATGTGGACTCCGAGCAGCGCGCCGGCGTCGCGCAGTTCGCCCTGACCGCGCTGAACCTCTACTACGGCACCGACGAGGCGATGGAGGGACGCAACGCGTTCGTCGAGAAGCGCCCGGTCGACTTCCGCAAGTTCAGGGGATAGGCTCGCGCCCGCCCGCGTCGCCTACCACGGCAGCCGCGCCGGCTCGTACTGCTCGACCCGCTCGGTCACGGCCATGACCGGGTCGATCCGGTAGAGCCGGCGGGCGTTCTCTCCGAGGAGCTTGCGCTGGACCGGTGCCGGGACCTGGTGCCGGGCCATGAGCTCGAGCGCCTCCCAGGCGTCCTCGGCGTCGTGATGCGGATAGTCAGAGGACCAGAGGCCGACGTTCTCGTAGTGATCCCACATGCGATAGACCGACTCCTCGTCGCCCTCGAAGGCGATGAAGCAGCGCTCGTAGAACGCGTCGAACGGATCGCGCACCTTGGGCCCGCGCTGGAACGCGTAGAGGTCGAGGAAGTTCCGGCTCCGCGCCAGGACCAGCGGGAGCCACGTCGCGTTCGACTCGAGGACCGCGGCCCGGAGCCGGGGGAACTTGTCGAGCCACCCGGTCATGAGGACGGTGGTGAGCCAGGTCATGGCCTCGAAGATGAAGCCGAGGGCCTCGGAGCTGTCGATGGTGGGCTCCATGCTGAACACGATGTTGCTCAGGAACTGCCCGGGCGAGTAGACCACCGCCTCGTCGGTGAAGAGCAGGCCCTGGTCGCTCCCGCGCGTCCGGGCGATGCGGTCGGCCCACTCCGGGGTCAGCGCCTCCCGGGACGGGAACGTGTGCATGGCCAGCACGACGTCTAGATCCTCGAACTCCCGCCAGAGCGGGTCGAACTCGGGCAGAGTCGGGTAGCGACCGTTCCAGAAGCAGGGGCGGACCGCGGCGGCCTTGAAGCCGCGCCGGGCCACGCGCCGCAGCTCCTCGATCGAGTGCTCGACGCTCTGGATCGGCAGCACCGCGCACGGGAAGAGGCGCTGGCGGTTCGCCGCGCAGTAGTCGTAGACCCAGTCGTTGTAGGCGCGCGTCAGCACTCGCGCGGCCTCGGGATCCCGGACGAGGGCCAGGCGGACGAACCACGTCGGGAAGAGCATCACCTGATCCGTCCCGATCGCGTCCATGTCCTTGAGCCGCTCGTGGGGATCGCGGCAGCCGGCGAGCCGCCCGAACTTCTGCTTCCAGACCTCGGTGCCGGGGGTGAGCGCGCCCACCTCCTTCTTGCTCCAGCGCGGCCAGCCCACCTCGGCGGCGTTCGACCGCTCACGGGTGGCGGGCACCACGCGGCCGTTGATGTGGAGCAGGTCCGTGTCGGTGTGGAAGTGGAACTGGGTCTTGACCCAGGCCCGCTGGCCGCTGGGGACGTACTCGTCCCAGATCACCGGCGGCTCGACCACGTGACTGTCACAGTCGAAGATCGGGAAGTCCTTCGTCATCGTCGGTCCCCCTCGGCGGCGATGATGGCCGATCGCCGCGACCGGCGCAATCGCGGCGCCTTGACAGTGGGCTTAATCAACCATATGTTTAGTTGATAATTGAAGCATGGAGAGCGCGGCACAGGGAGGTCCCACGGCGTGAGGGCGGAGATCACGGTCGAGAGGCCGCCGGCACGGATGGCCCGGGCGAAGGATCGGCGCGCCCGCCGGCGCGACGCGGCCGCCACGCGGGAGTCGCTCGTCGCCGCGGGCACCGAGCTGTTCGCCGAGCGAGGCTACGACGGCGTGCCGGTGGCGGCGATCGCCCAGCGGGCCGGCGTCAACAAGGCGATGATCAACTACCACTTCGGGGGCAAGCGCAAGCTCTACCTCGCGATCGTGAGCGCCACCTTCTCCGAGATCGTCTCGCGCGTCGAGCGCCTGGCCGAC
>Ga0187766_10002895_pt1 | contig 10074 bp, 6 predicted proteins | sample 0216_QUI02_MP05__4_FD_132971 | JGI IMG/M metagenome (GOLD analysis project Ga0187766, IMG submission 132971) | Tropical peat soil microbial communities from peatlands in Department of Meta, Colombia - 0216_QUI02_MP05_20_MG | ecosystem: Environmental > Terrestrial > Soil > Wetlands > Peat ...
AAACCTAAGTCCGGTTGCTTACGGTCCCCGTCTCGGGCGAAGGCGGACCGCCAATCAACCAAAATCGCGGTGACGGGAACGTTCTTCGCCGTTGGGGCGTAACGTGTTGCCTGTCCTTTTTTTAGGTCGCAAATGCGGCCGGCGTTGGCTATTGCGTTCAGTGTTCACGTCCATTTGGGCGATCGCGGGTGTGACCCTGGCAATACGTGCTGCAGCGCAGACCGCGACGTCAGTGGCTCAAACGACGCAAGCGACGCAAGATCAAAACAATCTTCCGCCAATTCGCGTCTCCGGCAACCGGCCGAAGCATCAAGGCAATGTCAGAAAACCTTATGCCGGCGCGCACGTGCCTGCGCCTAATCCGGTACGTACACTACCGACTCCCAGTAACCTCGTTCCCGGTCCTCTCACAGGAATTCCGATAACGCCGCTCAACGCAGTTGCGCAGAGCGCCAGCCGGCTAGGGCTTCCCGTCATCGAGACGCCGGCCAGTGTCGATGTCGTGACGGCGCAAACGATTCAAGATCAGGGCTATAGAACCACTACCGACACCGCCCAGGGCGCCATTGGTGTCCTATCGGGGGATGCCGGCGGGGCACCAGCCAATTTCTCGATGCGCGGATTTAGCTTCGGCGAGATCAACACGCTCTATAACGGCATTTGGACCGGCCCTTCCGACATTACTGCGCGATGGATGGGCACGGCCAATCTCGACCAGGTCGAGTTCCTCAAAGGACCGTCATCCTTGATGACCGGCCTGAATGCCATCGGCGGCGCGGTGAACTACGTGAGCCGACAGCCGACCAGCGGACCGGTGCAGAACGAGGCCGATTTCTGGGTCGATTCCGAGGGGTCGGTCCTCAGTCACTACGGCTCCGGTGGTAATACCGGGGTCAAGGGACTGGATTACCGCTTCGATATATCCGGTTCTCAACTCAATAGCTTTATCGATGGCGTTGACCGCGACCTCACCGATCTCTCAGGGCAGCTCAATTACCACGCCACCGATAACTTCATGGTCTTCGGCGCGGTCGAATACAAAAAGGACTCCGGTCACGCCTATTGGGGCACGCCAGTAGTGCCGACCTCTTTCGCTGACGGCAATGCAGTCAACGGCGTCGTGTCTGGCACGGCGGTAAGCACGTTTTCCGGCGACAATCTCGGGCCGGTAACGATCGACTCGCGCACGCTAACGACGAACTACAATGTCGCCGATAACGCAACCGGTGCCCAGGAATTGTGGGTGCGCGGCGGTTTTGAATGGACGCCGGTCAACAACGTCACGATCAAAGATCAAGTCTACAATTGGCGAGCTAAAGCCAACTGGCTGGACAGCGAGACTTACTCCTTCGATGACGGAGCGGTCTTCGGTCCCAATCTAATCGACCGCGACCGCTTCTTTGTAACCCACGACCAAAACCTCGTTGGCAACAATCTCGATTTCACAGCCGATACTGGTTTCTGGGGGATGGAGAACCGCTTCGCCGCTCAGCTTCAAGCCAGCCGGAACTGGATTACCTTCGTGGAGGAGGGCAATCCAAACGATTTTCCCTTCGACGCCGTCACGGTTGTCGATCCGAGCCCAGGCGAGTACGGGCCGGAATTTCCGGACACGCGCATCAGCCGGCTCACCGACATCGCCGGCTCGTTCGAGGATCGCCTTAAAATCACGCCTGAGTTTGCATTAATTGGGGGCGTACGCATCGAGGATTTGACGCTCGATCGCTCCGGAACGAATTTCGATGGCACAATCCCGGATGGGCTGCCGTTCTCCGTGACCTGGACGCCAGTATCCTACCGGATGGCCTATACCTACGAGCCGATCCACGACTTAATGTTCTACAGCATGTATGCGACGGCCTACGATCCCGCCGTTGCCGGCATCTTCTCAATCACATCGCCGCAATTGACCAGCGCGCGCATCTACGAAACCGGCGCCAAACAGCAGTTCTGGAACGGCCGAGCGGAGTGGACGGTGGCGCTCTACGATATTGTCCAGCGCAACGTCTACGTTCCGGTCAACACCACGACGACCGACCTTGCTGGCGAGGTCGCCAGCAAGGGTCTCGAGGTGTCGGCGGCGGTTAGTCCATTCGAGGGCTGGAAATTGTGGGTCAATTCCGCTTGGACACACGCGCGGTTCGTCAATTTCGACCAGTGGTCCGGCAACACGCCGCCTGACGTGGCTCCGATCATCGTCAATAGCGGTGCGTCGTATCGCTACGAACATTGGCGCTGGCCGGTGGAGATCGGCGCATCGGTGCGCCATGTCGGTCCGCGTTTTGTGTTCCAGGACAATCTCACAACGATGGATGCTTATACGACGGCCGACGCCTATGCATTCGTGGACATTCCGGGCCGGGATTTAGCTCTGCCGGAGCTCAAAACCCTTCGCGTGACGTTTCGCGCACGCAACTTGACCAACGTCATCTATGCACAATGGGCCGATCCGGGATTGCAGGACCAAGTGCTGCTCGGCGCGCCACGCACCTTCGAACTTGCCGCGTCAGCCAAGTGGTGAACCATTCATGACAACGTGGTCGGGGTGATGCGATGACGGTGATGACAACAGTAACGTTGCTCGGTTGGGCAATCCTCACTCTCATCGCCGTTGGAGTCCTGCTGCATTTTGGGAGACGTGGGAATTATCACGACGAAGAAAATCACAATAGATTGATGCTCGCACAAACGGAGGAAGGCAGGGACCGTCACTTCTCCGCAGGCAGAAGTATCGACCGCAAACCCATTTACACACTGTTTAAGTAGCCATTTAGGTAGCCGCGGCGGAAAAAGGTTCAGAGATCCCGATACCCATCGATGCCGCGGTCCGGCCGATTTTTGAAATTGAGGTTTACGGCCACGTGATGAAGGCGCGGCCTCACTGCCGCTGCACTTCGATGGTCACGTGCGACAGAGAGCGGAAGCGGGCTAGCCGCGCCTGATAATAATCTGGCCCGCGTTGCTCGTGAGTCGCAACCGAGACGATAGCGCCGAGATGCCCGGGACCGAGCCGCCACAGGTGCAAATCGGTGAGCCGATCGCCGTCGAACTCGAGCGTCGCACGCATGCGCTCGGCCATGCCGTGGTCAGGCGTCATGTCCAGCAGAATGGCGCCGGTGTCGCGCACGAGCGTATAGGCCCAAGCGGCGATGACGACGGCGCCAACGAGGCCGACGACCGGATCCATCCACGTCCATCTAAGAAAGCGGCCAAGCAACAGCGCGACGATGACAAGGAACGAAACGCCGGCGTCCGCCAAGACATGGACGATAGCGGCGCGCATATTGTTGTCGCGATGTGCGTTGGTATCGGCGTGATCGTGACCGGTGCCGTCAAGTTCGTGTGTATGCGAGGGGCCAACAGCATGTTCATGCGCGTGTCTATGAGTGTGCCCGTGAGCGTGGCCGTGGGCCTGCCCTGGCTCGTCTCCATGACCGCCGCCGAGAAGGAGCGCGCTCACGACATTGACGACGAGGCCGAGAGCCGCAATCGGGATTGCTTCGTTGAAGTCGATCGCGACCGGCCAGATCAAACGCGTTATCGATTCATAGCCGATCAGCAGCGCGATCATGGCGAGCACAATGGCACTCGTGAACCCGGCAAGATCGCCGAGCTTGCCGGTTCCGAAGCTGAAGCGGTCGTCGTTGGCGTAGCGGCGCGCATAGCGATAGGCGAGGGCGGCGAGTAGGAGCGCGCTCGCATGCGTGGACATATGCAGCCCGTCGGCGACGAGCGCGATCGATCCGAACAGAAGCCCGCCGATGATTTCGGCGATCATCATGAAGCCGCACAGCGCGATCACCATCCAGGTGCGCCGCTCGTTGCGCTCGTGGCCCTGCCCGAGAAAAACGTGGTTGTGAACGCCGGGAGACCGATCCGCCATTATAGTCCTCAACGCGTACTGCGCCTTACTTAAGATAGGCCTGCACCGCTTCGATCAGTTCTTCGGCGCCGCGATTGCGTTCGGCGTCGCGCGTGGGATCGACGACGTGAAGCCGGATATGATCCTCGATGACTTCGGTCATGAGGCTGCTCATGGCGCCGCGCGCGGCGACGATCAGATGGAGCACCGTGGCGCAGCCCTTTTCCTCCTCGAGCGCACGCTCGACCGCCTCGATCTGGCCGCGCACGCGCTTGACCCGGTTCAGGAGCTTGAGCTTCTCGCGCTTGGTGTGGGCCAAGGTTGACATCCTCGCACTGGATAGGGTAGGGGGTATGGTATGCGATCGCGTTCTTAATGTCGAGCGCTTCCGCGAAATTTCAAGTCCTGAAATCGAACGATGGGCATTAGCAGCTTCGGCGATGCGGTTTCCGCTCCAAGCGGAACGGCGGCGCCACCCATGATGAAACCGGTCGCGGCAGAGTCGGCCGCGAGGGGACTGACGCTCCGGCCTGGTGGGCTACACTAGGCCGTTCGCCATTCGCTTACAGCCGACCGCAATCCGCGGGAACGGAGGCGAGCGATGTTCGTAAATCGCGCAACACTGCGAAGTTTCAATCACTCACTCAACCAGAGCGCGGTCCGAGTTCTGGGTCGTAACCCGGCCCGAGACCTGACTCGAGGCTTGGCGGCAGTCCAGCCCTGCAACGATAACCAGCGCTTGTTGTCCACTGCATCTCGCCGGCGCGTCCGCCGGCCAAAGCTGTCCTGCCGCTGGCGAACGGTGCCGGCAGGCGGGCTCGAATGCGTCTGGCAAACGGATAGGCAGGCGGCGAGTGCCGGCGAGGAGCCGGGGATAAGTCGCAAATGGTTGCCGCGGTGGATCGGCATTTGCGGCTTTCCGGCAACGATCAACGTGGCCGGAAAACTACACTGTGCTGTCATTCGATCTGAGCGCCTTGACAGTATACGCGCGTCCTTCTTCAATTCGAATCGTTCAGGTGTGTCGGTTTTTTTGATCGGCAAAAGGGAATCCGGTGCGACTCTCGCTTGGAGTTTAGTCCGGAGCTGCCCCCGCAACTGTCAGCGGCGAGCCATTTTCCCAACGTGCCACTGGGCTTTGCCGAGCAAAGTCTGGGAAGGCGGAAAATGGCGACGACCCGCGAGCCAGGAGACCTGCTGGGACGACGTCATCCATCCGTCGCGCGGGGTGCGCATATGGGGCGGATTTCCGCTGCGGTGACACACAGAATTGTCACGCGGCTGGGAGCCGCCATGCGCTCGCTGTCAACGATGTTGTCGAATCACGATGTTCGGCGAAGGCGCACCGACGCCTCACGCGCGGCGCGCTTCGCCTGCGCTGCATTTCTGTGTTGCGGTGAGGGCGCCGTCCACGCCGCCGATTTGTCCCTCCCGACCAAGGCACCGCCGCCGGCAGTATCCGCGGCTTACGACTGGACCGGCGCGTATATCGGCGGTCATCTCGGCTATGCCTGGGGCGACTCGAACTGGATGACGCCCGGGATTTCAGGCTCATTCGACCTGGCGAAACCGATCGACACGTTCGACGAATCGGGAAGTTTCTTCGCCGGTATTCAAACGGGCTACAATTACATGCTGCCGAACCGCTTTGTGGTCGGCGTCGAGGCCGACGCCTCGTTTCCGAGCTTTCCAAGTCTCGCCGGGATTTCCATTGGCGGCACGTCGATCCTCAATTCGCCCGCGTTCGGCCAGGAGAGCTATCGCGAGACGGTGCTGTCGTCCGGCACGCTGCGCGGCCGCGTCGGCTACGCGCCGGGGAGTTGGCTGTTCTATGCGACTGGCGGTTTTGCCTGGACCTACAACCAGCTGACGCTGACGAATTTCACGACCGGCGCGACCGACATGCCGTTTTTGTGGCGATTGGGCCGGGCCGCCGGAGTGGGCGTGGAAGCTCCGGTTGCGCCGCATTGGACGGCGCGGCTCGAATATCTGTTCACCGATTACGGTAACGGCAACGTATCTTTTGCGACTAATGCACAGTCGTTCAGTTCGAATTTCTTGCTGCAAGAGCTGCGCGCGGGAGTCGATTATCGTTTTGGCGCAGACCCCGCGAAGGTAACGGCGCCGGCCGTGCCGGACCCGGACAATGTCAACTTCCACGCCCAGACCACGATCTCCTGGCAGGGATATCCCGCGTTTCGCTCGCCGTATGAAGGCCCCAACAGCCTGCCTGGCGGCGGCCAAGGCCGCGAGGTCAGCGACGCTACGCTCTCCGCCGGCGTGCGCCTGTGGCAAGGCGCCGAAGTCTGGGTCGACCCGGAAATCGATCAGGGTTTCGGGTTGGGGAATACGCATGGCATCGCCGGATTTACCAGCGGGGAGGCTTACAAATTCGGCTCGACTTATCCCTATGCCCGCGTGCAGCGGTATTTCATCCGCCAGACCATCGATCTCGGCGGCGACGAGCAGAAGGTCGATGCCGATTTCAACCAGTTTGCCGGCTCGCAGACTGCGAATCGTCTGGTTCTGACGATCGGCAAGTTCAGCATCGCCGACCTGTTCGACACCAACAAATACGCCAACAGCGCGAAATCCGATTTCTTGAACTGGACGGTCCTCAACGCCGCCACGTTCGACTATGCCGGCGACGCCTGGGGCTACACTTATGGTGGCGCTGCCGAGTGGTATCAGGGCGACTGGACGCTGCGGGGCGGTGTCTTCGATCTGTCGGCGACGCCGGCTGGCGGCGTGAGTCCTTTTGCTTACGGGCTCGACCCGACCTTCGACCAGTTTCAGCTTGTCGGCGAAATCGAGCGGCGATATTCCCTTTGGGACCAGCCCGGCGCGATAAAAATCACTGGCGTGCTCAGCCGCGGCCGGGCCGGCGACTACGCTGCCGCTATTGCGCTCTCGCAAGCGACCGGCATGCCGGCGGATATCGACGCGGTGCGCAGCTACACCAGCCGGCCGAGCTTCAGCGTGAACTGGCAGCAACAAGTGACGGAAAACGTCGGCGTGTTTGCGCGCGCCGGCTGGGCCGACGGCAATATCGAGCCGTGGGATTTTACCGACGTCGATCGAACGGTTTCCGGCGGCGTTTCACTCAACGGCAAGCCATGGGGCCGGCCGGACGACACGATCGGCATTGCCGGCGTAGTCAACGGTATTTCCCAAGTGCATCAGGAATTTTTCAACGATGGGGGCTTAGGCATCCTAATCGGCGACGGCATGTTGCCGCATCCCGGGCTCGAAGAGATCTTCGAGACCTATTACAGCTATGCGCTGACCGATTCGATAAAGCTGGCGGCCGACTACCAATTCGTCAACAATCCCGGCTACAACACCGACCGCGGGCCGGCTAATGTTTTCTCGGGAAGGATTCACTGGCAGTATTAAACGTTAGTGCCCGCGGTGCCGGGCGAGCACTTCGCACACCGCTTCGACGAGCTTGTCCTCTGGGACCGAGTGCTGCGCCTGTGCCTGTTTCTGCAAATGCTCTTCGCGGCCTTTCTCCAGCTTGGCGAGCTCTGCCCCGACGATCAGATCCTTGATTGTGACTTCGCCCTTGGCTTTTTCATCGGAGCCCTGGATGACGACGCAAGGCGAATTGCGCCGGTCGGCATATTTCATCTGCGGGGCAAATTTGCCGGAGCCCAAATAAAGCTCGGCGCGAATGCCGGCATTGCGGAGCTTCGCCACCATGGCTTGATAGTCGGCGATGCGATCCCGATCGAAGACGGTGACGACAACCGGGCCGCGTTCGGTCGTCAAATCGACTTTGCCGAGATATTCGAGCGCGGCGAGCAGCCGCGACACGCCGATGGAAAATCCGGTCGCCGGCACCGGCTCGTTGCGAAACCGCGAGATCAAGCCGTCATAGCGCCCGCCGCCGCCGACCGAGCCAAACCGCGGCGAGCCGTCCTTGCTGTCGGTCGGGAAAGTCAAATCCACTTCGAAGACGGGACCGGTGTAATATTCAAGGCCGCGGACGACGGAGGGGTCGATGACAATTCTGCCGTCAAAGTATCCGGCGGACTTTGTTAGTCCGGCGATATGTTTCAGCTCTTCTAGTCCCGCTTGACCACTCGGACCGAGCTGTACTCGACGTTCTATCCAATCGATCGCTTCGTCTCGTCGAAACTCGGGTCGCTCAATCGCGTCTCGAACTAATTGCGGGAATCCATGCGTCAATGAAGTGGAATACCCTAAATACAGTATGACGATCTCTGCGTGGGCGGAGCTTAGACCAGCTCCCCTTGTGAAATCACCACTTTCGTCTTTTCTACCAGTCGTCAAAAGTTGTAGGACTGCAGCGGGTCCCAGGCGGTCGAGCTTATCGACTGCGCGCAATACAACGAGTCTTCTCTCAATATTTTGGTCCCCTCCTAGTCCTATGGCTTCCAGCAAGCCATCCAGAATCTTCCGCGTATTGATCTTCACCACATAGCTGCCGCGCGGAATGCCGAGCGCTTCCATCGTGTCGGAAGCCATCATGCACAGTTCGGCATCGGCAGCCGGCGAAGAGGAGCCCACGGTGTCGGCATCGAACTGCATGAACTGGCGGAAGCGGCCGGGGCCTGGTTTCTCGTTGCGATAGACGTGGCCGACACGATAGGAGCGGTAAGGTTTTGGAAGCGTGTCGAAATTCTCCGCGACGTATCGGGCGAGCGGCGCGGTGAGGTCGTAACGCAGCGACAGCCATTGCTCGTCGTCGTCCTGAAACGAGAACACGCCTTCGTTCGGCCGATCCTGGTCGGGCAGGAATTTACCGAGCGCGTCGGTGTATTCGATAGCCGGCGTCTCCACCGGCTCGAAACCGTAAAGCTCGTAGACGGCGCGGATTTTTTCGATCATCTCCCGAGTCGCGGCGATCTCGCCCGGCGCGCTGTCGGCAAGGCCGCGTGGCAGGCGCGCCTTAAGCTTGTTCGATTTTTCCGATTTGTCCGTCATGTCGCGGTGGTAGCAGTCGCGCCACGGAGCGGCAAGCGATAGGATGCCGGTTGTCCCGGCTCGCGCCCGGCACGATGCGGAGAGTGGAATGGCCCGAACGCGTGTTGCTGCGGCAAGCGCTCCCAACGATCTCGAATCTTTCTGGCTGCCTTTCACGCCAAACCGCGGCTTCAAGCGGGCGCCGCGATTGATCGTGAGGGCGAAGGACATGCATTACTACACCGCCGCCGGCGGCGCCCCCGTGCTCGACGGCACGGCGGGATTGTGGTGCACCAATGCAGGCCATAACCGCGACCCGATCGTCGCAGCCATTCAACATCAGGCCGAGGAGCTCGATTATTGTCCGGCGTTTCAGTTCGCGCATCCGGCGGCATTCGAGCTCGCCAGCCGGCTCGCAGCGCTGGCGCCGGGCGATCTCAACCGTGTGTTCTTCTGCAATTCAGGATCGGAAGCGGTCGATACGGCGCTCAAGATCGCGCTGGCCTATCATTACGTGCGCGGGGAGGGGACGCGCACGCGCTTGATCGGGCGCGAGCGCGGCTATCACGGCGTCGGCTTCGGCGGCATTTCGGTCGGCGGCATCGTCAACAACCGCAAATTTTTCGGTTCGCTGTTAAGTGGCGTCGATCATTTGCCGGCGACCTATAACCGCGAGCATCAGACTTTCACCAAGGGCGAGCCGGAATGGGGCGCGCATCTTGCAGACGAACTCGAGCGGCTTGTCGCACTGCACGATGCTTCGAGCATCGCGGCCGTCATTGTCGAGCCGATGGCCGGCTCGACCGGCGTGCTTGCGCCGCCGCAAGGCTATCTGCCGGGGCTGCGCGCCATCTGCGACCGGCATGGCATCCTGTTGATCTTCGACGAGGTGATCACCGGCTTCGGCCGGCTCGGCTATGCGTTCGCCGCCGAGCGCTACGGCGTCGTGCCGGACCTCATCGCCTTTGCCAAAGGCGTCACGTCGGGTGCGGTGCCGATGGGCGGGGTGATTGCGAGCGATCGCATCTACGAGGCGTTCATGCGCGGTCCCGAGCACATCATCGAATTGTTCCACGGCTACACCTATTCGGCGCATCCGCTTGCTTGCGCCGCCGGCTTGGCGACGCTCGACCTCTACCGCGACGAAAAGCTGTTCGCACGCGCCAAGGCACTCGAGCCGCGCTTTGCCGCGGCGGCCATGACCTTGAAAGGTCTGCCGAACGTGCTCGATATCCGTACCGTGGGGCTTGCCGCGGGCATCGACCTGGCTTCGCGCCCGGGCG